>Ga0307372_10001697_pt1 | contig 37749 bp, 43 predicted proteins | sample OX1MG_FD_202533 | JGI IMG/M metagenome (GOLD analysis project Ga0307372, IMG submission 202533) | Soil microbial communities from Risofladan, Vaasa, Finland - OX-1 | ecosystem: Environmental > Terrestrial > Soil > Coastal area > Acid sulfate soil | place: Finland: Risofladan, Vaasa | collected...
GCGCGGGGATTGCCGCTATGAAGGGCGCACGGACCCGTAGCTCAGTTGGATAGAGCGTCGCCCTCCGAAGGCTGATGTCAAGAGGTTTTGGATAACGAAGGAGAATGAGACCACTAAGAAAATCAATGCCTTGTTCGGCGGATTCATTTTGCTCAGAGCCCTCGAAAATCTCACGTAAGCACCGCGTAAGCAATCTAGGGTGCGGTGGGGCGAGACGCCGATAGAGCCAGCGTAGCGACGGAGCGCAGATCGCTGCGGAATGGATCGGAGAGGCGATTGAGATTGGATATGACGGTGCTCCGTTGACCTCGGTCGGTCGCGGAGAGTAGGTGAAGTTCAAGGGCACCCGTAGCTCAGCTGGATAGAGTGACGGCCTCCGAAGCCGTAGGTCACAGGTTCGAATCCTGTCGGGTGCGCCAAATCTCACGAATAGATTGGCGCGATCTTCCTCATTGAGCTGGAGGCGACAGGTTCAAATCCTGTGCCCGCAGCCGAAACTAGCCCGTAAAGTCAATTGGTGGCCTTAGCGCACTCCGCCGATTCCGAGCTCCCGGATAAACTGGGAGCAAAATCCAGTGTGTTTCGGCGTAACGGAGCCGACCTATTCGACGGTCGTCTCACGAAACAACGTCTCGATCAGCGGGCAATCCGAGCGCGTTCCATCGCCGCATTGCGCGACGACCCTCTTCAGGACGCCCTCCATGCGTCTCAAATCGGCGATCTTCGTCCGCACGTCCGCCAAGTGAGTTGCCGCGAGCCGGCTCGCTTCCGCGCACGGCTGGTCCCGTTCGTCCACCAGGCGCAGCAATGCGCGCACCTTATCGAGCGAGAATCCGAGCTCCCGCGCCCTCAGTACGAAGCTGAGACGGCGTTCGTGCGCCTTGTCATAGCTCCGATAGCCGCTGACGGTCCGCGGCGGCGGTGGCAGCAGGCCGACCTTCTCGTAGTAGCGCACGGTTTCTAGATTGGCTCCCGTCCGCCGGGCCAACTCGGCCCGCTGAAGGCCCCTCGCCGGATTCTGATCGCGCATCGCAAAAAAACCTCTTGACCCTGTAGTTGCTACAGACCTTACCCTAGGCCAAGATCGAGGATTTGGGCAAGCAGAGAGAGCTTTGAGATGAGCGATACACGAACCGCAATCGGCGCTGCGACGGCACACGCCTCGGCCGTGGCGTCAGAGCGCTTGGACGCAGATCGAACCCCGCGCCTGCTCGCGGTCGGCGGCATTCTCGGCGCTCTCGGGGCGGCGTCGTGCTGCGTCATTCCCTTCGCGTTGTTCCTGGCCGGCGTCAGCGGAGCCTGGATCGGCAATCTGACCGCGCTCGAGCCTTACCAGCCGATTTTCGCCGGCGTCTCGCTCGCCTTCATCGGCTACGGCGGCTGGCGCCTCCGGCGCAAACGGGAGATCGCATGCGCGGACGGTTACTGCGCCATGCCCCAATCGGACCGGATCGCGATGATCGGCCTCTGGACCGCCGCGACGCTGGTCGTGCTCGCTGTCGGGTTCCCCTATGCCGCGCGCTACTTCCTCTGAAGTGCTGGCGTCCGGCGACATCGACATCCAGTGTTAAATCCCAGGAAAGGTTAGAGACATGAAAGCCCAAATCGGAATATTCGCCGCACTTGGAATGCTGATCACGCCATTTGCCGCGCAGGCGGGGCAAGCCACCGTTGTCCTCGACGTCCATCATGCCGGCTGTGTGCTGTGCGGGCCGATCGTCAAGAGCACGCTCACCCACGTCAAGGGCGTCACCAGTGTTTCAGTTAGTCAGGCGGACGGCAACGCCGACGTCACGGCGACAGTCACCTATGACAACGCTCAGACTTCACCGGCGGCGATGATCAAGGCCACTACCGGCCAGGGTTATCCTGCGGAAATTTCGAAGCTTGCAAAAAACTGATGTGCGGCCGCTTCGGCAACAGATGTCCGAGATGAACGCTGAAAAATCCATCGCCGCGATCGTTGTCGCCGGTCTGGCTGTCCTGTGTTGCGCCGGACCTCTCCTGTTGGCGACCATCGGTTCGGTTGCGATCTCCGCGTCTGTGCTCACCGGTTCGCTCGCGATCGTGGCGGGCGTGGTGGGGATCGGGCTCGCTGGCGTCTGCGCCTTTCGTCGTAGCCGCTCAGCCGACCCCAACCCTGTCGATTGCTTCGCGCTCGAATGCGCAAAACGAAAGTCAACCACATGAACGATTGCTGCGCGCCGGACACGAAGGATCGAACCCGCCGCTACGACCTCGCGGTCATCGGCGCAGGATCGGCAGGATTCTCGGCCGCGATCACCGCCGCCGAGCAGGGTGCGAATGTCGCGCTGATCGGCCACGGCACGATCGGCGGAACCTGCGTCAACATCGGCTGCGTGGCGTCAAAGACCCTGATCCGCGCGGCGGAGACGCTGCACAACGCGCGCGTCGCGGCGCGCTTCGCCGGCGTCTCGGCGTATGCGGAACTCGCCGACTGGCGCGCGACCGTCAGGCAGAAGGACGACCTCGTCGCCGGGTTGCGCCAGGCCAAATACGCCGATCTGCTACCCGCCTATAACGGCATCGCCTATCGCGAAGGGCAAGCGCGGCTCGTCGAGGGCGGCGTCGAGGTGGACGGCGCCCACATAGCCGCCGGCAAGATCATCATTGCGACCGGCGCGCGACCGGCGGCGCCCGTCATCCACGGCATCGAGACCGTGCCTTATCTGACCAGCACGACCGCGCTCGATCTCACCAAACTGCCACGATCGGTGCTAGTGGTCGGCGGCGGCTATATCGGGGCGGAACTCGGGCAGATGTTCGCGCGCGCTGGCGTCAAGGTGACGCTTGTCTGTCGCTCCCGCCTGTTGCCGGAGGCCGAGCCCGAGATCGGCGCGGCGCTGACAGGCTATTTCGCCGACGAGGGGCTCGATGTCGTTTCCGGTGTGACCTACCGCGCGATCCGGAGGACCGAGAGCGGCGTGGCTCTCGAGATCGCGCGCGACGGCCATGACACGACGATCGACGCCGATCAGGTGCTGATCACCACCGGACGAACGCCCAACATCGAGGGTCTCGGTGCGGAGGAATTCGGCGTCGCGCTCTCGCCGAAAGGCGCGATCATCGTCGACGACCGCATGCGCACGACCCGCACCGGCATCTACGCTGCCGGCGACGTCACGGGGCGCGACCAGTTCGTTTACATGGCCGCTTACGGCGCCAAGCTCGCGGCCAAGAACGCCCTCAACGGTGACGGCCTAAGCTACGACAACGCGGCGATGCCGGCCATCGTGTTCACCGATCCGCAAATGGCGAGCGTCGGCCTGACCGAGGCGGTGGCGCGAAAGGCCGGTCGCAATATCCGCGTTTCGACGATCGGCCTCGATCACGTGCCGCGCGCGCTCGCCGCCCGCGACACGCGGGGACTGATCAAGCTCGTCGCGGATGCCGACAGCGGCAGGCTGCTCGGCGCCCATATCCTCGCCCCGGAAGGCGCCGACAGTATCCAGACCGCGGTCATGGCGATCCGTGGCGGACTGACCGTACAACAGATCGCGGACACGATATTTCCCTATCTGACCACGGTGGAGGGCCTGAAGCTCGCCGCGCTGGCGTTCGACAAAGAGGTCGAGAAACTGTCTTGCTGTGCGGGATGACGGCTGTATTAGCAGGCTGGTTTCACCTCGATCAGCTTTATGAGATCGTCGACGATAAAGTGCGACGAGGTAAGCACCAAGCCCGCCTCGGAGATTAGCTGCTCCGTCGGACGGTCAAAACTGGCACCAAAGGCCCACCCAGCCCAGGGCTCCCAAAGGCGTGTAACCATTTGCCGGATGCGTCCCTGCGGGCGGGTGTAGTCCAGCAGCCGGATCGTGCCCTGCGGGCGCACCACGCGCCCTAGCTCTCGCAGCGAAGGCAATTGGAGTTCATCCGGAAGCGTGCAGAACACGAACGTCGCGACGGCCGCGTCAAACGATGCGTTCGGAAAGGCCAGACGCGAGATATCCATTTGCACGAGCTCGACCGATGCCGGCGAAAGGCCTCGCCGGCGCTCGGCGCGTTTCAACATAGCCGGGCTGAGATCCAGTCCAACGACTTCGGAACCGGCAGGATAGAACCGCATATTCCGGCCGGTTCCGACACCGGCATCAAGAAGCCGACCCGATAGCCCTTGAAAGAGGAGCGGCCGTATCGAGCGATAGCGGCCGTATTCAAAGGGCAGATCGAGCAAATCGTAGAACGGCGCGATCCTCTCGTACCGATGCCGGAGATCGTTAGCGCCCGCTCCCTTGGGTCGATGGCCGGTTCTCACCGACCGCTCATTCCGCCGTGCCACGGATCGGGTAGTTCTTCTCCTGCACGAATTTCAGTCCATTCAGCACGCCATGAAGTTCGGGGCGCGCGAAGGGTGCATTGGAGATATCGACGATCTGTAGACGCCCCTCCGGGTTGATGATGAACAGGCCTGGTTCTGGGAAGGGGCGGTCGGTTTCTTCAGGTGAGCGCGGCTCAGAGATGTAGAGACCGAGCACCCGCATTTGATCGACGGACAACCCATAGCCGATGGGGACGCGCCAGCCTTCCTCGGCCGCCTCACTCTCGGCCTTTTCCTGAGGGTCTCCCGAGACTGCGATCACTTCGGTCCCGATCCCGTGGAAGTCATCGAGCAGCCGGTCGAGCGTCTTGAGATAGGTCCGGCAGATCGGGCAATGCTTGCCGCGATAGACCACCACCATCTGCCAACCGGCGGAAGATCCGATCGTGACCTCTCCACCACCGACTTTCGGCACCGTGAGCGTGGGCATGGTTGCGCCGGCTTGAATCTTGTAAACCATGCTCATCAGATGCTCCTGACCTTACTGGACCAGACGTTCGCGAAACCGACCTCTCGGCTGGACCCGGGTGCTTCGCGAGCGATGGCGCCTGACTCGACCACCAGACGGGGGCTTTTGGGGGAGTTGCAGACCGCACTGCAACTGGCCAAGTCGGCGCCATCTATGAATGAGTTCGGTCACGGGCCGCAAAGGTTACGGCGAGGGACGAGTCATCCACTGTGGAGGCATGGTCAGCATTGTGTGTTTGCAGCGGCGAGGCCTTCGGGTGCAGGAGCCACATAAACGCGCTGTTGGCGGCTATGGCGCCAAGCATCTGCGCCAGGATGAAGCCGGGAGCAGAGAGGGGCGCGATGCCGGCGAACGTGTTGCTTAGCATCCGGGCCACGGTGACTGTGGGATTGGCGAACGACGTCGATGCCGTAAACCAGTAGGCCGACGTGATGTAGAGACCGACGGCCAATGGTGTGACCTGCGGCCTGAATTTCACCGAACCCAAGATCGTCGCGATCAGTCCGAATGTCGCGACGAACTCGGACAGGACTTGAGCCCCTCCATCCCTGTCTTTCAGCGAGATCTGGAAGATTGGCTCGGCGAACATTGCGTGAGCCAGCCATACGCCGAGCACCGCTCCCGCCGTTTGGGCAAGGACATATAGGGTCGCCGTACGCCAATCGATTTCTCGCCTCAACGCGAAGACGACTGTTACCGCCGGATTGAAATGCGCGCCCGAGACGGGGCCGAAGATGGTGATCAGCACCACCAGGCCCGCGCCAGTCGACAGTGTGTTGCCGAGGAGCGCGATCGCCACATTGCCGCTCGCCAGGCGATCCCCCATGATCCCCGATCCGATAACGATCGCGAGAAGCATCGCGGTCCCGAGCGCCTCCGCCACGAGGCGACGGCCGAGATCGAATGGGCAAAGCGGCGGCTCAAGGCTGGCGTCTGTCATGATCGAGACAATCTTCTCGCTCGATTAGCAGCAGCTACCGCCAGCGGCGGCGCCCTGGACCTCGCGTGAGAACGGCAAGTCCGTGCCGCAACCTTTGAAGATGCCGTAGTGCCGGCTTGTGTCGCCGAAGAACTCAAAATGCGGTGCGAGCCGGCTCTCCTGGAGCATACGATAGGTGTTGCCGCAAACGGGAAAGAGACGCCCGGTGTCTATGTCGTGATGTTTGTCGAGGACGACGTTGTGTGCAGCGTCGGGGATCGTCCCGCGATAGCGAACGGCCTGCCCGTAATCCTGGCAAGCGGATTCCAGCCCATCGAGTTTGAAGAGACGGTAGGTTGAAGAGTAGAATTCGACGGGACCGACAAGTCCAGCGATCTCAGGATCATTGATCCCAAGGCGGCGGTCGCTGACCAGACGCGGGTCGCCAAACCCTGCGGACTTCGCCAGGTCGAGAAAGTCGCCCCAATAGAGCGCGCCGGCGAGACATTCGCCGTGCAGGATCGGGTTTGCCCGCAATTCCGCGGGGACGCGCCGGTCCGAGTAGATGTCGGAGAAATAGAGTTCCCCGCCTTTCCTGAGGAGACGATAGGCTGCGGCGAAGACCGCTGCTTTGTCAGGTATCAGGTTGATCACGCAGTTGGAGACGATCAGGTCGAAGCTGTCATTGTCGAAGCCGAGCTCATCGAGGCGCGACACGTCACCCTCGACAAACGTCACTGTTGACTTCGGATGGCCGAACCGATCCCGGTGCCAATTCTCGTGCGCTCGCGCGATCGCGAGTTGCTCAGGCGTCGCGTCGACTCCCACGACATGACCTTGAGGCCCCGCCAACTGCGCCAGGACATAGCAATCCTGGCCCGTGCCGCAGCCGAGATCGAGGATCCGCGCTCCACTGAGGGCCTGCGGGGCGACCAGCCCGCACCCGTAATAGCGGGCTTTGACCTCTTCGTGGACGTTCGCGAGTGCCCGGATCACCAAGGAGGGGGCCGCGTCCGGCGTCGTGCAGGCGTCGGTGCGCAAGTCGCCCGATCCGCTGAGGACCTTGCCGTAGTAATCTCGGGAATTGTCTAGGCCGATAGCGTCCATGCCGGCGTCTCCTTCGCACTGAAGTCATTTCTTCTAAGTTCGCCGGGGACACGCGCCAGGTTACGGGCGAGCCGCCACGACCGCGCCGGCGCCCCTGCGCTGTTCGAATCCACCCACATGTTGAGAAAATCTCCTGGCCGGAAACCTTCAGCACGGATCGGACGAACTATCGGATAGGGCCGGCCGCGCTGGGCGCATCTTCTGTGAAGACCGCGAACTCCGTCAGCCGGCGGTCTGGCCACCCAGGCGAGAGATGCAGCGAGGACAAGCTGACCGTAGTGACCACGCCCCTCGAACGCGCCCGGCAGAGAATGCAAGAGACGGGACAATGGGATCCTGCGCAGTTCGTCGGCCGACGGACTGCGATCGGGTGCGTTGCCCTGGAGGTCACCCAGCGGTGCAACCTCGATTGCAGCGCCTGCTATCTATCCGAGCACTCTGAAGCGGTGAAAGACCTGCCCCTCGAGGAGGTGTTTCGTCGCATCGACATGATCCACAACACCTATGGCTCTGATGTCGATATTCAGGTGACGGGCGGCGACCCCACTCTCCGCAAGGCCGACGAGCTCGTCGCAATCGTTCAGCGCATCAGCGAGCGCGGTATGCGGCCGGCGCTGTTCACAAACGGCATTCGCGCCACGCGTGCGTTGTTGACGCGGCTGGCGGATGCCGGCTTGATCGACGTCGCATTCCACGTCGACATGACGCAGGAGCGGCGCGGCTACGCGAGTGAGATCGAGCTCAACGAGCTTCGACTCGCCTATATCGAGCGCGCTCGGGGCTTGCCCCTAGCCATCTATTTCAACACCACGGTTTTCGACGGAAACATCGATCAGATCCCGGATTTGGTGACCTTCTTCACCCGACAAAGCGACGTCGTGCGATTGGTGTCGTTCCAGCCGGTCGCACAGACAGGGCGCGGGAGCCTGGATGAGCGCTCTTCGATCACCACGAACGCCGTGATCAGGCAGATCGAGAAGGGTGTTGGCACGTCGGTGACCTTCGATACGGCGCATGTCGGCCACGCGCGCTGCAATCGCTATGGGATGACGTTGATCGCGAACGGTCGGACCTACGATGCCCTGGACAACAAGCCCCTGTACAACGCGCTGCTGTCACGAACGGCAAGAATCCGGTTCGACCGTCAGCGGCCGCGCCATGCGATCGCAACCTTTCTGAAATGCCTTGCGATGAATCCCGATGTCGCCGCGCGGGCCAGTTGGTGGTTTCTGCGAAAGCTGTGGCGCATGAAGCACGACCTGATCGCCGCGCGCGGCCGCGTGAACAAGCTGTCGTTCTTCATCCACAACTTCATGGACGCCTGCGAGCTGGATCCGGAGCGGATCAGAGCTTGCGTGTTCATGGCCGCCACGCGGGACGGTCCCGTCTCGATGTGCCAATTCAACGCCCATCGCGACGCGTCCATTCTCAAACCTGTCCGTCTCCGGAAGGACGATGGCGAGTGGTTTTGGAACCCTCTTTCGGGCGAGGTCGCGAAGGGCAAGCCGATGATCACGCCCCCAGAGATTGAGAGGCCGAGGCGCGCAAGGGCCAAAGCGTCCCGAGGCGGCGCAGATGTGGCGCCATGAACGCGCGGCACGAAAGCGTTGGGGCCGGCGGCACACACTGCTGCTCGCGTTCCTTGCTGCAATAGTGGTCGCGGCGATCGGTGGGCTTGTGATGAACGAAACACCCGCAGAAATCGGTCCCCCCAGAAGTCTTGATCTCGATCGATGGGACGCGGCCTGGACCGATGTCCTGGCGCATCACGTCGATGCGCGCGGCCGCGTGGACTTCTCGGGTCTTGCCAAAGACCGGGCCGGACTGAGCGAGGTCGTCAGATTCATTGCGGCTGTTGATCCGGCATCCTCGCCGGAGCTATTTCCCACACCGAATGCCCGCCTGGCCTACTATCTCAACGCGTACAATGCGCTCGCCATGTACGGTGTCCTCGATGCCGGCGTGCCCAAGCGGTTCGGGTGGTTCGGCCGCATTCGATTCTTCGTTCTCCGCAAGTTCACGATTGGCGGCCGGGCGATCTCGCTCTACCGCCTGGAGAACAGCGTGATCCGCCCCCTCGGCGATCCTCGCGTGCATTTTGCGCTGAACTGCATGTCAGTGAGTTGCCCGCGGCTACCGCAGTCCGCATTCACCGCGAACGAGCTCGACGAACAGCTCGCCGCCGCCGCGCGCGAGTTTGCTGCTGAGAAACGAAACGTCGATGTCGACCATGGCACCAAGGAACTCCGGATATCGGGAATATTCAAGTTCTACACCAAGGACTTTCTCGCCAAGGCACCGAGCCTTGCGGCCTATATCAATCAGTACCGGCTATCGCCGGTGCCGATCGACTACAAGATCGTCTTCGACGACTACGACTGGTCGATCAACGATCAAGGCCGCAGGTGAGATGAGTGGACAAATGGAGTACGCGGGCTTCGCCGGCGCGCTAGCGTTTCCGACGATTGGGGGCGCCTTCGAGTTCCTCGATGATTGGGCACTCGGGGCGATCATCGCCGTGACACCGCTGCGCGAGATCGGAGATCGTATTTCGCATGGCTCGGAGATCTGCGATTCTGCGGTCGAGATCGGCGAGATGAGCGAGGGCCAGACGCCTAACATCTTTGCTTGCCCGATTACGGTCTCGATAGAGCGACAGCAGTTCGCCGACATCCTTTAGGGAAAAGCCGAGGCTTCGTGCGTGCGCGACGAAGCGCAAAGTTTGGACGTCGACCTGAGAGTAGGTGCGATAGCGATTGTCATTCCGGCGCGCGTTCTTGATGATCCCGCTTTCCTCGTAGTACCGGATGGTCTTGGAAGGCAGGCCGGTCAGGGCCGCCACCTCGCCGATCATAAGTTCGCTATCGGGTTGCATGATTAAATCCCTTTCTTTGCAGCCGGCCGCCAGCGCCGCAACAACAGCGCATTGGACACAACGCTCACCGAGGACAGTGCCATGGCCGCACCGGAAATCATCGGATTCAGAAGCCCAAAAGCGGCCAGTGGCATGCCAATCACGTTATAGAAGAACGCCCAGAACAGGCCCTGCCGGATCTTGTTGTGGGTGGCCCGGCTGACTGCGATAGCGTCACCGACCAGAAGCGGATCGGACCGCATCAAGGTGATGCCAGCCGTCTGCATCGCGACGTCCGACCCGCCACCCATGGCGATGCTGACATTCGCAGCGGCGAGCGCCGGCGCATCGTTGACGCCATCCCCGACCATTCCGACGGTGCGTCCCTCCGCCTGGAGACGGCGAACCTCCTCGGCCTTCTGACCGGGAAGTACGGAGGCAATCACCCGCTTGATACCGAGCTCGGCCGCGACGGCGGCAGCACTTCGTTCGTGGTCGCCCGTCAGCATGATGATCTCAAGGCCAAGCCGCTGCAGGTTCTGCACGGCAGCCTTGGCGGTCTCTCTAATGGGGTCCGCGACCGCGATGGCGCCCAGCAACAGCGCCTGGGGTTCAAGCGCGGCTACCCACATCACGGTGCGTCCGCGCTCCTCGAGGGCGGCCACCTGAGCCTCCAAGCGCTCGGCCCGCACACCCTTCTCCGCAAGCAGGCGGCGATTGCCGATGGCGATCTGCCGCCCTGCAACGCGAGCGGTGAGGCCCATGCCCGGATGGCTTTGAAAGTCCTCGAGGCGCCCCAGCTTGAGGCCTTCCGCCTTTGTCAGGACAGCATGGGCGAGCGGATGCTCGCTACCGGTTTGGGCGGCGGCGGCAAGCGCAAGCAGTTCGCTCTCCGAAATCCCCGTGGTGAGCATTTCCGTTACGGCGGGCCTGCCTTCCGTCAACGTACCCGTCTTGTCGAGAACTACGGTGTCGAGCTTGTGGGCGACTTCGAGAGCTTCCGGATCTCGAATCAGGATGCCGGCCATCGCGGCCGCACCGGTGCCGACCATCAAGGCCGTCGGCGTCGCAAGGCCGAGCGAGCATGGGCAGGCGATCACCATCACCGCGACGGCGGCGACAATGCCGGAGTTGAGATCTCCTGCGATGAGCCACCAACCGAAGAACGCGGCCATCGCGATGACGATCACGATCGGAACGAAAACCGCGGCGACACGATCCACGAGGCGCTGAACCGGAGCCTTCTTGCCTTGCGCATTCTCGACGAGTGCGATGATGCGCGAGAGCGTCGATTGCTCTCCAACAAGCGTTGTCTTGATGCGAAGCAGCCCACTGCCGTTGACCGATCCGCCAACGACAAGATCGCCGGCCTGCTTCTGCAGCGGTTGGCTTTCCCCGGTTAGAAGGCTCTCGTCGACGTCGCTGCGTCCCTCGAACACGACGCCATCGACCGGAAGCTTCTCGCCCGGCCGGACGACGACGATATCGCCGGGCGAAACGGCGGCAATCGGCACCTCGATCTCCCTGTCGTCGCGGATGACGCGCGCGTTCTCCGGCCGCAGTGCCATGAGTGCCCTGATGGCCGAGGTCGTCGCGCGCTTGGCGCGGGCTTCGAGCCATTTGCCGACAAGGATCAACGTGACGACGACGGCAGCCGCCTCGAAATAGAGATGCTCGCCGGCGTGCCCTGCGAAAAGCATGTAAAGGCTGTAGAAATAGGCGGTCGACGTGCCGAGCACGACCAGAAGGTCCATATTGCCGGTACGTGCCCGCAATGCCTTCCATGCGCCGACATAGAAACGCGCGCCGAGGATGAACTGGACGGGCGTCGCCAGCGTGAGCTGCAACCAGGCAGGCACTTCGACGCCGACCATCGGCAGCAGCAAAGGCGCGCTTAGCGCGGCGGCCCCCAACATCCGCCAGGTTTCCTGCTTGAGCCGCTTTTCTTCCGCGGCGAGGATCTGCCTGTCGCGCTCGACGTCGCCCGTCCGAAGTTCGGCATCATATCCGGCACGGCGCACGGCCGCGATGAGATCGGCCGGACGCAGGAGACCGGCGACGCCCTCGACGGTGGCGTTCTCGCTGGCAAGGTTGACCTCTGCCCGGATCACGCCCGGCACCGCAAGAAGAGCCTTTTCGACACGGCCCGCGCAAGTCGCGCAGGTCATACCGGAAATGGCGAGCTCCCGGCTCTCATGAGGAATGTCGTAGCCGGCGCGCGAGACCGCCTCGACGAGGGTCCTCGGCTCGACGCGCGCCGCATCGAACACCACATCCGCCTGTTCGCTCGAAAGGTTGACCGAGGCTTCGACACCGGGAACAGCCTGTAGCGCCTTCTCGACCCGGCCAGCGCAGGTCGCGCAGGTCATCCCTTCGATGGGAATGATGGCATGTGTTCGATCATCGAGGGCTTCAGTCACTTCCATTGGAGCTTCCCGTCTGGGCATCGGAGCCGGCGTCCTTGGCCCCGTAGCCGGCCGCCTCGACGGCCGAGATGAGCACCGCAGACGGCGCCTCTCCCTTGATCGTCGCGCGACCGGTCGCGAAATCGACCTTAGCTTCGGCGACCCCAGGAACTCGAGACAGAATGCGCGTCACCGTGTTGGCGCATCCGCGGCATGTCATCCCGGAGACCGTGAGAACGGTCTCACGCGCTTGATGTGAACCTTGCTGATCCATGGAGCCTTACTCCTTCCAGCTTACTGGAAGGTAAGATGGGGCTTCCAGTAACTGGAAGGTCAAGCCCCGTGCACGAAATTTAGCGCTTCCAGGGGAAAAGCGCGGGAGGGCGAGCAAACAAATGAGGCAGCGGCGTCAGCAGTGGGTGAAGCTGCTGCAGCTTTTCGATCGGCCTGCAGCGATGACCGCACCGTAACCTTCTGCCACGACAGGCCGAACTCAATAAGAGGATCACTAGCTGTCGGACTGCCGCGAATGATTGTCCCGTCAAACGTTGTTCTGGACCAAGCTGAAGGAGGCCTTAGCCGGCTCCCAACGATTTGTCCTGTTGCGGAGAAAGCGGCGGGCGTTGTCTCGGACTATCAGCACAAAACGCCTCGCGCTGATCGGACGGCCGCCAGCGCACTCCATTCTCGACTTTGAGTTTTCATCCATCCTCTCCAGGAGCCAAGCTATGAGCAACGCCGAGAAATACGGAAAAGGTCTCCTCGCCGGACTGGCGGCGACGGTCGTCCTTTCCGCCATCATGATGATGAAGCAAGCCATGGGGCTCATGCCCGAGCTCAACCCCATCGCGATGATCACGAAAATGTCGGGTTCCAGCACGCCGCTGATGGGCTGGATGGGGCATTTCGTGATCGGCACGGTGCTCTGGGGCCTCCTCTATGCCGCGCTGGACGCCAAACTGCCCGGCCCCCACTGGTTGCGCGGCGCGATTTTCGCGACCGGCGCCTGGTTTATCATGATGGTCATGCTGATGCCGATGGCCGGGGCTGGTCTGTTTGGACTTGGCCTGGGTATGACGGCGCCGGTAGCCACCCTCATGCTGCATTGGATCTATGGAGCCGTGCTAGGCGGCGTCTACGGCGCCTTGACGCGACGGGACCAAGCAGTTGCGGCCTGATCACCTCGCGAACGGAGTCGCCGCAAGCTCTGGATCGGGCTTCAATCTCAGAGTCCTGAGTGACAGTCACACCCGCTGACGGTCATCCAACGTCGCACGCCTGGCTTTCGCTCTCCTTGCAGCCAGTTCGCGAGCAGTTCAGTGCCTGCTCCATCCTGCTTGAGAACGACGGATTGGATGCTCGCCTTGCGGCCGCTGAACGGCCCTGCAACGGGCTTCGGTGCTAAGGGGATAGTCGACGGATGTTGCCAAGGAAATCGTCGGGGCGGGATCTCGAGGGTTCCCGAGCCGCGAAATCGTCCCGTGCGATTTGGCTCGGAGAGGCCGGTACACTTGTTTATATCGCGGTGATCGCGTCGATCGCCCAGGCGACACACCTTCCCTACGTGCTGTTCCCCGAACTGGGAGCGCTCTCTCACGACGTTCTCAAGCGACCGCACGGGACCTGGGCCAAAGCGCCACTGATGCTCGTCGTCACGCCCTTGCTTACGGGCGTCGTTGGCACTTTGGTCACTCAGCATTTCGATTACAGCTTCGTTTCGGTCCTCCTGACGATCGGCATCGCTATTACTATCATCGGCGTGCTGCGATCGCCGATTGCTCCAGCCATCTCCGCAGGACTCCTTCCGCTTTCGCTAGGGATTTCAACCCCCCTCTATGCGCCCTCGTTGCTGATCGGGCTGGGCGCGCTCGCGGCAGTTTCGCTCATCTGGCGTCGCTTCGTTCCTCCGCCGCCGGAGGCCGGATCGCCAAGCGATCTGGTGGACGACATCGTTGAAGAGGCGCCGCGCGATTATTCATGGTTCCCTTCTTCCTCATCTTTTTGGTCATTGCGATCCTTCTCGTGGAAATGACCGGCTGGCGATTACTCTTGTTTCCGCCGCTGGTCGTCATCGCATTCGAGATGTTCGCCCATGCGCACGTCTGCCCGTGGGCCGGGCGGCCATTCATTCTTCCGATTGCTTGCACCCTCACCGCGGCGGCCGGCGTCGCCCTCGTAGTGTTCTTTGGGGATGCCCCGCTCGCGGCGGCGGCCAGCATCCTCTTCGGAATCGGAGTCCTGCGCGTATTCGACCTGCATGTGCCGCCGGCACTCGCAGTCGGATTGCTACCGTTCGTAATTCCAAACGTCAGCTACGAATTTCCGATCTCTGTGGGGGTCGGAACGCTGCTGCTGACCATGTGCTTCCTCGCCTGGCGCAGGGTGGCTGTCACGAAGTTTGCAAAAATTCTGCACTGGTGAGACGTTGCATGACACGAATCCAGATCTATCATGAGCCTGACGGGGAACTCCTTGCCGAAGGTCCGCTCGGACTCTTTGGCATTACCTCATTTGAGGGCAACTACTACATCAGCAAGGGCTGTCTGAAGACCGAAGGATTCCGCACGAACTGGATTCCAGGATTCTGCGTGTACAAGTTCTTCTATATCTGGCTCGATTTCCTCGACCGTGATGGTGGCCGGGACCGCATGCTTGGCTGGCGTTATTTTCTACCAAACCCGATTTTCTTCTTTATTTTTCTCAGGGTGGCCGTGCCACAGCATGCGACCAGTATCAGTGTTCATAGACTGGATTAGACGTCACTTCGGGCAAAACGAAGATCTCGGGAAGGCGAGCAAGCCGGTTCGAATGGTTCAATAATTTATCAGCCGCCTCGACGGAACGTGAGCCCCGACCTGGCCGCCTTTCCCAAGCTTATGTCATGCCGGTATTCGTGCGATGATCTGGTGATGCGCTGTGACGCCGATTTCTCCACGTTCCAATCCGTGAGTGATGCCGTCGCTATGGTAGACGAGTAGTACGGCATTGTCGTGAGTCAGAGGGTTCGGTGACGTCATGCTGATGACGGCACTTCCGTTTGCGTCAGCAGTGAAGCTGTTACTCTTTCCACTGCCATCCGATGGCGTGAAGCCTATCGGCTTCTGATCGAAATGGTTTTCGAACAGACTATAGACTCCTTTCGGCCGTAGCTGAGTGAAGCGGCAATCAAGTCGCGCTCCCACGCCGCTCGCCGTGATCTTGACTGACCCTTTGGCGGCGAACCAATCTGCCACACTGAAGCCGAGACTCTTGCCTTGCGCATTGAAGGCTTCGACGTCCAATGGCCCGGCCACGAGCGCAGGCCGAAAGCCCGCGACGTGGGGAATGTTTTGCGGCCCGATGGCGGCTGGAGCTGAGGGGTCTTTGACGAACGCATGGGGATCGAGCGGCTTAGCCTGATGCGTCTCATCGGAGAAAAACACGGCATGCAGAATGAATTGAAGATCGCGGGCGGTCTCTGGAGCAGCCCACACCTGCGTGCGCCCCGCTGCGGCAATACCAAGAGTTATTCCAGCACCAAGCAGGCGTCGACGGGTCAGTTTGTTCATGGCTACGTGTCCTGGTAAGTTGCAGTGAATAGTGGGAAGCCGCTTATGACCCACGCTGACGCGTCTGCGTGGGTGCATTGGATTGGGGTCGCAACACTGCGACCCTCAATAGCGTGTCGTCAGATCAACCAGCCAATTCGGAGACGCAGCGACGAGCGCTGCCTCGAGTGTGCGATCGAGCCCGGTGAGGATCATCGCTGCTACGGCCAAGGCTCCTACGCCGAGGATAACTTTGCCGAGCTTCCCAACTCCCATGAGATTGCCACGCCAACGACTGAGCGCCTGGCGCGAGAGCGAGCCGACGATGAGCAGCGGGATGGCGGTCCCAAGACCGAACGCCACCATGACGATCGCCACGCTGGCAAGGTCGCGTCCCTGAGCCGCGAGGAGGGAGGCCGCACCGAGGGTCGGCCCGACACAGGGGCTCCAGATCGCGCCGAGCAGCAATCCGAGAACGAACTGGCCGCTGAGCCCGCTCGGCGAGATTCGCGCGATTAGCTGATTGCCGGCATTGCTGATCCCTCCAGCCGCGATAGCGAAGCGCTGTTGCAGCGCGCCGCTGAGCAGCACCAACCCCAGGAGACCCAGGAGCACCGCGGAAATCGAACGGAAGACGTTTCCGTCCAGGCCGATGGAAAAGCCGACCGTCGCCACGAAGAGCCCGACAGTGACGAATGAGGTGACCAGACCGGCGGCCAATGCCGGGACGCCCAGGCGATGCACCGCGACCGCCGGTCCGAGGACGAGCGGTAGCAGAGGAAGAACGCATGGGGATAGTGTCGAAAGGATTCCGGCCAGGAAGCCGAAACCGATACTGCCGATTGGGAGGGCCATGCGTCCGATTCCGCGAATGAGTTCAGTTCGCTTTCAGCAGAAGCGCCTTGATCGAATCGGGATCAGTATCGCCGACCGACCGTCCCTTTTCCTTGGGGCCATGAAACACGATCAGTGTGCTCTGCATTTGCGCACCAAACGAACGGACGACGTCTTTCTGCGTGTCGAAATCAACCTTGTAGATTACGAGATCCCCGAACGCCGGGCTTTCGACCAACTGATTGATGATAGGATGCTGCTTCGCGCAGATCGGGCACCAGCTTGCGGAGATGTCGACAAGGATTGGCTTGCCCTCATGCTGGGACGCCGCAAACGCCTGTTGCGTGTACGGCGCTTCTGTCGCTGCCAGGGCGGTCTGGCTGATCGCTATCGATAAGCTCATCGCGAGCATGATGGTGGACAAAAGCTTGATGCGCGGCATCCTGATCTCCCCTTGACGGTTAAGCAGGAGCAGCCGGGTTCTACCGACGCCGGCCGTCCCTAATTCAGAGTTCGGCGCCGGCCGCTCGATGTTACGTCGCTAGCGCAAGTAAGTTGGCGGCGGGACGCACAAAAATTGCTTGCCTACAGAGGCGGGCTGCCGCGCGAGCGCCGGTCGCGCAGTCATGGTGACGGCGCTGGACAGGTTTGATCGACCGTGCTCGCTCGATCCGAGGCGATCCGGATCCTGTGGGCGAACGTCCCCAATGTCGGAAGGTGGCGTTTCAGGGCTGTAGCGTCGTCGACATCTTCAAGTGTCTGGACAAAACCGACACTGCATCCTGGTAAATTGGCAAGGGTATCTTCGAGCGCGTGCCGAGATGACCACCGCACGCCGTTGAACGGAGCGACGAATTTCGGACGACGACGCAAGCCGACGAGCCAATAGCCGCCGTCCACTGCCGGACCGAACACGGCGTCCTTGCTTCCCAGCAGGCTGAAAGCTGCGGCAACAGAGGCGGCGGAAATACCGGGAATGTCGCTACCAACGATGACGACGGGACCCGGTGGCATCGCACGGGCCACGGCGGCCATCCGATCACCCAGAGAACCGCGGCCTTGGGGAATGGTACGTACCCGCCCCTGTCTCGCACGCTGTGGCGTCGGCGTCATCGCCAGCCAGGTGATCCAACGCTGATCGCCCGCCAGGCGGCGGAGCGTGATGCCGAGCATCGCGCGCTGAAACCTGAGAGCTTGGACCGCGCCAACGCCCTTGGCGAGGCGTCGTTTTCCTGCGCCCAAGCGGGGAAGACGAGCGAAGACGACGAGATGACACTTGAGCGCCATGTTCAGCCATAAAGTCGAAGAATGAGGCGTGGGGGGACGCCCAGGAAATACAGGGTTAGGCAGCCGAGATTGCGGGCGCTTCGCCGAAGCCAGCCGTGCCGGCGCCAGCGAGCGGCCGAGGTCACCGCGTGCGTTTGCAGGACCACGAGCCGCCGGCGTCCGATGCGTCGGATCAAATCGACGTCCTCCATGAGGGGGATGGGGCGGAAGCCTCCCAAAGCCTCATAGAATGGCTTGCGGATCAGAAGGCCCTGATCGCCATAGGCGAGGCCAAGATTCCGTACCCGCCACGCCACCCAACGCTCCAAGCGGCGGGCTTTGGTGGAGGCGTCGTCCAATGCGAAGCCGAAGACGGCGGCGCGTTCGGCATTATGGGGCACCGCCATGAACGCCTCTGTTTCGTCCCTCCAGCCGTTCTCGAGGAGCGTGTCGCTGTGCAAGAATAGCAGCCATTCGGTTTCTGCCATTGCCGCGGCAGCGCAGAGCTGGTTACCCCGGCCGCGCCGCGCTTGCACGACGCGCGCGTTTCGGGTCCGTCCGACTTCAGCGGTGTTATCCGTTGAGCCGCCGTCCGCGATCAGCACCTGGTCTCGGCGCCCGAGCGCCGCGAGGGTTGCTGGCAGGCTCGCTCCTGAATTGAGCGTGGGAATGATGACGGTCAAAGTCATCGCGTCCCCCGTTTTCTGAGCCAAGTGACGAGCAGGGGCACGAGCGCAAGCAAAGCGAGACCGATGCGGAGCGCGATCATTGCGGGCCCTAAGATCGCGTCATTCGGACCGCGCGAGCTTGCACCGGCGGCGAGGGATAGGCCGTCGCCGATCGAGGTGAAGGCCAACGTGCCGGGAATGATTCCGATCAGAGTCGCGAGAGCGAAAGACCGCAGTGGGGTGCGGAATGCGGCCGCCGCCAGATTGACAGCCCAGAACGGAAAGAGAGGCACCAGTCGCAAAAACATGAGATAGGTGAAAGCATTGCGGGCGAACCCGTCCTCCATCCGCGCGATAAAGGCGCTGCTTCGGGCACGGAGCGCATCGCCGAAGACGAACCGGGCCAGGACAAACAGGATGACGGCGCCGGTCGTCGCGCCGAAAACGCTCAGCGCCGCACCCAGCCACAGACCGAATAGAAGGCCGCCGGCGACGGTCATGATGGTGGCGCCGGGCAAAGAGAAGGCGACGACTGCGATATAGGCCAGCAGAAAGCCAATGATCGCCGCGAAACGATGCGTACTCGCGAAACCACGTAGCCAGCGCTCGTTGGCGCGCAGGCTGTCCAACGTGATATAGCGGTTCAGACCCAGAAGGAAGAAGGCGAGGACGAATGCGGCGATGATACCAAGCGGAACCAGCCGTTTGCCGAGCGTCGCCGGTGTCATCCGAACCATCCCAGAAGGCGCACCAGCCAGCGGGTTCGATCGCTGAACAGCGTTGGGGTGTAGAAACTGCCGGCAACTCGTTTCGTGATTTCGCTCAAGCTGGGATAAGGCGCGATGGCGTTGGCCAGCGCGCCAATCTTGAAGTGCCCCGAGACGGCCAGGGTCCAAGGCAGCAGCAGCTCCCCCGCCTGCCGCCCAACGATGGTAGCCCCGAGGACGTGCCCCCGCTTGGTGACCATAATCTTCGCGAATCCGCGCTCGGCGCCGTCTGTGCGAGCACGGTCAATCTCCGTGAAGGGTTCGCGAAGAACCCTCACGTGGTGACCATGGTTCTCGCGGGCTTGAGCCTCGGTCATGCCGACCTGCGCCAGCTCCGGGTCCGCATAAGTGACCCGGGGAAAGGCCGTTAGGTCGACCTTGGCGGGCAATCGGAACAAGGCGTTTCGGAGGATAATCCCCGCGTGGTAACCGGCAAGATGCGTGAATTGATAACTGCCGGCGACATCGCCCGCGGCGTATATTCTCCGATTGCTAGTGCGGAGCCGCGCGTCGACCTCGATGCCCTTGGGGCCATATCGGACGCTGGCCGTTTCGAGATTTAGATCCTCGACATTCGGAAGTCGCCCGGTCGCGATCAGCAGATGCGATGCATCGATTTCGTGTTCCCCATTCTGGTCGGCGAAGGTGACAGAGATCCGCGCGCCGTTCGACCGGACGCGCGGAACGACGGCGGCCTCGTGCAATCGCACACCATCCTCGATCAGGGCTTGGCGCAGGACCGCGACAGCGTCGGGGTCGTCTCGCGCCAGCAGGGCGCTGCGCGAGAGCACCGTGACCTCGGCGCCCAACCGGCGGTGCGCTTGCGCCATTTCGACCCCGATCGGCCCGCCACCGACGATAACCAGGTGTTGCGGAAGGACCGCGTTCTCGAACAATGTCTCATTGGTGAAGTAGGGCACCTGATCTAAGCCCGGTATCGGCGGGACATTGGGCCGGCTCCCGGTCGCGATCACGATTCGGCGGGCGCGAAACCGCCGGCCGCCAGCCTCGATTGTGCGCCCATCGACGAACCGCGCGCGGGCGCGGATAACGGTACAGCCAAGGCGGGTGAAGCGCTCCTCGGAATCGTGCGGCGCAATGGCACCGATGACGCCATGGACGTAGTCGTGAACCTCGCTGAAGTCGAAACTGGCTGGCACCGCCAGACCGCCAAAGCGCGCCGCGTCGTGCAGCGAATGGGCAAGCTTGGCGACCGCAAGCAACGACTTCGAAGGGACGCATCCGGTGTTAAGGCAATCGCCGCCCATGCGATTGGCTTCGACGAGCACGGTGCGCGCACCCATTTGGGCGGCACCGGCGGCGATCGAGAGTCCTGCGGAGCCCGCGCCAATGACGCAAAGATCGGTGTCGGATGCGTTGCCGCGCGCTATCGGCTTAATGTTGCCCACTGCACGATGCTCCGCCCAGCACACAGAACCGCGCACAGAAGGGGTGATTGAGTGGCACGGGCTGCGCGGTCGCCGCAGCCAGCGTCGCCCCCAGATCGAATGCCGGATCATAGGGCAAAAGCGTGCAGGCCGCGACCGTCGGTCGATCCGCCCCCTTATGTTTCACGACCATGCGGGAATTCGAGCACATTACGGACGAGGGGCTACGCCCAAGAATGGCCCAGCATTGCTCGGTGATCTCTGGCACGTCCTCATCCACTCGCATTTCCGGGAATAGGATAAGGTGGGCGTGATCGCGTTCGTCGACCGGAAGGCCCAGTTCAGTGAAAAGACGGCCATAGCCCGCTCTGAGCTGATCTTCCCTCTCGCCCCAGATCATACGTCCTGCGACAGAAACGGCGAGCCCTGACTTCACCAACCATAGCAGGCCTGCAATGGTGGGCTCCCAGCTCCGCGCACCCCGAAGTTGCTCATGACCGGCCTTGTCATAGTGGTCGAGAGAAACCCGAAGGAACAGCTTGCCGGGAAATCGCGCATTGAGGGCTGCCAGTGGGCCCATCAGTTTTTGCATGGGCTTCATCGCGTTGGTCAGCACCAACACCTTGAAGCCCGCGCCCAGGCTGTCGGCGATCATGTCAATGATGGCGGGATTCATGAAAGGCTCGCCGCCGGTAAAGCCGATTTCGGAGGGCTGCGGGTGCCGGCGCTTTGCCTCGTCCAAGAAGGGCCGCACGTCGTCCCGGCTCAGGTAGATCAGGCGATCATTCCGTGGGCTCGACTCGATATAACAATTGTCACAGGCCAGATTGCAGAGGGTTCCGGTATTGAACCAAAGCGTATCCAGGGTGCCGAGCAGCACGCTGGCCCGGGGCGCACCCGTCGCGGTCACGTATGGATCGATGAACTTCTTCACTGCAACGGCCATGGCCCGTCCAAGATGTCGTCATATCCCTGATAAGTTCGCTGGCAAGACCCGAAAGGTTTCTGGGCGACGGTAAGCGGTTGTGTCGTGGCGCAATGTCCGACAATAATCTGTGCAAGCGGGTCGGCATCGGACGCGTGGCCGGCCGACCTGAGCTGAGCTAAGACCGGAGGATCCTGCCAGCGACAGCGTCGAGCCTGCTGAGCAGGTCACGGTCGCGCGCGCCGGGAGCGGTAATAAGGGCGGCATCCAAAGCTCGGTCGCATCCATGCGGACAGGACGCGGGTCTCTCATCCCTAAGCCGCGGCGCGAGCAGCCGGATCAGTCGCCTGGCGTTTTCGGCATTATCGTTCAGTATGCGGATGACGTCGGCGACCTGAACATAGGAGTGGTCCGGGTGCCAACAATCGAAGTCGGTGACCATGGCGACCGTCAGAAAGCACATCTCGGCTTCGCGCGCGAGCTTCGCTTCCGGCATGTTGGTCATGCCGATGACGTCGCACCCCCATGACCGATAGATGCGCGATTCGGCCAAGCTTGAGAATTGCGGACCCTCCATGGCGAGGTAGGTGCCCCCTAGACTCACCGGAACGGAGGCCTCGACCGCGCATTGGTGCGTCAGGTTGGCAAGCCGATCACAGGTCGGATGCGCCATTGAAACATGTGCGACCAATCCCTCGCCGAAAAAGCTGCTCTGTCGCGCTATGGTGCGATCGACGAATTGATCCACCAGGACAAAATGGCCTGGCGGCAGATCTTCGCGAAGCGAGCCGCAGGCCGACACCGACAAAAGATCGGTAACGCCGGACCTTTTCAACGCGTCGATATTTGCGCGGTAATTGATCGAACTCGGCGAATGGCGATGGCCGCGGCCATGGCGCGGGACAAAGACGACTTCGAGACCGTCGAGCGTTCCGAAAAGAAATTCGTCGGATGTCTCGCCAAAGGGCGACACGACCCTCCGCCAGGCTGGATTCTCCAGTCCGGCAATGTCGTAGACGCCGCTTCCACCAAGTACGCCTAAAGTCGTCATTCTTGTTTCGCCCTGGTTCATGAGCGGACGGCGAAGCCGTCACTTTAGATTGATGAAATAGTCGATGAACGAACGTGCGAGCGAAGAATTCCACGTAGTGGGACCAACCAAAAACCCTGTGACTAAGCCCCGCTTGTCCAGGACGTAGGTGGTTGGATAGCCATAGACGGGCATGATCGGTTCCGGCTTCCCCTCACTGGTCAGCGCACCGAACTCGTGGTTGGGATCGAGCACCACGGTCAAGTGCTGAAGATTGTGTCGAGTTATGAACGACCTCACCTGCTGGCCATCGCCGCCGTCGAGTGAGACCGCGAGGACGACAAAGCGGTCGGGAGGAAGATTGGTTGCAAGGGCCTCGAGAGACGGCATTTCCTCCACACAGGGAGCACACCAACTGGCCCAGAAATTAAGGAGGACGACCTTTCCGTAGAACTTGTCCATGCTCAGCATGCGGCCGTCGAGGCTGCGGAGTCGCATGAGCGGGGCCGGCTTCAGCGGCTCCTCTAAAATGAACTGGCTTATCCCGTTGCGCAGTGTCGGCGGATTGAGCGATTCCGGGCGTGCATTCGCGCTCGAGACCGTTGCCGCTACAGAAACGAGAACCACTGCTGCAATGCGCAGGAACGTGCGCGTCCACATCATGTGAAACGGTCCAGCGGCTGGGGCGCCACCGAGGACAGCATTCGCTGCCCGAAGATCCTGCCAAGAGCGATGATCAGCATCGCGGCCCCCAGGTTCCACATGAGGATCATGACAGTTGCGTCAATGTCGTGGAACAGAGACAAGGCGCTTGCGGTCAGCGCGCCAACGGCGACACTGCCCGTCCAGATTACGGCAATCGGGCGCAGCCGAGCGGTGTAACGCAGCATGACAAGCAGCGCCAAGGACAGCGGTAGGCTGGTCAGCACCAGGGTTGCGAAGCATGATACTGCCTCGCCCATTTGCATGCCCGCCGGGCTCACAGAGACCCAATTGGTTAGGCAACCAACGCCGACGGTCGACATCCAGATCAGCAGGCTCGGCAGAGGCAGGAGGCCGTACAGGCGCGAACGATCAGGTAGGCTGAGCATGAACGCAGCGACGGTTGCGAGCACACCCGTCAGCAGGGAGGCGACGAGGCCAACCACAAAGGCGCGATCACCAAGTTGCTTTGAGAAGTCCGGGCGCATGCCGTGGCTAACGCCCAGCAAGACGAGAACCAGGCCAGCCAAGGCGATCCAGCAGCACGCTCGTAGAAGCGGCGGTCGGAGACGACGCACGGGCGCCGGATTCGCGCTGAGAGAAGCAATCAGGTCTGGGGTCGTGATCACGAAATATCACCCTTGCCAAGAATCGCTCGGAGACTCTTGAGAGCCCGATGCGTCGCAACTTTCAGGGCCGCGATGGACATACCGGTTTGATCTGCCGCTTCCTTCAACGACATCTCCTGGAGCTTCAGGAGCGTGATGGCTTCCCGTTGGCCCGGCGGCAGTTTCTCCACCGCTTCGCGCAACAAGCGTCCATCAGCTCTCGTCTCTAAGTTCGTCTCAGCATCGGCAATGGTTTCATGGTCTTCGTTCAATGGCGTTTCGCGACGGGCGGAACGTCCCTGCTGCCGCAGCCGATCAATGATCCGCCTACGGCTGATTGCCACAAGCCAGGGCGTGAAAGGACGTGTCGGGTCATATATCTGGCGAATGGAGTGGATGGTGAGCAAGATGTCTTGGATTGTGTCTTCGACATCTTGAGGAGAGCGATGATGTCGACCCACCAAAAGGCGCAGATAGGGCGTGATCTCGGTCAGGAGCCGGCCATAAGCCTCACCATCGCCGGCCTGCGCCCGCGCCATGAAGATCGACCATTCGACGTCGCGCTTCGCCGAAGTATTATCAGCACGGCGACTGGTCTGGCTTTCACCAACGACTCTCAATAACGGGTTACCCTTCTGGCTGCCCGATGCCATCGACCGTCTTCCTCGTAACTTCGGTGCCGCGAGTCGACATAAAGTCTGGTCGCGTTATTCCACCGTATCTCCGAGGAGGGCTTCTGGCAGGGGATTTCTTTTTGCCGACTGGTCGTAACCTTTAACGCTGAGATGCGAACGCATGCGTGACTGCAGCGGGGCGGCGGGGCGCCAAGGCCGGGCGGAACGTCCGTCGAGGTCAATGGCGCCGGGAAGTCGGGCGAGACTTCGCCGTGATGAGTGGGCCGAAATGTGCCGCACTGGCTGAACGTAACCATTCTACCTCAACGGCCGAACTTTGAAGTGAGCAGGCTACACCGGCGTGCTCGCCGGCGCACGATCTCCGTCGCTGGTTCAACCCGTTGGGAGGTTTCTACATGAAGGTCAACCATTCGACGTCCACGCTCGTGGCGAGCGCGTTCGCTCTCGCTCTGGGCGGCCTCGCTGCGGCGCCCGCGATGGCGCAGAGCGGCATGATGACCAAGGAGCAGATGATGCAGAAGCAGGATATGACCAAGAAGGCGGTCATGTCCGGCAAGATGGAGATGTGCTACGGCGTCGCGCTGAAGGGCCAGAACGACTGCTACGCCGGGGCCGGCACGACCTGCGCCGGTACGAGCACCGTCAACTACCAGGGCAATGCCTTCAAGCTGGAGCCGAAGGGGACCTGCGCCTCGATCAAGACGCCCAATGGCGTGGGTAGCCTCACCCCGAAGGCCTGAAGCGTCAATGGGCGGATGGCGCATGCGTCCGCCCAACCTTCTCCGCATCGTTGAGAGGCTCCCATGTCCACAGGACCCCATCCGGCGGATAGGACCGCCGTTCCCGCGCGTGCCGGCGTCGGTCTGAAGGCGGAGCATTATCAGCATATCCTGTCCGAGACGCCCGATATCGGCTTCTTCGAGATTCACGCGGAGAACTACATGGGGGCCGGCGGTCCGCCCCATCGGTACTTGGCGCGCATTCGCGAACGGTATCCCCTGTCGCTCCACGGGGTTGGATTGTCGATCGGCGGCACGCGGCCGCTCGATCGGGAGCACCTGAACAGGCTGGCTGAACTCATCCGTCGATACAAGCCGGGACTGTTCTCCGAGCATCTCGCCTGGTCGACGCACGATACCGGCTTTTTGAACGACCTGTTGCCGGCCCCCTATACCACCGAGACGCTCGTGCGCGTCTCGGACCATATCGATGAGGTGCAGACAGCGCTCGGCCGCCAGATGTTGCTTGAGAATCCCTCGACATATGTTTGGTTCGAGGAGAGTACGTGGGGGGAAGCCGAGTTCATCAGCGAAATTGTGCGGAGAACCGGCTGCGGCTTGTTGCTGGACGTCAACAATGTGCATGTCGCCTGCACAAACCAGCTTTGGGACGCGGAGCGCTACATCGCCGATTTCCCTCTCGCCCATGTGCAGGAGATCCATCTCGCGGGCCATACTCGCGAAATCGACGACAAGGGTCGCCCCCTGCTTATCGACACCCATGACAAATTCGTCGACGAGCCGGTGTGGAATCTCTTCCGGCGGGTCATCGAACGCACGGGGCCTATCCCGACGCTGATCGAATGGGACGCCAACATTCCGCCGTGGCACGAACTCGCGGCCGAGGCTGTGATGGCCGATGCACTGATGGGCGTGCCCGAGATGAAGGAGGTTCGCCATGCTGCTGCTGTCGGCTGATCGTCAACGGGAATTTGCGGTCGCTCTGCTCGATCCCGAGCGTCCGACGCCGAGCGGGATCATTGGTCCCGATGGGGACGTCTGTCCGAAGCGATTCGCCGTTTACCGAAACAATGTCGTCGTGGGCCTCACCGAGATACTGAAGGCTGCTTACCCCGCGGTCCGGCGACTGGTCGGGGAAGAGTTCTTCGACGCAATGGCGGGGATTTATGTCCGCGCCGAGCCGCCCCGGTCGCCGATCCTGCTCGCGTACGGCGGGACTTTTCCCGCGTTCATCGAGACGTTCCCCCCAGCCGCAAGCGTGCCCTATCTGGCCGATGTGGCGCGCATCGAATGGGCTTGGGTCTTAGCCTATCACGCGGCGGAAGCCTGTCCGCTGGGTGCGGGCTCCTTCGCCAAATTACCGGCCGACGAGCTTCCCGGCCTTCGCCTCCTGCTGCACCCGTCCGTCCAGGTTTGCCGCTCCACCATGCCGGTGCTCACGATATGGCGCGTGAACACTGAGGAGGGTGATCCGGGAGAGGTGACGTTGGATGACGAAGGCGAAGACACCTTGGTCGTTCGGCCGGACGCGACAGTCGAAGTTCGATCCCTGCCGCCGGGAGCTGCGGACTTCATCGGTGCGCTCGGCGCCGGGCACACGGTCGCGGAAGCGACCGAGTTAGCCACAGCCTGCGATCGCCGTTTCGACCTTACCGCGAACATCGCCGGTCTCATCGACGCCGGCGCGCTCTTCGCCTTTCAGACGCGCACGGGCATCTGCCTTGATGCGCAAGGATCTTAATATGAGCACCAGCACATCACATGCACTGTCTTCCCTTCGATCGGGCAGCATCGGCCGATTTGCGGAGACGTTGCATTCTTGGCTGGGCAGGATTGGTGTGATGGTGGCGCCGCCGATTCTGCGGATTGCCCTCGCCGTTCCGTTCTTCAAGTCAGGCCTGACGCGCTGGGACGGGTTCCTGTCCTTGTCACCGAGCACAGCTTTCCTTTTCGAGAACATGTTCAAGCTTCACATCTTCGGCGGCGAGTATCCGTTCCCGATGCCGATTGTCGTTGCGCATCTGGTGGGGATGGCGGAGATCACGCTGCCGATCCTGCTGGTTCTCGGCCTGGGCACCCGCTTCGTCGCGCTCGGGCTCCTGACGATGACAGGCATCATCCAGCTTACCGTCCCCGAAGGCTGGGCGAATTTCCATCTGCCTTGGGCTTCGATGGCGCTTGCAATCATGGCGTTAGGGCCTGGCCGTCTGTCCTTGGATGCGGTCATCACCCTCGTCCCAAAACGCGGCTTCAGGAGGACGACATGACCCGGCAGCGCTTTCGTGGATCGATCGTGGAAAAATAGCAGGCCCAACGCTTAGACCGGCCCGGGATCGGATATATGGCTCGGAAATGCGCGTCGGAGTCTGCCCGTGAGGCTGGCTTTCGAAGATGCCCATTGAATTGCAAGATCTGAGATGGGCCATTGTCGCAGCTCAGCATCGGAGCCTACGCCAGGCGGCGGAGACGCTCAGCATTCGCCAATCCACACTCAGCCGCCGCTTGCGCGGATTGGAGTTTACGCTTGGCGTCCAACTCTTCGAACGAACCAACGGCGGCACGCGTCCGACGATTGAAGGGTTGGAGTTCCTGGAGGCGGCGCGCCGGATTATTGACGAAACGGAATCGATCGCGGCTCGCCTCAAGACCCGCTCGCGCGGCGAGAGCGGACGGCTAACAATCGGTATTCACGCGTCGCTCTCCGCCGGCAATCTCCGCGCTACGTTGATCGATTATCGGAGGCGGTGTCCCGATGTGGAGACGCATTTGGTCGACGGATCGAGCGACCACTTGATCTGTGATCTTTCGAGTTCGGCCATCGACATCGCATTTGCAGTCGAAGGAAATCCTCGGTGGGCGGGCAAGTCACTGCCCGTTTGGGCCGAGCGCGTCGTCGCTGCGATCCCGGAAGACCATCCGCTGAGTGCCCATGACACGATTCATTGGACCGACCTGGCGTCCGAACCTCTGCTTGTGCCACAGCGAGGGCCGGGGCTCGAGATTGTGAAACTCATCGGGAGCAAGCTCGGGGGCCACGATGCTGGGCGACAAGTTTGTCACGACGTCTCGCTCGACCGCTTCCTAACCCTCGTCGGGGCAGGCTGGGGTGTTTTGCTTGCGCTCGAGGGGGCGACAGGTGCGAGCTACCCGGGCGTCATCTTTCGGGAAGTGCATGACAATGACGGTCCGTCCCGCGTGAATTTCCGAGCCTATTGGCGTCAGGCGAATCCAAACCCGGCTCTACGTTTCTTTCTTGAGATGCTGCGAGAGCGCTACCCGGATCTTTCGGGCGAACCCGCTCCGGGCTGAGGCCCGGGGGCGGTTCGACGCGCTTTTGCGAATGCCCGGTCGGTCGACATAAAGCGCTCGATCATCGGCACTATTAGCTTCACCGGATCGGAAATCGCCTGTCCTGTCATACGACCAAGCAGTTCGGCATAAGCGACCAGATCGCGATGCACGTCCGCTGGTAATTCGACGGTGACCTTGACCGGCTTGTCGTCGGCGAGCGGTCCGAGCTTGAGCTTCGTCATGGCGCTCCTCCCTGCGCATACGGGGCCAGCACCAGATCTCGCGTCACGATGACGCGGACCGGGAAACCCGGCCGGATCGTTAGAGTCGGCTGGATGTTGATCTGGCGTTGGACGATCTGCTGGCCGGTCTGGCTGATGCTATTGGAAGCGCCGCTGCGGATCGCTTGCACCAGGTTGTTTTCGTTCTGGCTTGTGCCCGCCTCGGCTCCGACGCTGAGCAGGGTCGAGAGGACAGCGGCCTTGAACAGCATGCCCCAATGGTTGTCGACTTCGTCCTCGAGCCCGGCATAGCCCTTCGTGTCGGCGCCGGGCTGGCGTTCGAGCACGATCGAGCCGCCGTTGGGCATGATGATGCGTGTCCAGACCAAGAGGACTCGGCTCTGGCCGAACGCGACGGAACTGTCGTATTGGCCGATCAGCTTCGCGCCTTGCGGGATCAGAAGGTATTTGCCGGTCGGGCTGTCATAGACCGCCTCCGTCACCTGGGCGGTGATCTGCCCGGGCAGATCGGAACGAATGCCCGTGACGAGCGCGGCCGGGATGACCGTGCCCGCCTGCACGACATAAGGCGAGGCCTTGGCGTCGAGCCGGTCCGGGCTGACTGTGCGTTTGTCTGTCGAAGCGTTGAGGAAAGCCGTCTTGCGGTCCTGCATGTTCTGCGCAGCGCCGGCGTCGACCGGCGGTGCGGGCGTCGGGCCTGCCGTGGTCCCGGTCGCAGCGGGCGCGGCGAGCCCGACCGGCTGGGGCTGCTGATTGGTCTGGGCGAAGAGACGGCTGAGCCGAGCCGCCTCGATCTCTTGCGCCCGGCGTTGCGCTTCCGGATCAGGCGTCGTTGCGGGAGCAACGGTGTTCGGTGCAGCTCCGGCATTGAGAATCGGCTTGCCGAGATCGCCGGGAAGTGGCGGGCCAAGCGGGGGCGCCTGGCGCGGCAGGCCGGTGTAGTCCTTCGGTAGGCCAGCGAGGCCCTCGGCGGAGGGACGATTTTGTGTGCTGAGCAGCTCCTGGCCGGTCTGCGCCGCGTTGCGAGTCTGGAGCGCGTAGCCGAGCGCGCCCGCCACAGCGAGCGCCGACACTGCGCCGAGGCTGATCAGCACCTTGCGCGACAAGCGTGTGACGCGCGGCCGCTCGCCCCGAAGCCGGAGATCCGGCGTTACGGACGGTTCGGGCGCGGCGCTCCTTTCCTCGTTCGGAGCGTCCGTCATGACCGCGGCCTTCCGTCGGTGCGGACGATGCGCACGCGCCGCTCGCTATCCTTGTCGCCGAGACGCAATTCGGCGGCGGCGAACAGGCGATCGACGATGTAGTAGTTGCGGTTCGCTCGGTAGTTCACCAGCTCGGAGCCGCCGGCCGGTCCGATGACGAACAGTGGCGGCATCTCGCCCTGGGCAATGCCGCTCGGGAACTCGATGTAGACCTTGTGCCCGTCGTCGAAGGCGCGCAGCGGACGCCAGGCCGGGTTGTCGCCCTGGATTGCATAACGGAAGTTGATCGAGGCGAGATCGACGCCGCTGGCAATCGGCGCGGCTGCGTCGGCCTCCTGGTTCTGCCGCCGAAGCGCGATGAGCTGATCTTCGGGATACTGCCAGGAGACCGAGGCCATGTAGGTCTTCTCGGTCGAGCGCAGCTCGAGGAGGTAGGTCCGCCGATCCGTGTTGATGACCAGATTGGTGAGCAGCTCGGGTCTCGTCGGCTTGACCAGGATGTGAACTTTCTTGGTGGCGCCCGTGCCGCTCTCGGTATCGCCGATAATCCAGCGCACGGTGTCGCCGGCGGCGACGGGGCCGGAGCCGACGAGCTGCTCGCCGTCCTGCAGCGCGATGTCGGTGATCTCGCCGGGCGCCGTATAGACTTGGTAGAGCGCCCCGCCGGAGAACGGATAGACCTGGACCGCGTTGATGAAGCCGTTGCGCACCGGCTGAATCCGTGCGGCAGCGTTGGCCTGGTTGACGCGCACGGTCGGGTCGGCGGCTTCGGGTGTCGGCTTGCCACCGTCGATCGGCTTCAGTTGCCCGGGCAGCGGCAGCAGCTTGGGCAACTCCACGATCTTGATAGGCGCTGGCGGATCGACGGTGAGCTTTGCCGGCGCCGCGCTGTCGTAATTGATGTCGGGCGGAATGAAATTGTGCGCGCAGCCGCCCAGCGTAGTGGCGGACATCAGCAAAGCCGCCAGGGCGGCTTTACGGAAAGGCGCAGTCCCTCCTTTCCGGCTCTGCTGAATGGTGAAGAGACGCGAAGCCGGACCGCCGGCTTCCATGGAAATCGGCGAGGTCATTGTCCTAGCTCCTTCGACCAGTTGATGGCGGTGACGTAGACTCCGAGCGGGTTCTTGCGGAGCACGTCGGCGGAAGTCGGCGTCTGGATCGCGATGGTGAGGATCGCGGTCCAACGGGTGTTGTCGGCGAGCGCGCCGTCTTGATAGCGATGCTCGACCCATTCGACGCGGAAGCTCGAGGGCGACGCGCGGATCACGCTAGATACGTCGATGGCGATCTGCTGCTTGCCGAGCTTGGCGAAGGGGTCGTTGGCGCGCGCATAGTCGTTGAGCGCCTGGGAGCCCGAGGTGGTGGTGAAGTCGTAGGCCTGCAGCCAATTCTGCCGCACGATGATCGGATCGGCCGGCAGCGACCGGACGATCTGGATGAAGTGCGCAAGATACCAGGCAACTTGCGGATCGCTGGGCGTGTAGTCGGCGGCGGCGGGCGCGACGGCCTGCGCCTGGCCGAGCTTGTCGACCTGCACGACCCAGGGGACGATGGTGCCGTGGGTCGATTGCCAGACGAGACCGCCGGCGAGACCCATGGACAGCGCGAGCGAGCCGAAGGCCATCAGCCGCCAGTTCTTGGCCTGCACCCGAGCCGAGCCGATGCGGTCGTCCCACACCTGGGCGGCGCGCTGATAGGGGGTTTCAGGCTCGGGCGTTCGACCGTAGCGAACGGTGGGCCGGCGAAACAGCGCCATCTCTTATTCTCCTCCAGAGAGATCGACGGAATGGCCGCCGCCATGGCTGTCGCCGGACCTGAGGACCTGCGCAGCGGTCTGCGTCCCGTGGACGATCGACTGGTTGCGCTTCATGCGCTGGGCCCAGGCCGGTGGGCCGGAACCCTCCGATCCGCCGGTGGGCGCCGCGGGCGTGCTTGGTGAATTGCCGCCGACCGTCCCTCCGGTCGATGATCCGCCGGTTGCAGCGAAACTGGACCGGCCGCCGGCGGCGAAGCTTTCCCGCATCGAACTGCCGGCTTGAGCGGCGGCGCGCCGCACAGGAGCCGCGGCGGCTGAAGCGGCCGCTCGCCCGACCCCGCCGAGTCCGGCCGCGACGCCCGACGCGCCGGACCGGCCGGCTGAAGCAAGGCTGTAGGCGGAGGACGCGCCGCCGGCCATTGCCGCCCCACCGCGCGCGGCGGCGGCAGTGCCGGAAGCCGCAGCCATCGCCCCCCTGCCGGCCAGGCCGAGCGCGCCGGCGCCGGCCATCGCCGTACCCGCGACGGCCAGGCCAGTCCCGACGGCGGCGCCCGCGCCGAGCTGGGGCGCGCCGGAGACCAGGCCGGTGGCGATGCCGGGGCCGAAGATGCCGAGGCCCAGCATGGCGAGGGCGGCCAGCACGACGGACAGCGCTTGCTCGACCGTCGGCTGGCCGCCGGCGTAGGTCTGCGTGAACTGCGAGAAGAGCCCGGTGCCGATGCCGACGATGACGGCCAGCACCATCACCTTGATGCCGGACGCGACGATGTTGCCGAGCACCTTCTCTGCGAGGAAGGCGGTCTTGTTGAAGAGCGCGAAGGGAATGAGGATGAAGCCGGCCAGTGTGGTCAGCTTGAATTCGATCAGCGTGACGAAGAGCTGAACCGCCAGAATGAAGAAGGCGATCAGCACCAGGACCCACGAGACCATCAGCACCGCGATCTGCACGAAGTTCGCGAAGAAGCTGGTGAAGCCCATCATCTGGTTGGCCGCATCGAGCAGCGGCTGTCCGGCGTCGAGCCCGACCTGGGCGAGCTTGCCCGGCCGCAGGAAGTCGGCGGTGCTGATAGACGAGCCGCCCGCCTTCAGGCCGAGGCCGGCGAAGCTGTTGAAGACGATGGCCGATAGATTGTTGAAGTTGTTGATGATGAAGGCGAAGAAGCCGATGTAGAGGGTCTTCTTCACCAGGCGCTGGAGGATGTCCTCGTCGGCGCCCCAGGCCCAGAACAGGCCTGCCAGGGTGATGTCGATGACGATCAGCGTGGACGAGAGATAGCCGACTTCGCCCTTGATCAGGCCGAAGCCGGAATCGATGTAGGTGGTGAAGGTGTTGAGGAAGGTGTCGATGACGCCGACGTTGTTCATCGCGCATCTCCCTTAGAAAGGGTGGCCGGCGCGGCAGCGCCTGGGGGCATTTGTGGCGGCAGAGGCCGCGCCGGCCTGCCGAAGAATCGCTGGCGGTTCTCCTCCCAGACCGCGACGCAATGCGGATCTTCGGCATCCTGGGGACCGAGCGCGCTGCAACGGCGCAGCTCGGCCGAGAGGTCGTCGGATGCTGGTGTGACAATGGTCGGAGGGGTCTCGGCAATGGGGGCCGAGTGGCGCCGGTTGGTCACCACAAGAGCCGTGATGGCGACCGCGATCAGGGCGACGATCGCGGCGGCGCGGAAGATTTCCGACCGTCCCAGCATCGCCGCGCCTCAGTTGCCGCTGAACATGGTGACGTTTCCGGGCTGATAGCCGGTGCGCGTCGAGAAGGTCTTGTAGTTCTGCTGGCCTTGCGCCTCGGCCGAGGAGGTACGCGCCTGCTCCAGGGCGTCGGCCCGACTCTTGGCCGACAGCACGGCGACGAGATCGGAAAGCTGCTGAGATTGCAGCGCCAAGAGTTGGTTGCCGGCCTGTGCCGCCTGCAGCGCGCCGGTGGCGCTCTGGCTGGCCGTGACTAGCGAGGTCATCGCACTGGAGTTCGTCGGGATGTTGCCGACCACGCCCGCCTGTACCTTCAGGCTGTCCTCGAAGGCGGCGACGGAGTTCTGCCAGCGGGTCTGCGCGTTGGCGACCATGGCGGTGGTCGAACCTGTGCCGGCGGCCGAACCGTAGCTCGTCGAATAGGCCTGCTCGATGCGCTGGACGTTGAAGGCGATGTTCTGCGCCTGACCTAGCAGTGACTGGGTCTGGGCGATCGACGACTGAAGCTGGGTCAACGTCGACATCGGCAGGTTTGCAAGATTGCGCGCCTGGTTGACCAGCGACGTCGCCTGGTTGGTCAGCATCGTGATCTGATTGTTGATCTGCTGCAGCTCGCGCGCGGCGGTCAGCACGTTCTGGCCGAAGTTGGTCGGGTCGTAGACGATCCACTGCGCCGAAGCGGGCGGTACGGCGACGGCCAGGGTGAGCACGGCAACGCTTGCCGCCGCCAGCTGGCGCAGCTTGATCATGATGATGTCTCCAGGTTGATCAGGTCAGGGATGAGATCGGCGGCCCAGAGGAGCTCGTGATCCGCGAGCCAAGCGGGCGTGAAAGCATCGCGGCCGTGCTCGGCGACGACGCGCTCGATCGCGGCGTGGTCCGCCTTGGAGGAAGCGGCACAGAAGGCGAGCGCTACGGGGCCGAGACCTAGCTCGAACAGGCGATTGCCGCGGCGCGACTGGCAGTAGTAGTCGCGCTTCGGCGTAGCGCGCGCGAGGATCTCGATCTGGCGATCGTTGAGACCGAAGCGGCGGTAGATCGCGGTGATCTGCGGCTCGATCGCGCGCTCGTTCGGCAGGAAGATACGCGTCGGACAGCTCTCGACGATCGCGGGCGCGATGTTGCTGCCGTCGATATCCGACAGCGACTGCGTGGCGAAGACGACGGAGGCATTCTTCTTGCGCAGCGTCTTCAGCCACTCGCGGAGCTGCTGGGCGAAGGCCGGATCGTCGAGGACCAGCCACCCCTCGTCGATGATGAGCAAGGTCGGCCGGCCGTCGAGGCGACCCTCGATGCGATGGAAGAGATAGGTCAGCACGGCGGGCGCCGCTCCGGCGCCGATCAGGCCCTCGGTCTCGAACGCCTGCACCGGAGCGGAGCCGAGCTGCTCAGCCTCGGCATCGAGCAGGCGGCCCGAGGCTCCACCGACGCAATAGGGCTGCAACGCCTGCTTCAGCGCCGTCGACTGCAACAGGACCGCCAGGCCGGTGATGGTGCGCTCGCCCACGGGCGACGACGCCAGCGAGCTCAGCGCCGACCAGACATGCTCCTTGGCGGTCGGATCGATGGTGACGCCCTCCTTCGCGAGGATGGCCGCCACCCACTCCGCCGCCCAGGCGCGCTCCGACTGATCGTCGACGCGGGCAAGCGGCTGCAGCGACACTGAATGTTCCGATCCAGCCGACAGGCTGCCTCCGAGATCGTGCCAGTCGCCGCCCATGGCGATCGCCGCGGTGCGGATCGACCCGCCGAAATCGAAAGCGAAGATCTGGTTGTTGCGGTAACGGCGAAACTGCATCGCCATCAGCGCGAGCAGCACCGACTTGCCCGCGCCGGTCGGGCCGACGATCAACGTGTGGCCGACGTCGCCGACATGCAGGCTGAGTCGGAAGGGCGTCGAACCTTCCGTCTTGCCGTAGAGCAGCGGCGGCGCCTGGAAATGCTCATCCCGTGCCGGCCCAGCCCAAACTGCCGAGAGCGGGATCATGTGCGCCAGGTTCAGCGTCGAGACCGGCGGCTGACGGACGTTGGCGTAGGCATGGCCGGGGATGGAGCCGAGCCAGGCCTCGAGCGCATTCACTCCTTCCGGCATGCAGGTGAAGTCGCGGCCCTGAATCACCTTCTCCACCAGCCGGAGCTTTTCAGCGGCGAGACCCGGGTCCTCGTCCCAGACAGTGACTGTCGCAGTGACATAGGCTTGGCCAACATCGTCGGAGCCCAATTCCTGCAGGGCGAGATCGGCGTCGGCGGCCTTGTTGGCCGCGTCGGAGTCGACGAGGGTCGACGCCTCGTTGGTCATCACCTCCTTGACGATGGCGGCGATGGACTTGCGCTTGGCGAACCACTGCCGGCGGATCTTGGTGAGCAGCTTCACCGCTTCGGTCTTGTCGAGGAGGATCGCCCGGGTGGACCAGCGGTACGGGAAGGCGAGCCGGTTCAGCTCGTCGAGGATGCCGGGATGCGTCGTTGTCGGGAATCCGACCACAGTGAGCGTGCGAAGATGATGGGCGCCGAGGCGGGGCTCGAGGCCGCCGGCAAGCGGCTCATCGGCGAGCAACGCATCGAGGTGCATCGGTGTCTCGGGCACGCGGATGCGCTGCGCACGGGTCGAGATGGTCGAGTGCAAGTAGGTCAGCGTGTCGCCGTCGTCGAGCCAGGCCACCTCGGGCATGAACCCCTCGACCAGTTGCAAGACGCGATTGGTCCGATCGACAAAGCCGCGCAGCAGCTCCCACGGATCGACTCCCGTCTGCGCGCGGCCCTCGTAGAGCCAGCCCTCGACGCGGGAGGCGTCCTCGGCGGGCGGAAGCCAGACGAAGGTCAGGAAGTAACGGCTCTCGAAATGCGCGCCAGCCTCTTCGAAGGCGTCCTGGCGCTCGAGATCAACCAGCGCTGACGCCGGATCGGAAAAGCTGCTGTGCGGATAGGTCTGCGCCGCGATCCGTTGCGCCTCGACAAAGATCGCCCAGCCGGAGCCGAGACGGCGCAGCGCGTTGTTGAGTCGGGCGGTCACGCCCACCAGCTCGGCTGGCGTGGCGCTATCGAGGTCCGGTCCGCGAAAGCGCGCCGTGCGCTGGAAAGAGCCATCCTTGTTGAGGACAACGCCCTCTTCGACCAAGGCCGCCCAGGGCAGGAAGTCGGCGAGACCGGCGGGACGACTGCGATATTCTGCAAGGTTCAGCATCGGAGCCTCAGACGCCGAGATAGGCTGGGTAACGAAGGTGCCGGCGCACCACGTCGACGAACTGCGGATCGCGCTTCGCCGCCCAGACGGCCGCGGTGTGACCTACCGCCCAGATCAGCGCGCCGGGGATCCAGAGCCGCAGGCCGAGGGCGATCGCCGCCGCGAGCGTGCCGTTGGCGATCGCGACGGTCCGCGGCGCGCCGCCCATCAGAATCGGGTCGGTAAGCGCGCGATGGACCGGCGCGAAGAAGCCGGGCACGTCGGGATCGACGATCGCGGCCATCAGACCAGCGCTCCGCCGGAGAACGAGAAGAAGGAGAGGAAGAAGCTCGACGCGGCGAAGGCGATCGACAGGCCGAAAACAATCTGGATCAGCCGGCGGAAGCCGCCGCTCGTATCGCCGAAGGCGAGCGTCAGGCCGGTCACCGTGATGATGATCACCGAGATGATCTTCGCGACGGGCCCTTGCACCGACTCCAGTATGGAGTTGAGCGGGGTCTCCCACGGCATGGAGGAGCCGGAGGCGTAAGCCGCCGGGGCGAAGGCGAGCGTCAGGGTCGCGAGCGTAACGAGCTCGGCCACGCGGCGACGCGAAGAATGAGCGACAGCGAGAACACGGATCATGATGGGTCTCCGGGGGGCAAGAGGTCGCCGCCCGCCCCGGCGGACTGGACGCGGTAATCGCCGGTGGCGGGATCGAGACCGGCGATGAGTGCGAGTTCGGAAAGGCGGCGTTCGCTGCCGCGCCCGCGCAGCACCGCGACGAGATCGATGGTCTCGGCGATTAGCGCCCTGGGGACGGTGACGACGGCTTCCTGGATGAGCTGCTCGAGGCGGCGCATCGCGCCGAGCGCGGTGCCGGCGTGGATCGTGCCGATGCCGCCGGGGTGGCCGGTGCCCCAGGCCTTCAAGAGGTCCAGCGCCTCCGCGCCGCGCACCTCGCCGATCGGGATGCGATCGGGGCGCAGGCGCAGCGAGGAGCGGACCAGATCGGAGAGCGAGGCGACGCCGTCCTTGGTGCGGAGCGCCACAAGGTTGGGCGCGCGGCATTGCAGTTCGCGGGTGTCCTCGATCAACACCACGCGGTCGGTGGTGCCGGCGATCTCAGCCAGGAGGGCGTTGGTGAGCGTGGTCTTGCCGGTCGAGGTGCCGCCGGCGACGAGGATGTTCTTGCGATCAGCCACGGCGGCGCGGAGCACCGC
>Ga0307372_10001698_pt1 | contig 37749 bp, 54 predicted proteins | sample OX1MG_FD_202533 | JGI IMG/M metagenome (GOLD analysis project Ga0307372, IMG submission 202533) | Soil microbial communities from Risofladan, Vaasa, Finland - OX-1 | ecosystem: Environmental > Terrestrial > Soil > Coastal area > Acid sulfate soil | place: Finland: Risofladan, Vaasa | collected...
CGTTGAATTGTTTCCGTACGTCTTTGACATCTCTGCCAAAGGCGCCCGAGAACCCACAGACTTTATGCGCTTCTGTCCTGTTCAGTTTTCAAGGAGCCGCTCGATTTGAAGGCCGGGGAACCGGCACTCCCCGGCACCTTAGCGGTGCCGGCCTCGAGCACGCACCGTAGTATACGACGGCGCGAAGCGAGAAGTCAAGCCTTGCGCGCGGCGATTTTGAGCGACGCGACGAACGCCCGCGCGGCCGCCGCTGCGTCGCTTGCGCGACGTCCAACGATCGCGTCGATCAACGCGCTGCCGACGATCACTCCATCGGCGACGGAGCCGATCGCTTCGACGTGCTCGGCTTTGGATATCCCAAACCCGACCGCGAGCGGCAGGCCGGTCACCTTGCGAAGGAGGCGGACCTGCTCGACAACCGGAGCGGGATCGAGACCGCCGGCTCCGGTGACTCCCATCCTTGAAACCACATAGAGGAAGCCATCGGATGCAGCGGCGATCGAGGCCGCCCGGTCGATGGACGTCGTCGGGGCCACGAGCTGCGTCAAGCCGAGACCGCGCGCCCGCAGGTCGCTGCGCAGAGCGTCGCACTCCTCGAACGGGAGATCGGGGACGATGGCTCCGAGCGCCCCGGCAGCCGCCAGGCGAGCGGCAAAGCGAGCATGGCCGTACCGCTCGACGGGGTTGGCGTAGCCGAAGGCGATGAGCGGGACCCGGCCCTCGCCTCCCAAGCGGTCGATCAGGTCGAGCACCCCTTCGAAGGAGATGCCTCCCTCGAGCGCCCGCTGGGCGGCGGCCTGAATGGTCGGGCCATCGGCCAAGGGGTCGCTGTAGGGAATCCCGAGCTCCACGGCATCGGCCCCGGCCTCACCCAGGGCGCGCACCACGGCAAGGGTGGTCTCCGCGTCGGGATCGCCCGCCATCACGTAGGGGATCAGCGCGGGGCGGCCTTCTCGGCGCGCCCGCGCGAAGATCTCGGCGTAGCGATCGCTCACAGGCGGACCCCCTCGAGCGCCGCCACCTGCATCACGTCCTTGTCTCCCCGTCCCGAGAGGTTCACCACGATGACCCTCCGCGGGTCGCTCTCGCGGGCCAGCCGCATGCCGTAGGCGACGGCGTGCGCGCTCTCGAGCGCCGGCACGATCCCCTCCAGGCGCGCCAGCGAGTGGAAGGCCTCGAGGGCCTCGTCGTCGTCGACGCCCACGTACGTCGCCCGGCCGCTCTCCTTGAGGAACGCGTGCTCGGGACCCACCCCCGGGTAGTCCAGCCCAGCCGAGATGGAATGCGTCTCGCGGACCTGCCCCTCTTCCGTCTGGAGCACGTAGGAGCGCGAGCCGTGGAGGATGCCGACCGAGCCGGCCACCAGAGACGCCGCGTGCTCCTTTCCCGCCAGCCCGTGGCCGGCAGCCTCGACGCCCCAGAGACGGACGTCGGGGTCGCCGACGAATGCCGCGAAGATCCCCATGGCATTGCTCCCGCCGCCCACGCAGGCGACGACGTCGTCGGGCAAGCGGCCGAGCTTCTCGAGCGACTGCGCGCGCGCCTCGTCGCCGATCACACGCTGGAACTCGCGCACCATGAACGGATACGGATGGGCGCCGACCACGCTGCCGATCACGTAGAAGGTGTCGTCGGAGCTGGCGGCCCAGACCCGGAAGGCCTCGTTCGTGGCATCCTTGAGCGTCTGCGTGCCGCTCGTGACCGCGTGAACCGTTGCGCCCATCAGGCGCATCAGGTAGACGTTGAGCGCCTGCCGCTCCACGTCTTTCGCCCCCATGTACACCTCGACGGGAATGCCGAGCTTGGCGCCGATGGTCGCCGTCGCCACGCCGTGCTGACCCGCTCCGGTCTCGGCGATGATGCGCTTGGCGCCCATGCGCCTGGCAAGGAGGCCCTGCCCCACGGTGTTGTTGATCTTGTGGGCACCCGTGTGGTTGGTATCCTCGCGCTTGAGGAAGATGCGGGCCCCGCCGGAGCGCTCGCTCAAGCGGCGCGCCTCGTAGAGCGGCGAAGGACGGCCGACGTAGTCGGTCAAGAGCGAACGGTATTCGTGCCAAAACAACGGGTCGGCGAACGCCTCGCGCATCGCGGCGTCCAACCGCTCGAGCGCCGCGTGGAGTACCTCCGGCACGTAACGGCCGCCGAAGCGGCCGAAGTATCCCCGTTCATCAGGCTGCTGCATCGCTCTCCCTCACCGCGCGCACGAACGCGCGCATCAACTCCGGATCCTTGCGGCCGTCCCGCTCCACGCCGCTGCTGACGTCCACGGCAAAGGGGCGCAGCCGGCGAATCGCCTCCCCCACGTTCTCCGCGCGCAAGCCCCCGGCCAGGGCGAAGCGCTCCGTGCCGCGCAGGTGCTCAAGCGCGCTCCACGGGAAGGGGCGCCCCGTGCCGCCGCGGCGCGCGGGATCGGCCGTGTCGAACATCACCAGCCCGCCCGCGCGGCGCACCGCCGCGTCGACGCTCGGCGCAGCGCCCCCCACGTGGACCACCTTGACGAACGGCCGCGCGAAGAACGCGCAGAACTCCGCCTCCTCGGCGCCGCAGAACTGGAGCACGTCGACGCCCGCGTTGAGGGCCGCCCAGACCTCCATCTGACTGGGGTCGACGAAGACGCCGACCAACGGCACCAGCGGCGGCACGGCTCGCCGGATCGACGTCACCTCGGCGAACGAGATGTGCCGCTCGGAAGGGGCAAGCACCACCCCGAGCGCGTCGGCGCCCGCCTCGACGGCCGCCTCGGCGTCCTCCGGGGTGCGCAGGCCGCAGATCTTCACGCGCGTCACCGCTCGGCCTGGACCCTCCCTCGGCCGCGCAGCTCGCGCAGCGCCGCCGTCGGATCGCTGCTGCGCATCAACGACTCGCCGATCAAGAACGCCCGCGCCCCCGCGTCCCGCAACCGCGCCAACTGCTCGCTGCTGTGGAAGCCGCTCTCGCTGACCACCAGCACGTCGGCTGGGATGGCGGGCAAGAGCTCCTCCGTCACCGCGAGATCCACCAGGAAGGTGCGCAGATTCCGGTTGTTGATGCCCACGATGCGGGCCCCCGCGCGCAGCGCGCGTTCCAGCTCCGCCGCGTCGTGGACCTCCACGAGCGCGTCGAGCCGGTAGCGAGCGGCCTCGCGGATCAGCGCGGCCAGGCGCTCGTCGTCGAGCGCGGCCACGATCAGCAAGATGGCGTCGGCACCGCAGGCCGCTGACTGCGCGACCTGGTAGGCTTCCGTCAGAAAATCCTTGCGCAGGATGGGGCGGGTCGAGTTCGCGCGCACCACGTCGAGGAAGCCCAGCTCGCCGAGAAAGTGATCGCTCTCCGTCAAGACGCTGATCGCGTCGGCGCCCGCCGCCTCGTAGGCCGCGGCGATGCGCGCCGGGTCGAAGTCGCGCACGATCAGACCCAGCGACGGTGAGGCGCGCTTGATCTCGGCGACGATGGCGAACTCCGCGCCGGGGGCCCGCAATGCCCCGGCGAAGCTGCGGCGCTCCCCCATGCGCGCGAGAGCGCGCTCGTGGAGCGCCTCCCACGGCTCCGCCGCACGGTCGCGCGCGAGCACCTTCGCCTTGGCCTCCAGCAAGCGCTGCAAGATGTCGTTCACCGTACCCCCTCCCTCGGCGCGTCGGCGGCTGCCCGGTCGGGCGCCCGCATCGCCTCGAGCACCGCGAGCGCCGCCCCTTGGGCGATGCTCCGGCGTGCCACCTCGAGGCCCTCGCGCAGATCTTGCGCCGCGCCGGCCACCTCGAGCGCGAGCCCGGCATTGAGCGCTACGACATCCGCGCGGGGACTCCGCTCTCCACGCAGGATCGACTCCAGAGCGCGGGCGTTCTCGGTCGCGTCGCCGCCGCGGAGGTCCCCGAGCTCGGCGCGGATGCCGTATTCCGCGGGATCGAGGCGCCGGTACTCGATGCCGCCGCCGCCGATGGCCGCCACGATCGCGGGGGCGGCGCCGGAGAGCTCGTCGACGCCGTCCAGCGAGTGCACCACAGCACCGCGCTCGCAGCCGAGACCCGCGAGCGCCTCGGCCACCAGCGTGACCAGCCGCTCCTGCGCCACGCCCAGCATCAGGCGCTGCACGCCCGCCGGATTCGTCAGCGGCCCCAAGATGTTGAAGATCGTCGGGACGCCGAGATCCCGCCGCACGGGCGCCGCGTTCTTCATCGCCGGGTGGAAGCGCTGCGCGAAGAGGAAGACCATGCGATCGGCGCGCAGGCGGCGCGCCGCCTCGTCGGGGTCCAGCGAAAGATCGACCCCCAGGGCCTCCAGCACGTCGGCGCTGCCGCAACGGCTCGAAGCGGCCCGATTGCCGTGCTTGGCCACCGGGACGCCGGCGCCGGCGACCACCATCGCGGCAGCCGTCGAGATGTTGATGGTGTGGGCGCCGTCTCCGCCCGTGCCCACGACGTCGAGCACCAGCGGTAAGCCGTGCTCAACGCGCAATGCCCGCTCGCGCATCGCCCGTGCCGCGCCGACGATCTCGTCCGGCGTCTCACCCTTCATCGCCAGCGCCACCAAGAGCCCCGCCACGCGCGCCGGCGGCTCCTCGGCGTCCATCAAGCGGCCGATGGCCAGCGTCATCTCGTCGGCGGTCAGATCCTCGCCGCGCATCACCCGCCGCAGGAATCCGCTGATCGCCGGAGTCGCCCCGCTCACGGCGCTTCGCTCCGCTCGCGGGGGTGCTGCAGCACCGCCAGGAAGTTGGCGAAGATGCGCGAGCCGGCCTCGGTGAGCACGGACTCCGGGTGGAACTGCACGCCGTAGAGCGGCAACTCCACATGCTCGATGCCCTGCAGGACGCCGTCGTCGCTCCACGCCACCGCGCGCAGCGCCTCGCCCAGCGACGCCTCCTCCACCGCCAGCGAGTGGTACCGCGTGGCCGGGAAGGCCTGCGGCACCCCCGCGAAGAGGCGTCCGCCCCGGTGGCGGATGGCCGAGGTCTTGCCGTGGAAGAGCGCCGGCGCGTGAGCGACGGCGGCGCCGAAGGCCTGCCCGAGCGCTTGGTGCCCCAGGCAGACGCCGAAGAGCGGCCGCCCCTCGCGCGCCGCGGCGCGTATCAACTCCACGCTGATCCCGGCATCCTCCGGGCGTCCCGGCCCCGGACCCACCACGATGCCGGCGTCCCCGCGCGCCATCGCCTCCTCGACGCTCAGCGCATCGGCACGCACCACCTCCACGTCCGCGCCGACCGCCGCCAGCGCGTGCGCGATGTTGTAGGTGAACGAGTCGTAGTTGTCCAGCAGCAGGACGCGCGGCGCTACCATGAGGCCAGTCCCAGCGACTCCGCGATGATGCGCGTCTTGTGGTGCACCTCGGCGTACTCCGCCTCGGGCTGCGAGTCGGCCACGATACCCGCCGCGGCTTGGAAGTAGACCCGCCCGTCACAGACGTGCGCGCTGCGCAGCGTGATGCACGAATCCATGTCGCCGTCGAAATCGAAGTGCGCGACGCTGCCGGCGTAGAACCCGCGCGCCACCGGCTCCAGCGTGTCGATGATCTGCATGGCGCGGATCTTCGGCGTTCCCGTCACGGTGCCGGCCGGAAAGGCCGCCGCGAAGAGATCCACGGCGTCGCGATCGGCGCGCAGCTCTCCCACCACGTTCGAGACGATGTGCATCACGTGGCTGTACTTCTCGATCGTCATCAGCTCGTCGACGCAGACGCTGCCGAAGCGGCAGACCCGGCCGAGGTCGTTGCGCGCCAAGTCCACCAGCATCACGTGTTCCGCGCGCTCCTTTGCGTCAGCTAGGAGCTCGCGCATCACGCGTGCCTCCGTCGCCGGGTCGTCATGCCGGGGGCGCGTTCCGGCCAGCGGACGCAAGCGCGCGGTCGTGCCGTCGAGGCGCACCAGGAACTCCGGCGAGGCTCCGAGCACCGCGCCGTAGGGCGTGTCCAAGAAGAACATGTACGGCGAGGGGTTCTTGGCCCGGACCATGCGGTAGAGGTCGAACGGCTCGCCGGAGACCGCCGCGTCGAAGCGAATCGAGAGCTGGAGCTGATAGACGTCGCCTTCGTAGATGGCGTGCTTCGCGCGCTCCACGCCCCGCAAGAACGCCTCGCGGGAGAGCGACGGGCGCACCGGGCCCACGGCCGTGAATGCCCCCGGCAACGAGGGGCGAGTCCAGAGCAGCCGGCGCTCGTACTCCGCCAGGCGGGCCTCCACCTCGGCGCGCTCGGCGTCGTCGCGCGAGAACCCCACCAGCGTGAGCCGGTGGCTGAAGTGGTCGAAGACCAGCCACGTGCCGGGAACCACGGCATAGATCATCGGCAGCGGGGCGTCGGCCGGAAGCGGGTCGCCGATGCGCTCGAGGGAACGCGCGAGATCGTAGCTGCACAACGCCACCACGCCGCCCGCGAACGGGAGCGCTTCGCGGTCCTCGACCTCGTAGCCGCGAATCAGCGCACGCAGGGAACCCAAGGTCGACGCCGCGTCGTCGCCGTCGAACGCCTGGGCCTCGAGGAAATCCAGTCCCAGGAAGCTGTAGCGCGAGATGCGCTCCGTTCCCTCGACCGACTCCAACAAGCACGCACGCCCCGGCTCAGCCAGGGCGTGGAATGCGGAAATCGGGGTGATGGCATCGGCCACAAACGCGCGCGTGGAGGCGCGCAAGGCCACGCGACCTCGCCGGTCTTCCTTGACGCCGCGATTGGCGCTGACGAAGTCGTTGCGCCGGGCGCGCGAGGCTTCCACGACGATGCTAGCCGGTGACCAATTCCAGCAGCGAGATCTCCGCCGCGTCGCCCTTGCGCACGCCCACCTTGAGCACGCGCGTGTAGCCGCCGCTACGGTCCTTGAGCGCGGGCGCGATCTGATCGCACACCTTCTGCACCACCTGGGGATCCAGCAGATACGATGCCACCAGCCGGCGCGCGTGCAGGTCGCCCCGCCGCGCCGTGGTCAGGATCCGTTCGGCGATCTTGGAGACCTCTTTGGCCTTGGTGGTGGTGGTCTCGACCTTGCCGTGTAGCAGGAACGAAGTGGTCAAGTTCCGCAGCATCGCGCGCCGGTGCGAATCGGTACGCGAGAGGCGCTTGGAGGCTTTGTTGTGACGCATCGGGGGTCGTGAACTCCTTACGGCTGCCGGAGCGAGAGACCGCGCTCTTCCAGCTTTTCCTTGATCTCGTCGAGAGACTTCTTGCCGAAGTTGCGCATCTTGATGATCTCGTCTTCGGTCATGTCAAGCAGCTCGGAGACCTTCGAGATGCCGGCCCGCTTGAGGCAGTTGTACGAACGCACGGAGAGGTCGAGGGTCTCCACCGGGATGTCCCACTCACTCTGCACGGGCTCGGCGACGGGCTGCTCCTCCGACGTGAAGTTCGCGAAGAGGGCGAACTGCTCGCGCAGGATCTTCGCCGCCGTGGAGAGCGCCTCGTCCGGCGTGATCGAGCCGTTGGTCTCGATCTCCAGCGTCAGGCGGTCGTAATCCGTCACCTGGCCGACGCGCGTGTCGTCGACGGAGTAATTGACCTTGCGGATCGGCGAGAAGATCGAGTCCATCGGGATGATTCCGATGAGGTGCTCGACGTTCTGCTGCTTGTCGGCGGTGACGTAGCCGCGGTGCTTCTCGACGCCGATCTCCATGGCGAGACGGCCGTCCTTCGAGTTGAGCGTGGCCAGGTGATAGCCCGGATCGAGGATCTCCACCTCGGCATCCTGCTGGATGTCGGCCGCAGTCACCTCGCGCGGGCCGCCCACGACCTGCAGCTGGAGCACCTTCGGCTCGTCCGCGGTCATCTTGATCGGCAGATTCTTGAGATTGAGGATCAGGTTGGTCACGTCCTCGACGACGCCGGGAATCGTCGAGAACTCGTGGAGGACGCCGTCGATCTTCACATAGGTGACGGCCGCCCCCGGAATCGAGGAGAGCAGCACGCGGCGCAACGCGTTGCCGAGGGTCATGCCGAAACCGCGCTCGAGCGGCTCCACCACGAACTTTGCATAATTGTCCCGGCGCTCGCGGACCTCGATGGTCGCACCCTGCGCAATTTCCAACACGGACATCTTCTCTCGCCCTTACTCCCCGCTCACTTCGTTCGCGGGGACCCCTGTTGTCTAAAAGGTTCCGGCGCACTCGCGCCGGGTTGCACTCGCTTCGTTCGCGGGGACCCCTGTTGTCTAAAAGGTTCCGGCGCACTCGCGCCGGGTTGCGCTAGTCTCGCTAGCGGCTGTAGTACTCGACGATGAGCTGCTCGTCCACCGGCGTGTCGATCTCTTCACGGCCCGGGAGACGCTCGATCTTGGCGACCTTCTCCTGCTCGTTGTACGAGAGCCAGGCCGGCGCGTGGCGGTTGGCCGCCGCGTCCAGGAGCATCTGGAAGAGCGACGACTTCTGGCTGGCCTCGGCAACGCCGACCATGTCGCCCGGGCGCACCAGGAACGACGGGACGTTCACCTTGCGGCCGTTCACCGTGAAGTGGCGGTGCGTCACCAGCTGACGCGCTTGGGCGCGGGAGCCGGCCAGGTTCAGGCGATAGACCACGTTGTCCAAGCGCTGCTCGAGCATCTGGAGGAACTGCGTGCCCGTGGTGCCCTTCTTGCGCGACGCCTCGCGGAAATAGTTCTCGAACTGCCGCTCGACGACGCCGTAGTAGCGCCGCATCTTCTGCTTCTCGCGAAGCTGGCGGCCGTACTCGCTGATCTTCTGGCGGCCCTTGCCCTTACCCAGGGTCTTTTGACCGGGGGCCGTGCCGCGGCGCTCGACGGCGCACTTTTTCGTCATGCAGCGGTCGCCCTTGAGGAACAGCTTGATCTTTTCGCCCGTCTTGCTCGCGGCGGTCTCGCGCCGGCAAAGTCGGCAGACCGGGCCCGTATAGCGTGCCATTTGCTTCTGTTTCGCCCTTCCCTACGTTACACTCGACGACGCTTCGGCGGCCGGCACCCGTTGTGCGGGATGGGCGTGACGTCCTTGATCATCGTGATCTCGAGACCGGCTGCCTGCAGCGACCGGATCGCCGCCTCACGACCGGCGCCCGGACCCTTCACGAACACCTCGATCTGGCGCATCCCGTGCTCCATCGCCTTGCGCGCGGCGCTCTCGGAGGCCAACTGAGCCGCGAAGGGAGTCGACTTCTTCGAGCCCTTGAAGCCCATGTTTCCAGCGCTGGCCCACGCCACCACGCCGCCCTGCGGGTCGGTGATGGTCACGAGCGTGTTGTTGAACGAGCTATGGATGTGAGCGACGCCCGAAGCGACGTTCTTGAACTCTCGCTTCTTCCGAGTCTTGGTCTGCTTCTTTGCTGCCAAAAGGTCCCTCAGCTCTATTTATCTTGCTCCGCCGATCACGACAGGCGGAGTGTCGTCGCCTCGACCGGCATCCCGTGGGACCCGATCTTCCGCGTGAACCACGCAAACCCCGTACGCGGCGATCGCCGGGGTCGGCCTCCCCTCCATTACGACATGAGGGGAGCCAAAGCCTTAGTTTACAGAGTCGCGCAAGCCCCGTCAAGCCCGGCTGGGTCCGGGACCTTGCACCCGGCTGAGAGGAACCCCCTTCAACCATGCCCGGGCGATCAACTCGCCCTCCGTGGGACGCCCCAGCCAGCGCCGGAAGGCCCCCGCCGCCTCACCCAGCGGCGTATAGACGTAGCACTCCGCCTCGCCGCTCTCGGGGACCTCGCGCCCGCCCGGTCCCACCGCAAACAGCGCGGCGGGCTGGGGGGTGGGAACGACCCGGATCTCCCCCTCGGTGCCCTTGGCCAGCAGGTGCCCCTTCATGCCGTTGGCGGCCTGCGCCGACGGGAACTCCTCGAGGACCTCCCACCGGCCGCCGCCGTCGGCGCCGGGGCGCTTGCGCTGCAGTTGGTACGACACGGTCGCCGCGCGCGGCTACTTCTTCGTGGCGGCCTTCTTGCGGACGCCGACCGTCTTCTTCGGACCCTTGCGGGTACGGGCATTCGTCTTGGTGCGCTGCCCGCGAACCGGCAGCCCGCGACGGTGGCGCAGGCCGCGATAGCAGCCGATGTCCATCAGCCGCTTGATGCTCGAGGCGACATCGCGGCGGAGGTCTCCCTCCACCTTGAGGTTCTTCTCGATGTAATCGCGCAGCCGGCTGCTTTCCTCTTCGCTGAGCGCCTTGACGCGCGTCTCCGGGTTCACCCCGGTCGTCGCCAGAATGCGCTTGGCCGTCGGACCGCCGATGCCGTAGATGTAGGTAAGAGCGATCTCCACCCGCTTCTCGCGGGGAAGATCGACGCCAGCGATACGTGCCATTCCTATCCCTGCACCTGCTTATGTTTGGGGTTTACGTCGCAGATCACGCGAACGCGTCCTTCGCGGCGAATGATCTTGCACTGCTCACAGATTTTCTTGACCGACGGCCTGACCTTCATGAATATCGCTCCTCTAAAGCCGGCTCGCCCTTTGGACGGTAGAGGGCGGCATCCGCGTGCTCGTACACGTCGCGTAACGTTAGGATCTTCGGACCCTCTTCCGTCACCGCGATCGTGTGTTCAAAATGCGCCGATAGTGTACCATCGGCCGTGACGACTGTCCAGCCGTCCTTCAAGATCCGGACCTTGTGGGTGCCGGCGTTGATCATCGGCTCGATCGCCAAGACGAGCCCCGGCTTGAGGACCAAGCCCTTGCCAGGGTCGCCGTAGTTGGGGACCTGCGGCTCCTCGTGCATCTGCGTCCCGACGCCGTGCCCTACCAGCTCGCGCACCACGCCGTACCCGTGGGCCTCGGCATGGCTCTGCACCGCATGGCCGATGTCCGAGAGGTGCTTGCCCACCTGCATCTGCGCGATCCCGAGCATGAGGCACTCTTGGGTCACGCGCATCAGGGTGCGGGCCTCGTCGGAGACCTCGCCGACCGGGATCGTGACGGCGGAGTCGCTCACGTAGCCGTCGAGCGTCGTCCCGATGTCGATGGAGAGCAGGTCGCCGTCCTCGAGCACGCGCTCGCCGGGAATTCCGTGAACCACCTCGTCGTTGACGGAGACGCAGATCGTGGCCGGATAGCCGTGATAGCCCACGAACGTGGGAATTCCGCCGCGCTCGCGGATCGATTTCTCGGCGAGCGCGTCGAGCTCGCTCGTGGTCATCCCCGCCTTGGCGGTCTGGATGAGCATGGAGAGCGTCGTGGCCGTGATCTTCCCGCTGCGCCGGATCTTCTCGATCTCGCGCTCGGACTTCAGCGTGATCACGCCTTGGACCCCGCGCGGCCCGAGAGCGCCGTGAGGATCTCCGCCGTCACGTCGCTCACCGGGCGGTCGGCGTGGACGGGTATCAGGTTACCGCGCGACCGGTAGTACTCGATCAGCGGAGCCGTCTGCTCGTCGTAGACCGCCATGCGGCGGCTCACGGTTTCGAGCGTATCGTCGGAGCGCTGGATCAGCTCCGTTCCGCAGATGTCGCAGCGGCCGGGCGTGCGCGGCGGGTTGAACGCGACGTGGTAGGACGACTGATCCTTCGGGCACGTCCAACGGCCCGTGAGGCGCTCGATCAACTGGTCGCGGGGCACCTCGAAGAGCAACACCGCCGTGAGCGGCGTGCCCAAGCGCGCCAGCAGGGCGTCGAAAGCCTCGGCTTGAGCGATCGTCCGCGGGAAGCCGTCGACGATGAAGCCCTGGGCGTCGGTCAGCTCACGCTCCACCATGGCGATGATGACGTCGTCGGGCACCAGGTCGCCGGCATCCATGAAGCGCTTGGCCTCCAGGCCCAGCGGCGTTCCCTCGCGGACGTTGCGCCGCAGGATGTCGCCCGTGGCGAGCTGAGGCACGCCGTACTGCGCCGCGAGGAGCTGCGCCTGCGTCCCCTTGCCCGCTCCGGGCGACCCCAGGAAGACGACCCGAATGCTCATGCCCCACTCACTCCGCCACGCTTCGTTCGTGGGGACCCCCGTGCTTGAAAGGTTCCGGCGCACTCGCGCCGGGTTGCACGAGACGCTTCCGGGGCGCAAGCGCGCGAGACGCGAATGCTCATCGCTTGATGAACCCGCGGTAGTCGCGCATCGCCAGCCGTGCCTCGATCTGCGTCATCGTGTCCAGCGCCACGCCGACCACGATGAGCAGCGAGGTGGAGCCGAGATAGAAGGTGGTGACCCCGAGGCCTTGCTGCGTGATCGACGGGAGGACCGCTAAGAGGCCCAGGTAGACCGCCGCCACCGTCGTCAGGCGGAGCATGATGCGGTCGAGGAACTCCTTGGTCGGCTGGCCCGGACGGATCCCGGGGATGAAGCTGCCGCTCTTCTTGAGGTTGTCCGCGATGTCTTTGGTCTGGACGACCACGTTCGCGTAGAAGAACGTGAAGACGACCACCAGCACGAAATACGCCAGGTTGTAGAGGAACGTCGAGGGCCCAAACCACGTCTGGATGAAGAGCGCGACGTTGGCCGCCGTACCCTGGTTGCCGTGCTGGAACCACGAGAGGGCCTGCTGGGGCAGCAGCAGGATCGAAATCGCGAAGATGATCGAGATGACGCCTGCGTTGTTGAGCCGCAAAGGAATGTAGCTCGACCGCCCGGCGAACATCTTGCGCCCGACCACGCGCTTGGCTTGCTGCACCGGCACGCGGCGCTGCCCTTGGTACATGAAGATGATGGAGACCACCGTCACCAACGCGATGACGATGAAGAGCCCGAGGCCCAGATAGTTCAGCCCGCCCGTCTTGCCCAACTGGATCGTCTGACTGAAGTACGTGGGGTAGCGCAGGACGATCCCCTCGAAGATGATCAGCGAGACGCCGTTGCCGATCCCCTTGTCGGAGATCTGCTCGCCCAGCCACATCAGGAACATCGTGCCCGAGGTCAGCGTCAGGATGACGAAGAGCGAGAAGGCGATGCTGCGGTCGTAGAAGACGCCGTAGTTGCGCATCGCGATCGTCATCGTGGTGCCCTGGACCAGGGAGAGGATGATCGTCAACCACCGCGTGTAGTAGTTGATCTGCTTGCGCCCCTCCTCGCCGCCGTGCTTGGCCAGCTCCTCGAGCTGCGGCAGCACGATGGTCATCAGCTGCATGATGATCGACGCGTTGATGTACGGCGTGATCCCCATGGCGATGATGGAGAGCCGCTGGAGCGCGCCGCCCGAGAGGAAGCCCAGGAAGTTGAAGAACGTGCCTCCCTGGATCACGCGCTGCCACGCTTCGACGTTCACGTTGGGGATCTGGACGTGAATCATGAAGATGAAGACCGCGAACGCGAAGAACACGAAGCCGACGCGCTTGCGGATCTCCGGAACGACGAATGCTGCGCGGAGGTTGTTGAACATGCGGCTCCCGGCTACGCCTCGGCGATCGTGGCGCCGGCCGCCACGAGCGCCTCGCGGGCAGGCTCGGAGAAGATCACGTCGCGCAAGCGCAGGCCGGCGGGCAGCTGCACGCTCTTGCGGTTCCCCGCCAGGACCTTGATGCCGTCGCGCAGCTTCTTGACCTTGCCGGCGGCCTTGAGGTTCTCCGGCGTGACCTCGACCGAGACGTCCCAATCAGCCAGCGCCTCGATGTTGAGGGCCGTGTACTCGGTGCGGAAGATCTTGGTCGAGCGCGACTTCTGCGAGTAGCCCTTGCGGTGCGGCAAGCGACGCGCCCAGGGCGTCTGTCCGCCCTCGAACCAGGGGCCCTTGCCGCCGCCCGAGCGCACGGTCTGACCCTTGCCGCCTTCGCCGCCGGTCTTGACCATGCCCGAGCCGTGACCGCGGCCGATGCGAACGCGCTTGGGACGCGACCCTTCGGCTGGACGGACGTCGGTGATGGCGAGCATCCCCTCCACCGCGTGGTTGCGCGGCTTCTTCTGTTGAGACATTACGCGAACAACTCCTCGACGGTCTTGCCGCGCAGCGTGGCGACCTGCTCGGCCGTGCGCAGCTGTCTGAGCGCCTCGTACGTGGCGGAGACGACGTTGAGCGGGTTGGAGCTCCCCAGCGACTTCGTCAAGATGTCGTGGATGCCGGCCAGCTCGAGCACGGCGCGCATGGGGCCGCCCGCGATCACGCCGGTTCCAGGCGAGGCAGGCTTGAGCAGGACCAGGCCGCGGGCCTTCTCGACCTTGATCTCGTGCGGGATCGTCTTCTCGACCATCGGCACCGTGATCATGACCTTCTTGGCTTGCTCCACGCCCTTGCGGATCGCCTCGGGAACCTCTCCGGCCTTGCCCAGGCCGAAGCCGACGCGCCCCTTGCGGTCGCCGACGACCACCAGCGCGCTGAAGCTGAAGCGTTTACCGCCCTTGACGACCTTCGCGACGCGGTTGATCCGCACGACGGTCTCTTCGAAGCCGGAGCCGTCTCGATCTCTGGGACCTGCCATCTAAAACTCCAGTCCGGCGCCGCGCGCCGCGTCGGCCAGGGCCTTCACGCGCCCATGGTACTTGTAACCACCCGCATCGAAGACCACGGCCGAGATGCCGGCCGACTTCGCGCGCTCGCCCACGGCGGCGCCGATCTTCTCGGCGGCGGAGGAGTTGGCCAGCGACTCCAAGCCCTCGGCGATCGCCTTCTCTCGCGTCGACGCCGCGGCCAGCGTGCGTCCGGTGCTGTCGTCGATCACCTGCGCGTAGGTGTGGTGAAGGCTACGGAAGACCACCAGGCGAGGGCGCGCCTGGGTTCCGTTCACCTTCTTGCGCAGGCGGCGATGCCGCTTGTACCGGCGCTCGTTCTTCGATTCTTTGAGGATCATCTTCGTCTTCTTTCTCTCGAGGATTCGCCGTATGCACGCCCTCGCGGGCGGCCGCGGCCGGGGTCCCGGCCCCTTACTTCTTACCGGTCTTGCCGGCCTTGCCGAGCTTCTTGCGGACGAACTCGCCCTCGTAGCGAACGCCCTTGCCCTTGTAGGGCTCCGGCGGGCGGATGTCGCGGATCTCGGCCGCGACCTGGCCCACGAGCTGCTTGTCGATCCCCTCGACGTGGATCTTCGTCGGGCCCTCGGTGGCGAACGAGATTCCCAGCGGCGCCTTGTAGACCACGGGGTGCGAGAAGCCCAGGGTCAAGTTCAGGTCTTCGCCGGCCTTGGCCGCGCGATAGCCCACGCCTTGGATCTCCAGCGACTTGCGGAAGCCCTTGGTCACGCCTTGAATCATGTTCGCGACCAGCGTCCGCGTGAGCCCGTGCAGCGCACGTGCCGCGCGCTCGTCGTTCTTGCGCATGACGAGCACCTGGTCGCCTTCCACGACGACGCTGACCTGCGGACGAATCTCCTGGACCAGCTCGCCCTTGGGCCCCTTGACCTTCACCTCCGACTCGCCGACCTGGACGGTCACGCCGCCAGGCAAGGGAATCGGCAATTTACCAATGCGCGACATATCAGCTCCCCACTCGTTCCTCTTCGCTCCCCTCGTGGGGACCTACCACACGTACGCCAGGACTTCACCGCCGAAGCCTTCGCGCTTGGCGCGCTTGCCCGACATGATGCCCTTGCTGGTCGACATGATGACCAAGCCAAGCCCGCCCATCACGCGCGGGATCTCCGCCTTGTTCGTATAGATGCGCAGGCCGGGGCGGCTGATGCGCCGCAGGCCGGTGATCACCTTCTCGCGGTTGGGCCCGTACTTGAGGTGCACGCGCAGGGTGTCCTGCGGCGCCTGCGAGATGACCTCGACCTCGCGCACGTAGCCTTCGTCCTTGAGGATATCCGCGACCGCGCGCTTCATGCGCGACGCCGGAATGTCCACGGTAACGTGACCGGCTTGATTCGCGTTGCGAATGCGGGTCAGCAGATCGGCAATGGGATCCGTAATCGTTCCAGCCATCGTCGTTACCAGCTCGCCTTCGTCACTCCGGGGATGTGACCCCGGTGGGCGTTCTCGCGGAAGCAGATGCGGCACATCGCGTACTTGCGCAGAAACCCGCGCGGACGTCCGCAAACCTGGCAGCGGTTATGCTGGCGCACGCGGAACTTCGGCGTCAGTTTCGCCCGCTCGATGCTCGACGTCTTAGCCACTACGCCTTCTCCTTCTGCAGCGGGAGACCCATCGCCGAGAGGAACTCAGCCGCCTCCTCGTCGCTCGCCGCCGTCGTCACGATGACAATGTCCATGCCGCGCGCCTTGTCGACCTTGTCGTAGTTGATCTCCGGGAAGACCAGTTGCTCCCGAAGGCCCATGTTATAGTTGCCCCGCCCGTCGAACGACTTGCGCGAGAGACCGCGAAAGTCGCGCAGCCGCGGCAGCACGATGTTGAAGAGCTTATCCAGGAAGGCGTACATCCGATCGCCGCGCAGCGTCACCTTGCAGCCGATCGACATGCCCTCGCGCAGCTTGAACGCCGCGATGGACTTCTTGGCCTTGGTGATCACCGGCTTCTGCCCGCTGATGGCCACGAGCTCTCCGACCGCGCTCTCGAGCGCCTTGGGGTTGCCGATGGCGTCGCCGACGCTCATGTTGAGCACGACCTTCTCCAGGCGCGGGACCTGCATGACGTTCCCGTAACCGAAGCGGTCGATGAGGGCCTTGCGGACCTCGGTCTGATACCGTTCTTTCAAACGCGATGGCATGACAACTTCTCCGGTTAGCCCTTTCCAGGCCGCTCGGCGACCTCTCCGCAGCGACGGCAGACGCGCTCGCGCGAGCCCGCATGCACCTCGGACTTGGTCCGGGTGGGCGCCTGACATTTCGAGCAGACGTACATGAGCTTGCTCAAGCGAAGCGGGGCTTCTTTCTCGATGATGCCCCCCGCCTCGGTGCTCGACATCGCTCCGTCCGTCGGCCGCTGCTTGGTGTGGCGCTTGACGATGTTCAGCCCCTCGACGGTCGCCGTGCCCTCCTTGGGGAAGACCGCCTTGACCGTGCCGCGCTTGCCCTTGTCCTTGCCGGACAGGATCAGCACGGTGTCGCCGCGCTTGACGTTCACGGCCGGCATGCTAGAGCACCTCCGGCGCGAGCGAGATGATCTTCATGAACCCGCGCTCGCGCAGCTCGCGCGCGACGGGCCCGAAGATGCGCGTGCCGCGCGGATCGAGGTTGTCCTTCTCGCCCTTGATGAGCACCGCGGCGTTGTCGTCGAACTTGATCGTCGACCCGTCCGCGCGCCGGACGGGAGCCGAGGTGCGGACGACCACGGCCTTCACCACTTGGCCCTTCTTCACGGCGGCGCCGGGAATGGCGCTCTTGACCGTGCCGACGATGATGTCGCCGATGTGGGCATACGGGTGCCGGCTGCCGCCAGCCACGTGGATGCAGAGGATCTCGCGGGCGCCGGAGTTGTCGGCGACCTTGAGCCTGGTCTCTTGCTGAATCATGTTACTTCACCCGCTCCACGACCTCGACCAGGCGCCACCGCTTCTCCTTGGAGATGGGGCGGCACTCCATGATCTTCACGAGATCGCCGACATTGCACTCGTTCTGCTCGTCGTGCGCCTTGAAGCGCTCGGACTTGCGAACGATCTTCTTGTATACCGGATGGGGCACGCGCGTCTCGGTCACGACGACGATCGTCTTTTCCATCTTGCTGGACGCCACGCGTCCGATCTTGACCTTGCGCCGGCCGCGCTCCTCGACCGCCTGCTCGTTAGGCTGCACCATGCTTGTCCTCCGCCGTCCGCTTCTCGGCGATCACCGTGAGGATCCGGGCGTAGTCGCGCCGGATCGCACGCACCGTGCTGAAATTCGAGAGATGCCCGGTGCGCAGTTGGAAGCGCAGGTTGAACAACTCTTCCTTGACCTCGCGGGCCTTCTTCTGCAGCTCGTCGACCGTCAGGTCGTGCAGAGCGACCACGTCTTTACGCTTCAATTGACGCCGCTCCCATCTCTTCGCGCTGCACGAACTTCGTGCGGATCGGCAGCTTGAAGGCCGCCAGGCGAAGGGCTTCCTTCGCGACCTCGGGCGCCACGCCCGAGAGCTCGAAGAGCATGCGTCCCGGCTTCACGACGGCGACCCAGAACTCCGGATTGCCCTTGCCGGATCCCTGACGGGTCTCGGCGGGCTTCTTGGTCACCGGCTTGTCCGGGAAGACCTTGATCCACACCTTGCCGCCGCGCTTGATGTGGCGCGTCATCGCGATACGGGCGGCCTCGATCTGGCGCGCGGTCAGCCACACGGGCTCCTCCGCCTGCAGGCCGTACTCGCCGAACGTGAGCGCATTGCCTACCAGCGCCCGGCCCTTCATGCGGCCGCGCTGCTGCTTGCGCCATTTGACTCTCTTCGGTGTCAACATCTCTTTGTGCTACTCCACGCTCGGCTCTGCGGCGATCGGCGGAGCCGCGGGGGCATCGACACCCGCGCTCGGCATTTCGACCGCCTCGGCGAAATCGGCTTGGTCCAGCGACGGCTCCGCTTCGGGAGACGCCTCCGGGCGCGCCCCGGGGCCGCGCGCGCCGCGGCCGCCGCGGCGACCGCGCTCGGAACGGCGGTCGCGGAACTGCACGCGCTCCGCCCGCTGCTGGCCGGGCGCCTCGGCCCGAGCCTCGGGAAGCTGCTCGCCCGTGTAGACCCACACCTTCACGCCGATGCGGCCGAAGGTGGTGAAGGCCTCGACGTTGGCGTAATCGATGTTGGCGCGCAGCGTGTGCAAGGGCACCTTGCCGTCGAAGTTGCGCTCCGTGCGCGCGATCTCGGCGCCGCCCAGGCGACCCGAGACCTGAACCTTGATGCCGCGGGCGCCGGCCTTCATGGTACGCATGATGGCCTGCTTCATCGCGCGGCGGAAGGCGATGCGCTTCTCGAGCTGGTCGACGATATTCTGACCCACCAGGCGCGCGTCGAGCTCCGGGTGCTTGATCTCTACGACGTTGACCTGAATCGACTTCTTGGTCAGCTTCTCGAGGCTCTTGCGGATCTCTTCGATGCCCGCGCCGCGCTTGCCGATGATGATGCCGGGCTTGGCCGTGTTGATGATGATCCGGGCCTGGTTGGCGCGGCGCTCGATCTCGACGCGGCTGATGCCGGCCACGCGCGTGAGGCGCGTGAAGTACTTGCGGACCTTGAGGTCCTCGTGCAGCCAGTCCTGAAAATGCTTCTTCTCGAACCAGCGGCTGTCCCACGTGCGCGTGACGCCCAGGCGGAAGCCCAGAGGATGGATTTTCTGACCCATTACTTGCTCCCCACTCGCTGCGCTGCGCTACGCTCGCGGGGACCCCGAGAGCTTGAAAGGTTCCGGCAGACTCGTGCCGGGTTGCATCGGAGCGTCATCATTTCTTCGAGTCCCCACCCTTGTTGGCGACCGTGATCGTCACGTGCGACATGCGCTTGCGCTTGAAGGCGGCGCGCCCTTGCGCCCGCGGATCCAGGCGCTTGGTGAACTTGCCGCCAGGTCCGCCGTCGACCATGATGCGCTTGACGTAGAGGTCCTCGCCGGACATCTCGTGGTTGTTCTCGGCGTTCGCGACCGCGCTGCGAAGCAGCTTCTCGATCACCACCGCGGCGTAGACCGGGGTGAACTTCAACAGGGCCAGCGCGTCCTTGACGCTCTTGCCGCGCACCGCGTCGGCGACCCGGCGCAGCTTGCGCGGGCCCATGCGGGCGAACTTCAGGTGTGCGTGCGCTTCGGTGCGCTCTTGCGTCGTGACTGCCATGCTACTTCACCGAACTCTTGTCGCCGTGGCCGCGGTAGGTGCGGGTGGGAGCGAACTCGCCGAGCTTGTGGCCGACCATGTTCTCCGTCACGTACACCGGCACGTGAGCCTTGCCGTTATGCACGCCGATCGTGTGGCCCACCATCTGCGGAACGACCGTACTGGCACGGCTCCACGTCCGCACGACGCGCTTCTCGCGTGTGGCGTTCATGCGCTCGATCTTCTGGAGCAGGTGGTCCGCGACGAACGGCCCCTTCTTCAAACTGCGCGACATGTTACTTGCGCTTCCTCACGATCATCTTGGCGGTGCGCTTGTTGCGGCGCGTCTTCTTACCCATGGTCATCTGGCCCCACGGCGTGGTCGGCGGACGCCCCGACGTCGAGCGAGCCTCGCCGCCGCCGTGCGGGTGGTCGACCGGGTTCATCGCGATGCCGCGGACCGTGGGCCGCTTGCCCATGTGGCGCTGGCGGCCCGCCTTGCCGATGACCACGTTCTCGTGCTCGACGTTGCCGATCTGTCCGATGGTCGCGCGGCAGTTCAGGTGGATCAGGCGCACCTCGCCCGAAGGCATGCGCACCTGGGCGTACTCGCCCTCCTTGGCCATCAGCTGCGCGGCGCCGCCGGCGGAACGCACGAGCTTGGCGCCCTGACCCGGACGGAGCTCGAGGTTGTGGATCACGGTGCCGAGCGGAATGCTCTTGAGCGGCAGCGCGTTGCCCGTCTTGATGTCCGCCTTCTCGCCGGACTCCACGCGGTCGCCCACCTTCAGCCCCAGCGGCGCGATGATGTAGCGCTTCTCGCCGTCGAGGTAGTGGAGCAGCGCGATGCGGGCCGACCGGTTGGGATCGTACTCGATCGCCGCCACTTTCGCCGGCACGCCGTCCTTGGTGCGCTTGAAATCGATGATGCGGTACATGGGACGGCGGCCGCCACCCTGGTGGCGCACGGTGATGTGGCCGCTGTGGTTGCGGCCCGCGCTCTTCTTGTTGGGCTGGAGAAGACGCTCCTCGGGAGCCTTCTTGGTCAGCTCCGAGAAGTCGGCGACGGTCATGAACCGCTTGCCCGCCGAGGTTGGTTTGAAGGATTTGACTGGCACTGCTCTCTGTTCTCTCTCTGGCTTTGCGGGACGGTGAACCGTCCCATACGTGCGGCCGCGGCGCGGCCTACTGCTCGAAGTAGTTGACGCCTCCGAGCTCGATCTTCTGGCCTTCCTTCAGCGTGACCACGGCCTTCTTCCAATCGCTCTGCTTGCCGACCGTGGGGCGCGCGCGGCGCCGGGAGAAGGACTTGATCTTGCCCTTCACGTTAACGGTGTTGACCTTGGTCACGTTGACCTTGAAGATCTCCTCGACCGCGTGCCGGATCTGCGTCTTGGTCGCGTCGGAGGTGACACGGAAGGTGTACTGCTGCACCATCGTGTTGCTCATCGACTTCTCGGTGATCAGGGGGGCGATGATGACGTCGCGCGCATCCATGTTAGTGCTCAGCCTCCGGGATTCCGTAACCGTCGCTGGAGATGATCGTGGCTCCCGCCGAGGAGTGAGGAGGGAGCATAGCCGTGGCTCTGCGACCGACGAACGACGATGGCAGGAGCCGCGAGCGCTCCAGCCCATCGGGTCGCCACGCCATGGCGCGGCGACGGCGTTGCTCATCGCTCCCATACCGCTGCGGGTATTGTCGCTCCTCGCGCCTGGTCGCCGCAGCCGCGGCGCCGGCGACGCCGGTCACGGAATCGTGGAGACTGAGCACTACGCGCAGACCTCCTGGAGGGCTTGATATGCCGCGGCGGTGAGGACCAGGCGCTCGTGTGCGATGATCGCCTCGACCTCGAGGTCGGTGACGGGCAGGATGCCGACGCGCTGGAGGTTGGCTCCGCCGCGCAGCAAGTTCTGCCCCACGGTCTCGGCCTCGGCGAGCGCGTAGACGAAGAGCGTCTTGGGCCCGGTCTCGGCGGCCTTGCGCGAACCGTAGAACGCGTTCGCGAAATCCTTGGTCTTCACCAGCTCGAACGACGAGGCGTCGAGCACCAGCACGGAGTCGTGGCCAAAGCGATCCGCCAGCGCGGCGCGCAGCGCGACCTTGCGCTCCTTCTTGTTGAGCGACTCCTCGTAGGAGCGCGGCTTGGGCCCGAAGACCACGCCGCCGTGGCGCCACTGCGGCGAACGCGTGGAGCCCTGGCGGGCACGGCCGGTGCCCTTCTGCTTCCACGGCTTCCTGCCGCCGCCGGAGACTTCGTCGCGGCGCTTGGTGGAGGCGGTGCCGGCGCGGCGATTTGCCTGCTCGCGGTGAACGGCGCGGAAGATCACCGCGGCCTTCGACTCCTCGGAGGGTTCGAAGACGGCCGGCGTCGGCTCCGTGCGCAGCGTCTTGCCGCCGGCATCGATGAGCGTGGGCACGATTACTTCTCCTTCACCTTGACCGACTGCTGGATGACGACCAACCCGTTCTTCGCACCGGGCACCGGACCGCGCAGCAGCAGCAGATTGCGCTCCGCATCGGCGCGCACGACTTCCAGGTTCTGATGGGTCACGCGGTCGACGCCGTAGTGGCCCGGCCGCCGGCTGCCCTTGACGGTACGCCCGGCGTTCGTGTCGCCGTTCGAAGCCGGCTGGCGGTGGATCATCGAGCCGTGGCTCGCTCCGCCGCCGCTGAAGTTGTGCCGCTTGATGCCGCCGCTGAAGCCGTGGCCCTTGGAGACGCCGACCACGTCGACGCGATCGCCGGCGGCGAAGTCCGCCACCGTCACGCTCGACCCCAGCTCGACGCCGTCGACGCCGGCACGGAACTCGCGCAGATGCTTCTTCGGGGCGCTCCCGCTCTTCTTGAAGTGTCCGAGCTCCGGCTTGGTCAGCCGCTTGGCGGAGGTATCGCCGAAGGCCAGCTGCACCGCCTCGTAACCGTCCCGGTCCTTGGTCTTGCGCTGCGTCACGACGCACGGCCCGGCCTCCACGACGGTCACCGGAACGAACCGGCCGTCGTCGAGGAAGACGCTCGTCATCCCGACCTTGCGGCCGATGATGTTCTTCACGTTCCTTCATCCTTTCGCGCTTCTCGCCCGCCGGCACCGTAGTCCACGGAGCCTAGCGTTTGAGGCTACGTTCGTCTCCGCGCCGGAGCGCGGAGATCCGAGTGATGCGGCCACACGTAACCGCAGTCATGGCCCGTGGCCACGACCGAAAGATAGTATCAGGCGCCGCGAAGACTGTCAAGCGCCCAAATTAGCCCGGCGGCGGCGCTACCCCTCATTTCCTCGCGGCGACCTTGGCCAAGAGATCCAGCACGCCGGTGATCGCGCGCTCGTGGAGATCCTCCGCGCGCCGCCAGAGCTGCTCGCCCTCGGGGCTGACCAGCTCGGCTTCGAGCCGGTGCTCCACCCGGGTCAGCTTCTCGCCCAGCTCGCTGAGATAGAAGCCGTGGGTGCCGTCGAAGCCCTCGGTGAGGAAGCGCCAGACCAGCGCCGCGTTCGGCTCCAAGCGCTCCAGGCGCGCGTGGAAGGGCCCGTGCCACTCCTCGCTCTTCCCCGCCTCGAGGGGACCGGCCGTGCGCTGAAACGGCTGGGACTTGAACGGCCAGATCTTGTCGGCCGACGTTCCCAGGTCCGCGATCAGCTCGAACGCGCGGCGCGGCGCCGCCTTGACCTCGCGCGCGTGGACGACGCGCAACTGCTTACCCATGGCTTGCTTCCTTCGCGCGCGAAAGGGGCACGGCCTTGCAGCCGTGCCCCCGGGTCTCTCCGAAGCGCCGCGCAAGCGGCGCGCGGGTTAGGCCTTGAGCTCGATATCCACGCCCGCCGGCAGATCGAGGTGCATCAGGGCGTCCATCGTCTTGGGCGAAGCCTGGAGGATGTCGACGAGGCGCTTGTGGGTGCGCATCTCGAAGTGCTCGCGGCTCTTCTTGTCGACGTGCGGCGAGCGCAGCACGCAGACGCGGTTGATCTCGGTGGGAAGCGGGACCGGGCCGCTCACGAACGCACCGGTGCTGCGAGCGGTCTCGACGATCCGTGCGGCGCTCTGGTCGAGCACCTTGTGGTCATACGCCTTGAGGCGGATGCGTATCTTCTGTTTGGACATACCTATCGTTCCCTATCCTGCTTCCGTCACGGAACCGTCGATTGTCAAAGATCGGGCGAAGCCGTGGCGGCCCCGCATCAACCGTTGGATGGTATCACAGGAAGCCGGGGAGGGGCAAGCCCCCGCCCCGGCTTCGTTTCGGGCCTGGCTAGTTCTGGATCGCCGTCACGACGCCGGCGCCGACCGTGCGCCCACCCTCGCGGATGGCGAAGCGCAGCCCCTCTTCGCATGCGATCGGGGTGATCAGCTCGACGTCCATCCTCACGTTGTCGCCCGGCATGACCATCTCCACGCCCTCGGGGAGCTTGATCGTGCCCGTCACGTCGGTGGTGCGGAAGTAGAACTGCGGGCGGTAGTTCGAGAAGAACGGCGTGTGGCGGCCGCCCTCTTCCTTGGAGAGGATGTAGACCTCGGCCTTGAACTTCGTGTGCGGCTTGATGGAGCCCGGCTTGGCCAGCACCTGGCCGCGCTCGATGTCGTTGCGCTCGATGCCGCGCAGCAGCACGCCGATGTTGTCGCCGGCGATGCCGGTGTCGAGCAGCTTGCGGAACATCTCGATGCCGGTGACGACCGACTTCTTGGTCTCTTCCTTCAGGCCGACGATCTCGATCTCTTCACCGACCTTGACCTGACCGCGCTCCACGCGGCCCGTGCCCACCGTGCCGCGGCCCGTGATCGTGAAAACGTCCTCGATCGGCATCAGGAACGGCTTGTCCACGTCGCGCTCCGGCGTCGGGAAGTACTCGTCGACGGCGTCCATAAGCTGGAAGATCGGCTCGGCATCGGGGTCGCCGCGCTTGCCCGAGGAGTTGAGGGCCTTGAGGGCCGAGCCCTTGATGACGGGAATCTCGTCGCCTGGGAACTCGTAGCTGGAGAGGAGCTCGCGCACCTCCATCTCGACCAGCTCGAGCAGCTCGGGATCGTCGACCATGTCGACCTTGTTCAGGAAAACCACCAGGCGCGGCACGCCGACCTGGCGAGCGAGCAGGATGTGCTCGCGCGTCTGCGGCATCGGGCCGTCGGCCGCCGAGACCACCAGGATGCCGCCGTCCATCTGCGCGGCGCCGGTGATCATGTTCTTGATGTAGTCGGCGTGGCCGGGGCAGTCCACGTGAGCGTAGTGGCGCTTCGCCGTCTCGTACTCCTGGTGCGAGATGGCGATGGTGATACCGCGCTCCCTCTCCTCGGGCGCGTTGTCGATCTCATCGACGGCACGCTTCTGCGCCAGACCCTCGGTCGCCAAGCAGTTGGTGATCGCCGCGGTCAGCGTCGTCTTGCCGTGGTCGACGTGGCCCAGCGTGCCGATGTTGACGTGCGGTTTGGTCCGCTCGAATTTTGCCTTCGCCAATGTAGGTCTCTCCTGCTCCTCGTGTTTTGGTATGTGGAGGATGCGTACGTATGTAGTAGGGCCGGGTCCGGAAATCTAGGCTGCCGACGGCTTCTTGCCGGTCGACTTCGCGATGATCTCCTCTTCCACCGTTTTTGGAGCCCGCTCGTAGTGGCTGAACTCCATGGTGTAGGTGGCACGCCCCTGCGTCTTCGAGCGCAGGTCCGTCGCGTAACCGAACATCTCCGAGAGCGGGACGTTGGCCTTGATGACCTGGGCCCCGCCCGGCGCCTCCTCGGTGCCTTGGATCATGCCGCGGCGGCTGTTGAGGTCGCCGATGACGTCACCCATGTAGTCCTTGGGCGTGGTGACCTCGACGCCCATGATCGGCTCCAGCAGGACGGGTCCCGCAGCCCGGTTGGCCTCTTTGAATGCCATCGATCCGGCGATCTTGAAGGCCATTTCCGAGGAGTCGACGTCGTGGTACGAGCCGTCGAAGAGGGTCGCCTTGAAGTCGAGCACCGGGTATCCCGCCAGACAGCCGCTGTGGGCCGCCTCACGGATGCCCTCCTCGACCGGCTTGACGTACTCCCGGGGCACGACGCCGCCGACGATCTTGCTCTCGAAGACGTAGCCCGTGCCGGGTTCGCCGGGCTCCAGGCGGATCCAGACGTCGCCGTACTGACCCTTGCCGCCCGTCTGGCGCACGAAGCGCCCCTGCTTCTCGATGCTCTTGGTGATCGCTTCTTTGTAGGCGACCTGCGGCTTGCCGACATTCGCCTCGACCTTGAACTCTCTCTTGAGACGGTCGAGGATGATCTCCAGGTGCAGCTCGCCCATGCCGGCGATGATGGTCTGCCCCGTCTCCTCGTCGGTGAACATGCGGAACGTCGGGTCCTCGATGGCCAGCTTCTGCAGGGCCTGTCCGAGCTTCTCCTGATCGGCCTTGGTCTTGGGCTCGATGGCCTGCGAGATCACCGGCTCGGGGAAGGTGATCGCCTCGAGGACGATCGGATGCTTCTCCTCGCACAGGGTGTCGCCGGTGGTGCTGTACTGCAGGCCGACGGCCGCCGCGATGTCGCCCGCCCCCACGCTGTCGATGTCCTCGCGGTGGTTGGCGTGCATGCGCAGGATGCGGCCGACGCGCTCCTTGCGATCCTTGGTCGAGTTGTAGACGTAGCTGCCCTTCTTCAACTCGCCCGAGTAGACGCGGAAGTACGTCAGGTTGCCGTACGGATCGCTGGCGATCTTGAAGGCGAGGGCCGAGAACGGCGCCTCGTCGCTGGGCTCGCGCAGCTCCGTCGTGCCGTTGTTGGGGTTGATGCCCTCGACCGCCGCCAGATCGACCGGCGAGGGGAGGAAGTCGACGACGGCGTCGAGCAGCGGCTGGACGCCCTTGTTCTTGAAGGCCGACCCGCAGAGCATCGGGATCACTTTGCCGGCGATCGTCGCCTTGCGCAGCGCACGCTTGAGCTCGGCCTCGCCGACCTCGGCGCCCTCGAGATACTTCTCCATCAGCTCGTCGTCGGTCTCGACGACCGCCTCCACGAGCTTGTGGCGCCACTCCTTGCAGACCGCGGCGAGATCCTCGGCGATCTCCTCGGAGTGCGAGGTCGTGCCCAGATCGTCCGTGTAGATGGTCGCCTTCATCGAGAAGAGATCGACGATGCCCTGGAACTGGTCCTCGGCGCCGACGGGGATCTGGATCGGATACGCGGGCGCGCCCAGGCGCTCGCGCACCTTGTCGATCGCGTTGAAGAAGTTGGCCCCCATGCGGTCCATCTTGTTGACGAAGATGATGCGCGGGACGCGGTACTTGTTGGCCTGGCGCCAGACCGTCTCTGACTGCGGCTGAACCGCGGCGACGGCATCGAAGAGCGCGACGAGGCCGTCGAGGACGCGCAGCGAGCGCTCGACCTCGACCGTGAAGTCCACGTGGCCAGGCGTATCGATGATGTTGATCCGCGTGTCGTTCCACGTGCACGCCGTGGCGGCCGACGTGATGGTGATGCCGCGCTCCTGCTCCTGCTCCATCCAGTCCATCGTCGCGGCGCCCTCGTGGACCTCGCCCAACTTGTGGGTGCGCCCCGTGTAGAACAGGATGCGCTCGGTCACGGTGGTCTTACCGGCGTCGATGTGCGCCGCGATCCCGATGTTACGCGTCTTTGCGAGGGGAAACTCTCTCGCCACGATCTCTCAACCTCTCGTTCTTGGTACCGCTTCACGCGAGAAGGGCGGCCATCGGCCGCCCTACGCTATCGAAGCGGGCGGCCTGCACTACCAGCGGTAGTGTGCGAATGCCTTATTGGCCTCTGCCATCTTGTGCGTGTCTTCGCGCTTCTTCACGGCCGAGCCGACATTGTTGGCCGCATCCATGAGCTCCGCCGCCAAGCGCTCGTGCATGGGGCGCCCCGTCCGCTTGCGCGCGAAGCCGATCAGCCAGCGCATCGCCACCGCCTGGCGGCGATCGGGGCGGACCTCCATCGGAACCTGGTAGGTGGCACCGCCGACGCGGCGCGGACGCACTTCGACCATCGGCATGACGTTGGTCATCGCCTGCTGGAAGACGTCGAGTGGATCGCGCCCCATCTTCTCTTGGATGATATCAAAGGCATCGTACGTGATCTTCTCGGCGACGCTCTTCTTGCCGCCAAGCATGATCTTGTTGATGAAGCGGGCGAGCATCTTGGAGTTGTGGCGCGGATCCGCGAGGATCTGCCGTTTGGGAACCGGTCCCTTACGAGGCATGGACTCTTCTCTTCTCCTTCAGGTGCCCAGGCAATCCGCCTGGCCTTACTCTGGCCCCACACGTTTCGCTACGCTCCACTCTTGGGGACCCCAGTACTTCAAAGGTTCCGGGCCGCTCGGCCCGGGCTGCATGTGCTACTTCGACTTCGGCCGCTTGGCGCCGTACTTCGAACGCCCTTGCTTGCGGTTGGCCACGCCCGAGGTATCGAGGGTGCCGCGCACGATGTGATAGCGGATGCCCGGAAGATCCTTCACGCGGCCGCCGCGGATCAGAACCACGGAGTGCTCCTGAAGGTTGTGGCCGATGCCGGGGATGTAGGCCGTGACCTCGATGCCGTTGGTCAGACGCACGCGGGCCACCTTACGAAGCGCCGAGTTCGGCTTCTTCGGGGTGATCGTCTTGACTTGAGTGCAGACGCCGCGACGCTGCGGGCTCCCCGGCACCGTGAAGGTGCGATTGGGGAGGTCCGGGTGCCCGGGCTTGGGCCCCGTCGAGCTGAAGCGGAACGCCGGCGACTTCGTCTTATGCTTGCCGGTGACGCGCCCTTTGCGAACGAGCTGGCTGATGGTCGGCATATAGCCCCTTTACACACAGAAACGCGGCCTTCCCCGCGCGGGTAGGCCGGAACCCCGGTAGTATAGCAAAGCGCTGCGATGGCGGTCAAGGCATCGGGGAGCGGCCGCCGGACCGGTCGCCGGCGGCCGAACGGCTCCGAGCCCACACCTCAGCCCACGATCACGAAGTCCTCGATCTGCCCCGTGGCCCCGTTGGAGTAGGCGATCGTACCGAAGCCCATGGCGTCGACGGTGAACGTCGCCACCGTGGCGCCGGTCTGCGTGTCGGTCACCGTGCCCGAGATGCCGCTCGCATTCGCGGTCACGGAGATCGTGGCTTGGTCCTGGCTGTCGGTGATGGTCTCGCTGAGAGACGCCGGCAAGCCGTTGGCATCGTAGAGAGCCGTCAGGCTTCCCGAGGCCTGATCCACCTGCGAGCCGCCCGTGATGGTCCACGCCGGGAACGCGCCGGCCGTCAGCGTCAGCGCGTCGAGCGTTCCCAGGTAGGCCTGCGCGGTGGCGCTGGCCTGCACGCTGGTCCCCGACGCCGTGGCGGCGCTCGAGCCGCTGAGCGTCATCGTGGCGCCGTACGACTGCGAGAGGGAGGCGAGATTGGCCACGGCGCCCAGGCCGCAAGCCAGGCCGTTGGGCTGCGACCCCAGGCCACAGGCCACCGCGAAGCTGCCGAGCGACGGGCCGCCGACCGTCTGCTCCAAGGACGTGACGTCGAGCGAGAGCTGCGCGAGCTGGGTGTAGCTGGTGTCCGTGAACGCGCCCGCGAGCTGGAAGAGGGCGTAGCCGATCACGCTCCCCGAGGTGCCGTAGTATGTCGCGTTGCCGGGGCCGCTCAAGGCGAGCGCCGAGGTCTGCGCCGCGTTCCATACCAGCGTGGACTCGAGCGTCTGGCACGAGACGTCATAGAACGCCTGGAACGTGAAGGTGGCGGTGGTGGCGGAGGTCTGCACCACGCTCCCCTCCACGCCGCCGTTGCACGTGCCGATGGAGCTGGTGCGGCGCAGGTCCTGCGCCGGGCGGCGCCAGGCGCCCGCGGCGCGCCGCAGCACCGAGGCCGCGCCGAGGCCGCCTCCACTGGAGACCTCCTTGGATCCGCTGATCAGGCTCAGCGCCTGCTGGGACGCCGTGCGCTGCGCGGCGACCTGGACGATCGGGGCGCTTGGCTGGGGCGTCGAGGTGACCGGTGGGACGCCGCCGGCCGGCGCGGCGGCGCCTCCTCCTCCGCCGCACGCGCTGAGCATCAGCGCGGCCACCGCCGCCATCGCGGCGGCGCGAATGGTGATCATCTTGCACATAACGTAACACCCTCCGAGCATAGCGTTCCAAGAGATGTGGAGGCCGCTCCGCGACGTCCACGCCCTTATGGTAGAAGGGTAGCCCAGCCGAGTGCCATCTGGTTGGCATGACCGGGCGGAGGGGCACCCGCCGCGGCCTGCGAAGCGAGCAGGCCGTGTACTCGACCATCGTGGATCCACAGACCGTGCTCGCGCACCTCGCCGACCCGACGTGGGTGGTGATCGACTGCCGCAACGACCTGTTCCACCCCGAATCAGGCGCGCAGGCCTATGAGCGCGCGCACCTCCCGGGAGCGTTCCACGCCTCGCTCGAGGAGGACCTCAGCGGCGTGAAGACCGGGCGCAACGGGCGCCATCCGATGCCCGACCCCGCGGCCTTCGCCCGCTTCTTGAACGAGATCGGCGTGGGCGAGCAGACGCAGATCGTGGCCTACGACGCCGGCGGGGATGCCTATGCCGCCCGCCTCTGGTTCCTGGCGCACTGGATCGGTCACGCGGCGGCGGCCGTCCTGGACGGCGGCTTCTCCGGCTGGACGGCGGCCGGCTACGCCACGACAAGCGAGCCACCGGCACGGCAGCCGGCCTCGGAGGCTCGAACCGTCCGCCTGCGCCACGAGTCGACCATCGGCGTCGAGGACGTTCTGGCGGGCTTGGGCTCCGCCCGACACCTGGTGCTCGATGCCCGTAGTCCCGACCGCTTCGCGGGGCAGAACGAAACGCTGGATCCGGTGGCCGGCCACATCCCGGGCGCCGTCAACCGCTTCTCTAAGGAGAACTACGACGAGCGCGGGCGCATGAAGTCTCCCGAGCGGCTGCGCGCCGAGTTCGCCGCCGCCGGCGTCACCACGCCGGAGCAGGTGGTGCACCAGTGCGGCTCGGGCGTCTCGGCCTGCGTCAACCTGCTGGCGATGTCCTACGCCGGCATGGCCGGGTCCCGCCTCTACCCCGGCTCGTGGAGCGAGTGGATCGCCGACCCGTCGCGCCCCGTGGCCGGCGGGTAGCGGGGCCGCTCAGCGCTTCAGCACCTTCGAGAGAAACGTCTGGGCCCGCTCGGAGGGCGGATGCTCGAAGAAGTCGCCGATCGGCATGTCGTGCAGGATCACGCCGGCGTCCATGAACGCGATGCGGTCGGCGACGGCGCGCGCGAACCCCATCTCGTGGGTCACCACGATCATGGTCATCCCTTGGCGCGCCAAGCCCGTCATGACGTCGAGCACCTCCTGGATCATCTCGGGGTCCAGCGCCGAGGTGGGCTCGTCGAAGAGCATGGCCACCGGGTCCATGGCCAGCGCTCTGGCGATGGCGCCGCGCTGCTGCTGGCCGCCCGAGAGCTGACCGGGATACTTCTCGGCGTGCTCAAGCAGGCCCACTCGCTGCAGCAGCGCACGGCTGCGCTCGTCGGCCTCGGCGCGCGAGCGCCCCAGCACCTTCATCTGGGCCAAGCCCACGTTGCGCAGCAGCGTCATGTGCGGGTAGAGCTCGAAGCTCTGGAAGAGCATGCCGATCTTGGAGCGCAGGGCGGGCAGGTTGGTCGACTTGGCGTCCACGCGCGTGCCGTCGAAGACGATGCTGCCCCGCTCGATCGGCTCGAGCCCGTTGATGCACTTGATCAAGGTGCTCTTGCCCGACCCCGACGGCCCGCAGATGACCACGACCTCGCCCACCGAGACGCTCAAGCTGCAATCCTTGAGCACTTGCGTGCGGCCGAACGACTTGCAGACGCCTTCGAGCTCGATCAGTGGCATCGTCCGTCTCTCCGAATCCAAGAGTTCCGCTACTCTCATGCCGCGCTCACGCGCCTCCGCAGAAGTCCGACGGCTCTCGACGCCGCAAAGCAGATGACGAAGTAGACCAGGGCCACGAACGTATAGAGCTCGACGACGCGCGCCTGTTGGGTGGCGATGATCGAGGCCGTGGCCATGAAGTCACGCAGGCCCACCACGACCACGAGCGAGGTGTCCATGAAGAGCAGGATGCCTTGCGCCAGCAGGCTGGGGGTCATGTTGGCGAAGGCCTGCGGCAAGACCACGTGGCGCATCGCCTGCCATCGCGTGAGGCCGGTGGAGAGCGCCGCCTGACTCTGTCGCGCGGGGATCGACTCAATGCCGGCGCGGATGATCTCGGCGTAGTACGCGGCCTCGAACATGGCGAACGCGATCAGCGCCGACGAGAAGGCTCCCACGGGGTGACCGGTGAGCAACGGAACCAACAGGTAGAACCACAAGAGAATGAGCAGCAGCGGAACCGACCGCAACAGGTTGACGTAGACGTACGAGAGCCAAGCCAGTGGGCGTATGCTCGAGAGGCGCATGATGGCCAGCACCACGCCCATGGAGATTCCCACGACCGCGGAGTAGACGGCGAGCGCGATGGAGAGCTGCATTCCCTTCCATAGGAACGGAAGCGAGCGGACGATGATGTGAACGTCGAAGCTCGTCATCCCCGAATCCTCATCGCCCGCTCGGCGAACGTCGTGCCGACGGAGAAGATCGCCGAGAAGACCAGATAGAAGAGCGTTGCCGCGGTGAACGCCTCGATCCCGTGAGCGGTGTAGAACTCGACCTGGCGGCTCTGCGCCGTCATCTCCATGACGCCGATGGTCAATGCGATGGCCGAGACCTTGAAGCAGATCAGAAACTCCGAGGTCAACACCGGGACAATGTTCCGGTAGGCGATTGGCAGGCGCACGTGGCGATACGACTGCGCCGCGCTGAGGCCCGTGGCCAGCGAGGCCTGCACCAGACTCCGCGGGATGGCCTCGATCCCCGCGCGCACGTGCTCAGCGACCCGCGCGGAGATAAAGAGACCCAGGCCAACCACGGCCGTCCAGAAGGCCGAGTGGGGGAGATCACGCTTGACGTACATGCCCAGCGCCGGCGGGAGGAGCTGCGGAACCACGAAGTACCAGACGAAGATCTGGACGATCGGGGGGATGTTCCGCAGCACCTCCACGTAGGCGGCGGCCAACGCGCGCACGTAGCGGTTGGGCAGCGTGGAGGCCACCCCGACCAGGGAGCCCAGCGTGAAGGCCAAGACCCACATGCAGGCCGCCAGGGCGAGGGAGACCTCCGCGCCGGAGATCAACCATCCGAGGTAGGGGTGCTGGAAGAGGACGCTCCAGTTCCAGTTGTAGGTGTGAGCCATGCCCCGCCGCTACGCCCGCCTCTCCGCGCTCGTCCTCATTCCATGGGAATCGCTTCGTCGATGAAGGCGCGGCGCGTGGCCGCGTCGAGCTTGATGCCCAGCGGTCCGAACCACTTGTCCTGGAGCTTGAACAACTCGCCATCGCCGATCATCTTGCTGATGGCGCCGTTGACGACCAGCCGGAACGCCGAGTCGTTCTGCCGGGTCATCAGGCAGATGGGGTTGCTGCCTTGCGGGGAGCCGACGATATGCAGCTTGGAGCGGTCCGGGCTCTTGAGCAGCTGCGCGCCCAGCGGAACGACGTCGCCGGCGAAGGCGTCCGCCCGCCCCGTGGTGACGGCGAGCATCGCCTCCGGTATGCTGGTCAGCCGGATCAGGTGAACATTGATCTTCTTGGCTTCGAGCAGTCCGGTGAAGTACGAATCGCTGGTGGTGTTCTGGACCACCGCGATCGTCTTGCCCCCAAGGCTTCTGTAGCCTTTGATCGGCGAGCTCTTCAGCACCAAGAGCTTGGAGTCCGAGAAGAAGATCGGCAAGCTGAAGTCCACCTGGTGGGCACGGGCAAAGGTGTCCGTGGCGTTGCCGCAGTCGAGGTCCACCGTGCCGTTTGCGACCAGCGGGATACGCGTGGCCGCGGTGCTCGAGACGTAACGTACTTTGAGGTCCTTCGACCCGACGGCAGCCGCGACGGCCTTGACCACTTGGTCGCAGACGTCGATGCTGTAGCCGGTTATCTTCTGATCCATGTTCAGGAACGCATACGGTGCCCCGTCATCGCGGTGCCCGATGACGATCTCGCCGCTCTGCTTGATCTTGGCGAGGGTGCCGGTGAGGTTCTGTGCCGAGGCCGAGAGCGGAATGGCGGCCACGGCGATGACGAGGGCGAACAGGGCTGCCAACGGACGAATCACTCGCAATGACATCTCCTCCGTCTTGCTGAGAGTGCCCGAACGGCGCCGCGCGCAACATGGCGTGCGGCGCCGGATGCTATGTGGCTTTGATGCCGTGCAGGCCGTACGACGCGTCCTTCACCGTGAAGAAGACGACGTCGGCCTCCGGCGTTGCGACCGCGTGGTGGATCGTATCGGCGGGAACGTAGATCACTTGGCCCGGCTTGACGGTGCGGCGCTGGCCGCCCACCTCGGACTGGATCGTGCCCTCGAGCACGAAGATCCATTGCTCGTTGGGGTGGGAGTGCGGCTCGGAGCCGGTGCCCGCCGGCATGCGCATGAGCGCGACGATCATCCGATCGCCTTCGACGCACGCGCCGTTGGCCGTGGAGTACTCGGGGCCACCCATGATCGGATCGATCTTCGCGAGCTCGAAGTAGTACTCTCCGGGCTGGGCGCGCTTGGCGCCGGGGGTGCGGGCGGCGGTGGCATGCTCTGCCATCTGTGGTGCCTCCTGGTGGTGCTGAAACGACCGAATGGAATCGGATCAAGGGCCTACGGCATAGGCCTCGTCGACGCCCGTCCACGAGCTGATGCCGGGCATGCCGTCGGATTGGAAGCTACCGCCCACGATGTGGAGTGCGCCTCCGACGAACGCGGCCGCGCAGCCGTGGCGGGCGACGGGCATGTGGGCCAGCTCCGTCCAGCTATTGGTGGCGGGATCGTAGGACTCGAAGGCCCAGTACGCCATCTTGCCGGCGGCGCTGGCGTACTCGCCGCACGACACGTAGATCTTCCCGTCGTGCGCGGCCCCGCAGACGTCGCCGCGGGGTAGCGGCGAGCGCCCCTTGTCGAGCCAGCGGTTGGTCGCGGGGTCGTACTCCTCCACGCGGTCGGTGATGCTGGAGAGACCGACGAAAACCGCTCCGATCCGTCCGTCGATGGCGTAGATCTTGCCGTCGACGGCGGCCGCGAGAAAGTGGTTGACGGGCGTGGGCTTCGTGGCGCACGTGGACCACGTGTTGGCCGCCACGTCGTAGGCTTCGCAGGTGCCCACGACGCGCTCGGGGCCGCCGGCGATCAGGGTGGCGGTAGGATCGTTGGGGACGCCGGATGCCGCGCCGCCGATCACGTAGATCTTCCCCCCCACCGCGACCGCCTGTCCGGCGCCGCGGGGCGTGGGCAGCGGGGCGAGGGCCTTCCAGCTATCGCTGGCGGGGTCGTAGACCCACGAGTTGTTGATGGGCTTCCAGTAGATCTCGGGCGTGCCGTGCGGGTGGACGAAGCCGCCGAAAACGTAGATCTTGCCTTGATAGGCCGTCATCATGACGTGGTGCGCGGGAAGGGCCATCGGCTTCTTCTGGGTCCAGGCGTTGGTGGCGCCGTCGTAAGCGTAGACCAATCCCAGCGGCCGGCCGTTGAGGTATCCACCCATCACGTACATGGTGTCGCCGATCGCGGTGCCGTAGAGCTCGCCGATCGGGTGCGGGAACGGTGCCGCGTTCGTCCACGTGCCTTGCGCGTGGGCGACCGATGTGGTTCCGAGGAAAGCTGCGACCATGAGCGCGGGCAAGAGCCAGGCGCGCCGAACGAATCTCCTGATGCGCATCGTATCCTCCAATGCTTGCTTGATGCCTATGGGGCGGGCGTGACCTCCTTATGGGCGAAGCGACGAGCCGAAGGAACAGGCTGGCGGGCGCTTACGGCAATAGCAACGCCACGCTCGCTCGAGACGCGAACGGAGCACGAGTACCCATCGAACGGTAGAGCTCTCATGGCCTGACCTCGCAACGCGACGCGTCATCGAGGGCCTCACCGCGAGGCCCGGACCACCACCGAGACTCAAGGGTTCTTTATCTATCGATAATCCACGTCCGCGGCTCGCTTGTCAAGGTCCCCGGCCCCGAGGGTGCGGCGGGCCGGCGCCGGGCGAAACGGCGAGCGGTTACTTGCTGTAGCTGCGGCGCGCGCTCTATTGCCGCGCGGCGAGCCATGCGCCGGCGGCGATCAGCGTCGCGGCCAGGAGCCATCCGCCCATACCGGCGCGGCCGACGTCGACCAAGAGCTCCGCCAGCGCTACGGCCGCGGCCACCGCCGCCACGTTCGCGAGATCGCCGAAGATCAGACTCAGCAGCTTGCTCACGACTCCTCCTGCCAAGCCGCCGCGCTCGCGCGGAGGGCGCGCGCCACCATCCACCCCGCGGCGCCGTAGACTGCGAAAAGCAGCACGATCGAGACGTCGCCCAGCGGCCACGCGGCACGCCCGCCGAGGGCTTCGAGGGTCCAGAAGGTTCCGAAGGAGAGCAACGCCGAGGCGACAAGAGACTTCATCGCGTTCTCGGGAACGCGGGCCAGCGGCGCGCGCAGCAGCATGCCAGCCGCAGCCACGACGAGCAACGCCAACAGCGCGGAGCCCGTGGCCGGCAGAAACATGCCGCGCGCGTGTCCGAGCGCCACGATGATCAGCCAGACCTCCAAGCCCTCCACGAAGACGCCCTTGTACGCCACCACCCAGGCGGCGCGGTGCTCCGCGTGAGCCAGCGCGACGGTGGTCTCGCGAAACGCTTTCGCCTCGTCGTGCAGCGCCTTGCGCCCCGCCTCGCGGGCGATCGCCTTGGCGTACCAGCGCAATCCGAAGAGCAACAGGAAGGCGCCGATGGCCAGCCGGATCCAGCCGATGTCGGCGGAGAGATCCAGCGCGCCGCCGCCGAGGGTGACGAGCGCCCCGATGGTGACGAGTGCCGAGAGCGCCGCCGTCCCCGCCACGGTCCAGCCGACCGAGAGCGCGACGGCCAGCACGACCGTGAACGCCTCGACCCATTCCACGGCGGCGGCGAGAAACGTCGCGCTCAGGATACCGACGTGCGCGGTAAGCGAGACCATCTCCGACTCTCCTCCTCAAGCTCCGGGGCGCCCGAACGGCTGTCGCGACCGGAAAAGACGATCAGGCGCCGCCCGTCGCAGCGCAGGTGCAGCGTCTGACCAACGCGCGCCCGTTGGTCGAGACGGACGCGCAGCGTGATCTCCTCCACGTCGACGACCGCCTCGTAGCCGCCCCCGACGTAGGCGCAGGCACGGACCCGCGCGCGCAGCGCCCCCTCTTCTTCCGCGCCCGGCCGCAGCCAGTGCGGGCGCACGTAGATCTCCACGGGGCCCTCGCGCGGCGCTGCATCGCCGGGCAAGGCGATCTGGGCTCCGGCCCAGAGCAGGCGGCCGTTTGCGACGCGCGCGCGAAAGGGCCCTTGCGCGCCGGTGAACTCCGCGACCGCGGGGTGCGCCGGCCGCTCGTAGACGTCCTCGGGGGCGCCCACCTGCAACAGGCGTCCCTCGTCCAACACGCCGAGCCGGTCGGCCAAGAAGAACGCCTCGCTCTGATCATGGGTGATGTAGAGCGCGGTGAGATCGTGCGCGCGGATCACCTCCGCGATGAGGCCGCGCATCTCGTCGCGCAAGGCGGCGTCCAGGTTCGAGAGCGGCTCGTCGAGCAGCAGCAGGGTCGCGTCGGCGGCCAAGGTCCGCGCCAGGGCGACGCGCTGCTGCTGCCCCCCGGAGAGCTCGTGCGGATAGCGTCGCTCGAGGCCGCGCAGGCCCACGCGCGCCAGCAGATCAGCGGCGCGCTGGCGCCAGTCGCGCACGCGGCGCTCGCGCAGCGGCAGGCCCACGTTCTCCACGGCCGTGACGTGCGGCCAGAGCGCGTAGTCCTGAAAGACCATGCCGAGCCGGCGCCGCTCGGGCGGCACGAAGACGGCGGCACCGTCGTCGACGAGGCGCCCATGCATCCACAGCCGCCCCGCCGAGAGGCGCTCGAGTCCGGCCACCAGGCGCAGGAGCGTGGTCTTGCCCGAGCCCGACGGGCCGAGGATGCAGCCGATCTCCCCCGCGCGCAGTTTGAAGCTCGCGCCGTCGAGCGCGTTCTTGCCCGGAAAGAACTTGAAGGCCGACTCGACCACCAGGAGGTGCTCGTCCATCACGCGCCCCACATGGGGCGCCACGCCGGAGGCGCGAGGCGCAGGTAGAGCGCGCGAATCGCGAGCAGAGCCGCGGCGACCACGGCCATCGAGACGATCTGGAGCGCCGCCTCGGCGCCGTAGTGAAAGCGGTTGAGGTAGCCCGTCAGCGCCACGGCCAGCGTGGGGTGCCCCGGCGGATAGAGTATCTGCGACGCCGGAAGCTCGAAGATCACGTGCGCCGTGGTGAGCAGCCACGCATAGAGCAGCGGTGCCGCCAGCAAGGGCAGATAGACGCTGCGCCAGAGTGGAATGCCCGAGAGGCCGTGCAC
>Ga0307372_10001701_pt1 | contig 37690 bp, 38 predicted proteins | sample OX1MG_FD_202533 | JGI IMG/M metagenome (GOLD analysis project Ga0307372, IMG submission 202533) | Soil microbial communities from Risofladan, Vaasa, Finland - OX-1 | ecosystem: Environmental > Terrestrial > Soil > Coastal area > Acid sulfate soil | place: Finland: Risofladan, Vaasa | collected...
TACTCGATGAGATGTTCTCGCCTGTAATCGCAGGGGAGCTTCGCCGCCGCGGCTTCGATGTGATCGCGGTCGCCGCCGACCCGCAGCTTCGGTCGATGACCGACAAGGAGCTCTTCATCTGGGCGGGCGAGAAGGGACGGCGCATCGTCACCGAGAACGTCAAAGACTTCCGTCCACTGATGATTCGAGAAGGCGTTCCCCGAAAGTCGGCTCTGCTCTTCACGAGCAGCCGAGCCTTTCCTCGCAGCCGCCGTCGGTTCGGCCCGCTTCTGGCCGCCCTGGAAGGCTGGCTGCGCGATCCCACAGTGGCGTCACGAGGCCCAGAAGAATGGCTGGCACCGCCCGCCGGGAGATGACCGGGCGGGTGCATTTGAGCTATTTGCGCCAGCCCACGACGCGTGCTGTCCCGCCTCGAAACTTGTGCGTCGGCACCTCGCACTCGTGAACGTTCGACGAAGCAGTGCTCTGCGTGTCGGAAGGGGGAAAAATGAGAATACACTCGCAAGGTGATCCCCAAAGCGACCTTCGGACTGACCCTTCCCAATCGTGGAGTCGTGACTGGCGCCACCACGGTCGAGGAGATGTTGAAGCTGGCCGAGCGGGCCGACGCCTCAGGTGTCTGGGACTCGGTGTGGGTCGGCGACTCTATCTTTGCGAAGCCGCGGCTCGACTCGCTGACGCTGATGGCAGCCATCGCCGCGCGCACCAGCCGGGTCCGGATTGGACCGGGGTGCATGGCCAGCACTCCGCTGCGAGATGCGCGGCTGCTCGCCTATCAATTGTGCAGCCTGGATCACCTGTCGGGCGGCCGCATCGTATTCGCGGCATGTCAGGGGGGGCCGCGTCAGGATGGCGGAAAGTTCTATGAGGAATTCGCCAACCTCGGCATCGATCCCCACTCCCGGATGGGTCGCATGGAGGAAGCGATCGAGATATTGAGGCTGGTCAGCTCTCAGGTCAACGCCAGCTATCAGGGCCAGTACTACTCATTCCGTGACCTGACCGTGCTGCCGCGGCCGGTCCAGCAGCCGATCCCGATCTGGGTGACGGCAAACCCTTATCAGCACCAGCCTGCCCATGTCGAGAGCTCGCTACGTCGGGTGGCACGTCTGGGGGATGGCTGGATGACAACTGAGAATACGCCCGAGAGCTTCGCTGAGCACCTGGGTCTGATTCGACGCTACGCGGCCGATGATGCCCGTCCGCTGCCCGATGACTTTGCGGCCTGCCTCTATTACAACATCAACGTCGGCGACGACCGAGAGCGTTCGCTCGCAGAGTCCAAGCGCTTCCTGGAGGCGTACTACATGACCACCTTCTCGCCTGAGTTCCTGGAGCGATGGGTGGCCGTGGGTTCGGTTGAGGACTGCGTGGCACATCTGCGACGATTCATCGACGCCGGTGCGACGACGATCACTCTGCGCCTGGTCGGCGACGACCAGGAGAGCCAGTACGAACAAGTGACCAACCGCGTTCTGCCACAGGTTTTGGGAGCGGTGGTCTAGATAGTAGCCCGAGGTCGAGCTACACCCGGACTGTGGACGTTACTCCTTCACCTACTTCAAGCGTTTCGACCCCCCCGGCCCGAGACCTGGCTGCGCATCCAGCGTCGGTGACCGGACCCCGAAAACGGATCCACTTTTTGTGAGGGTTCCGTGATGCTGGTGCCGGTGGCGACGGTGCCTGAAGGGGGGCTAAAGCCCGTCCAACTAGCCTGACAGCGGCAGGAAGCCGGGCTGGCTGGTTGCCTGCTTGATGCTCCAAGTCCTTTTGCTGTTGCTGCGCACCGTTCTCGCCAGCGCGCAGAACCCCAACGCCGGCTGCAGCTGGGGGTGGACCTGCGCGAGCACTACCGGATTGAGGTTCCAATCCTGCGCTGGCTGCCAATGCCGGACACCGAGAGCGGCGTCATCCGCATCTCCTGCCATGCGTTCAACGACCGCTCTGACCTCGAGGCTCTTGCCCACGGCTTGCGCGAGCTCCTGCGCGCGGCCTGACCCTCACTCCGAGACGAGTCGAGTGCGCAGCGGCAGGTAGGACGCGGAGTCGGCAAGCAGCCCGCCATCGACCGGCAAGCAGACCCCGGTCACGTAGGAGGCTGCGTCCGAGCAGAGCCAGACGGCCGCCTCGGCGCATTCCTTTGGGTGCCCCAGACGGCCCAGGGGGACTGCCGGGCGCCGGTAACTCTCCACCCATTCGAGGTCGTGCCCGTAACCGCGAGCCAGCATCTCGGTCGCGAAGCCCCCGCCACAGATGGCGTTGACGCGGATCCCGGAGCGGCCATACTCGATCGCCGCCGACCTGGTCAGCCCGTCGACGCCGTGCTTGCTGGCCGAATATACCGAGCCGTTGGGCGAGCCGGTCAGACCGTCGACCGAGGACATGTTGACGATGGCGCCGCCGCCCTGCCTCATCATCTGCCGGATCTCGTGCTTCATGCAGAGGAAGACGCCGCGGAGGTTGACCGCGATGGTCTGCTCGAAGTCCTCCTCGGCGACGTCCGCGAGGAGCGCGCCGGAGCCGCCGGTGGCGGCGTTGTTGAAGGCGCAGTCGAGCCGGCCGAAGCGCTCGACGCAGGCGCCGACAAGCGCCTCGACCTCACCCGCCCGGGCGACATCGGTGGCCCGGAAGTGGCACTCGCCGCCGGCGGCGCGCACCGCCTCGACCGCCGATTGGCCCCGGGACCGGTCGCGGCTGGCGATCATCACGCGGGCGCCCTCCCGGGCGAAGGCGTGGGCCGCGGCCAGCCCGATGCCTGAACTGCCGCCGGTCACTAAGGCGGCGCGCCCGTCGAGCCGGCCCATCTTCTTCCCGGCAGGTCAGGCGGGCAGACAGTCGAGGAAGCGCTCGAGGTCGGCGCCGTCATTGTAGAAGTGCACCGATACCCGAACCCGGCCCTCTCGCACCGCGCAGGCGACGTCGCGACGGCGGAGCTCCTGGGCGACGGCGGCGGTGTCCACGCCGTCCCTCGTCGCGGACAGGATCCCCGATCGCTCGCCCGGCCGGCGCGAGCTGACCACCGTCCAGCCCCGGCCCTCCAGCGCCTCGGTCACCTCGGCCGCGTACGCCAGTACTCGCTCCTCGATCCGGCGGGTTCCGGCCTCGCCCATGAGGTCGAGGACGGCGCCCATGCCCACGATCGAGAGGATGTCGGGGATGCCCGGCTCGAACCGGCGGGCCTCGCTGGCGAAGTCGAGGTTGTAATCGACCAGGCTCGCCACGTTCTTTATCCGCTGGAGGCTCTTCCAGCCCGGCTCCGGCACGCCGAGGCGGGCCCGGGTGTGGGGCGCGAAGTAGCAGATCGCGGTGCCCCAGCCGGACATGAGGAACTTGTAGCCATGAGCCACCAAAACGTCGCACCCGAGCTCTTTCACGTCGATCCGGAGCGCGCCCGCCGCCTGGGTGGCGTCGACGACCAGCCAGGCGTTCCGATCGTGGCAGAGGCGGGCGATCTCCTCGATCGGCGCCCGGAAGCCGTTGTTGAAGTTGACCAGCTCGAGGCAGACGACGCGCGTGCGCGGCGTCATCAACGCTTCGACATCGGCCACTTCGTGCCGCTGCCGGCCCTGGTCGGAGATCAGCTTCAACTCCACGCCGCGATTCGCCAGGTTCAGCCACGGGTAAACGTCGGTCGGGAAGGCCTGGTTGTAGGCGACGACCTCGTCGCCGGGCTGCCAGTCGAGGCCCAGCGCGATGACGCCCAGGCCCTCGGCCGTGCTCTTTAGGAAGGCGACGTCGTCGATGTCACAGTTGACGAAGCGAGCGGCCTTGGCCCGCACCTCGTCGACGGCGTCGCCCCAGAGGCCGTAGCCGTCAGGCAGTTCGCCGGTCGTCATCTGCCCGGCGAACTCCTCCACCGCGTGGAGGTACGCGCGAGGTGGCGGTCCGAAGGTGGCGTGGTTGAACCAGGCCCACCGCTCGGTGACCGGGAACTGCTCTCGCCGCAGCGCGGCGACGTCGAGGCCCAAGGAGCTAGACAGCGGTGAATCCTCCGTCGATGACGTAGGTGCCGCCGGTCACCCATGAGGACTCCTCCGAAGCGAGGAAGAGCGCGAGCCTGGCAAGGTCCTCCGGCTCGCCCCAGCGGCCCATCGGTATGGTCGCCACGACGGCCGCGTCGTGCTCGGGAGTGATCGGCTCGACCAGCGCGGTGCGGACGGCTCCCGGGATGATGCAGTTGACACGGATGTTGTATTGCGCATGCTCGACGGCAAGTACGCGGCTTAGCGCGATGACGCCGCCCTTTGCAGCGGTGTAGGCGTCCGAGGCGCCGCGGCCCACACGGAGCGCGGCGATGCTCGAGGTGTTGATGATGGCCCCGCCCCCCACCTTCTGCATCTCCGGGATGGCGTACTTGCAGCCGAGGTAGATACCCTTCAGGTTGACGTCGATCGTCTGGTCCCAGACGTCCTCGTCGAGGAGAGGGCTGGGGCCGTCGTAGCCTGGGCGGTAGTTGCCGCGAGCCCATATCCAGAGGCCGGCGTTGTTGTAAAGGACGTCGAGCCGCCCGAACTCCTTGACGGTCGCGTCCACGGTGGCCTTGACCTGGTCCGCCTTGGAGACGTCGCAGTGGCAGAAGAGAGCTTTGCCACCCGCTTCGCGGATCTCCCGGACCACCGCCTCGCCGTTCTCCTGCTTCCACTCGGCCACGGTCACAGCCGCGCCACGCTCCGCGAACAGTTTCGCCGCCGCCCTGCCCTGGCCGCTGCCGGCCCCGGTGATGATCGCGACCTTGCCGTCGAGCCTCACTTGTTTCCCCTCTCGGTCTTCACTTGCTGGTCCAGGACTCGGATTGGTACTTGCGGACCCGGCTCTCATCCACGTGGAAGCCGCAGCCGGGCAGGTCGGGCACCGGGATGGTGCCGTCCTTGCGGATGTCGAAGGTCGGGTCGACCAGGTCCTCGGCGTAAAAGAGCCGGGCCGGCGACATGTCCGCCGGCAGGGTGAAGCCGGGCAGCGAGGAGATGGCCAGGTTGAACCCACGGCCGATGCCCGTCTCCAGCAGCCCGCCGCACCAGACCGGGACTGACTGCTCGAGGCAGCGGTCGTGGACGGCGAGGCTTGGCGTTGGCCCGCCGAGGCGGGCAGGCTTGATATTCACGATCCGGCCGGCACCGAGCTTGAGCGCGGCGGCGGTGAGGCCCGGGCTGAGCGCCGTCTCGTCGAGGCAGATCGGCGTCCGCAGCCGTGACTGCAGTGCCGCCAGCTCGACCAGCGCGTCGCCTGGGAAGGGCTGCTCGATCATCAGCAGGCCGAGCCCGTCCAGCCGCTCCCAGGGACCGGGCGCGGCGGGATCGTAGCCGGTATTGCCGTCGGCCATCACCGGCACCCCGGGGAAGGACTCGACCACCCGGGTCAGGACGTCGACGTCCCAGCCCGGCTCGATCTTGACCTTGATCCGGCAGAAGCCCTGGTCGACCCGCTCTCGGATCTCGGCCAGGAGCTCATCGACCGTCGACTTGATGCCGAAGCTCTCGCCCGTCGGGATGCCCGTCTTGTCACCACCGAGGAGGTCGCGAAGCGGCCGGCCCAGCTTCTCGGAGGCGACCGCCCAGGCGGCGCACTCGAGCCCGTGCTTGGCCATGTTATAGCCCTGGTAGCCGGAGTAAGCCGCGGCCAGCTCGGCCGGCCCGGCGAAGTCCTTCCCCGCCACCAGCGGCACCAGCAGCCGGGTGAGCGCGTACCACGAGCTCTCGAAGGTATCGGCGGAGTAGAGCGGCAGGCCGCTGGCCGGGCACTCGCCCCAGCCGACGACGCCCTCGGCGTCCTCGGCGCGGACGATGATCGTCCGCTTCGTGGTGGTGGTCCCGTGTGCGGTCTTGAAGCTCGTGATCATGGGCAGGTCGAGCGCCAGCACCTCCACCGAGGAAAGGCGGATCGGCACCTGCGGCATGCTGCGGGTGGTGACCTTGGTCGCGCTCACCGTGCCGCCTCCGGCTGGGCCAGGATCTCGGAACCGCTGATCACCTCCCGCTCGGTCGCGGTCGGGAAGACCAACTCGAAGAGCGAGTCGTCGGGCGAGTGGAGCTCGGTCGCGGCGACCTCGGCGCCGTTCACCCGGAAGCGGTGGAAGCGGTTGGTCGGATAGGCGTTGAAGACCACGAGCTCGCCGTCCGATCCGAGATAGCCGAGGTTGGCGCTGCCGTGGAGCTGCTGGTGGATCCGGGCCAGAGCCTGGTCGGGGCCGACCCCGGTGTCGAGGATCTGCTCGAAGAGACGGAAGCCCACCTCGGAGTCGGCCTTGCCCTCGAGCAGGCCTTCGAACTGGCGCCGGAACTCGGGCTCGCGCGTGAAAGACCCGTTGTGGCAGAAGGCGAAGCGGCCACCCTTGGCGAGGAAGGGCTGGGTGTCCGCCAGCTGCACCGTGCTCAGGCGGTTGGGCCGCCGGAAGTGCACCAGGTAGTGGGTGGAGGCGACGTCGGCCAGCTCGCGCGCGGCCGCCCGGTCCTCGGACAGGCGACCCTCGTTGCGATAGCGCTTGATTTTGCCGGCTTCAAGCCAGGCAACGCCCCAGCCGAAGTTGGCGAGGCCGTAATACTCGATCTTCTCGGCCCACGGCAAGACGCTCCCGAAAGGCGTCGGCTCGGGCCAGCGGACGGCGAGGATCTCACACATTGGACGCCCTCACTCGTGGCTGATGAAGACGTTCTTGATCTGTGTGTATTGGTCCAGCATCTCCATGCCCAGCTGGCGCCCGATGCCGCTCATCTTGTAGCCGCCGAAGGGCGCCTCGAGGTGGACGCTCCAGTTGGTGTTGATGCTGAACTGGCCGGTCCGCACGCCGCGGGCGACTCGCAGCGCGCGCCCGATATCGCGCGTCCAGAGCGAGCCGGCGAGCCCGTAGGGGGTGTCGTTGGCCATCCGAATGACCTCCTCCTCGGTATCGAAGGGGATGACCGAGAGGACGGGGCCGAAGATCTCCTCCTGGGCGACGCGGAAGCCGTTATTAACATGGTCGAGTATCGCGGGCTCGATGAGATTGCCGTCCTCGAACCCCGTCGGGCGGAGCCGCGAACCTCCACAGACGAGGTGGGCGCCTTCCTCCTGCCCGATCTTTAGGTAGTTCTCGACCCGCTCCAGCTGGGCACGGCTGACGACCGGGCCGATCTCGGTCTCGGGATCCATCGGGTCGCCGACCCGCAGCTTCCTAGTGCGGGCGGTGAACTTCTCGAGGAAGGCGTCGTAGATCTTGCGGTGGACGAAGGCGCGGCTTCGCGCGCAGCAGTCCTGGCCGGCGTTGTTGAAGACGGCGATCACCGAGGAGGGCACCATCTTGTCGAGGTCGGCGTCCTCGAAGACGATGTTGGGCGACTTGCCGCCCAGCTCGAGCAGCAGCCGCTTGAGCGTGTCGGCGCCCTTGCGCATGATCTGCTGGCCGGTGGCGGTTTCCCCTGTGAAGCCGATGAAGGCAACCTTTGGGTGCTCGACCAGCGCGTTGCCAACACTGCTACCGCCTCCTGTCACGACGTTGAGCACGCCGTCCGGCAGGCCGACCTCGAGGCCGATCTTGCCCAGCTCGAGGGGCGACAGCGGCGCCAGGCTGGGTGGCTTGAGCACCACCGTGTTGCCGGTCGCCAGCGCCGGCGCGACCTTGTAGCAGGAGATCGCGAAGGGGCCGTTCCAGGGGATGATCGCTGCCGTCACCCCGAGCGGCTCCCGGAGCGTGAAGTCGAGGCCGTCGGCGGCCACCGGGATGGTCTTTCCGAAGACCTTGTTGGCGGCCCCCGCGTAGTACTCGAAGACGTCGGCCGAGTACGAGATCTCGCCCTTGGTCTCGGTTATCGACTTGCCGTTGTCATGGGTCTGCAGCTCGGCGATCTCGTCGACGTGGTCGCGGATCGCCTCGGCCATCCTGAACAGCACCTTGCCCCGCTCGCGCGCGTGCAGCTTGCGCCAGGGGCCGCTCTCGAAGGCCCGCTCGGCCGCGTCGACCGCGCGGTCGACATCCTCTTTCCCGCCGCTTGGGAGCCGTGCAAGCACGGCTCCCGTGGCGGGGTTGGAGGTGGTGAACGTCTCGCCCGAGGCGGCGTCCACCTCCTTCCCGTCGATGATCATGCGCCGCTGCTCGACAGCGCTCTGGGCCTGGCTCATCGCGGCAGGTCACTCGCTGCGCCGGTGTCGGCGAAGATCGCCTGTGCTCCGGCCGCCAGCTGTTGGGGCCGCGACCGGCTCAGCCACATGACGACTCCGATTCCGATCAGAATCCACACCGCGTCGATGTAGGGCGCAAGGTTCAGCGGGAAGGCCGGAGGCGGGTAGAGGCTGGCGTAGAGGACTGGCACCAGCATCAGGGTGCCGACGATCGGGAAGACGTAGGTGTAAAAGACGTTGACCTCGTCCGGGTGCTCGCGGCGGTAGAAGATCGGCACCGCGATCATGCCCAGCGCGTAGACGAAGATGGTGCCAACCGTGATGATGGTGGCCAGCAGGCCGAAGCCGTTGATCGGACCGAGCCAGGCGCCGAGCCCGATGGTCAGTACGAAGCTCAGGGCTGTCATGGCGATGATGGCGATGTGCGGCGACTTATAAGTCGGGTGCAGGCGCGCGAAGGCCTTGGGCAGCACGCCGATCTGGCCCATCTTGTAGAGCACGCGGACGACGGCGTTCTGACCGGCGAGCGAGCAGCCCCAGGAGCTGTTCATCAGCGCCAGGGTCAGGATGGCGATGCCGAACTTGCCCCAGTAGAAGTTCGCCATCGTATTGAAGGGGGCGGGGTCAGCGGTCAGCGCGGCCATCCTGCCCGGGCCCCAACCGATGACACTCGCGAAGTTGAAGATGAGGTAATAGACCATGATGAGCACGACCGAGATCACGGCCGCGCGCGCCACCGTCTGACGCGGATTCTTGGTCTCCTCGGCCAGCGGGATCGTCGATTCGAACCCGGTGTAGCTGAGGACGGCGAAGATCATGCCGAACGCCAGTCCCTGAAATCCTCCCGGCGTGCCGGACAAGGTGAAAGTCTTGGAAAGGTCGTTACCCGAGATGCCATGCACTCCGATGATGTAGACGGAGAAGATCAAGGTGATCCCGACCTCGATCGCGGTGAAGGCGACCGCCGTTCCGATCGACGGCTTGATGCCGAGGAAGGAGATGATTCCGAGGCCGATGTAGACGAGGCCTGCGTAGACCCACCAGGGGATGTTGACCCCGAACAGCTGGGAGACGGTCGAGGAGAAGTAGGCCGCGGTGACCAGGGTGCAGAGGTTGGGGATCAGCGGGTCGTAGAGGAAGTAGATCCAGCCCGTCATGAATCCCCAGCGGGGGCTGATGCCCCGCGCTACATAGGTGTAGTAGCCGCCAGCCGAAGGCAGGTGCTTGGCCAGCTGGTTTATCGACATCGCGATCAAGAGGCTGATGATGCCGGCGAGCAGGAACGCGAGCGGGATCGCGGAGCCGGCCGACGCCGCGATGAACCCGATGCCCGTGATGACGCCGGCGGCGGGCGCCATGTGGGTGAGGCCCTGGAAGATCGAACCCCAAAGCCCAACCGCCCCTCGGCGGAGTTCCGGCTCCGGTCCAGATTGGCTTCCTTCGACGTCCATAGACATGTGCGCTTCCCCCCCTAATAAATTGCCGGCGGCTCAGAGGATGTCCCGGTATTCCTGGATTTCCCAGTCGGTCACGTAGCTCAAGAAGCGCTTCCAGACCATGCGCTGCAGTCCGGAGAACATGCGCGCGAAGTCCTCGCCCATCGACTCGGCGATGAAGGGATCCTTTTCGAAGGCCTCGACGGCGTCGATGAGGGTGGTCGGAACCTCGGGATAACGCTTGTCCTCGAGCAGGTAGCCAGTCCCCGGCTCGCACGGCTCGGTGTGCTTCTCTATCCCCTCGAGGCCGGCGGCAGTCTGCACCGCCGCCAGCAGGTACGGGTTGGCGTCCGAGCTGGGCAGGCGATTCTCGATGTTCAGTCCCTGGACCCCGGGAACAACGCGCAGCATGGCGGTCCGGTTGTCGAGGCCCCAAGAGGCCCGCGTTGGCGCCCAGGTGCCGGGGGTGAATCGCTTGTAGGCGGTCACCGTCGGCGCGGCAATGGCGGTGATGGCGTTGGTGTGCGCGAGCACGCCGCCGATGAAGTGGCGGCCGGTCTCGGAGAGGCCGAGCGGAGTGGACGGATCAGCGAAGACGTTGTTGCCGGCGCCGTCCATCAACGACTGATGGAGATGGTAACCGCTGACTGGGAATTCGACGTCGTTGGTGATCTTTCCGAGGAAGGTCGCGCGCAGCCCGTGGCGGTAGCAGACCTCCTTGACCGCGATCTTCATCAGCGCAACCGCGTCGATGGCGTCGACCCCGCTCGCCGGCTCGAGGTTGAACTCGTACTGGCCACCGCCGTGCTCGTTGAACATCTCGTAGACGGGAACCTTCAGGGCCACGAGATGGGAGCGGATCTCGTCGAGCAGCGGCAGGGCTTGGCCGAGGGCCTGGTCGGTGAACCAGGCTTGCATCCCGTAGAGCGGGGCGAACCCCGGGTTGGAGGGCTTCGACTCGTCCACCGGCTTGAAGATGTAGAACTCGCACTCCGACCCGAACATCGGCTTGTAGCCACTCGCCGCCGCGCGCTCCAGCACCGTGGCGAGGATCTGCCGCGGAGCCTGCAGCGGCTCGCCGGCCGACGTGAACATGTCGGTGAAACAGATGCCAGTGTCGGGCGCCCAGGGCAACTGGCGGTAGCTCCGCAGGTCGGGGACGATTACGCCGTTGCCGAACCCGATCTCCGCGCCCAGCCCGGTACCGTCGGGGAGGTTCTGCCAGGCATCAACCGAGAGCAACGCGAGCGCCCAGGGATGGCCACGCTCGACCGTTCGGTCTAGGAACCGGTCGGCGGTGACCATCTTGGCCCGGGGCACGCCCTGCAGGTCCATGGTCACCACCCGGACCTGCTTGATGCCCGCCGACTCCATCTGCCGCCTGACCTCGCCGAGGAGGTCCCGGTTGCGCGCGTTGAGGTCGGCCCTGGACTCCATGGTCATCATCAGATCGCTGTGTACCCTCCGTCGACCACGAACATGGCCGCGGTGATGAAGGATGCGTCGTCGGAGGCGAGGAAGAGCGCCATCCGGGCGACGTCCTCGGGCTGTCCCCAGCGCCCGAGGGGGACGTTCTCTTCCGACCACTTCTTCCGCTCCGGCGTCATGTCGCCGACCATCGGTGTCTCGATCGGGCCGGGGAAGAGACAGTTGCAGCGGATCTTCGGCGCGTGCTCGACGGCGAGGTTGCGGGTCACCGCCATGACGCCTCCCTTTGACGAGATGTAGGCGTCCGAGGCGCCCCGGCCGACGCGGATCGCGCCAACCGAGGAGACGTTGATGATCGCGCCGGTGTCGTCCGCCTTCTGCATCGCCGGGATGGCGTACTTGCAGCAGAGGTAGGTGCCCTTGAGGTTGATGTCGACTGTGCGGTCCCAGATGTTCTGGGTCAGCAGCGGGGCCGGCGCGTCGGTCTCGCCGACCACGTAGCCGTGGTGCGCCACGTACCAGACGCCCGCGTTGTTGTAGAGGATGTTGAGCTGACCGTAGGTATCGACGGCGTGGTTCACCAGTGCCTCGCACTGCTCCTCGTCGGAGACGTCAGTGCGCAGGAAGCTCGCCTGGCCGCCGGACTTCTTGATGTCTGCGACCGTCTCCTCGCCGCCGGGGACGTTGACGTCCGCCACCACGACGTTGGCGCCTTCTTTCGCGAACAGGATGGCCGCCGCGCGGCCCTGGCCGCTGCCGGCGCCGGTGATGATCGCCGTCTTCCCCTCCAGTCTCATTCGTGCCTCCTGATCTCGGCTCCGACCAACTGGCCGCCCTGGTTCTCCGGGTCGCCGCCGTCCGGCCTGCTGTCCATCTCGGCGCGGACCCCCAGCTCGACCAGCGCCCGCCGGATCCCCCGCTCGGTTGACACGACGTGGCGCTGCATCGCCTGCCGCGCCGCGGTCCCGTCGCCGGCGGTGAGCGCCTTGAGGATCTGGTCGCCGAGTCGGAGCCGTCTCGGATGGGCTAAACGTTGAACCATTAGCTCGCCATTCCCGCGGCAGACTAAATCTCGACCACCCGGAAAGTCAAGAAGAAAGGAGCTGTTTAGCGGCGGACGGGCTGCCAGGCGGCGTAAAGGTCGGGCCGTCGCATGGCCAGCGAGGGGTTGGTCCGGCGCACCGCCTCGAGCCGTTCGGGGCTGACCTCGCCGGTGGCGATTCCCTCGGTCTCGCCCGCCGAGACGATCATCACCCCCATCGGGTCGTAGATCGCGCTCAGCCCGCAGTAGCGGTCGCTGACCTGGCCGCAGGTGGCGAGGTAGACCGTGTTCTCGATCGCTCGGGCCCGCGCCAGGGTCTCCCAGTGCATCTCCTTCAGCGGGCCGCGGACCCAGGCCGCCGGCAGCAGCAGCAGCTGAGCGCCACGCTCGGCCAGCTGGCGGGCCATCTCAGGGAAGCGGAGCTCGTAACAGGTCATGACCCCGATGCTCAGACCGCCGAGCTCGAAGACCAGGGTCGTTCCGTCGCCGGGCTGGATCCGGTCCGACTCCCGGCCGCCGAATGCGTTATAGAGATGGATCTTCCGGTAGGAGCCGAGCATGGCCCCGTCGGGGCCGAACGCGACCACCGTGTTGTAGACGCGCTCCGGGCTGCCGGGCTCGAACATCCCGGCAACCACCGCGATCGCGTTGCGCCGCGCAGCGTCGGCAAGGCCGGTGGCGAAGGGCCCGTCGAGCGGCTCGGCATGCGGCGCGAGGTCGGCGCCCGGCGCCCCGCCGGCCATCGCCGCCTCCGGGAAGACGATGAGGCCGGCCCCGGCTCGGGCCGCCTGGGCCGCGAACCGTCCTATCCGCTCCAGATTCTCTCGCTTGTCGGCGCCGGCCCCGAACTGACCGAGAGCGACCCTCATGCCCGCGACGCCCGCAGCTCGAGGAGTGGCACGACCACCAACAGGACTCCACCCACCAGCAGGGCTGCGGCCAGCATAAGGGTGATCGTCTCGCCGAGCGGGAATGTGAAGTGCCGGGTCACCTCGAGACCCCGGACGCAGCAGGTCAGGAACACCCCGCTCACCAGACGCATTATGGTCTCGCCATGGGCAAGGCGCTGAAGCTTTATCCGCCGATCGCCTCCGCCACCGAGCTGCGAAGCCGGCTCGCTCAGGCCTTTCCGGGCGAGGACCTGGTGCTCCCACCCCACCTGGATCAGGTGCTGGCGATCCACTCCAAACTCGGCGACCAGCGGCCGGCAACCTGCGGCGCATACGCGCTGAGCTACCTGTTGCCAGCCCGGGGCTTCGAGCGGCTGGAGGGTCACTCGCTGGCGGACGAGGACTACATGGCCCACCTCGCCGCGGTGACCATCGAGGCCAGGGAGGTCACCGAGTCGGACGAGGTCGCCGCGCGGGTCGCCAGGGGCGAGCTGACCGAGGCGGAGGCCCGCCGGCGGCATCCACACACCTGGTACCGCTTCCCGATGAGCTCCTCGGCCGACCCGGCCGAGGTCGGCACCAGCGCCGGGGGCGTTGCACGGGCGATCTCGCTGGGCAGCGCTGGCAGGCTGGCGACGGTGCCCGTCCCGGGCCGCAGAGCGGACGGCCTGCCGCAGCTGGACGCCGTCGCCTGGGAACGGCTCCTCGACACGGTCGAGGACGAGTTCGCAGCCGGCGGGGTCGACGTCCTCTTCAACTACGACACCGACCAGGTTCTCGGCGCCCGTGATCCCGCCTACAGCGCAGCCAACCTTCGGCGGCCCGACGCCGCTTCGGTGATCCCGCTCGACCATTGGGGTGTGGGCCACTTCGTGCCGCTCATCGGAGCCTTGCGGCGGCCGGGCGGCGACCGCTGGCTGGTGATCCTCAACAGCTTCAAGGAGCGCGCCTTCTCCGCCTGCGAGCCGCAACCGGCAGAGCTGATGCGGCGCGCCGTCATACGCGAGGACGGCCGCGGAGGCGGGGTGCTGCTGGTCGTCCCCGCAGAGCGGCGGACATCGTGGGTGGAGCGGGTCGAGGCGGCCGGGCTGGCCGTCGGCACCTGGTCCAACGGTAGCCGCGAGCCCGCCGACTGGCGCTGGTAGCGCTAGCTGTCGATCTCAAAAATTCCCTCGATCTCGACCGCGATATTGCCGGGCAGGGAACCCACGCCGACCGCCGACCGCGCGGGCCGGCCCTCGTCGCCGAAGACCTTGACGAGAAGGTCGGTCGAGCCGTCGGCAACCTTGGGGTGGTCGGTGAAGTCGGGAGTCGCGTTCACCATCACAAGGAGCTTCACGACCCTCCTTACCCGCGACAGTTCGCCAAGCTCCGCCTTGAGCGTCGCCAGCACGTTGATGGTGACGACCCTGGCGGCCTCGCGGCCCTCGTTTACGTCGAGATCGGCGCCCAGCTTGCCCGTGATGGCGGGCTTTCCCTCGCGCATCGGCCCATGGCCTGACACGAAGAGAAGCGACCCGACGCGCACTGAGCGGACATAGTTAGCGACGGCAGGATTCGGGTTCGGGAGCTCGATTCCTTCGACGTGGAGCGATCCTTCGGGCGTCATTGGCGGCTCCTTCCAGTCGACCTGGGTGTGTCTACTATGTGCGGCGTTCACACGCTAGCTTGACGCAGCCAACAGACGCTGGGATTCGTCGGCGCCCGGTCGGCGTGGATCCGAATCCCCCCTCAAGTGGCCGGGGGGGTTGTCCGCCACCGGTTTTGATCCTGTAGCAGGGACTATCCGCCACTCAGGCGGAACGCGAGCTGCCGGGGGTGGGGGCTGAGTGATGGTCGGGGAGGACGCAGGATAGGCAGGTCCTGATAGGAGGAGGAGTCGGCCCCCTCGCTTTCCGTGCCTGGAGATCGAGGGGCCCTCCGCACGGTGAGGTACCGCTATGCAAATGGTAGAAGCAGACTTGGCCTCGGTCGAGGCTCAACTTAGCGCCCTCCCTAAGTCCCCTACGTTGTCAATCATTAAGGAGTCTGACCTTGGTTGAGTCGTTCCGTCAGCTAGGAATCTGACTTCGGAGTCAGGCACTTTCGGTCACCGCGAGTGTGGCCGGCATGGCCGCGAGCCGACGATCGATCAGGCGCTTGAGGGGGAGCGGGCTGTCGTTGGCGTAGAGGTGAACCAGGCTCGGAATCTTGGCCGGGTCGGCGCGGCCGGATTGGAGGACTCGGGCAAGCGGCGTGGTCGGGCGGCCGTAGAGGCGGCGGGTGCGCTGGCCCACAGCCTCTTTGCCAATCAGCTTCATGACCGGCTGGAAGCAGTTGGCGTAGGGCCTGAGCAACTCGGTGTAGAAGGCCTCCAGCCAGGCCAGCTGCTCGGGCGCCTCCAGCCGTTGGTAGCCGACCAGGCGGCGGACCAGCATCCAGTTCGTCTGCTCGACGTGGGGGTTGTCGTTCTCGTGGAAGGCCCGGGAGCGGGAAAAGGCGATGCCCTGCTCCTGGCAGTAGGCCCACATGTTGTTGTTGATGAACTCGGAGCCGTCATCAGGATGGATTCCAAGCAGGTCAAAGGGGAGCTGCTGGCGGCCCTGACGACCCCCATCTGGCCCTTGCCCAAGAGCGCCGCCCGTTCACTCCATCCGCTGCTCAGATCAACCCCGGACAAGGTCCAGATCCATTCGCCAGAGGCGAACTCGCCGCTGTGCGAGACCAGGTCGATTTCCAGGTATCCCGGCTGGTCCAGCTCCTTCCACTTACCCACGATGGCCGGAATCTGACGCCGGAGCAGGGTGCCCGGCTTGGTCTGGGACATCTTCCGCGCCACCAGGCCGCGCCGGAGCTGGACCAAGTTGCGCTCGACCGTGGAGGCGCTGGCCTCAACCCAGTTGCTGCCAGGTCTTGGCGTCGAGCTGGAGATGTCCGTGGCGCCCAGCAGGGGCAGTAGGTCGGGCAGGAAAGGCTGCAGGCGCTCCGAGCAGATGTAGCTAGCCGCCTCCCAGGCCACCTTCAGCGCGCGCTGGAACTCCAGTCCGTAACGCCGCCGGGCGCCTGCCCGCCCTCACCGCCTGGACGCGCTGGCGGACCCTCAACACCGCCATCGCGTAGCGCCGGTTGTAGCCGGTGGCCAGGCAAAGGCGTCGAGGATCTCACCCCGATCCCGCCGCCTCGACGCCCAGTAGCGCTCCCTCAACTCGTCAGCCAGCTCGTGCCGCTCCTTAATCCGCATCCCCTCCGCTCCGTCCAAGGACTTCGGTCAGATTCCCAGTTGAGGGAACGTTGGGCCCAACGTCAGATTCTCGGTGAGGGAATGCGCCCTATTGACAACGGGCAACGGATGGCGCTAGGTTTCTATTGTTGCCAATGATCCAACTTTTGGACCATAACCCGGGCCCATCCCGCCTACGCCTCGGCGAACAGGTGGCCAACTTGCTACGGGATGCGATAGGGCTCCGCGAATACATACCGGGCCAGAAGTTGCCGAGCGAGAGGGACCTCTGCGCCCAGCTGTCGGTGAATCGGACCGCTCTACGGGAGGGGCTTCGGCTCCTCGAGCACCAGCGCTTCATAGAGGTCCGACGGGGTAAGTACGGAGGCGCCTTCGTACTGCAAGCTCCGGTCGACCTTGCAATCGAACGGGTCCGGGGCAAGGTTGAGGACCTACGGCAGCTTCTCGAGTACCGCGAAGTCATGGAGCCCCTCGCGACTGCGATGGCCGCCGAGCGAATCGGTGAGCTAGACCTGGCCAGGCTGGTCGAGCTCCACGTGAAGGAGCGTGACGTGCTGGAGGTGCCCGGAGCCGGCGAGCAGCTCCGCGCGATTGACGTCGAGATTCACGAGCTGATCGCTGTGGCGACGAAGAACCAGCACATCCTGGACGCAGTCCATGACATCCGGTTGCGGCTCGCTCTCGGCCTAGACCTACTGAGCCGGTCGGCGGCGCGGCGACACGAGTCTACGGTCGGTCATGCGGAAATATTGGACGCCCTTCGGCGGCACGACCCGGCGATTGCGGCTGACGCGATGGAGCGGCATGCGGCAGCGACGAGAAGAGCGGTGACCGAGTTCTTGGCCGAAAAGGGAATCGACATCGAAGGCGATCCTAGGACCCCTCTTTGGAGGCCCTCCGGCTCGCCTCGCAGGACGTGACCATCCAGTAATAGTCCAACGGTTTATTCACGCCATAGGAGGCATTGATGGGGAAGCTTGACGGCAAGGTGGCGATCATCACTGGCGCCGGTAGCGGGCAGGGTCTGGCGGCGGCGCGACTGTTCGCGAAGGAGGGCGCTTCGGTCGTCGTCAGCGAGTTCAACGAGGAGACGGGCAAGGCTGCGGAGAAGGAGATCACTGCCGCCGGCCACAAAGCGATTTTCTCCCACTGCGACGTCGCGATGGAGGAGCAGGTCAAGGCCACCACAGAGCTGGCCTTGAACACCTTCGGACGGGTGGACATCCTGTACAACAACGCGGGGCTCTGGTTTTCGGCCCGGGGCAACTACCGGCCCGGAATCACCGATGGCCCCAGTCCCTTCCTCGAGGAGAACATCTGGGAGAGGACGATCGGCGTCAACCTGAAGGGCGTTTATCTCGGCTGCAAGTACGCCATCCCTGAAATGCGCAAGGTGGGTGCCGGGTCGATCATCAACGTGTCGAGCATCGCAGCGTTGCGGACCGGTCGAGGCGGGCAATCCGATGCTTATACCGCGGCGAAGGGTGGTGTGCTCGCCATGACGCGGACGCTTGCGGTCGAACATGCGCAGTACCAGATCAGGACTAACTGCATCTTCCCCGGCGCCATCCACACCCCGCTGGCCGGCCCCTTCACGCCCGAGTACGAGGAAGCGGTCAAGCAGAGCGTTCCGCTCGGACGATGGGGACAGCCGGAAGACATCGCCAAGATGGCGCTGTTCCTCGCCAGTGAGGATTCGTCGTGGATCACGGGCCAGTTCTTTGTGGTCGACGGAGGCTACACGGCCGTATGAGGCGGTGTAATGCGCCGATGCTCTCGAGGCTGAGACCAGGCTGGGCGCGGACATCGGCTTTCGCAATGGAGTGATGAGGCCCGATCTGCATACGCTTGTCCGGCTGCCCCGGCTGCGCTCGACGGCGCTTGTCATGATGGACGCCTTCGACGACAGCGACGCGGAGGCTCCAACGCCGCGGCAGGTGCTCTCCCAAGTCCAGAGCGAAGCGGCGGCGGTCGGGTACGAGCCGGTGTTCAGCTCTGAACTGGAGTTCTACGTCTTCCGCCCAGAGTTGAGCGACCAAGGCTTCGACGCCGTCTTTAGCCGCCAATCATGGTTCTTGTCGAATGCCCTCGCCATCACGTCACAGTTCACCGACGTGCTGGGCGACACCCTGCGCGCCATGGGCATCCCGGTCTATAGAAATTTTCAGCGAACACGGAGCTGGCCAGTTCGAGATCAACCTAGAGCCTGGCACTGGAGTCAAGGCGATCGACAACGTGGTAGCGATGAAAATCGCGATCAAAGAGGTCGCTCGCAGCTTGGGGCTCGCCGCGACTTTCCTGGCCAAGCCGACCAACCTGTGGGAGACGCCAGTCTCCGGATACCACATGCACCAGACCCTGCATGCCGGGGACGTCAACGCATTCCACGACCCTGGCACGCCTCATGGCATTTCCGCGGTGGCCAGGAACTACATGGGTGGACAACTCGCCCATGCCCGAGGCATGACCGGCATCGCAGCGCCGACCGTGACTGCCTACAAGAGTTACATGCCCGGCCCGTGGGACCTGTGCGGGCGGTCTGGGCCGTCGACAACCGGACGGCGCTCATTCGCGCCATCCCCGCAGGCATCAACACCCACGTCGAGAATCGACTGGGCAGCGCTGATGCGAACCCCTATCTCCTGGCTGCCGTCAATGTGGCAGCCGGCCTAGATGGACTCGCCAAGCAGCTCGATCCGGGCGTACCCGGCGAGGGAAACATGTTCGAGGACAAACGTTTCGCATATCTATCAACCACCCTGATCGAGGGGGTCGAGGCCTATGCCGATGACCGCGTGCTGGTCGACGCCCGGGGGACCGACTTCAGCCGCATCTACACCGGCGTTCTCCGCAACGACTGGAAGCGGTTTATCGAACACGTGACGGATTGGGAGATTCGCGAATACAGGGAGATACTCTGATGACCCATGAATCAGGCGCATTGACGACAGATTCGGCCCTGAAGACCGCCCACGACATCCGGGTGCCGATCGACCTGCACAGCCTCTCGGTGCATTCCGTCGAGCTGCCACTTATCAGCAAGTTCCGGACCGCCTATGGCGCAATGCTCAGGCATCGCGCTCTGCTGGTCCGGGTCGAAGACCGGGACGGGGTGGTCGGTTGGGGCGAGACCTCAGCCCCCGATCTTCCAACTTTTGCTCCCGACACGCATGAGAGTTCCTGGTATGCGCTGACCAAGCTCCTGGCTCCCCGGGTTGTCGGCAAGGCCTTTGACGGACCCGCTTCGGTGGCTGACACCTGGGCGGAACTCAGGGGCTACAACTTCGCAAAGCACGCGTTGGAATGCGCGATTTGGTCGATTGCGTCGCAGAAGCGCGGGCAGACGCTCTCCCAGTTGTGGGGCGGCGTACGCGACTCGGTCAAGGTCGGCGAGAGCTTCGGGATCAAAGACACCGTCGATGAGCTTCTGGAGGAGATTGAGCAGAGGCTCGGTGAAGGCTACTGCCGTATCAAAGTGAAGATCGCCCCGAGGTGGGACGTTGACGTGATGCGCGCGGTTGCCAAGGCATTTCCGGGCGTGCCGCTGAGCGCCGACGGCAACTGTGGGTACCAAAGTGCCACGAGTGGGCCATGGGGAGAGCTAGACAAGCTAGGACTGCTCATGATCGAGCAACCGCTGCCAGCCGAAGCGCTCTGTGATCTCGCGAACCTGCAAGCGACGCTGGGCACGGCGCTCTGTTTGGATGAAAGCGCGAGTTCTCCGGGCATCACTCAAGCGGCACTGCGCCTCGGCGCGGCGCGGATCGTCAACATCAAGCCGGCCCGGATAGGCGGAATCCTGGCAAGCATGGAGACCCATGACTTCTGCCAGTCGCTTTCAGTTCCAGTCTGGTGCGGCGGGATGCTGGAGACCGGAATCGGTCGGGGCTTCAACCTTGCGCTCTGTTCGCTACCGAACTTCACGCTGCCTTCCGATATGTCGCCAGCGAAGGTCTTCTATCCAGAGGACTTGGTTGAGCCCACGTTTGACATTCGAAGCGATGGCACCATGCTCGTGCCCACTGGACTAGGAGGCGGATTCCCAGTTAGGGAAGATCGGATCGACCACTACACCGAGGGTACCTGGAAGAGTGACTGAAAGGGACCGCATCGGATCACTGTCACCAGAGGTCGAAGGACCTCGGTAAAAGGGGGAAGAATGCATGGCCAAGCCACTCGACTCTGACGACGAGATTCTCGAACAGCTCGGTTACAAGCAGCAGTTGAGGAGAGCCGTCGGCTTCTTTTCAATGTTCGCGATCTCATCCTCGGTCATCTCGATAACCACCGGCATGTGCAAGGTGGCGTGTTCCGTTCGTGAGGGCCGGGCGAGGATCGCCTCTCACTGCTTCAACAATGCGGACGACGTCGACAGGCTCATGGCGACCCTGCCCTAGCCGGGATTGATGAGCCATCCACCCGCGGCCATCGACCTTCGATCCGACACGGTTACCAAACCGACCTCAGATATGCGCCGAGCCATGCATGAAGCCGAGGTCGGCGATGACGTTTATGGAGAGGATACGACCGTCAACCAGCTCCAGGAGGTCGCCGCCGCCACTTTCAGGAAAGAGGCCGCCCTGCTGGTCCCCAGCGGAACAATGGGAAATCTCATAGGGCTTCTGGTCAATGCCGGCCCAGCCACAGAGGTGATTCTGGAGGCTCAGTCGCATATCTTCTATTACGAGGGCGGTGGTGCCGCCAGCCTGGGCGGGATTCAGCTTAGAACCATCGACTCGCCGCGTGGCGTGCTGACCGCCGATCAGATTGAATCTGCCATCCGGCCGCTCAACGACGTGCACCAGCCCAGGACGAGGGCGGTCTGCATCGAAAACACGCACAACCGCCACGGAGGAAGCGTCTGGTCGCTTGCGGAGCTGGTCTCCGCCGCGGGAGCGGCACGAGAGAATCACCTGGCAGTTCACATGGACGGCGCTCGGGTCTTCAACGCCGCGGTGGCCCTCGGGGCCCCGGTCGACCAGATCGCGGCATCGGTTGACACAATCAGCGTCTGCCTATCAAAGGGACTCGGATGCCCCATCGGGAGTCTGCTGATCGGGCCGAGCGAGAAGCTCAGCGACGCGCGCCGCTGGCGCAAGATGCTTGGCGGCGGTATGCGGCAGGCGGGGGTCATCGCCGCGGCGGGTCTGGTCGCGCTGGATACCATGGTCGGACGGCTCGCGGACGACCACGCATGCGCGCGACGACTTGCGGACGGTCTGCGAGAGATTCCTGGCCTGGAACTGGCGGAGACAGCTCCGGAGACCAACATCGTCATCGCCACGGTGGCTGGCTCCAAAGCACGAGAGCTCGTCGCCGAATGTCGCAGCCTGGGCCTGCTAGCCCTCGCGACCAGTGCCCGCACGGTGCGAATGGTGACCCACCTCGGCATCACGGAGCCCGACATCGACCGTGCGATCATGATCACCCGCCAAGCCGCCGGCGTCAGCCTGACGGCAGCGGCGGTAAAGGGAGCTTAGCGTGCGCTCCCCGCTCCCCGTGGTCGGCATTGTTGGCTACTTCCTGGATGCTGGAGTGGCTACGAGGAGAGGATTCGGTGCGCGCGATCTCGCTGTCTTTGCGCTGAACTACTTTCAGAAGGTCTTCGAGTTCGGCATGCTTCCAGTAGGAATCCCGACCGTCGATCCCAAACACGCCAGAGCCTACCTGGAATCGGTTGACGGACTTGTCCTTACCGGCGGCTCAGACGTGGACCCCGAGTTCTACGACGAGATGCCTCATCCAAAGCTGGGTCCAACCCTGAAGGAGCGGGACGCGTTCGAGTTGGAACTCACGAGGCTGGCAACGGGTGGCGCCGTTCCCCTCCTCGGGATCTGTCGGGGATTGCAGGTCGTGAATGTGGCGCTCGGCGGCTCCCTGAACCAGCACCTCGAGGCTGGTCCCGAGATCAAGCACGGGGCCGGAACACCAGCCCCGGAATTTCACCCAATCGGTGTATCGGACACGGACTTCGCAGACCGCCTGGGACTGCGACCCCGTGTGAACAGCCTCCACCACCAGGCGGTGGACCGAGTCGCGGGTGGACTAGAGGTCATGGCTCGCGCGGATGACGGGGTGATCGAAATGGTAACCAGCCGGACGGTGCCACTCCTTGCGGTTCAGTGGCACCCCGAGCAGCTGAAAAGCGGTGACCCTGCAGGCGATGTTCCCTTCGAATGGCTGGCCGACCAGCTAAAGCATCCCGGGAGATAAACATGATCGATCGACGCATCGTTGGCGGCGCCCCGAAGCCAGCTGGCCACTATTCCCATGCGGTGGTTCATGGGGGGCTCGTCTATTGCGCGGGTCAAGCCGGTATCGATCCGAGCACGGGCCGTCTCGTTGACGGAGTTGAAGCCCAGACACGCCAGGCACTCGCGAATCTGGCGGCCATCCTCAAAGATGCCAATAGTGACCTATCGCTCGTTCTTCAGGCCCGCGTGTTCCTTCGCAATGCTAGCGACTTCGCGGTGATGGATCGAGGATTCGGTGAAGTATTCGGGCCAACACGACCTGCGAGGACGACGGTGCCATGCACGGGCTTTCGGGAAGGGCTCGACGTAGAGATCGATGTCATCGCCGCGGTGCAGGCAGATTAGGGCCGGAGGAAGATGAACAACAAAGACGGTCTCTGGCTCCTGGATCCGGCGGTCACCTACTTGAATCACGGCTCTCTTGGCGCTTGTCCTCTTCCGGTGCTGGATGCTCAGCACAAATGGCGGGTAGAGCTTGAGCGAGGCCCGGTCCAGGTTCTGTTACGAGAGATGCCATCTCGTCTTGCCGATGTTCGACAGAATCTCGCCGAATTGGTCGGTTGCGAAGCTGACGACCTCGCGCTGATGCCCAATGCAGAGTCGTGTGTCAACGCCGTGCTGCGATCCCTGGACTTCGGCCCCGACGACGAGCTATTGGCGACTACCCACGACTACAACGCCTGCCTCAATTCGCTCGACTTCATCGCCGAGCGGTCGGGTGCCACCGTAGTCCGCGCCGACGTGCCGTATCCGATTACCGATCCATCTCAAGTGGTCGACTCAGTTCTCGCTCACGTGACTCCCCGAACACGACTGGCGATGATCAGTCACATCACGAGTGCCACGGCGCTCATCTTTCCGATGGAGCAGATCGTTACCGAACTCGAGGGACGCGGTATTAGAGTCCTCGTTGACGGGGCGCACGCGCCTGGTCAGATCAGACTCGACCTGGACCGGCTCGGAGCCTCTTACTACGCTGGGAATTGCCACAAGTGGCTGTGCGGCTCTAAGGGCACCGGGTTCATTCATGTCAGAGGTGATCGTAAGGAAGAGGTCCATCCTTTGATCATCTCCAATGGTATGAACGATCCTCGCTCGGACCTATCGCAGTTTCGCAAGGAGTTCGATTGGCAGGGTGTTGTCGACACGAGTGGATTCCTGACCATTCCGACCGCCATAGCTTTCATGCAAGGCCTGGCTCCGGGTGGATTGATGGAGGTTGCCGCCCGCAACCATGACTTGGCTATTTCAGCCAGAGACCAACTCTGCCCGATCCTGAGGATCGAGTCACCCGCGCCGGCGGAAATGATTCCGTCGATGGTCTCCTTGCCCGTAGATCAACTAGTTCCCACTCCCGAGGTCCGCGTGAAACTCGAGCTGATGCTGAGAGAGCAGCACCATATCGAAGTACCCTTCCTTCGCTGGCGTCCCGCGCCCGATATCGAGCGCTGGGCAATTCGCGTATCCTGCCAGGCCTACAACGATGCTGCTGATATTGACGTGCTCGCCCGCGGCCTGGCTGCGTCGATTGAGGAACTCGGCCTCTGATTAGTTCGTAGAGCCGTCGCTTGGCGCGACAGGAGAGGCCTCCATGGAGCGTGGCGACCTTCCCAAGCAAGCCCACGGTCAGGCGACAACCTGGTCGGAGACTGGGCCCTTTTGCCCCACGCGTGGAGGGGATAGCTCGGGAGCGTTTGAGTAGGTGGCGCGCTGTGCAATTGGGATCGGTCGCCGGTCAGAACCAAGTAGCTCTCAAGGCCGGTTTGAAATTCCCCAGTTTCCGCCGGTCTCAAACTCTCTACCTGACCGAGACTTCCGACGTAATCGCCGGTCTCAATTCCCCACCTGAGGCGCTCAGCCGGCCGTCTTGGCGGCGGGCATCGTGAAGATGCCGGCCCGCTTCTTGTCCTTGAGCCGGCAGCTGTCGCCACGGATGTTGACCGTGCTCGAGTAGTGGAGCCGGTCGATGACGGCTGCTGCAGCGGCGTCATCGCCGAAGACTGAGCCCCACTCGCCGTGGGACTTGTTCGAAGGTGACGATGATGCTGCCGCGGGTGTGGCGCCTAGAGACGAGCTGGAAGAGGAAGCTGGTGGCGACCTGGTCGAGGGGTCGGTAGCCCATCTCGTCGATCATAGTTGCGATGTCGGCATAGGTCGAGGATGAGCAGGGTTGGCACGCGGTTGAGACGCTCGGCGAGGCGGTTCTCTTGGACGTCGCGAGCGAGCTGGTCGAGGAGCTCGGGGACGGTGATGAAGTAGACGTTGTGACCTTGGGCCACGGCCTCCATGCCGAGCGCTACCGCCAGGTGGGTCTTGCCGACGCCGGGTGGGCCAAGGAAGATGACGTTCTCGCCGTGGGCGAGGAAGCGCAGGGTGGCGAGTTCCTGGATCTGTTTGCGGTCGACCGAAGGCTGAAAGCTGAAGTCGAAGTCGGCCAGGGTCTTGTGGAACGGGAAGTGGGCGAGCCTGGTCTTGGCCAACAGCCGGCGCTCGGCGCGGCTGGAGGAATCGGCCTCGAGCAGCCGGTCGAGGAAGTCGACATGGCTGAGCGAGTCCTTGGTTGGCTGCTCGCAGATGGGGTCCAGGAGCTCGGCAACTCGCCTCAGCTTGAGCCGGTCGAGGTGAGCGACGACGCGCTCGCAGGTGATGTTCACACCAATGCCTCGTAGACCGCCAACGAGCGCTTTTCGACCTCGGGCCCGACCGGCAGGGCCAGCTTGGTTGCTCGGGCGAGGGCCTGGTCGACCTCCATCTGGTGGCGCCGGTCGCGCCGTGCCGCCAGACCGTCGAAGTGGGCTCGGATGACCCGGCGTTCGTATGGTCGCTCGGCCAGGGCGTGCTCGGCCACCACCTGGTCGCGGTCGCAGTTGAGCAGGCGGGTCTCGGTCTGGCGGACCCAGACCTCCCGTCCCGCGTATTGCGCATTTCGGAACGGCTTTAGGAACTCCTTCAGGATGGTCCTGCCACCCTCGTAGCCCTGCGCCCGAATCTCGTCGTAGAGCACCTCGGCGTTGCTGACCGGGTCCTCGTCGTTGAGTGCCCGGCCGAGTAGGTACTCCCGGAAGGGGTCGAGCTTGGAGCTCACCTGCCGCGGCTTGGGCGACGCCGACCCGCCCTGCTGCAAGAGCCTCCGAATGGTCTTCCGGTCACGGCCCGCCAGACGCGAGATCTCGCTCACCGTCTTGCCCCGGACCACAAGCCTCGTGGACGTCCATGAACTCCCCTCTGCCGACCATGCGGCTCCTTCTGCTGCGACGTTGGCTGCGTTCGAGGAACCGTCCCACACCCGCTCAGGCGGGGAATTTCAAACCGGCGCTATCTGGGGAGTTTCGCACCTGCGCTGACAGTAACTTACTTAGTCAGGACTACCCCGTCAATTCCGCCAGCAGCTCGCTGTGAGCGCCAGCAGCTCGCCTGGAAACAGGATGCGCAGACCATGCACTGAGACGCCGTCGAAGTGACGGTCCCGGCGAACCAGGGCATCAGCCTGGTCCTCCATGGCGAGGGCAATCAGATAATCGTCGTCAGGATCATCCGGAACGACCCTTGGCGCATCAATCGGATCGGGTGCCCAGATCGCCTCTTCCTCGATGCGTCGTCCGAGTTCTCGTACCTCTTCGTCGGTGATCCCGTAGCGACTCCCAAACCGCGGACCCAGAAGCGTTTCCTGCACAGCGGAGAATCCGGCCATTTGTCACCATTCTGTGTACCGATCCCGCGTCCATCCAGATCACTTGTCAGGGAAGTGCTCTTCATTGCCTGGTACTCATGAACGCCGGTAGACCAACCAAGCCGTCGGGCACTCGACCCGAACCCTCCCGGAGATGGTCGGGCTGTTGACGACAAACCGCGTGAACCTGCTCGTCGACGTCCGGACCGCACCGGAGTCACGCGGAGTTCCGCGCGGTTCGCCGATATTTAGAAAGTGATCGACGTCTCTGCTCGAGCCTCGCCGGGCGACGCCGAGGGCTAACGGCTAGGATTTCGGGATGGAGCATGACCGAACGCTCACTGAGCATGGCAGGCAGGACGCGACGCTCGACGACCGCTATCTGCTGGAGCGCGGCCGCGTATTCCTGACCGGGATACAGGCCCTGGTCCGCCTCCCGATCGACCAAGCGCGCCGCGACCTGGCCCTGGGCCTGCGCACGGGCACTTTCATCTGCGGCTACCCGGGCTCGCCGCTCGGCAGCTACGACTTGGCGCTGAATTCGGCAAGGCAGATCACCGAGCGATTCGGGGTGGTCCATCAGCCCGGCCAAAACGAGGAGTTGGCGGCGACCGCGATCACCGGTACCCAAATGCTGGAGCTATACCCTCACTCGCGTTACGACGGTGTAGTCGGGATCTGGTATGGAAAAGGGCCGGGCATGGACCGCTCCGGCGACGCGATGCGCCACGGCAACTACATGGGCACGAGCCAGCACGGTGCCGTCGTGGTGGTCAGCGGAGAGGACCACGAAGCGAAGTCTTCGACGCTGCCGTTCCAGCAGGAGTACGCGTTCGCTCATTGCGGGATCCCTGTGCTCTACCCGTCCTCAGTTGCTGAGTTCCTTGAGTACGGCCGACACGCAATCGCGATGTCCCGCTATTCCGGCTGCTGGGTGGGGCTGAAGCTGGTCAGCCAACTCTGCGACGGCAGCCAGACGGTCGAGGTCGACCCCGAGCTGCCGGGCATTGTGATCCCCGACCTCGAGGTCGAGGGTAGGCCGTTCCACAAGAGCCAGTACTTTCGCTTCTTCCCGGTCGAGACCGTAGACAACGAGCGGCTCCTTTACACCCACCGGCAACCAGCTGCGGTCGCGTACGTCGCGGCCAATGGTCTCGACCGGGTGCCTGTGCGCGGGCACGGTGACCGAGTCGGAATTCTGAGCGCTGGCAAGAGTTGGTCTGACCTGCGGCAAGCTCTCAACGACATGCGCGTGAGCGACACCGATCTCGCCCACGCCGGCGTCAGGCTGATCAAACTTGGGTGCATCTACCCTGCCGACGAGACATTCGTCCGGGAGGCGGTGACTGGCCTCGACGAGGTAATGATCGTTGAGGAGAAGCGTGGCTTTCTCGAGGAGCGGGTTAATGCCGCGCTCGCCAACCTGCCTGACCCGCCCCGGGTCCATGGCAAGCGGGACGGCCAGGACCGCGAGTGGTTCCCGAGCTGGGGCGCCCTTAACGCCGACTCCCTGACTCAGAAGCTCGGGCCACGGCTCGCCGAACTGCTGGCCGATCCGGGTGGTGTCCAGCGGCGGCTGGCGCAAATCAAGTCCGTGACGCAGCGTCCGTACGAGGTGACGCCGAAGCGTACGCCGAACTATTGCTCAGGCTGCCCGCACAGCGTTTCGACGCGGCTGCTGCCTGGCGAGGTCGCCTGGTCGGCCCCTGGCTGTCACATCTTCGCGACCATGATCGAGCAGCCGGAGCGTCACGCCGATGTCGTGACCCAGTACGGCGGCGAGGGGTTGCCTTGGATCGGGCTTTCACCCTTCACCGACCGCCCTCACATGATCCAGAACCAGGGCGACGGCGGCCTCTTCCATTCCAGCTATCAGAACATCCGGTTCGCGATCGCAGCCGGGGTCAACATCACGTACAAGATCCTCTACAACGGCTATGTCGCCAACACGGGCGGGCAGGTCCCTACCGGCATCAAGGACGTCCCTCGGCTGGTGAAGATGCTTTCCCTTGAGGGCGTCAGCAAGATCGGCGTCATCGCCAAAGACCCTCACATCTACGCGGGGGTCGACTGGCCGGCGAACTGCGTTGTCCATGAGATCGATCGCTACGACGACGTCATGCGCGACCTGGAGCAGACGCCAGGTGTCACCGCCTTCCTCTACGACGGAGAGTGCGCAAACGAGCGTCGTCGCAGGCAGAAGCGCGGCCTGGCACCCACCTCGACTCGCTACGTGTTGATCAATGAGGACGTCTGCGAGAACTGTGGCAACTGCGGCGCCGTGTCAAACTGCATGTCACTGCAGAAGGTCGAGACGGAGTTCGGCCCCAAGACCCAGGTCCACCAGTCGTCCTGCAACCAGGATCACTCCTGCCTGGCTGGCGACTGTCCCTCCTTCGTCACCGTCGACGTGAAGCCTGGCACTCGATATCGGCGCCCCTCGCCACCCGAGCTCCGGCCCGACGAGGTTCCCGACGTCAGTCTGCCTTGGACCGGAGGGCCCTTTTGCATCTACATCCCCGGTGTCGGCGGGACGGGTGTGCTGACGGTCAACGCCATCTTGGGCTGGGCCGCGTTCCTCGACGGCAAGGAGGTCGCTGGCTACGATCAGACTGGGGCCTCGCAGAAGTGGGGCGCGGTGATGAGCTCCATGGTGATCTCCGAACGCGAGCCCGCGCCGGCCAACAGTGTCGGCTACGCCGAGACCGACCTGTACCTCGCCTTTGACCTGATGGCCGGCAGCGACCGCGCCAACTTGGACCGTTGCCAGCCTGGCCGCACCGTCGCCGTCATGAACACTACGCTGCTGCCCAACGGCGAAATGATCCGCGACGTGGACGTCCTGGCTCCAGTCGACCCAATGGTCGCAGCGATCGATCGCTGGACGGACCCCAAGAAGAACGTGAGGGTCGAGGCGCGCCGATTGGCCGAGTCGCTCTTTGGCGACTACATGGCCTCGAACATGTTTGCACTCGGGGTTGCCTACCAGGCCGGGCTACTGCCGATCCGCGCGGAGGCGATCGAATCAGCGATCCAACTCAACGGCGCCTCCGTTCGACAGAATGTCCAGGCTTTCCGCTACGGGCGCCTCGCCCGGCACGACCCGGCTCGGGTCGAGGCGATGACGTCCGCACCCGCGCCCACCGAAGAGCAGGAACGGGAGCGACGTGGCCGTGAACTTGGGCCGCTTCGTGGCGAGTTTGAGCAGCTTCTGGGGTCGGCCAAGCAGCTGGACGCGGAGACTCGCCGTCTGCTGGCGGTCAGGATCGCCGAGCTGATCGAGTACCAATCGACCGCATATGCGGCTCGCTACGTCGACTTCGTACTCGAGTGCGCGCGAGGCGAGAGGTCACGACTTGGGGAGGAATGCGGCTACGAGATGACGCGCGAGGTGGCGCGATACCTGTACAAGTTGATGGCCTACAAAGATGAGTACGAAGTCGCTCGGCTGCACCTCAAGGCATCGATGCGAGTGCAAGCTGAGGCCACCTTCGAAGCGCCCATCGCCGTCCACTACCTGCTCCACCCTCCCATCGTCCGGGCGCTAGGCATGAAGGGCAAGCTGCGGCTCGGCGAGTGGTTCAATCCAGCCCTCGGCACGTTGCGATGGATGAGGTTCCTACGCGGTACCTCGCTCGACCCGTTCGGGAGATCCCGAGTCCGCCAGGTGGAACGGCAGCTACCCGATTGGTATCGCGATATCGTTCGGCGCGCGCTCGGACGCCTGAATCCTGCTACCGCGGCTGACGCCGTCAAGCTCGCCCGGGTCGCAGACGTGATCCGCGGCTACGAGGAGATCAAGCTTCACAACGTCGAGCGCGCCAAGAGCCAGGCGGAGCTGCTGCTCCGACAGCTCGACTCCCCCGGAAAGCGGCTCGCCGTGATAGGCCGCTAACAACCGCAGAATGAGTAGGCCGTGCGGGCAGCCATTCACCGAGAGGGGACCGTCGATGCGACCCGGACAGCGGAGTTCTCAGTCCGATAGTTGCGGACGGCCGTGCCTGATCCCGACCAGCGAAACCCTCTCACGAAGCCTTATACAACTAGTTGACCCGTACCGGTCATTTCTTTAGTAGTATGCGATAATGAGGCATGGTTGCCAAGGGCACCAAGATCGTGCTCACCGAGGCCGAAAGGCAGGAGCTCGAGACCCGCTCCGGCTCTCGCATTTTGAGAGCTGCTGACGTGACCCGCGCCAAGCTGATCCTCGCCTTGGCTGAGGGCCAGACCTATGCCGAGATTCAGCACCGACTGGGCTGTACCGCCCCGGTGATCAGCCTCTGGCGGCAGCGCTTTGTCGAGCAACGTTTGGCCGGTCTGTTCGCCCGCCACCAAGGCAAGGTCGCGGCTCCCGAAAGCACCGATCTGGAGGCTCGCATCCTGGAGACAACTCGCAAGCCGCCACCCGACGGGAGCACCCACTGGAGCACCCGCAAGCTGGCCAAGCATCTGGGGGTTCCGCATATGCGGGTGGCTCGAGCCTGGAATCGAGCCGGCCTCAAGCCCCATCGCTTTGAGCGGTATATGGCTTCCAACGACCCCGATTTCGAGGCCAAGGCGGCGGACGTGATCGGCCTCTACATCAACCCGCCTCAGCACGCAGTCGTATTCAGTCTCGATGAGAAGACGGCGATTCAGGCGCTCGACCGGCGCGACCCCGTGCTGCCGCTGTCGCCAGGCCGAGCCGAGCGTCACAGCTTCGAGTACATCCGGCGCGGGACCCTCTCGCTCTACGCAGCACTCAACACTCGGACCGGTGCTGTGGTCGGCCAGACCGCCGAGCATCACACCAGTGCCGAGTTCGTCGCCTTCCTGGCATCGCTGGTCGCGGGTTATGGCCCCGAGCAGGAGATCCACGTCATCCTCGACAACCTGTCGACACACAACACCAAGCGAGTCAACGAGTTCCTGGCTGACCACCCGAAGGTGCACTTCCACTTCACCCCGACCTACTCGTCCTGGCTCAACCAGGTCGAGTTGTGGTTCAGCAAGATCGAGCGCGACCTCATTCAGCGGGGCATCTTCACTTCGGCCGAAGACCTCAGCCGCCGGCTCATGAACTACATCACTCAGCACAACACCGACCCCCGACCGGTCAAGTGGAAATACACAGATGTCACTCGCCGGATCGTCACTAAACATTCATCTGGTACAGGCAACTAGAGTGCCCGACACTGCAAGACCGCCTGCACAATGCCTTCGTAGCCAGTGCAACGACAAAGGTTGCCCGACATGGCGGCTCTTACCTCAGCTTCGGTCGGCGAGGGGTTGATCCGCAGCAGATCCAGCGCAGCCATCAGGACTCCGGGGGTGCAGAAGCCGCACTGCAATCCATGCTGATCCGAGATCGCCTGCTGCAACGGATCCAGAGTTCCGCCCTTGGCAAGCCCTTCAACCGTACGCAGGCGGGATCCGTCGGCCTGCACTGCGAAGAGCAGGCAGGAGCGCACCGCCATCCCTTCCATCTCGATCGTGCAGGCGCCGCAGACCCCGTGCTCGCAGCCGGCGTGGGTGCCCGTCAAGCCCAGATCGTCCCGCAGGAAATCCAGCAGGAGACGCCGCGGTTCGACCTCCCGGACGTGGTGCTGTCCGTTGACGTCGAGTTGGATCCTCATGCTACCTGTTCCAGCGCACGGCGGACCAGCACGCGTACCAGCTGGCGACGGTAAGACACGCTGCCGTGGATATCGGCCACTGGGTCACAGTCCTGCACCGCCAGCTCTGCAGCCTCCCGAAAGAGCTGTGGCGACGGTGCTTCGCCGGCCAACGCCGCCTCAGCTCGCACGGCCCGCACCGGTCCCGACGCCACGCCGGCCAGACCCAACCGCGCCTCGGCCACGCGGCCTCCCTCAACGCGAAGCGCAACCGCGACGCCGGCAATGGCGAAGTCGCCGTGGCGGCGCGCGAACTCGAGAAAGGCGGTCCCCCAGCCCTGGAGCGAGGGAAAGCGGGCTTCAACAAGCAACTCACCGGGCGCCAGTGCGGTCGTGAAGAGGCCGCGGAAGAATTGGCTCGCCTCGATCACCCTCTCCCCTTCCGCGCCCCGTGCGACCAGACTGGCCCCCAGGGCTACCGCCACGGCCGGCACCTCGGCCGCGCTGTCGGCGTGGGCGAGGCTCCCGCAAATGGTCCCTCGGTTTCGGATCGTCGGGTGGCCGACGAAGGCCAACGCCTTTGTCAGCAATGGGCAGGCCAGGCCAACCGCCGGTTCCAGCTCGACGCGACGCTGACGTGCAAGGGCGCCGATTCGCAACTCGCCATCCTCGAGTCGCACATAGTCCATTTCCGCGCAGCGGTTGATGTCGACCAGGTGCTCGGGTCGCCCCAGTCGCATATTCATCAGCGACACCAGGCTCTGTCCACCGGCCAGGGGCTTCGCTTCTTCGCCCAACTCATCCAGCAGCGAGATCGCCTCTGCCGCGGACTCGGGACGGTGGTATTCAAACGCGGCGGGCTTCACCGCCGCACCCTCCGGATGCGAGCGCCCTCATCCTCAAACCGCAAGCTGCGCGCCCAGGAATTCGACCCAGCAGGGCCGATCGTCGGGGCTGAGTTGACCGATCACTGCAGTCGCTCCCACAGTTGTCCCGGGGTGACCGGTAGCCGATCCACGCTCAACCCGCGCGGTCGCAGCGCGTCGGCAACGGCGTTGGCAATCGCAACGGGCGCCGGTGTGACGCTGCCGTCCGCCATTCCCTTGGCACCGAGCGGCGTGAACGGCGAGGGCGTCTCCACCTCGGCCAAGCGCAGCCTCGGCATCTCGGAGGCAGTCGGACACAGGTAGTCCATCAGCGTTCCTGTCCGCAGCTGCCCGTCAGCGTCGTAGTCCAGCGTCTCGTAGAGTGCTGCCGCCATCCCATTCAGGAACGCGCCCCATCGCTGACCGCGCACGACGACCGGGTGCAGGATGCGGCCGGCGTCGTGGACCGAGACATAGTCGACGATTTCGATCCACCCCGTTTCCGGGTCGACCTCGACGACGGCGACATCGCACATGAATCCGTAGCAGCCCGATCCGTTCACGCGGTCGAGCTCGTCGGGCGCGTCCAGGCCCGGGAAGCGGAAGGTCGCCGAGGCCTCCAGGCCGGCCTCGACGTCGGCCGGGAGTCCCTCGGGATTCCAGTGAGCCAGGCCCGCGATGCGCTTGATGCTCACCACGTGGTCAGGCGCGCCCCGGACCTCGACCGCGCCATTCCGCAGCAACAGGTCTTCGGGCGCGGCTTCAAGGGTTTGGGCGGCGATCCGCAGCAGCTTCTCGCGCAGATTCGTGCTGGCTTGATGAACCGCTCCCAGCCCCATGGCCGCGAAGCGGCTCGAATAGGAGCCGGAGGCGATCCCCCACGGACTGCTCGCCGTGTCCATCCGATCCTCGACGTACACCTGCTCCTGCGGAATCCCCAGAACCTCGGCCGCCACCTGGGCCGCCACCGTCTCGTGGCTCTGACCACTGCCCGCGCTGCTGATCGTTACGGTCACTCTACCGTTGGAGTCCATCTTCACTCGGGCAGTCTCCAGCGAGCCGGACTTCGGAAGGTAGCCGTGTCGGGAGCGAGCCTCTGGCTCCAGAGCCAGCGTGACGTAGCCCATGTTCGAGGTCGAGGCGTCGACGACCAGCGCCATTCCCAAGCCGCGCAGTCGGCTACCGACCGGCCTCTCCAGCTGAAGCCGCCCAGAATCCACCATCCCCAGCGCCACGTCCATCACGCGCTCGTAGTCGCCCGAGTCGTAGAGCCCACCCGAGATAGACAGGAAAGGGAACTCCTCCTTGCGAACCAGGTTGCGGCGACGAAGCTCGGCCGGATCCATGGTCAGCTCGTGGGCGGCCTCATCCACCAGCCGCTCAAGGGCGAAGTAATGCTGGGGGCCGCCGTAGCCACGATTGAGCCCGCTGGGGACACGGTTGGTCAGCACGGCAGTGGCCTCGATGGCCACGCCGTCCATATGGTACGGCCCCTGCAAGTTCGCGAACACCCGCACGACGCTGGCCGGCTCGGGCGCCCGCAAGTAGGCGCCCACGTTCTCGCGCAGGCTCACCCGCAAACCCAGCAGCCGACCGTCGCGATTCAGCGCAAGTGCCGCGCGGCAGCTGCGATCAGAAGCGCGCGAGCTCGCCCTCAGATGCTCAAGGCGATCCTCGATCCAGCGTACGGGGCGACCCGCCAGTCGGGCGGCGGCGCACATCAGGGCCACGTAGGGGTAGAGCATCGCTTTCGAACCGAAGCTGCCACCGATGTCCTCAGGCACTACCACTCGCAGCCGGTCGTCGGGAACGCGGAGCGCCCGGGCGGCCACGGAATGCAAGGTGAAAGGACCCTGGAAGTTGACGTCCGCACGGTATTCGTCGCGGAACGGGTCGTGCGCGCAGAGCATGCCGTAGGTCTCGAGCGGGATCGAACTGAAGGATGGGAAGTGGAACTCGCGCTCCACCACGATCTCAGCACGCTCAAACGCCCCCTGTGGATCGCCATAGCTGTAGTCGCGCCGCCAAGCGACGTTGTCGAGGTGGCTACGGTGGAGCGCCGGGGCACCCGGGGCCACGGCGGCGTCTGGTTCGGTCACTACAGGTAGCGGCTCATATTCGACCTCGACCAACTCCAGCGCGTCCTCGGCCAGATACCGGTTGAGGGCCAGGACGACCGCCACCGGCTCGCCGGCGTAGCGAGCGCGGTCGGTTGCGCAGCAGCGGTACTCAGGTGCGTTTGGGACCACGGAAAGCAGCGGGTCTGTGACGTCGGCGATATCAACGCCAGTAAGCACCGAGTGCACCCCGGGCGATGCGAGCGCCGCCGAGGCGTCGATGCGGATTATACGGGCGTGCGCGTGCGGGCTTCGCAGCACGGCGGCCTCAAACGCACCGTCCACCGGCAGGTCGGCTATAAAGCGTCCGCGCCCCGTTATGAGCCTGAGATCCTCCCGTCGCAACGGCTGCCAGTCGCCGCTCATTCGCCTTTGAAGGTCGGGGGCCGTTTCTCACGCCAGGAGGCGATTCCCTCCTGATAGTCGCCAGTTGTCTTGAGGGTGGCGTACATCTTGCCTTCCATCTCCAGCGCGGCCCCCAGCGAGGCGTCCCCGCCAAGATTGAGAGACCGTTTGATCATCTCCAGAGCGCGGGGTGCCATCCCGGCCAGCTCTTTGGCAAACCGACCGACCTCTTGGTCCAGCTGATCTGGCTCCACACACACTGTGGCGATGCCCCATGCCTCAGCCGTCCGGCCATCGATGCGCTTACCCGTCATGACCATGAACTTAGCGCGTGTCATGCCAATCAGCCGCAGAAGCCGCTGGCCGCCCCCAGAGCCGGGCATCTGACCCAACCGCACCTCTGGCAGGCCGAGTGAGGCCCGGGTGGTGACGATTCGGAAGTCACAGGCAAGGCACATCTCGAGCGGCCCTCCGTAGCAGTGGCCGTCGATGGCAGCGATGACAGGCTGGGGGATGCGCTCCGGCGCCGACATCAGCTCGGCCAGCCGGGAGACATCCCAGGGTCGCAGCTCACCCAGCTCGGCGATATCCACGCCCGCCGAAAAGGCCTTCTCGCCGGCGGCATCGATGATCAAGACCCGCATCCACTGCTCGCGTCCGAGCCTCTCGATCTCCGACTGGAGCTCGAAGCGGGCCTGGTGAGGCATCACGTTGAGCTGGTCAGGGCTGTTCAAAGTGATGCGCCCGAGCCCGCTCTCTTGATCCTCCCCTACCGTGAAGAAGCCGGTCGCCATTCAGGCCTTCTCGTTCCCGCGCTTCTGCTCCAGGCGCTGGGTGTAGCGATCGAGGTCAACGATGAAGCGCTCCTGCAAGGCCTCACCAACCTTCTCTACGTCGTCGAAGATCTCAACATCGAAGACGATGCGGCGTCGTTCGACTTCCCGCACGGTTGCGACCGCCCGCACGCTCATGCCCTTCAGAGTCGGCGCCAGGTGCCTGACGTCGATGCGGGTGCCGACGCTGGCCTGTTCCGCGGACAGGTAGGGCTTGAGCGCCTCGATCCCAGCGGTCTCGAGAAGGCGCACCATCGACGGCGTCGAGAAGATGTCGTACTGGCCGCGCCGGGTGCAGTGCTCCTCGAGGACCTTCCATGTCACCTCGCCGTACGCTCCCGGCTTAAGGTCCTCAAGCATCCGGATTCATCCTAGACAAGTTCAATGCAAGTGTCCGGCTGGGTCGGGAGTTGCGGATACGCCGCTCGCGCCCAAGCTATCCACACCCGCGTCCCCGGCCCCGTTGTATCGATAACTCGGTACTGCTCCGGTGGGGTCCGCCACATCAGTGTGAGACTTTGTTGGCTGAGGAGTCGAGGGACTCTCACGAGCCCCGTCGAGCAGAGGCGAAAATCTCCGCCAGCCCCATTCAGGAAGTCGACCAGAGGAGCCAGAGCAGTACTTGAGACTGGACTTCGACCTGGCGGTGCCAGACAGCGTCAGGCAACGAGCCTTTCCACCTGGCCTTCCACGCAATAGAGGCCGCCGTGCGCTCACCGTCGAACCACCACCCAACCATCCCTCGACTTTCCAACTCTCGAATTGCCCGCCACTGCGGAGGATGAAAGCCGTACGCTTCGGGCTGCCCGAGGCAGTGCTGGTGGGCGACAAAGGCAGTTCAGCGACGCCAACCTGGACGCGCTCGCCGAGATCGGGTTCCGCTACGTGCTGGCGCTCCGTGACCGCTCCGACCAAGCGGGCGACGACGCCATCAAGCTCGCCTTCAAGTCCGGACTGCCGGGGCCCCGGGCGCCGCCGGTGGGCCAGGTCCGCGCCCAATTCAAGCTGGTCGAGGTCGAGCTCATCGCCGGCGCCCGTCACGTGGTCGTCTACTCGCCCTTCAAGGCCCTGCATGACTTCGAGGTCCGCCAGCGCCGGCTGGAGCGGAGCCAAAAGGCGCTCGCCAGACTGCGCGAGCGGGCGGCCAAACGCAAGCTGAGCCTCAAGGAGATCACCGAGTGGGCGACCAGGATCCTGGTCGAGAACAAGTCCGCCCGCTACTTCAGCTACCTCCCCGAGAAGGGCTTCTTCAGCTTCTGGCTCAAGCGCGATGAGTACCGCCGCCAGCGCCGTCACGACGGCCTCTTCGTGCTCCGCAGTAACCACCCCACGATGAGCGCCCAGGAGATCCTCGACGCCTACCTCCAGCTGCAGGAGATCGAACGCTGCTTCCGCGTCATCAAGTCGGTGCTCGAGCTGCGCCCGGTCTACCACCACCGCCAGCGGCGAGTGGAAACCCACGTCTTCTTGAACTTCCTTGCCTTCCTGCTCGTCAAGACTCTGGAGCAGAAGCTGCGGGCGGCCGGGCTCGAGGTCTCCATCGCCTGGGCGCTGGAGCAGCTGGCGCGACTCAAGGCCGTCGAGCACACCTGGGAGGAGGAGGCGATTGGGAGGAGGAGGCGATCGTGGTTCAGATCACCGAGCTCGACGCCGAGCTCAAGGCCATCCTCGGCGCCCTCGGCGTCCGCCTCACCAACCCAGTTCTGCGCGTCTCACCGACCGCCGCGGCCTGATCCCGTCCGAATACGAAAGGTAGGGACGAGTCGAGTTCAGATTTTCAAAGACCATATGAAGCGACCGGCCTCGTAGCAAAGGTCGCGGGCTACGCTGCGAGGTCTGACGATTCGTGGCGCAGAGCCGCATTGCTAGAGGAGGCCAGTCTAATGGGGCAGGTTACATCTGGA
>Ga0307372_10001702_pt1 | contig 37685 bp, 31 predicted proteins | sample OX1MG_FD_202533 | JGI IMG/M metagenome (GOLD analysis project Ga0307372, IMG submission 202533) | Soil microbial communities from Risofladan, Vaasa, Finland - OX-1 | ecosystem: Environmental > Terrestrial > Soil > Coastal area > Acid sulfate soil | place: Finland: Risofladan, Vaasa | collected...
GCTGAGACAGTGCGCTACGTCCCCGCTGTTCGAGGTCAGCCCCCGCCTGCCGCCGAGCGCCGCGCTTTCGGCTTCGGTCGGCGACGGCGGGCGGGAAGTTCTCTCGTCGCCAGCGGTTCGGCTCAGGGAACGCTCCAGATCGGCGGAGAGCGCGTTTCCCTTCCTCTTCGCTCGGCGCAGTATCCCCGCGCTTCCCTCGGCGCTCACCGGGCTGCGCATCCGGAGCGATCGCGGCGCTTCGCTGGGGACGAGTGGACTTCCTCCGGGGAGTAATACGACGTGCAAGAATTCTCACGCAGGTTGCGCTCCGGCCTATGAAACGGGGTAGAATTCTCATCTTTTGACGATGGCGACTCGGAAACAAAAGGACATCGAATCCGCAATTGTCGCGCTCGAAGCTCAACGCGCGGCATTAGGCGATGCCGTAGTGGATGCGGCGCTCGCCGCGCTGCGCGATCAGCTTGCCGCGTTCGCAGGTCCGGCCATTGCCAATCCCGCAAAAATGGTCTCCGAGGAGCGGAAACTGGTAACCGTTATGTTTGCTGACATATCTGGTTTCACCGCAATGTCAGAGAAGTTAGATGCAGAGCATGTGCACAGCATCATGAATAGCTGTTTTGAATGCCTGGTCCCGGTCATAAATAAGTATGAAGGCACTGTGGACAAGTACATTGGAGACGAGATCATGGCGCTATTTGGAGCGCCCACGGCCCACGAAGACGACCCGGAGCGCGCGTTGCGCGCGGCGCTGGAGATGATGGAAGCATTGAGCCAATTCAATACGCAACGAGGAACCGAGCTCGGCATGCATTTTGGAATCAACACGGGTCCGGTCATCGCCGGTAATGTCGGCGCCGAAGGCCGTAAAGACTACTCGGTCATGGGAGATGCGGTGAACTTGGCGGCCCGCCTGGAGGATGCTTCAGATCGCGGAGAGATTTTGATCGGCCCAGAGACTCACCGTCAGACCGCAGCGCTCTTCGAATTCGAAGAATTGTCTCCGCTGACGCTAAAGGGCAAAGCCGATCGCGTGCCGGTCTTCAAGCTGCTAAGTCTCAAGTCGAAGCCGGCTTCGGTGCGCGGCATTGCTGGATTTTTCTCTAAGGTGGTGGGTAGGGACGAAGAGATGTCTGAATTGGCGGCCGCAGTGTATGGCGTGAAACGTGGGCGCGGCAGCACTTTCATGATCATCGGCGAAGCAGGAATCGGAAAGAGCCGGTTGTTGGCCGAGATCCGGGCCACGATTGACGAAGGCACCAGTTGGATTGAAACACGCGCTCAGCCGTACGCGACAACGGTGAACTATGGCCTGTTTCGGGACATCTTCGATGGGCTGATCGGGGTAAAAAGCGATGCATCCAGCTCCGAAATCGGAGCGGCTCTGCGTGCAGGCGGCCGCGAGGTGTCCAACGCCTCAGATGAAGATGTCTTTCCCTATATCGCGCGCCTGCTCGGCATTCCCCTAGACCGGCCGTCAGAAGAGCTTATCCGGCATCTGACCGAGGACGCCTTTCAGAAACGCCTGACGCGCGCAGTGTCGGAGTATCTTCAAGTCCGCACGCGAGCAGCGCCCCTAGTACTGGTTTGCGAAGATGTGCATTGGACCGATTCATCTTCTTTGCGTTTGCTGCAATCGTTGCTACCTCTGTGCGCCCGTTTGCCTTTGCTCTGGTTGCTCTCGTTGCGACCCGAACACGATCGGGTGGCCGCCTTGCAGTCTGCTGCCCAAAGTTGCGGCGAGCACTACTACCGTCTCGATTTGAAGCCGATTACCGGAGCCGAGAGCCGAGAATTGATAACCAATCTGCTGAAGATTGATCTGCCAGAGAAGACATGCGAACTCATTCTGCAGCGCTCTGATGGCAATCCGTTCTTCATAGAGGAGATGTTGCGTTCGCTAATTGACACAGGGTCGCTCGTATTACAAGGCAATCAAGTGGTTTCGGCCAGAGACGCTGAATCCGTTAGCGTTCCCTATACTCTTCAAGGCGTGGTAACCGCCAGAATGGATCGCCTTCCAAATATCTGCAAGCAGGCCTTGCAGACCGCGGCAGTCCTTGGGCGTTCGTTTCAGCTGCCGGTATTGACAGAAGTGTTGAAGCAGGAGCGCTGGAATGGGGATCTGCGCTCTGCTCTCCTAGAACTGGAGTCGAAGGATTTCATTCGTTTGCAGCAGCCGGATTCATTAGGACCGGGCAAGGACCCGACCTTCGATTACATGTTCAGGCACGGGGTGGTACAGGAGGTAGCGTATAACAGCCTGCTACTTTCCCGGGGCAAGCAGATACATGGCAGCGCGGCCGAAACCATAGAGAAGCTGTTCTCCGACCGGCTGGAGGAGCTGTCGGCTATTCTTGCCTACCACTTCGACAAGGCCGAACGCAGCGAAGAGGCCGCACACTACTTCAGGGTTGCCGCCGATAGTGCAGCTTCGGTTTATGCGAACGCGGAAGCTATCCTGCTCTATGACAGAGCCGTTGAGCACATCCACCGTCTGCTGTCTGATGACGCTGACGGGAAGTGGGCATTCGTCGCCGCACAACTCTATGAGAGGATTGGGAGTGTTCAGGAGTTAATCGGACGGCACCAGGACGCGCGTGAGTCATATACCAAAGCCAGCAAACATGCCCCCACGGACGACCGGATCTGGCAGGCCCGCCTGCATCGCCTTGCCGGTCAAACGCGGCAAGCCGAGCGTCAAAGCGGCTGCGCCCTTCAGGCTTGGAATCTCGCCGAAGCTACTCTGAGGCTGGATTCTGGCACGCAGGACGCTGCCATGTGGCAGGAGTGGATACAGATCCAACTCGAGCGTCTCTGGACTTCTTACTGGATGGCGCAGGTCGAACAAATGGAGGCTTTGGTCGAAAAGACACGTCCCGCCTTGGAACGATGGGGAACTCCGGAACAGCGAGGCAGGTTCTTCTTTTGCCTTATCAACGCGCGCAATCGCAAGAGTCGTTACATCGTTGATGAAGGCACAATTTCGCTCTGCCAGGAATACATCACTGCAGCCGAAAACTCAGGCAACCTGGCCGAGACTACTCGCGCTCATTTTCTCAGTGGTTTTTCTCACTTGTGGGGGGGGCAACTGGCAGTCGCCGCCGAGAAGCTAAATAGCACCCTGCAACTGGCCCGCAAGACTGGCGACAGCGAGTTCCTAACCCTGGGGTTGACCTACCTCACAGTGCTGCACCGGAGACGTTCCGATATTGAAAGCGTTCGTCAGTATCTACAGAGTGCGTCGAATGCTGCAACCTCCAACAACACGGTTCCCTATATCGCCATGGCAAAAGCTAATTGTGCCTGGATCGCTCTTCGCGAGGGTGACCTGCGGGCCGCCGAGCAAGAGGCGTGCGCGGCCATGGAGCTTTGGAAACAGCTACAGGCAGTGTATCCGTTTCAGTGGGCAGCGCTCTGGCCGCTCGTTAAGGTGGCCTTGGAGCAGGATATGCTGGCCGCAGCGATCGAACACTTGCGCGAGTTGCTGGCACCAACCCAACAAAAATTGCCTGCCGAACTCAACACGCTCGCTGAGAGATGTGTTCAGAACTGGGAGCCCAGCCATTCCCACGGTTCTCGCGAGCCGTTAAGGCAACTCGTTGAGCTTGCCGATGAACTCGCGCTGTCCTGATCGGTTCGAGCAATTTTCCCACCTGTCAATTCCGAAGTTGGAGGGCGGTTTCATAGGGATTCATGGACCGATTTTGGTTCAGGTTGCGGTTTCCGTATTCAACTTCGGCGAAGTCGGAACACCGTAGGCTAAGATGTTTTCCAGTAGAGGGATGCGTTGCTCGAGGCCGCCCCAGGAAGCGGACAGATGCAAGACCAAGCGATGGCCGGCGCGTCCGAGCAAAGCGCCGCACAGGAACACCTGAGCGCGCAGCGTGGCGGGCTGGCGATAGCTGGTGAAGCGGCAGGCGCGCTGAAATCCTCCGAGCAGATTGAATAGCAACAGAATGCTGCGGAAGGCGGTTTCGGTGGCGAAGAACTCCCGCAGGCAAAAATCATCGGCGGCCAGATCGTGTTTCCGTTCGGCGATGCGATTTTCCATGTCCGCCCTGCGGTTATAGTCGCGCCAGATCTCTTCCGGCAGCAGAGCAAAGTTGGTGACGAAGACCCGGAAGGTGTAGCCGGGAACCTCGCGTAGTTTTCTTCCCAGCGAGGGACGCTCGGCGCGCAGCTGCTCGCGAATGACCACGAAGCGGCGCGGACGATCCCAGCCCAACAGCTGCAGAGAAAACTCACCCACAGCGTAATGTTCGTCGAGGGCGCGCCACCGCGTGACGCGTGCCGCTTCCCGCTTCAGCCAGCGCGTCAGCCGCGCCACGATGATGTAGGACAACCCGCGCTGCTCGAGAAAACCCAGTAATTGCTGGTCGAAAAAGCCGGCGTCGGCGCGCACCACGCGAATCGCATGTTGTTCCGGCAACAGCGCCAGCGGCTTCCTTGAGAAATTCCACAGCGCCACGAGCCGTGCCGCAATTCCCGCTCCGCAACCACCCGTGCAGCAGGAAATGCGCTTCGGCCAGCACCGCCACCAGCGGATGATGCGAGGGCCGTCCATGCTTGTGCGGGTTGGGCCCGCGCCGTGCGCCCTGTTGCCGGCCGTAGCGCTCAAACACCGTGGAATCCAAATTCAAACTGTAGCCGGCCGAACATTCCGGTAGTCGCTCGAGCTACCAACTCCACAAGCCCGAGAAAAAGCGCTGGCACTGTCCCTGGCCGAAGCGCTTGAACAGATTGCGAATCGTGTCGTCGACGGGAAAGCGTGCGATTCCCAGCAACGTCTGCAAGGCCACGTCCGCACGCAGCAAACTGGTGTGCGCGAACCGCCGCGCTCCGGCCACCACCGAGAGCAAAAAGGCGGTAAAGGTCTCCACCGGATCAATGGCGTTGGGGGAAGTGAGACGGAACGGCAGATACTGGCTCACCCCTTCGCGATAGCCGACCTGCCGCAAAAACTCCAAGAACACGACCAGCCCACCGAACGGGGTGACCGCCCGCTGGGTCTCGCGCAATTCCACTTTTTTTCCGCCCCAAAGAGCGGTAATTCTCCAGTGCACTGTTTTGTCCTCCTCGGAGTTTCTTTCATCCCACTGAAACTTAACCGAGTTAGGGCAAAACAGTGCTATTCAATTTCGGAATTCAGGCTCAGATTTCAGAGAAGCCATATCGATCGAGAAGCGATACTTCACATCGGCCTTCAGCAGTCTTTCGTAAGCTTCATTCACTTTCTGGATCGGGATCACCTCAACATCCGAAGTGATGTTGTGCTTCCCGCAGAAATCCAGCATCTCCTGAGTTTCCGCGATGCCGCCGATGGACGAACCAGAAAGGCTGCGGCGCGCCGTGATCAGTCCGAATACCGAAACAGAGAGAGGCTTCTCGGGTGCGCCGACCGTAACGATGTTGCCATCGCGGCGCAGCAGATTGATGTACGCGTTTATGTCGTGATCGGCGGAAACAGCGTCGAGAATGAAGTCGAAGCTGCGCTCGTGCTTTTGCATTTCGTCAGCATTTTTCGAGAGGACGACCTCATCTGCTCCCAGGCGGACTGCATCTTCCCTCTTCCTCGGTGAAGTCGTGAACACAACGACGTGGGCTCCCAGCGCGTGTGCAAATTTCACCGCCATGTGGCCCAGTCCGCCGAGACCAACCACGCCAACCTTCTTGCCCTTGCTTACGCTCCAGTGCCGCATCGGCGAGTACGTTGTGATACCGGCGCAGAGTAAAGGCGCGGCTCCGGCCAGATTCAGGTTCAACGGCACCTGCAACACAAACCTCTCGTCGACAACGATGTTTTCCGAGTAGCCGCCGTAGGTGACACCTCCCAGATGCTTATCCGGAAAGTTGTAAGTTAACGTCATGTTCGGACAGAACTGCTCGAATCCTGCTTGGCACTCCGGACAGGTGCGGTCTGAGTCCACCATGCAGCCGACGGCGGCAAGATCACCGCGCTTGAACTTCGTGACTGCCGAGCCCACCTTCGTGACGCGGCCGACAATTTCGTGTCCGGGGACGCAAGGGTAGACGGTGGGCATCACGCCGCTCCACTCGTTGCGGACTTGGTGGAGATCGGAGTGGCAGACGCCGCAAAACAGAATTTCGATCTGTACGTCATTTTCCGTTGGATCGCGCCGCGGGATTGTGGCCGAGGCAAGTGGTGATGTCGCACGTACGGCCGAGTATGCTTTTGCTTTGTACATGAACCCTCCTGATCTGTTGGCACTCGATTCGAAACTAAAGCTGAGGCGATCCGCTCGGCTACGGTCTCCAGTTCGCGGAGAGCTGACCCGATGCTCACCGGCCAACCATTTTCTGCAAGTGTTCCGGATACCGGGCACCTTCTACCTTGATTTTTGAAGCCGCGCTGTCGATTTCGCGCAAGTCCTCTGCCGTTAGTTTGATGTCCAATGCCCCAAGGTTTTCTTCCAGCCGCGACACTTTGGTCGTGCCTGGGATCGGAACTATCCACGGCTTCTGCGCCAGCAGCCACGCCAGAGCGATCTGCGCCGGTGTCGCCTTCTTCTGTTCCGCGATGCTGCCCAGCAGATCCACTACCGCCTGATTTGTTTTCCGCGCCTCGGGTGAAAAACGCGGCACGATGTTGCGGAAATCGGAACTGTCAAACGTAGTCTTCTCGTCGATCTTTCCGGTAAGGAAGCCTTTCCCCAGCGGACTGAAGGGAACGAATCCAATTCCGAGTTCCTCCAGCGTCGGTATCACTTCCGCTTCAGGTTCTCTCCACCACAGCGAATATTCGCTTTGCAGCGCAGTCACCGGCTGGACTTTGTGTGCGCGACGTATCGTTTGCACTCCCGCTTCCGAAAGGCCGAAGTGTTTCACCTTGCCTTGCTGAATCAGTTCCTTCACCGCGCCCGCCACCTCTTCGATCGGTACGTTCGGGTCAACGCGGTGCTGATAGAACAGATCGATCACATCCGTCTTGAGTCGCTTCAGCGAGGCCTCCGCAACGTCTTTAATGTGCTCTGGCCGGCTATCCAGCCCGGCCTGTTTCCCGGTGCTCGGATCAATTTTGAATCCGAACTTCGTCGCAATCTTCACTCGATCACGAAACGGTGCGAGAGCTTCACCCACCAATTCTTCGTTCGTGAACGGCCCATAGACTTCCGCCGTATCGAAGAACGTTACGCCGCGTTCGACGGCTGCTCGAATCAGCGCGATCCCGTCCTTCTTGTCCACCGCCGGCCCAAAGCCGAAACTCAATCCCATGCAGCCCAGCCCCAGAGCCGAGACTTCCCAGCCGCTTTTTGCAAGTTTGCGCGTTTCCATCGTTTCTCCTTAACCGTTGTCTGATCCCGAGATTACGAGCAAGCGTCCTGCAGGCGGTAGCCTGATCCTTCCGATTTATTGCCTATTCCTCTTGTCAATTGAAAAAGTGTTGGTATATCTGAGGGCGGGTGGCTATCGTAAGGTAGGGAACAAGAAAACCAATACATGAAAAACCCCAGCAAAAACATGGCTCCGCCGCAGGGCCGAGTCGGTGAATTGCCCAATGAGCTGGCCAGCAAGATTGCCTTTTTCGTTGGCTCCAAAGAGAGACTCTTGACCGACGTGCCTGGCTTGCTGCTGAGCCGCCACACCGCTCCCACGGCGCCCGCCTCCGCCACCTATGAGCCGAGCCTCGCCGTCGTCGCACAAGGCCGCAAGCAAGCAAACCTCGGTGGAACCAACTTCATCTTCGACCGGTCGCGCTACCTGCTCACCTCGCTCGATTTGCCGGTCATCTGCAACGTAATTGAAGCAAGCGAACAGGCCCCCTATCTCTGTTTCGTGCTCAAGCTCGAAATGCCGGTGATCCGCGAGCTTCTGACTCGCGAGGAAATTCAGGAGTCCGAGTTGCCGTCCGATAAGCCGGCCATGGCCCTTGGTAAAACCACCCCCGAACTACTGGATGCTTGCTGCCGCCTCGTGGACCTGCTGCACACTCCACAAGACATTCCATTTCTTTCCGGGCTGATTCAACGCGAGATCATCTACCGCATTCTCCGTGGACCGGAGGGCACGCGTCTCCGCGCAATTGCGACCTTGGGAGATCAGAGTCATCGCACCGCCAAGGCTATCGCCTGGGTCAAGGCCAATTTCGCGAAGCCGCTACGCGTGGAAGATCTCGCCAATATTGCGGGCATGGGTGTCTCCACGCTGCACCATCATTTCCGCGCGCTCACCGCCATGAGTCCTCTTCAGTATCAAAAACGACTTCGCTTGCAAGCCGCTCGCGAACGCATGCTCATGGACGATCTGGACGCCGCGAGCGCAGCCTTCGAAGTCGGCTACGAGAGCGCCAGCCAATTTAATCGCGAGTACTGCCGCTTCTTCGGCCAACCACCCATGCGGGATATTCGGACTCTTCGCTCTCCAGGCGCGCTGCCCGTAGAGTCGGTCAGTAATCGGCAAGACGTTAGCTGAGAGTATTGTAACAAGTGCGACATTCCATGGTTTTTGGTAACCGCGGCGTGGTTAGCCGCTTGCGGCGGCGGCTCTGCTAGCAGCAGTGCTGACACCGGAAATGGAGGCAGTGGGACGATTCCACCGTATTCCTTTACCGTTGTCGCTACTGCGACCGGCAATCTTCACGCAACACAGAGCGCCACGGTAACGTTCACCATCTCCAACTGACGAACGGTTGGCGGTTCCGGTCGAGTTGGCAATCCGGAAATGGTTCGGAAATGGCGTTCGAGGATATCGGAGCGCGCGCAGCGCTTCGTAGCACCACATTTCCTCGAAGCGGCATTTGGTGGGTGACTCGGGGATTTACCAACAGCTAGCCCGGGAGCAGTGATTTCGCGTTCTTGCCTGTCGCTACTAACATAATCGCGCTTTTGCCGTGAGCGTGAGGGGAAAAGAACCGGATCACGTCATCATCGTAAAACGTCAAACCCGTGGCACTCACGTGTTGCGCGTAAGCGCCAAGATACAGCTTGCCGCTTAAGATGCCAGCCTCAAGCTGTACGGCGCGATATCCGCGATTGCCGAAGCGCTCCAATATGATTTGTAGGTCTGCCAGGAAGAAAATGTCTGCGGCGGCTTCGGCTGGCAACTGTTGGTCCAGCCCCAGATGACCAGCCTGAGCGCGGAACTTTCCTGCTTTCAGGCATTCGAGCACATGCGAGTCACGGTGAAATACGTAGGCTCCGGGATCGAGACCTTCAACTGCGTTCACAATTAAGTAGAGGTCGTTCAGATGAGTCCCTCGTGGATCCAAAAAGTCCGCTGGGATGCCACGTGTAGCTCGGTCCAGCATGGTAGAGAGCTGTGGCAGCTCGATCGGTACTGGCGCGAACTTGCGTGCGGAGCCACGTCGAAGGATGACCTGTTCGATCGGATCACGAGGCATTTCCGCATCCGAGTAAGGGTGGACCTGAACGATCGGTCCCGTTGGCGGCGGCAGTTTAGCCAGCGGCGCGTTACCACGCCAAACTTCAACCTCCTCAGCCGAATTGAGCGAAGAAGCAGTGTGAATTTCGCGCATGGCTGGATAAACAGTCTCGTTTCGAGAGAGCGGAACGGTTTCCAAATGGAGAGCAGAGAGCTTGGGAGGTAGTCGCTGCGCCAAAGCTTCGACATGGCCCAGGGCTACGAGAGAAAAGGCGACCTCATGCTCGGGATCGACATCAAGCAATCGGTTCACATCTGCGTCAACGAATCCGCAGATCACCTTGGCAGGCATTCCAAGAGCCGTGGCGACGGCCAGCAGATTGGCTAGGAGAGTGCCATTATCCCAGCCAAAGTGGCGATAGGTACGGGCCTGATATTTCCACGCATTGCGCCAGTAGGTGCAGGTGCAAATGATGGTGAGCGGCGCATGGACAATTGCTGTTTCACCCCCGGTAGCCTCACTCAGAACACTGCGATAGTCTCCAGCTCGCAGTCTGCGCAGGGCGAACTCTGCAGGCGCAAAGTGGTACACGCCTGCTTCCAGATCGACAAGATCGCCACAAACAACGTAGACCTCGACTTCGTAGAGTGCTCCGGTGCAAGCTGCGGCGCGAAAATAAATATCACCGCCAGGATGCTTCCGATGCCGAGTGATGCCGGCGGTTAGGTACAGCAATTGGGCCAGCGCCTCCAGGTCTAGCACAGCACTGGCCTCCGAGTGGATGCTCTCAGCGATTGCGGAAAGGGCGGCGACGCCGGTTTGGCGTACCTCTTGGGGCAACGGCAATGGCTCTAGCGCGGTGTAAGCCTTGAATGGCAAGGGCTGATTGGCCCAATCCAAGAAATGCAGATTGTTATGGACGCTGGCGTAGGAATGCTTAGTAGTGTTGTGGTACCTCCAAGCAGCTTCAAGATTGCTGTTGACGGTCATTGGTGAGAGGGCCAGCCTGCCACCAGCATATTACCGCCATGTAGAAAGCAGGTCGCGAATAACTGCTGATATCCGGGCTTCCCCGCGATCCAGAAAACGGCCCCGAAACGGGGTTGTGGGAAGCGAAAAATGAAGTTCTGCGCGAATCGTCGCGAAACCCTTCCAGAACCGCAGCGGTCCGCTCAAGGATTTGGCTCGATGCCGATGCGATCATTCACCGCTAACCAAATCCGCTGCTTGCAGCCAAGGTAGCGTTCGGTCATTTGAACCGATACGTGGCCCAAAAGGCATTGGATCTGTTCCAACCTGCCCCCGGAACCGTGGCAGAGCCGAGCACAGGTCCGGCGCAGATCGTGAGGCGGCCGACTTGGCTACACCCAGGCTCTTGGCGAAGTCCTTCACGATATGCCAGACCGCCTCTTCCGTCATGCCGTCTCCCATGCCTTTCCCAACTTTGTTGACGCGCGGGCAATCTCAAGAGCTCTAGTTAATGCTCGAATCCGGTCCATCAGGAACGGCAGGCGGATTGATTCGCGCGCATAGCTCATCCTTGATGTTGCGATATATTTCGTAGGCAACGACTTCCGCAGTCCGTTGTTTAAGCAGGTCGTGGTATGAAGTCAAATTGAACAGCTCTCTCGGTTCGGCTAACAGCACGCTGAGTTTTTCAGCTTCATGGGAGTAATCACTAAAAGCGTTGTTCATCCTCATGAGTAATACTTCGCGATGGCCTAACTCTTTGATGTTCATTTGACCATCTCCTCCAAGCAAGTACGGACTCAAGATCGACAGCACACCCACTCCATGATTTTCGCGATTATTGGCCACCTCGTTTCTCCGTCCAGTTTCCTTTTCGCCCGAGAAGTGTAGGGGCGGACTTGGCCCGCCCCTAACCGAACGAAAAGAACTGCCGCCCTAGACTGCTACGGCAGCGGCAATCTTGTGGAAGGTCGAGTTGGAAACCTCGTAGGTTTCAACCTGAGGAGTTCCCTCAACTAAACCTGTCAGGAACTTCGTCACTTCGGCATACGGTCCGCGGTTGTAGGTTTCCGCGTTCTCTCTGGTTTCCCACAAACTGATTCCGAACGCTTCCTTTTCCCCCATGGTGACGCACGTGATCTCGTCTTGGAACCCCTTCTGTTTACGGAGCAGGGGAAGAACGTCCTTCTCGATCCTCTTGGTGAATTCCGCAAGGCTGTTCGGCTTCAAATGCATGGAAACTTTGCGTGCAAACATGGCAACCTCCTTGGTTGTCGCGGCCAAGGGCCGATTCCAGATAACCCCATTTAGTTTAGATTACCTTAAGACTCCCTCAGTCTCTTAACCACCGTAGGTCAATTCACTTGACGTGTCAAGGAAGATCTGGGATTATTTTTAAGTATTAATCCGGTCCAGTTAATCGAGCGGAGGCAGCACCGTGGATGTTTGTCTAGCGATCAAACAGCGACTGGAAGAATTAGGGCTAGAGCAGAAAGACCTAGCAGCTGCCGCTGAAGTTACGGAGTCTTACATTTCGCAGCTGCTGACTCGGAAGAAATTGCCCCCAGCGCCTTACCGGACGGATATTTATGACAAGATGGGGGAATTCTTGAAGTTCCCCAGCGGTAAGCTGTCAGAGCTGGCCGAGCACCAGCGCAAGGAAGAATTGAAGAGAAGCTTGGGGGGCCCACCCACACCTTTGCTTAAAGAAGTTCGAGAGTTGATCCTCCGTAAATGCGCACCCTACAAAGAAAAACAAATACGCGCGATTTTTGAGAAGCAGCCCTTCGGTGAACTCGAACGCCTCGTCACACAAAAGCTTTTGAGCGTCGTCAAGCGAGTCGCGAAAGAAGAATTGGAAAGTGAAAACTGGGTCCACCTAGTGGCTCGGCTCAGCGGCCGAAGCTACGAACAGATGCGCGTCATCATCCTCGAGTTCCTGGACACCGATGCCTTCAACGTGTCAGTTGGGAACTGCGCTACTTTCCTGGACCCGCTGGTCGAGTCCTGGGATATCGACCTCGTGACCTTTGCTGTGGAGATTGTGTTAAATCGCAAATTAGTCCCGGGGCACGCGAGGAAATTTGAGTTTGTTGAAAGGGAAGCCGACCAACCTTCCGAGGAGGAACCTGGGTTCAAAGAATTCCTTCGGAACCCTTCCCTGAGCGGCCAGGTTACTGAGGAAGAAATCGAGTTCCTAAAGAGGCTGAGGTTCAAAGGAAAACGCCCAACCCCACTCTACTATTACCGGGAACTGCAGAACCTCAGAGACCCGCTCCATTTTCAAGCGCTCAGGGCCCTGACCCCGCGAAAAAAAACACTGGACCAGCCCCGGCCGGAAGGCTCAGTCGCTCCGATGCACAAATATCAGGGGGCTAATGACATTGAGAAACAACTGCAGCTCGACGGCAGGAAAAGGGCAATGCGGCGACGGAGACAGCACTGAATGATGTTCGAGCAATCTTGGCCAAAACATCTTGTGAAAATTGGCATCGCATTGAGCCTCCGAACCACAGCGCCCCCAATGGCTTCGACGTCGGCGACCCCGCAACCGTCGCGAAGAACCTGCAGCTCTGCGATGCCGAACTTTCCAGATCGAGATCGTAGGGAATTGACTTCACTTCACAGCAAACGGAATATTTCAGACAAAAGAGCTCGGCTCCAGAAAAATGGCATGTGACAAGTTTCGGGCGAGATTCCGGACGGATGGTTACTCGGAAGAAATCCAGTCGCACGGAGACGAGCGGGCTACTTTTGCGGGTGCCCATCCTTTACCCCACTCGCCGGTTGTGCCCGTTCCGATGCCGCCGTACACTGATAGCGTCCGCCCAAATGGAAACACACTGAGGAGGAAACATGGCACGCAAAGCTACGGCAGTTTGGAACGGTTCGCTGAAGGACGGCAAAGGCAGCATTTCCACCGAGAGTGGCGTACTCTCGAAATCACCCTACTCATTCAAGACGCGTTTTGAAAATGAGCGCGGCACTAATCCGGAAGAGCTGATCGCCGCAGCGCACGCGGGCTGCTTCAGCATGGCGCTTTCGGCTGAACTGGGCAAAGCAGGCATCACGGCCGAAGCCATCGAAACCATCGCCTCGGTCACGCTCGAAAAGCAGGACGCCGGTTTCGCCATCACGAAAAGTCATCTCGACGTGACTGCGCGCATTCCCAATGGCGACAAGGCAGCATTCGAGAAAGCCGCGGAAGCGGCCAAGGCCGGCTGCCCCGTGTCGAAACTGCTCAAAGCGGAAATCACCATGACCGCGAAGCTCGAAAATCAGCGCGCCACCGGCGCATAGACTTTGCTGCAGCGATCTATACGGGCAGGCAACAGGATTTCCACGTCGAGAATTTTCCGCCCGCTCGGCAAATGCCAGCTCTGATGCAGTAAGAAATTGGCGAGACGCGCAAGATCGCGAGCTGAGGTATTGTGGGCCGCAGCCTGCGTGCTCAGGCAAGCTACAGTCCCTGAGCGCAGCAGCTTTGCCACGGTTACGCGGGCGGCCTCCTAGGACTTTCCGGAAGGAAGAAGCGCGAGTTCCTGATCGGCTTGGTCAGCGGCGCCCGTATCGGGATATTCCGATTTGATCTGGTGGTAGATTCTAGCCGCCTGCGCGGGATCGGATTGCCTGTAATGCTCCGCAAGCGCCAGCATGATCACGGGTTTGGGCACCAGCACCGAGGAACTCTTCATCAGCTCGTTATAGAGCGCAACGGCTTGCGCCGATTGGCCGGAGTGGTCGTAAATCTGCGCAAGGTCGAAACGCGCGATCGCCGCGAAATCATGATCGGGGCTGTTCTGAATTTCCGAGAGCCAGGTGATGGCTTGTGAATTTTGATTGAGGCGCTGGAGGCATAGCGCCGAGTAATAATGCGCCAGTTGGCCGGCGCGCGTCCTCGGATAGCCCTTCGCAACGTCTTCGAACTTTTTCAGAGCGTCCTGATATTTCGTTGTGCTGTTCGAGTAGCTAATCTCATTCGGCTGCGGCGGCTGGCCGGGAGCCAGGGTTGGCGCCTGGAAAATCTGCATGGCATTGCTGAACTCGGCCGAAGCCTTCACGGCTTGTCGCTGCGAATAAAATCGCCAGCCAAAGATCCCCGCCACAATGATCAGCACCACAATTCCGGCATAAATGAGCGCGGTCTTGTGCGAGAGGACGGCATCGGCGCTATGGCTCAGCGCCTCCTGCACCTGGTCCGTCTTCAATTCGTGGCGAGAAATGTGCTTCGGCACGCTTCAGTTCTCCGGAAAAAATTGGAAGTCCCATGCTAACACAGAACACGCCCCGGCTGCCCGCGGGAAGCACGCAGGGTTTCGGCGCGCAGGCGAGCGGCGAGGATAGGGCGAATTTACGTAGCGGCGGGGGATTTCCCCGCGGCGCCATTGCCGCCCGCCGCAGACGGAAACAATTTGCTCATGACCAATTCAGTGCCGCCGCCCGGGCCGCGTTGAACGTGAAATTCGTCCATAAAGGCGCGCATCAGGAAGATCCCGCGCCCCGAAGTGCGCAGAAGATTTTCTTCCGCGAGAGGATCGGGAACATCAGCCAGGCTGAAATTCGTTCCTTCATCGAGAACGTGAACCACGAGCTTTTGGTGCTCGAGCTCGAGCGTAAGTCCAATTTTGCGTCCGCGCTCCTGGCAATTACCGTAGCTATAGGCGTTAATGACAGCCTCGCGCACGGACATGCCGATCTTATGGCAGTCGTCTTCGTCGAAACCGGCCTCGCCGGCGATGCGTAAAGCAATCTCCTCGGCGAGATCCACGCTATCGAGGGCTGTTTCGAGCGTCACTTCCATGCGCTGCATTGGCGCCGCCACCCGTTGTCCGGGCTGGAAATTAAAACGCGGTATGCTGACATGGGTGCCTCGGCGAAGTCAATGCAACCCGGCATTTTCGATGGCTTGACTTTGCGGGAAGCGGCTGCCTAGACTCAAGAATTCGGCCCATCGCAATGACGCATACCGAAGGTAAGGTTATCACTATTGGAGTTACGGGCGCGAGCGGCGCGATTTACGCGCAGAGCATTCTCCGCGCTCTCGATGCGGATGCGCGCGTGGCGCGTGTGTATTTGGCCGCAAGCGATGCAGGACTGCGCCTGATCGCGACCGAGCTTGGCATCGTCGCGCGAGAGGCGAAGAAACTGCCGTCCCTTTTGACCGGCACGCCCGCGAAAAAAATCGAATATCTGCCAAATCGCGATGTGGGCGCGACGATTGCGTCGGGAAGCGCTCGCGTGGACGGAATGGCCGTGATTCCGTGCTCGGCGGGCGCGCTGGGCGCGATCGCTTCAGGAACCAGCGATGATTTGCTGACGCGTGCTGCGGATGTATGCCTGAAGGAGCGGCGGACGCTGGTGCTCTGCCTGCGTGAAACGCCGCTGAATCGCATTCATCTGGAGAATATGCTGCGCGCGCACGACGCGGGAGCCGTGGTGATGCCGGCGATGCCCGCGTTCTATTATGGGCCGAAGCGAATCGACGATATCGTGGAACAGTTTGTCTATCGCGTGCTGGCGCAGCTGGGCTTGCCGCAGGAGGAGCAATATCGCTGGCAAGGTGGTGCGCGCGGTGAGACGAAAGCGTGATTCACAGGAACATATGACACGAAGCCGGATATGCACAGTGCTCGAAATGATCAAGTTCGAGCATTCGGTTTTTGCGCTGCCGTTTGCGCTGGTTGGTGCGCTGCTGGCGGAGCGCGCGGGACGCGACGCGTGGCCCGCGCCGCGAGTCATGGTATGGCAAATGTGCTGGATCGTGGTCGCGATGATCGGGGCGCGCTCGGCGGCCATGACGATGAACCGAATCGCGGACGTGCATTATGACAAGCTGAATCCGCGCACGCAGAATCGCGCGCTGCCGACGGGACAACTCTCGCTCGCGTTTGCGTGGGTATTTACGCTGGCGTCGGCGACGGTACTTGTGATCGCCGCTTGGCAACTCAACCGGCTGGCGCTCGAATTATCGCCCGTAGCGCTGGTGATTTTGTTTCTCTACTCCTATACGAAGCGGTTTACAGCGTGGTCGCACATCGTGCTGGGCTTTTGTCTCGGCATGTCGCCGGCGGCGGCGTGGATCGCGGTGCGCGGATCGCTCGATTGGCGCATGCTGATTTTGTGCGCGGCGGTGACGCTGTGGGTTGGGGGATTCGACGTGCTGTATGCGTGCCAGGATGTCGAATTCGACAAGCAGGCGGGGCTGTATTCGATTCCGAAGAGATTCGGCGTGAAGCGGGCGCTGGCGATCGCGCGCGGGATGCACCTCGCCATGGTCGCACTGCTCGCGTGGCTGGCGTGGAGTTTTGGGCTGGCGTGGCCGGCCTGGGCGGGAATCGCCGTGGTTGCCGTGCTGCTTGGCTACGAGCATTCGCTTGTCAAACCGAACGACCTGAGCAAAATGAATGCTGCGTTTTTCGCCGTGAATGGCTATATTAGTCTATTGTTCCTGCTTTTTTGGGGCGCAGCTACAGTTGTGACCCACTTTTAGCTATCTGATGATTTTGATGAACACCGAACTTCACATCACGGACCAGCGTCTGGAACCCATTGCCGCGAAAGTTCTCGCCGGGGAGCGTTTGTCGGCGGAGGACGGGCTGACGCTTTATGAATCGAGCGACTTGCTGGCCATTGGCTGGCTGGCGAATCACGTTCGCGAGAAGCGCCACGGCAATATCTGCTACTACAACATCAACCGGCACATCAATCCGACGAATGTGTGCGGCGCGCATTGCAAGCTATGCGCTTTTGGGCGCGACAACAACGCCACAGGCGCGTATACGTACTCGCTCGAAGAAATCTGGCAGCGCGCGGGGCAAGGCGTCGCGGAAGGCGCAACAGAATTTCACATTGTTGGCGGGCTGCATCCCGACCTGCCATTTTCGTTTTACCTCGACATGATCCGCGGGCTGAAACAGCGCTTTCCGCAGGTCCATCTGAAAGCGTTCACGATGGTCGAAGTGGGATTCTACGCGCGCATTTCGAAGCTTTCCGTGCGTGACACGCTGCTCGCGATGAAAGAGGCCGGGGTCGATTCTCTTCCCGGCGGCGGTGCGGAAATTTTCAATCCGCGCGTTCGGAAAATCATTTGCGACCACAAGACGAGCGGGCGCATGTGGCTGGATATCGCGCGGACCGCTCATGAAGTGGGATTGCGCTCGAATGCGACGATGCTGTACGGGCACATTGAGACGCCGGAAGAACGCGTCGAGCACCTGCTGTTGCTGCGCGAACTGCAGGACCGCACCAAGGGTTTTCAGACGTTTATCCCGCTGGCGTTTCATCCGGACAACACGGCGCTCGATTATTTGCCGAAGCCGACGGGCTTCGATGATTTGAAGACGATGGCGATTTCGCGGCTGCTGCTCGATAATTTCGATCACATCAAAGCGTATTGGATCATGCTGACGCCGAAAATCGCGCAGATTGCGCTGCGATTCGGCGCCGACGACATGGACGGCACGGTGATCGAAGAGAAGATTTACCACGACGCCGGCGCAACCACTCCGCAGCACATGACTCGCGCGGGACTCGAGCGGCTGATCCGCGCCGCAGGACGCGTTCCCTTCGAGCGCGACACGCTGTACCAGGCCGTGGATCGCTCGAAGATGCCTTTACCAGCGGCGCGCCGCAGCGACGACTTCATCCCCGAAACCACGCTCAGCTTGAATATCTAGCGAGTTCCCTCCACGTTCAGTCCCGAAGCTTAGAACTGTTCTTCCGATTTGAGGCCCTGTTGTAATGAAGTCCCTTTGGACTTCAGCATGCGCCATCCCATCCAACAGTAGAACGGAATGTACGTCAGGGAAATCATCAGCGGGCTCCAGTGCCATTCATGCAGAATGCCGTAGCGGATGAGCGTGTGATAGGAGAGGAATTGCAGAATTGTGAGAAGAAGCCACGCGGGATTGGGGAAAAAACAGAGAAACGGAATGATCCAGGTGAAGTACCAGGAATAAGCGTTTGGTGAAAGCAGCAGAATGGCGCCGAAAATCAGATAAGCGGCGCGTTCAGGCTCGATTCGGCGCGCGGCGGCCCAGAGCGCGAGCGCCACAACAATCCCCACGCCAATTCCCGAGGCCCAATCCGCGGAGCCGCTGAAAGCCTCGAGAACGGAGAAGAGGCTCGCATTGTTGTTCTGCCAGTGCGTGGAGAAGTAGGCCAGGGTGACCGGGATTTGCGCCAGAGCCGACCGGTAAGGCCAGAAGCACACCGCAGCCAAAGCCGCGGAAGCGAATCCGGCCGCCCAGGAGACGCCGGAACGCGGCCAGCCAGCCCGGCGCAGCCACAGAGGGATCAGCATGACCGGAAAGACCTTCAGGAGGGCTGAGGCGGCCAGCAGGAGCGTTGACACGCCTATGCGCGACCGTATAATCAGGATTGCCGCTACCAGCGCGGCTAAGGCCAAAGCGTCACTATGGCCGGTGCCCGCGAATTCGACCACCACCAGCGGATTCCAGGCGTAAATGGCGAGGCGGAAGTTCCTATGGCTGCTCGAATGCAAACATCCGGCCAGCAGAAAAACCGTCAGCAGATCGGCCAGAAGAAACGGCAGCTTAAACGCGATGGTACCGGGCAAGAACCTGGCCGCCGCGCGGAAAACGAGCTCGGCGAGCGGCGGATAGATGTTAGGCATGCCATGCGCGGGGAGCCGGTGGCCGAGCGGCGTGACGCGGGCGCCAATTTTCAAACTGTCGGGGCTGACTAGATACGGGTTATACCCTGCGAGCTGAATTTGGCCGTCCCAGTGATACCGGTAGGGATCGCTCGACAGAGTAGGGGCGAGCGGGAGCAGCGTGACGCGGAAAAGCACCGCGCCGAGGAGAATCAGCCACAGCGTGGCGCGGTGGTCGGGCGAATGTTCGAGGCCGTATAAAATTAGGAAATAGATAACTCCCGCGCCGAGGCCGACGGCGATGGTGCCAATTACGTGGGTTTCGAGATTGCGGAAGCGGTAGAGAACGGCGAATAGGAGTTCCAGAGCGATCAGTCCCGCGGCAGCGACCCCGATTTGCGAACGGCGCGCCGGGGAAGCAGCGGTTCGATCCCTGGATTCCGTGCGATTGATCATGCGAGGATGAGCACGAAATGAGTTTGGATTCTCTTTTTGGGATGTTGCTTGCGATCGCTACGAATCCCATCGCGGATTATTTGCGAAAGCTGACGAACCGCACGTTCAGCGGCATTTATCAGCCGAATGCGTTTGATCTGCTGATGATGATTCCGTATTTCCTGGTGCTGGGGATTCTGGCGGCGTATGGAATCTACCGCTACGTGCTGGTTTACAATTTTTATCATTACCGTCATAACGTCCCCGGACCTCCACCGCCGGTCAGCGAATGGCCCAAGGTTACCATACAGCTTCCCATCTACAACGAACGCTACGTGGTCGAACGTCTGGTGGATTGCATCGCGTTGTCGGATTATCCGCGCGAGAAACTCGACATTCAGCTTCTGGATGATTCGACCGATGAGACGCAGGACGTGGCGCGCGCGTGCGTTGAGCGCCAGCAACAGCTCGGAGTGCCGATTACCTACCTGCATCGCGCGAATCGCGAAGGTTTCAAGGCGGGCGCGTTGCAGCAAGGGCTGAAGACGGCCACGGGCGAGTTCGTCGCCATTTTTGACGCGGATTTTCTGCCGCCCGCGGATTTTCTGAGGCGCACGGTTCCCTATTTTACCGATCCCAAGCTCGCCATGGTGCAAACGCGGTGGAGCTACATCAACCGGCACTATTCGGCGCTGACCGAAGCGGAAGCGATTCTGCTCGACGGGCATTTTGTGATCGAGCATGGCGCGCGCTCCCGGCGCGGATCGTTTTTCAATTTCAATGGCACGGGCGGCGTGTGGCGCCGGGCGGCCATCGACGAGGCCGGCGGATGGCAGCACGACACGTTGACCGAAGATACGGACCTTTCCTATCGGGCGCAGCTTCGCGGCTGGCATTTTCTTTATCTTCCCGACGTCGAATGCCCTTCGGAGCTCCCGGTGGAAATGAACGCGTTTAAGTCACAGCAAGCGCGCTGGGCGAAGGGGCTGATGCAGACAGCCATCAAAATCCTGCCACGGGTTTTGCAGTCGGACGAGCCCGGATACGTCAAGACAGAAGCGATTTTTCATCTCACGGCCAACATCAGCTATCCGCTGATGGTTTTGCTTTCCGTGATTCTGTTGCCGGCCATGATCGTGCGGTTCTATCAGGGATGGTTTCAGATGTGCCTGATCGATTTACCGCTGTTCCTTGCTTCCACGTGCTCGATTTCGAGCTTCTATCTGGCGTCGCAGCGGGTTCTTTATCCAAAGACGTGGTGGCGCGCCATTTTCTATTTGCCGTTTGTGATGGCGATCGGAATTGGACTTTCCGTGCGGAATGCCGTGGCCGTGGTCGAAGCGCTCGCCGGAAAGCAATCGGAATTCGTGCGCACGCCGAAGTACCGGATCGAAGGCCAGGAGCATGGCGCATGGCTCAAACGAAACTATCGCAAGCGGGCGGGTTGGGTTCCCTATGCGGAGGTCGCCCTCGGGCTGTACTTTGCGGCGACGGTGCTCTACGCATTTCAAAATGAGAACTACCTGACGATTCCGTTCTTGCTGCTTTTCGTGTGGGGGTATCTCTACACCGGCTTTATGTCACTGGGGCAGGGACTGCTCGATCGCTTCCGCATCGATCACGCGCCCGACGTAGGCGAAATTCGGCCTGCCGCAACAGGCGTGCCGGGGTTCTGATATGGCGTTACTCAGGCCTCTCATGATTCGCCATTCTGCCACATTGTTCACCGCGAAACGCCGCGTTATCGGAGACCGAAAACCCGCCAAACTGCCCCTCGAAAGCGTGTCGCTCGACGCTGTGGAACAAGGGCGGCGTCGGCGGCAGGACGCGCGGATCAAGGCGGGACGCAGCCGCAGGAAGACGGTGCGGAAGAAGACAGTGACACAGGGACGGTCAAACAAGTCAGGGCATAAGCAGCGCAGCCTCCGAAAGTCGGGAGAGATAGCGGCAAGGGTAGAAACGCCGTGACGTGTTTGACATGGAGGGGCGCTGGGGGATCACAGGAAGAAAGCCGTAAGTTGATGATATAAAAACATATTAGACACTGGAATGCTATGCCAAGAAGCCACCGATTTATTAGCCCTTGACAGCTTCACATATTGTGAAGTATTCTTGGCTCGTGCATATCGTTACGCGCAAGCATCTGAAGGAGGCAATGGAAAAATGCCCGGGTGCAGCGGACGAAATCAAAGCGTGGATTGGCATCGTTGAAAAGAGTCGGTGGCACAATCCTGTGGAAGTTCGCAGCACGTTCAAGGATGCCGATCCTGTTGATGATTACGTCGTCTTTGACTTCAGGAATAATCGGTACAGGCTTATAACCGTCATCCACTATGCAAAGACGACTGACGAAAGAAAGACAGAAGGGCACGTCTACATACGATCTTTTTTGACACACAAGGAATACGATAATCGCAGCAACTGGGATAGGAGGCATGGAAGGAAATGAGCACGGTTCTCGCAAACCCGGCGGAAATGATTGCGCACGGCGCTCCTCGCGTCATACATAATGACGAAGAACTTGAGGTGTATACCGACGCTCTCTTCCAACTAACGGCGCTGGACAATCCCGCCCGCGCTGAAATGGAAGCAATTGAACTCCTAACATTGCTAGTGGAGCGTTACGAGCAAGAGCGCTACCCCATTCCGGCGGCCGATCCGGCCTCAGTCGTTCGGCTTCTCATTGAAAAGCAGAATCTCACACAGCGCGACCTGATTCCTCAATTTGGTTCGGAGAGCGCAGTTTCAATGTTCATGACGGGACAACGGAATCTCACTTTAGAACAAGTGCGGAAATTGAGTGCTCGGTTCAAACTTCCTGCTGATGTATTCATCCCCAAGGCATCTGTCCCTGATCGCACCAACCGAGCGGTAAATGGGCACGCACGTTCTCAATAATCCTCTTAGGAACTTGAACCGAGAACTGCTGATCTTCCGATTCGCAGCATAACCCACGCCTGCGAATCGGGGCGGGTCATTCCATTGTGACTAAATTGGCGCCAGCCCCATTACTTCGCGGGGGCGCCCGCAGGCGGAACGTGCGTTGACCGTATGTGCCGCAGGCCGCTATAATTAAGCCTCCATAGACGACGAGCGACGGGACAAGCTGCCGAGGTTTCCCCTGCAGTAAGGATTCCCGCAAAGCATCAGGAGCACACGATGGTAAAAGCAACACAACTGCGCCCCGGAATGATCATTCAACACCAGGGCGATCTCTATACCGTGTTCAGCGTGGAGCACCGGACGCCGGGGAACAAGCGCGGCTCGATGCAAACAAAGATGCGTAGCCTGCGCACCGGCTCGATTGTGGATTACCGGTTCCGCGCGGAGGAATTCATCGAGCGCGCGATCATGGACGAAGTGGATTTCGAGTTTCTCTATGGCGATTCGTCAGGCTATCACTTCATGAATCTGCAGAGCTACGAGCAGATTTCTCTGGACAAGGAGATTCTCGGCGATGTGGTGGATTATCTGATCCCCAATCTGCAGGTGAAGATCGAGTTTTACGAAGGCAAGCCGATGGGCGTGCTGCTGCCGGACACGGTGGACCTGACCGTGACGGCAACCGAACCGACGGTGCAGAAAGCAACCGCAAGCGCGGTGGGGAAACCGGCGACGCTCGAAACGGGGCTGGTGATTAACGTGCCGCCATTTGTCAACAATGGCGACAAAGTGAAAGTGGACACGTCGGAAGCGCGCTACATCCAGCGCGTGTAGCAAATCCCTGCCAATGCTTCGCTGCGGGCGACGTAGCCCGATTCCCCCGCGTTATCCGGATTTCCTACAAACTTAATTGGGCGCCGCGGACGATTTTTTTCCGAAGACGCGAGCGAAGATCGCGTCCACGGATTGCAGCTGACGGCCGAGGTCGAAGGTTTTGTCGAGCGCCCTGGCATCGAGGATTTTCGTGATGTTCGGATCGGCCCCGACGCGCTGGCGGAAACTCGATTCCGCTTCCCATGCGGCCATGGCGTGCCCTTGGACCCATTTGTAAGCTTCTTCGCGCGGCGCCCCGTGCTCAACCAAATCCTGAAGCAACTGGCCGGAAAAAATTAGGCCCTGCGTCGCATCCAGATTGCGCCGCATGCGCTCCGGGAAAACCTTCATGTGGCCAACGATCTCCGCCATGCGCTCGAGCATGTAGTCGGCCAAAATGGTGGAATCGGGAAGAATGACGCGCTCGACCGAGCTGTGAGAAATATCGCGCTCGTGCCACAGCGCCACGTTTTCCATCGCCGCCACGGAGTTCGCGCGGACGACGCGCGCCAGGCCGCAAATCTGCTCGCAGCCGACGGGATTGCGCTTGTGCGGCATGGCGGAGCTGCCGCGCTGGCTTCCGCCAAACGGCTCTTCGGCCTCGCGCACTTCGGTCCGTTGCAGGTGGCGAATTTCGAGAGCGATGCGCTCGAGCGACGCGGCGACGATGGCAAGGGTTGCGAGATACTGTGCGTGGCGGTCGCGCTCAATTACCTGCGAGGAAATCGGCGCAACGCCCAGACCCAGCCGCTCGCAGATTTTTCGTTCAATTTCCGGGCCAAGGTGGGCGCACGTGCCGACCGCGCCGGCAATTTTGCCCACGGCCATCTGTTTGGCCGCTTCGCGAAAACGGATCAGTCCGCGCCGGTTCTCGTCGTACCAGTTGGCAATCTTCAAGCCGAAGGTGATGGGCTCGGCGTGAACGCCGTGCGTGCGCCCGATTTGCGGAACATCCTTGAACTCCCATGCGCGGCGTTCGAGAATTTCACCGAAGCGCTCGAGGCTTTTCTCGATGCGGAGCGAGGCTTCGCGTACGAGCAAAGCCTGCGCCGTGTCGACCACGTCGTTCGAGGTGAGTCCATAGTGCAACCAGCGCGCGGCTTCCGGATCGCCTACTGTCTCTCCCACGGCGACGGTGAACGCGATGACATCGTGGCGCACGCGCGATTCAATCTCCGAAATGCGCGCCACGTCGATCCGCGCGCGGGCGCGCAGGGACGCCAGCGCGGCACGAGGAACGATTCCCGCTTCGGCGAGAGTTTCCGTTGCAGCCAACTCAACGTCCAGCCACTTCTGGAAGCGGTTTTCGTCACTCCAAATCCGGCCCATTTCTGGGCGCGTGTATCTTGGAATCAATGCGTGTTCTCCCGGCTTGGTGGCCGCCAAACGCTCGCTCGCGGCGCTCCAAGCATTCGATAACCGCTATTGGGGAATACGGAGCCGCCGCAGGCTATGATAACCGAAGTCTGCCATTCACTGAGGCAAGAAAACGGGCGCAAAAGACGCCACGGCGGAGCGGAATTTCAGGCAGGGCGCAGCCTTTCGCGAAACGGAACCACTCGCGTTGTTTTCTGCGCGCTCCAGTGGTTTCGAGTTGCCGGCGATGCCGCGCTCACGTGCCGGCTCTCGGATGGATGCGGCTGCAACTCCGGAAGCTCGCCGGGCAATTCCCGGGTCCCGAGCATGCGCTGAGCCTTTTGTATGAGGTCCCACCGGCTCCCCACGCCGAATTTGGCGAGCAGAGAAGATACGTGAAACTTGACCGTGCGGACGGAAATGCTGAGGCGGTCGGCGATCTCTTTGTTGATGCGATTCCTCAGGAGTTCTCGTAGGACTTCGCCTTCGCGAGGACTAAGAGGAATCGAGCAAGACAGGTTGCGGCCGAGGCGCAGAAGCTCTTCGGCTTGCTTGGTGACGCGGTCAATTAGTTCTTCATTGGCAGGGACCCAAATGGCGTAGTCCTTTGGCAACTCACCGCGCACCATGCAACCGAGAGCTAATAAGCTCGCCGCGCGATCGATCGCCGCCTCTCTATCGCCATTCAGTTCCACCTGAAATCGCTGCGAACCGCTGCGGCGGTCGCAAAATACAACGATCTCAGGAGCGGTGGCACGCCGCAAATCCGGTGATTCTTTTTTTGTTTCTGGTTTTTCTTTGGTCTCGAAAAATCCGCGCAGTTTCCGACCCTTTCGTAGAATGGCAGCCCCCTTGGGAACGAAACTTTTAAAGTTCGACGGGCTGGTCAGAAGCAGCGCTTGTGTTTCTGGAGAATCGAGAAAAGTGTTTTTGTCAGTGTCGTGAGCGCAATCAAGCGATTGATTCCGACTGGCTTATAGAGCGCCAAACCACGCTTCGTTCGCCAACCCCATGCCCCAGCCTTGCAAGCAGGGCACCCAAATGAGCAGAAAATTCAAAGGTACTAGTATCAATATCTTGCCCGCCCGTTCCTAAGGTGATTTACTGATTGACCCGGAGAGGTTTTTCCCAGTACCGCGTAATTTCTTCCGGTGCGGCGCGGGGGGTGCATGATGACAAGCGGCGAGCCAGATCTCTGATACTACAAATTTAGTGGTCCTAGAGGTACCTTTTGGGAAGCGACCAGAAGCTCTCCATGGAAAGCGGCTTCGGTTGGACGGCGATTCAGGGCTTCCATGGCAGATAAGTGCACCAAATCGGGGTTGTTATTGGTATCGGAGACGTGCGCCAGAATCAGGAAACGCGCGCGGCCATCGAAGCCTTCGGGATCGGCAAGATATTCGCTGACAATGTGATTCGACAAATGGCCCGTGCGGCTCATCACTCTCTGTTTGACGTACCACGGATATGGCCCGACTTTGAGCATTTCGAGATCATGGTTGGATTCGAGAATCAGGCAATCCGTCTCGCGGAGATGATGTTTCACCAGCTCGGGCAGATAACCAAGGTCGGTGACAATGGCCACCTTCGTTCCATTCGTGCGGAACGCGTAGCCGACGGGATCGGCGGCGTCGTGCGGAACAGAGAAAGGGGAAATGTCGATGTCGCCGATCGTGAATCGCTCGCCCGCGCGGATGTATTCGACGCGCTCCATTTTTTTGCCGGTTGCTTCGGGAAGGGACCGGACGATTTCGCAGCAAGTGGACTCGGTGAGGTACGCGGTGGCGCGCCAGTGATTCAGAAGCTGGGGAAGGCCGCTCGAGTGGTCCGTGTGCTCGTGGGAAATGAGGATGCCGTCGATCCTGTCCGGGGCTTTTCCCAGCGCGGCAAGCCGCCGAAGGGTTTCTTTGCGGCCGAGCCCGGCATCCACCAAAAGGCAGGTGTGCTCGGTTTCGAGCAACATAGCGTTGCCGGAACTGCCCGACGCGAGAATGGAAACTCGGAAGCTGATGGGCCCTCGCTGGCCGCCAGAGCCTGCGGCTGCTGCCATGCATGATTGCAAACCTATGAAGATACGTCAATGGAATGAAGCATGAGACTGCAAGAGAGCGATCGCGGCAGGGTTCGTGCGTTGCGCCTTCAACAAGCCAAATGCGCGGGCGTGAGCATAAAGCCGTTGAGGCTGCCCAGGATGGAAGCGGAAATTCGTTCCGATTGAAATAGATCGTTCGCAACCTGCTGAATTTCTTCTCGCGTCACCGCTTCCATGGATGCAATACGCTCCTCGGACGGAATATAACGTCCGAAATAGAGATATTGCCGCGCGAGATCGCTCATGCGCGAGCCGGTGGATTCGAGCGCAAGCAGAGTCGCTCCCTTCAGATTCGCTTTCGAGCGGCGCAATTCCTCGTCGGTCACTGCATTTTGTTTTAGATCCCGGAGTTCGATGATGACAGAGCGAATGAGCTGCTCGACGGTTTCCAGGCTCGTGCCCGCGTAAATCGTGAGCATCCCAGAGTCGCGATAGTGGTTCATTTCGCTAAAGACTGCGTATGCCAGCCCTTGCTTTTCGCGAATGTTTTGGAAAAGCCGGGAGGACATACCACTGCCCAGTAAGTTGTTCAGCACCGATGCCGCATAGCGCCGTGAATCGACCATCGAATAGGCCGGGACGCCGAGGCAAAGATGGACCTGCTCGAGTTCATTTTTCGAGCGCGACGCGATTTCTGTCCGATGCGCCGGCAGGGGCGGCCCATCGTGACGGGCAGTTTCGGCGGACGCACGCGCGCCGAAGCGCGGTTGGATCAAGTCGAGAAGCTGCTGATGGGAGATATTCCCGGCGGCGGTGATGACCATGTTGTTGGGCGCGTACCACTGGCGAAACCAGTTCTGAAGAGCCTCGCGGTCGAATCGTTCCACGGTCTCGGCGGTTCCCAGAATCGGGCGGCCGAGGGCGTGATGGCCCCAAAAACTTTTCGAGAACATTTCGTGGACGAGGTCTTCGGGGTTGTCCTCGACCATGCGAATTTCTTCGAGCACGACGGATTGTTCCCGGCGGATCTCTTCCTCGGGAAACTGCGGATTGAGCATCATGTCCGCCAAGACGTCGAACACGGCATCCAAGTGCTCGTCGAGCACGCGCGTATTGAAGCAAACCATCTCCTTGGCCGTGAAAGCGTCCACCATGCCGCCGACGCGGTCTACCTCGCGCGCAATGTCTTCCGCCTTTCGCCGCGCTGTGCCCTTGAATACCATGTGCTCGATGAAATGCGAGATGCCGTTCCATTCGGCAGGCTCGGAGCGCGAACCACTGCGAATCCAAAAGCCCACGGAAACGGAACGCACATGCTGCATCGGTTCCGTTACAACCACCAAACCGTTGGGGAGGGTGGTTTCCTCGATTTCGCGATGGCTGGCGTTTACCAAGCCTCTATTCTTGCACGACCGAAAACAAAGTCATACTCCCTGACGAAAATCAGTTTCGTAAATTTCTGCAAGCAACTCGGCAGGCTAAGGCAAAAATATATTCGCGATGCACGGGATTCCGCACCTTGTGCCGCGCGGTGTTACGCCAGGGACACGCACGAACCGCTAAAAAATCCTTTCCTCAGGATCGAGCTTGCCGTATTCCCTGGTGTAATGTAGCGGGACGTCGGAATACGTTCCCCCTTCCCCTGCGGAACGTCGCTTGAGCGGAAAATATAGCGCCAGATAGATTCCGGCGAATCGCAAAATCACTTTCTGTGCGCGTGCTATGATGAAGAAAAGGAAGCGTCGTGCGCGAACAGGCCGTGAAACCTAATCGAACAGCAGTGCCCATTGCCCTGCTCGGTAAATCGAGCGCGGAGCTGAGCGAGCTGGCGGTATCTTTGGGTGAACCGCGCTATCGCGGCGCGCAGATTTATCACGCGCTATACGCCGAGGGCCGGCGGCAGATTGAAGAAATGTCCGTTCTGCCGGCGGAGCTGCGCGGCAGGCTTGCAGCCATCGCGAACGTTTCACTCCCCAATATCGTTCAGCGCCATCGCTCCGCCGATGGCACGGTGCGATATGTCTTGCGAACCGCTGACGTGGACAGGGCACGAGCCGCAACTGTCGAGACGGTCTTCATGCCGGAAGAAACGCGCCAAACGATTTGCGTATCGACGCAGGCAGGTTGCGCGGTGAATTGCCACTTTTGCCTGACCGCGACGCTGGGCCTCGTGCGCAATTTGACTACGGGGGAAATCATCGGGCAGCTCCTTGTTGCGCTGGACGACAATCGCGCGGCGCTGAAACCGCAAACAAACGTCGTGTTCATGGGCCAGGGCGAGCCGCTTCTCAATTACGATCCGGTAATCTGCGCGCTGAGGATTTTGCTGGACCCGAAAGGGTTAGCGATTTCGCCGAAGCACGTGACGCTGTCGACGAGCGGAATCATTCCCGGAATCGAGAAACTCGGGAAAGAACCTGTGCGGCCGAAACTGGCGATTTCACTGAATGCGTCGAACGACGAACAACGCAACGCCATCATGCCTATCAATCGGAAATACCCGCTATCAGAGCTGCTCGATGCTTGCCGAAATTATCCATTGCGGCCCTGGGAATGGCTCACATTCGAGTACGTCTTGCTCGGCGGATTCAATGACCATCCGGAAGATGCGCGGCGCGTGGCAAAATTGATTGCTCATTTGCGAGCCAAGGTGAACCTGATTCCGTGGAATCCGGGCGAACTGCCATATCGGCCGCCGGATTCGGCGCGTGTCGAGGAATTCCGCAAAATCCTGGCGGATAAGGGCCACCGCGTTTTTGTGCGTTATTCGCGCGGACAGGACGTTATGGCCGCGTGCGGCCAATTGGCGCTGCTCGAATCGCCGCAAATCGTTCCCACGCAAACCCTCTCATCCACTTCTGACTAAATGACGTTCCGTTTTTTTCTGAATACGATGAACGGTTAGTGTAAGCCGATCACGGCCATCATGCGGCCCGTGCTTCCCTCACGCCGGTAGCTGAAAAACAAATCCGTGCGGCACGACGTGCAAAACTTGGTGGCAAAAATATTTCTGGGCGCAAGGCCGGCGCCGACAAGGATCGCAGAATTGGCAGCGTGAAGGTCCAGATTGCATCGGGGCGGAGGCGGCTCGTGCCCTGGGGGCATCATGGTAAGCCAAGGGAGCGGATTGGGATTTTCGCCCGATGCGAGCGCATCGAACGGGCCGTGGAACCATTCGCTTGCATTCGAGAATTGCGACGCGAATTCCTGAACGACCTCGGGACCCACTTCGTAACAACAGGGTCCAATTCCGGGCCCGAGGGCAGCGAGCAAATCTTGCGGCCGCGTGCCGAACTCCATCGTCATTCGGCCAACGGTCTTGGCCGCGACGCGCGACAACGTGCCGCGCCATCCCGCATGGATGGCAGCTACAGCGCGGCGGCGAGGATCGACGAGCAGTATCGGAATGCAATCCGCTGTCTGCACGCCCAGGAGCAGAGCGGGCGCGGCGGTTACGAGCGCGTCTCCTTTCAGCAGATCGAGAGGCGGCTTATCGATCCTGTGGACCACGTCGGAATGAATTTGCCGGAGAGTAATCAGCGATTTGCTGCTGCTTCCGAGCGCTTCGAGGAACTGGCGGCGATTCGCTTCGACTCGCTCGCGGCGGTCCCAATCCGTGAAACCCAGATTGAGCGCCGTCTCTTTTTTTGAGCGGGCGATTCGCGAACTTTCCAGTTCACTGGCTCCGCCCAGCCGCGTGCTGAAGCCGTGAACGAGCCACTTCAATTCGCGGAATCGGCGGACTTGCAGAATCCGCAGATCGCCGGCCTGGCGCCATTGCCAGCCCGCGTCGGCCTGGTTCGGCAGCCTGCGCGCGTGTCTCGCAGCCACTTTGACATTCGCACGTTTCACCGGCACCGGCGTCTCCATTGCCTCAGCGGCTTCCAATTATAGGTATAATGCGGCGGCGAAGCGAATCTGAGCGCGCGCCGGCATTCAAAAAAAGGGTGCGCAAAGCAAACCGCCGGTAACTTCTCGCGCCAGACGCGCATCGCTCGAGCCGTCGGGGATAATAATGATCGTCGGTCTGGGTGTTGACATTGCGGAGATCGATCGCGTGGAGAAAGCCATTCGCCGCTACGGCGACGCTTTCCTCGATCGAGTTTTTACTCCGGAGGAAGTTCTTTACTGCGAGCGGCACAAGAACAAGTTTGAACGCTACGCCGCGCGATTTGCGGCGAAAGAAGCGGCGATGAAGGCGCTGGGCACGGGCTGGAGAAAAGGAGTGCGCTGGCGCGATATCGCAGTGAAAAATGAACCGGGCGGAAAGCCCGGACTGTATCTCTCGGGTAAGGCCGGGGAACACGCGGCGCGGCTCGGCGCGAAGCGATTTTCGCTATCCATGAGCCATGCGAGCAATTTCGCGCTCGCTCAGGTGATTCTCGAAAGCGAAACGCCGCCGGACAGCGGAATCAGCGGATCATCAGCCTGATTAAAAACCAGATCGATCCAACAGTTACGCGGCCAAGCGCCGCGGACGCGCATTTTCAGGAAATTTCCGCTAATGGCGGCGGTCCAATCTTCGCCTCTGCGATCGAGCGTCAGGACACGCAGAGTTTTATTGTTCTGAGAAGCGCGAAAGACTTTCACCTTTTCGGTTGCGACGGCGCGCAATTCACGCGCGCGACGATGAATCACGGCATCGTCGATTCTCTCATCCAAGCTTGCGGCCTGGGTGCCGGCGCGCGGCGAAAATGAGAATACATGCAGATAGGAGAGCGGCAAGCCTTCGATGAACTGCATGGTGGCGCGGTGATCTTCTTCGGTTTCGCCGGGGAAGCCGGCAATCACGTCCGCGCCGATCGCCGCGTGCGGCAATCGACCGTGAATGATCTCAACGCGGCGCGCGTAGTGCGCGGCGCGGTACCATCGATGCATCGCGCGCAGGATCCGGTCTGATCCTGATTGCAGCGGCATGTGGAAATGCGGGGCAATGCGATCCGTCGAAGCCACCAACTCGACGAAATCCTGCGTCACATCCATTGGTTCGATGGAGCTGAAACGCAATCTTTCAAGCACGGTTTCATGCAGAATTCTCTGGATCAAATCTTGCAGGTTCGCACGCAGCGCCAGTTCGCGGCCGTAGCTTCCTAGATCGATTCCGCTCAGAACCACTTCCTGCGCGCCGGACTCAACCAGTTGGTGAATCTCGGAGAGCACGCGATCCGGCGGAAGGCTGCGACTGCGCCCGCGCACGGACGGAATCACGCAGTACGAGCAGCGATGGTTGCAGCCATCCTGAATCTTTAACGTGGGGCGCGTGCGCTCACCGGAGGAATCCTCGGGCGGCGCAGTCAGCACTTCCGTCGCAGTGCTCATCTCTTCTCGAACAATTTGCGCCCTGGGAGCAATCTGCTGTCCCACGGCGGTGATGGAGATGAAAGCGCCGCGGTCAACAAGCGGAGCGATCTCCGCCTGGTGGGAGTTACCGATCACCCAGGCGACGCCCTCGATCGCCGCAACTTCTTCCGGGGCGCGCTGCGCGTAGCATCCGGTGACGACGACACGCGCGCCGGGATTTGCGCGGTGAATCCGCCGAATCGCCTCGCGCGCTTGCGCGTCAGCGGCAGCCGTGACCGTGCACGTATTCAGCACAACCAGATTCGCGACGCCCTCCGATTCGGCCAGGGAATATCCTCGCGCGAGAAAACTCCGCCGAATCGCCGCAGCATCCGCCTGCGTGGCGCGGCATCCAAAGTTCTGAATGAAAAATGCGGGCATCGAGAGGCCTTATTTCCTTGCGTGGGCCGCGGAATACCACGCCCAGGTTCGGCGCAATCCTTCCTCGAAATCCACGTGCGGCTCGTAACCGAGAACTTGCCGGCTGCGCGTGATGTCTGCCTGCGAATGAAGAATGTCGCCGGGCCGCGGCGGGTCGTATTTTGCGCGCACCGGGCGCCCGCAAATCTTCTCCAGCAGTTTCAGCACGTCGTTGAGCGTGATGCGGAGGCCTGTCCCGCCATTGAAAACTTTTCCAGAGGCGCCCGAAGCTTCGCAAGCGCGCAGAGAAGCATCCACGACATTGTCGACGAATGTAAAATCGCGCGACTGTTCGCCGTCACCATAGACCACCGGAGGAACTCCGTCGAGTAGCGCCAACATGAAACGCGACAGCACTCCAGAATATTGCGAGGTTGGGTCCTGGCGTGGACCAAAGACGTTGAAATAGCGCATGGAAACGTTTTCGAGGCCATACACGCGTCCAAACACCTGGGCGTACAGTTCGCCGACCAGCTTCGTCACGCCATAGGGCGAAATGGGCTCCGCTGGCATGGTTTCGACCTTGGGCTGAGTCACGGTCTCGCCATAGGCGGAAGACGATGCGGCAAAGACCAAGCGGCGGACTTTAGCGTCGCGAGCTGCCACGAGGACGTTCAACGTCCCATCGACATTGATGCTGTTGGTCTCGATGGGATCTTTCACCGAGCGCGGCACAGACGTCCGCGCCGCAAGATGCAGCACGAAGTCGGCGTCCTGGCACGCCTCGCGCGCCGCTTCGAAATCGCAGATGCTGCCGCGAATCAGCCGAATCTTGTTTTGAAGGGCGGCGAGATTCTCCTCTTTGCCCGACGAAAAATCATCGAGGACGGTCACGTCGTGATGGCGGCGCACGAGTTCCTCGACGATATTCGAGCCGATGAACCCCGCACCACCCGTCACCAGGTAGCGCATCCAGTTTCCTCCTTGAACGGCTGAGCGACAGAGCAGCAGATGACTCAGCAGTGAGCGATTTTTTCGCGATACTGGGTTAATCCGCGCGTGGCATTGCGCGTGTCAACCACGAGCTGCGCTGCCTCGGCAATTGCCGCGTAATCGTAAGCCGAATGGTCCGTGGCGATCAGCACGCAATCATACGACGCCAATGCCGCCGGAGTGAGTTCCACCGAGCGCATTGCCGAATAATCATAATGCCGCATCTTGTGGAGCGCCGGGAAATAGGGATCGTTGTACTCCAGGTGCGCGCCGCGCTCCATCAGCAATTGCATCAATTTGAGAGACGGTGACTCGCGCAGATCATCGACATCTTTCTTGTACGCCACGCCGAGCAGCAGCACGCGCGAGCCTTTCAGGCTTTTCTGGCGCTCGTTCAGCGCCTCGGCCACCGCATTGACCACGTGGTACGGCATGGAGGAGTTGATTTCGCCAGCCAATTCAATGAAGCGCGTGGAAAAATCATACTCTCGCGCTTTCCATGAAAGATAAAATGGGTCGACCGGTATGCAATGGCCGCCCAGCCCGGGACCCGGGTAAAACGGCATGAAGCCGAACGGTTTGGTCGCCGCGCTGTCAATCACTTCCCAAACATCCATGCCCATGCGCTGGCACAGGAGCTTGAGCTCGTTCACCAGGGCAATATTCACGCAGCGGAAGATGTTTTCGAGCAGCTTGGACATCTCCGCCGCCCGCGTCGAGCTGACTCGAACCACGCGCGCGACGATTTGCGTATACAGATTCACGGCCGCCTTGCCGCTGGCCGGATTGATTCCACCAACGACTTTCGGAATCTGCGCCAGGCCGTACTGTTTATTGCCCGGATCTTCGCGCTCCGGCGAAAAGGCCAGGTAAAAGTCCGGCCGCTTCGCGGCGCTTTCGCTAGCTTCGATTGGGCAACGCAATCCGCCTTGTTCGAGAATGGGGAGAACGAGTTCTTCGGTGGTTCCTGGATAGGTCGTGCTCTCAAGCACGATCAATTGGTCACGCTGGAGATGCGGAGCAATCGATCGCGCCGTGTTCTCCACGTAGGAAAGGTCCGGATCCCGGCGGTCGTCAAGGGGAGTCGGCACGCAAATCAATACGGCGTCCATCTCGCGCAATTTAGCGAAATCCGTGGTGGCCGAAAAATGGCGCGTCCCAACATGCTTTGCGATTTGATCCGCCGGGATGTGTTTGATGTACGATTCGCCGCGATTCAGCTTTTCCGTTTTGAGCGCGTCGGTATCGAAGCCGAGTACAAAATGGCCGGTTTCCGCGAAGCGCAGGGCCAGCGGAAGGCCGACGTACCCGCAACCGATAATGCCAATTTTTAATCCCTTTCCTGAAAAGTATTCCGGAGTGCGCTGGGCCATAGAGGGCAAACCCGCCTTTCCGCAGTATATGAAACTGTAACGGACTTACGTTAATAGTCTCGCAGTTTGATTGACTTCACAAACGTTGCACGCAATTCGACCCGCCCGGTCGTTTGGTTTATACGTCAGGGTCGTAATTCAAGTATGGCGCCAGCCAGCGTTCCACCTCGCGCAGATTCATGCCCTTGCGCCGGTGATACTCTTCGACCTGATCGCGATCGATTTTTCCCACCGCGAAATACTTCGATTGAGGATGCGAGAAATAAAGCCCACAAACCGAAGCGGCGGGATACATGGCGAAATTCTCGGTTAGCTGAATTCCGGTGCGCGATTCGGCGCCGAGCAGGTCGAATAACTGTTGCTTTTCCGTGTGGTCCGGCGAAGCTGGATATCCAGGCGCCGGACGGATCCCTCGATAGCGCTCGCGAAGCAGATCGTCGTGGCCGAGCTTCTCATCCCGGCCAAAGCCCCATTCGTCGCGTGCCCGTTTGTGCATGAACTCCGCCAGCGCCTCTGCCAGGCGATCGGCAAGAGCCTTGGTCATCAGGGCATTGTAGTCGTCATTCGCCTTTTCGAAGCTGGCGACAATCGGCTCGATGTGGATGCCCGCCGTCACGGCAAATGCGCCCAAATAATCCCGCACTCCTGTCTCCTTGGGCGCAACAAAATCCGCCAACGCATTATCGGGTTCACCAGAGGGTTTCTCCATCTGCTGGCGCAATGTGTGAAATGCCGCGTGGCTCCGCGAGCGCGATTCGTCCGTGTAGATTTCAATATCTTCGAGGACGCTATTGGCCGGAAAGAACCCGATCGCCGCCCGGGCGGTAAGAAGCTTTTCGCGAACAATGCGCTCGAGGAGATTTTGCGCATCGTCGAACAATTCCTTGGCCTTCGAACCCACGCCTTCCTGCTCGAATATCCGCGGATAGATTCCGCGCAGTTCCCAAGCGTGAAAGAACGGCGTCCAATCGATGTACGGAACGAGCTCCGCGAGAGGGACGCAATCGTAGGCGCGAACCCCAAGGAAGGACGGCCGCGGCGGCTGATACTTTGACCAGTCGAACACAGGCTTGCGCCGGCGCGCCTCGGCGAGGGAAAGCAGTTTCTGCGTCTGCGGTCCTCGGTGCCTTTCGCGCGTTTTTTCCTGTTCGGCGCCATTCTCGGCGATGAAACGCGTCCTCAGTTCCGCGTTGAGCAAGCTGGCTACCACGCCGACGGCCCGCGAAGCATCCTGAACGTGCACCACAGGCTGCTTGTACATGGGCGCGATCTTCACGGCCGTGTGCACGCGGCTGGTCGTCGCTCCGCCGATGAGCAAGGGGAGCACGAACCCCTCGCGCTGCATCTCTTTTGCGACGTGCGCCATTTCTTCGAGCGAGGGGGTTATCAGCCCGCTCAACCCAATCATGTCTGCCTGGATCTCGCGCGCGGCGCTCAGGATTTTGTCGGTTGCGACCATCACTCCCAAGTCGATTACTTCGTAATTGTTGCAGCCTAATACGACGCCCACGATATTCTTGCCAATATCGTGAACGTCGCCCTTCACGGTCGCGAGAAGCACTTTCCCTTTCGCTTGCCGGCCGCCGCTGGCCTGCTTCTCCGCTTCCATGAACGGTTGCAGGTACGCGACCGACTTTTTCATTACGCGCGCGCTCTTCACCACTTGCGGCAGGAACATTCTCCCCGAACCAAAGAGGTCACCGACCACATTCATGGCGTCCATGAGAGGGCCTTCGATCACCGCGATAGGTTTGCCATATTTTTGGCGAGCTTCCTCGGTGTCGGCTTCGATGTAATCGACGATGCCCTTCAAGAGCGCGTGCTTGAGGCGTTCTTCCACCGGACCTTGGCGCCACGCGCTTTCCTCGACCGGCGCCCTGCCCTTCTGTTTCACGGAGTCCGCGAACGACAGCAATCGTTCCGTCGCGTCCGCGCGGCGATTCAGCAGAACGTCTTCCACCAGCTCGAGCAAATCCCTCGGAATTTCCTCGTAGATGGCAAGCTGTCCGGCGTTGACGATGCCCATGTCCATGCCGGCGCGAATGGCATGGTACAGAAACGCCGAATGCATGGCTTCGCGCACGTCGTGATTGCCGCGAAACGAAAAGGAAATATTGCTGACGCCCCCGCTCACTTTCACGTACGGCAGCAGGGCCTTGATCTGTCGCGTCGCTTCGATGTAATTCACGGCGTAGTTGTTGTGCTCTTCCATCCCGGTCGCGACCGTCAGAATGTTCGGATCGAAAATGATGTCTTCGGGAGGAATGCCCGCCTCCTCGGTGGCTATTTTGTACGAACGCGCGCAAATCTCGAGCTTGCGCGCGACGGTGTCGGCCTGGCCCTTCTCGTCGAATGCCATTACGACCATGCCGGCGCCGTAGCGCCGAATCAGCCGGATGCGCTGCCGAAATGCATCCTCCCCCTCCTTGAGGCTGACGGAATTCACGATTCCTTTGCCTTGAATGCACTTCAGGCCGGCCTCGATGACGCTCCATTTCGAGCTATCGATCATGATCGGGACGCGGGAGATTTCAGGCTCCGAGGCAACGTGATGCAGAAACGTGGTCATGGCCTGCTCGGAATCGAGCATGGCCTCGTCCATGTTGATGTCGATGATCTGCGCGCCGCCTTCGACCTGCTGCCGCGCGATCGCGAGCGCGTCTTCGTATCTTCCGGTTAGGATCAGTTTCGAAAACTTCGGCGAACCAGTGACGTTGGTGCGCTCGCCGATATTGACGAAGTTCGTGTCCGGGCGAATGACCAGCGGCTCGAGGCCGCTGAAGCGGGAATATCGCTCCGGCTTGGACAATGCGTGCGGCTTCAAATCCTTCACGGCGGCGGCGATGGCGTGGATGTGCGCTGGCGTTGTTCCGCAGCAACCGCCAGCGATATTCAGCCACCCATTGGCGGCGAAGTCGCGCAAATCAGCGGCCATGGATTCCGGCGTTTCGTCAAATCCGCCAAAGGCATTGGGCAGGCCAGCGTTTGGATAGCAGCTGATGTAAATGGGCGCGACGCGCGACAGCTCCTCGATGTATGGCCTCATCTGCTTCGCGCCGAGCGCGCAGTTGATTCCGACGCTCAACAAATTCATGTGCGAAACGGAGATCCAGAAAG
>Ga0307372_10001706_pt1 | contig 37657 bp, 35 predicted proteins | sample OX1MG_FD_202533 | JGI IMG/M metagenome (GOLD analysis project Ga0307372, IMG submission 202533) | Soil microbial communities from Risofladan, Vaasa, Finland - OX-1 | ecosystem: Environmental > Terrestrial > Soil > Coastal area > Acid sulfate soil | place: Finland: Risofladan, Vaasa | collected...
TAATATCATGGGACGTTATTTTAGGGGCGTAGCTCAGTGGTAGAGCAGCGGCCTTTTAAGCCGAAGGTCGTGGGTTCGATCCCCACCGCCCCTACCAACTTAAATACCGTATCAGCAGTAGCATGGCGTATTGGCAATCGCGCGACGGAATGGGCATTTGCACTGAAATAGTGCAAATTGTGCGGGATTTGTGCGGGTTTGGTGTCTGGGTTCATTGTGCGCTGCTTCCAGTCATGGTGCGCACGGCCCGGTTTTTCTTTTCCTGCTCGATGGCCTGTTCGACTTTCTGTAGGGCATCGCGTATGTCGTTCTCGGGCACGATGCGGTAGCGCTTGTAGACGCTCGCGGTCTTGTGGCCTGAAATCATCATGCCGACGATTTGACTGACGCCGTTCTTGTCGAAATTCCGCACCGCCGAGCGTCGCAGGTCGTGTACTAGGAGATTCGGCATCCCGGCCTTTGAGCAAGCTGTTCTCCAGCTCTTTCTGGTATCGCCGATGGGTTGGCCGTCACCACAGTGGAACACATACGTCGAAAGTGTTGTGCTGCCATTATGATTTTTGATTGACCGTGACTGCCAGCGCCGCTCGATAATGCGATCGAGTTCTCCGACCAGCGGGAGAATGCGCGGTTCGCCATTTTTGGAGCGTCCAAGGAAAATTGTTTTTGTTTGCCGGTTTACCGTGGACCATTGTGACCTGACCGGGGATTTTTGTACCAGGTGAAGTGAGAGAGAATTCACCTGGCTTTGAGAACCTAAAGAGCTGGAGGTCAAAGCTCGATCACCCGATCCGACACGCCGCGCGTCCGCCAAAGGCTGCCGATGAGGACAGCCTCAAGTTTCCGATGGAGTAGAGTTCCGTGCTTTGGAGGCATGTGCTCGATCTTCCGATGGGACCGTTGCGACTAAACTGCGTCGTTTAAGTGGCGCGGTCATATTTGATGCCCGAATCTTATGCCGCGCTCACCCGAAAATCCCCCGTTCCGAAAACCTCGTCACACAAGCGTTCGTAAGTGCCTGAACCAGAACCGTAAAATTTCTGCATTGGGTTGTTCCGAAAACAGTTGTTTTTGGCGCTCAGACGGTTGCCTGCGACTCCGGAAAATCTTGTTTCTTGTTTTTCAGACCTTGAACGCATAGTATCCACGTTCAGGTTTCGTTCATTTTCGAGGAGGCATCGCGCATTCGGTGTATGGTGCGTGTTTGCGCATTTCGGAGTCAGCTACCACCCACCACAGTTGCATTATATGGGAAGCTATGACAATAAGACTTGTGGACAGTGGCCGTTTTCGACAACTGAGCATCCAAGCCGTATAATGAAGGAGCCGCGGCCGATTTCTACATTGAGACCATCGTGATGACAGCCCCTCCGGATCACGCAGTGTCGGTTTCCAACCGTCGAACTCAGGCTCGCATGGAGTTCGCCAATCCACCCGTTGCGGAGACTTCTCTCGGCTTTTACTTTCAGAAGATAGAGGGTTGGAATGTGCTGCATCAGGGAGCCCTTTGGGAAAGGTTTAGAAGTAGGTATTCCGAGTACGAATTTCTCCCTCCGATCATGGAAATTCCGTCGCAGCCAAACGCCGGGCTGGACCTTGCCTCGATTCCGATCCGGGTGGGTTTCACCGACAACACCAAGACCCAGCTTGTACAGATGCAAGACGGATTTCTCCTCCACAACTGGAGGAAGACACCTGAAATCCGTGAATACCCACGGTATGAGGCAGTGAATCCTGAGCTACAGCAGGATTGGTCAACTTTTCGGGCTTACTTGCATGAGCGGTCGCTTAAAGGGCCAGTCGTTACGCGATGCCAGATGGATTACTTCAATCACCTGGTAAGAGGCGAAGAGTGGCAAGATTTTTCAGACCTGTCGAATCTTTTCACGGTTTGGAACGGCTTTCGGCAGCCAACGGCCGGCGACGGCGAACTCCAGATGGTGTCCTTCAGTTTTTCGTACCGGCTCAAGAGCGGAACGGTAAATGTCGTAGTCCAGCCGGCAATACGGAAGAGTGACGGCAAAGAAATTATTCAGTTTACGCTCTCATCGTCAATGGCACCAAAAAGCTCCGAAGATAAAGCCCTGTTTGCGTGCCTTGATGAATGCCACGATAACGCAGCAGTAGCTTTTCTTGACTTCACAACTGCCCAAGCTCGAGAAAGGTGGAAACAGAAATGAGTGCATCTACTGCTACAGCAATACGCTTCGATCTTTCTATCCCTGATTCCGTCAGGCCGCCGCAACTCGAACGAGTGGTGGAATTTGAGTCAGCACGATGGCTTCCGTCGTTGCTAGCGGACCTTCGATCGCTCGAAGCAAGAGGTCGGAATATCGACGGGATCGGCGATCTCAGGGTCGCCAATACTACTGCCGACAACGTGCGCCGGCTCTTGACGGTCATCTCAGCCGCACCACTGCCTGAACCCAGACTTGCTCCCTTCTCCGGAGGTGGCGTTGCGCTGATTTGCAGCATTGGAGGCAGGGAACTCACGTTCACTGCATATCCGGATAACCGAGATTTTATTTACAGTGACTCGGACGAAAACGATGAGATTGTCGCAGACGGAGTGCTCACTCTGGAGCAACCAAATCGCCTCGCCGAACTAATCACATCTTTCCTATCTCGATAAAATGGAATGACGCTTCTGGATGACGGGACGGTACCGAATGATGCAGTACTTCTTCGGGTAATTGTCCAAGACCCTAACTGGACGACCAGAAAAGCTGGTAGATACAGACCTACACGCCTTGCCTTCTTTTCAACTCAACAAGAAATCTCCTGTTTTGTGGATGCGCCCGGAATAATCGCTGAAATTATGAGAATCTTCCCAGGCCTAGAAATTGCATGTGTCCCCGCATCGGTCATACGGGACGTTGATTTCGCAATTGAACGTCGCCCGGATGAATGCCCCGACGGCTTTAGATGTGATCGGAATTCTCATGTCGTAATTGGGCCCACCGTACAACTCACAAGAAACGAACACGAGAGACGCGCGGGCTCTATCGCTAGACATTTGGGCGTTACAATAATCAATCTCCGCGGGTAACGCCGAACAGTTGATCGACAGATCCTCATCACCTTGGGTGAATTCCAAGACACCTGATTTTGCTGCATAGGAAAACTACGGGAACTGCCCCTCGTTTTCAGGCGATTGCGGCGAGCTGATTTTCAGAGTTTGTGTCCATCTCGACCCCGACGCAGGAAACGGGGTGAAAATCTTCAGAAGTTGATTTTTACCCCGCTCGTCTGCAAGTTTTCCCCGCGTGACACGTGGCCGTACCGGGCCGGTACGGCTTTGGAAACTCAATTTACCGACGACCGCAGCGAAATCGCACGACTGAACGTTGACTCCGCCGCCGGCGCCACGACGTTCTGGTTAAGAATCCCTCACTCAATGTTCGGCCCGGCTCTGCTATCATCCGCCCATGGCGCTTTCTTGCAACTAGCCCCACGTTTCATGGCCGAGTGGCGAGCGATTTAACTGGTCTCGATAGTGCTGCCATTGCGGCATGAGCTTGTCCATCAGTGCAGTGAAGCGATCATTGTGATGTCGCACAAGGATATGCGCCATCTCGTGGACAATGATGTATTCAAGGCAATGCTTTGGTTTTTTTGCAAGCTCCGTGTTAAGGCGAATAGCGCGGGCCCGAGGATTGCAGCTTCCCCACTTGGTCTTCATCTGCTGCACGTAAAGTTTGTCAACGTCGACGCCAATAACCGACGCCCATCTGGATACAAGCGGAGGAACCACTGCTTTGATCTGTTCGCGATAAAATTGGGCAACAATGGCTTGCCTCTTATCCTCACTTGTTCGCGAACGCACCCGCAGAAGGATCTTTCCCGGATTTAACTGCACGCTAGGCGCAGCGTCCGTCTCAAGTACCTGAAGAAGGTAGCGCTTCCCCCAGAGGTAATGGCTCTCCCGGTCCAGATACTCCCGCGGAGTCTCACGCTCCTGCCCTTGGAGCCTCTTCTGTTGCCGCTTGATCCAGTCGAGTTTCGAGATCGCAAAGATGCGGATGGCGTCGAGATTCATCCGCTCAGGTGCCGAGATGCGCACACGCCCTGTCGGTGGATAGACGCTGAGGTGGACGTTCTTGATGTCCTTGAACAACACATCGACGGAAACTCCGCCAAGATCGAGCTGGGCTGTCATCAGTATTCCCTCTGCGCCTTAATGACCGAGAAGATGCGTTCGACCTTGGCTACATCGTGCACGATGTCATATAGAGCTGCTTTGATAGTCTGCTCGCGAGGCGGGACACCTCGCCAGTCATCAGGTCGAACTTCACGGACGGCCGTGTCGATCTTCAATGCCAACGCTTCATCTTGATCGAGGTTGTTCCAAAGAGCTCGCTTTCCCGGCGTGTTTAGTTTCTCTGGTGTCTCCTCCGAGTATCCTGCCTGCACCTTTTTGGAAAGTTCTGCGATCCGCTTCAAATATCCTTCGTATTCGATGGCTTTGGTTTTGCGTGCAACGATAATCTCGTCGAGTAATGTTGACATTTTTTCGTAATAAGCCGGGTCGTTCAGGTGCTCTTTGACGATCTTGCGGCGAACATTGTTCTCAATTGTCTCCGCAATGGCGGTCTTGTTACCTTTCAGGCCACCGAGTTGTGTCGCGATAGCATTGGCGATACCGGTCTTCACGATCAATTCCAGAAGGGCCATGTTGTCGAAAGGCGAAATCTTGCGCGGTTCGTCGGCCTCGATATAGGTATCGAGGAGGTGACGCATGTCGGCCTCGTAGGCCTTGAGGTCTAGCGTTTCGCCGCTTGCTTTGCGGATGATTTCGCGGACGTTCAGGAAGTCATCGAGTTGCTGCTTGATGCGGGCAATGTCGGCCAAGCTATAACCAGCCGGTTCCAACTCGTCGGAGATGTTCGCATAAGCACGCACGAGGGCGACCGTCGCTTTGTAGAGAGCCGCCCTTTGCGGTTCGCGATCCTTGAGGTCAGATGGAATTTCGGTATTGCCGCAGAAATAGTGGATGTACTCCAGTTCGCCCTTGGGTGGCTCGACTGGCTCGCAGAGAAGCGCAAGATTCTCCAGCGCCTGATCAAGTCGCTCCTTGCCCTTCTTCAACCGATCTTGGAGCAACACCTCGGGAGCGGCCCCGCCCGCACTGTGATCAAGCTCGGACGTGTAGACAGCGATGGCATTCTCGACCTTTTTGAACAGGTCCTTGTAGTCCACGATGTACCCGAAGTCCTTGTCTTCTCCATCGAGTCGGTTGACGCGGCAGATGGCCTGAAATAGTCCGTGGTCCTGCATAGACTTGTCGATGTAGAGATACGTGCAGGGCGGCGCATCGAAGCCGGTGAGCAGCTTGTCCACCACCACTACCAGCTTCATGTTCGCTGGTTCCTTTATAAACAGGGTCTTGGCCCGTTCCTCGTATGTCTCGGTTTTGGTCATGCCCGGCTTGGCTTCTACGTCCTTAAGCAGTTCGGTATATGTGTTGTAGATGAACTGCTTGTCGGTCTCGGTGTTGGCTCCGGTTTCCTCCAGCGTTACGTCTCTGGCCAGCGGGTTGTAAGACGTTATAACCGCGCATTTATCTCTGAACGGTGTCTTCTGGAAGAGCGTGAAATACTTGCACGCTTCGTAGATGCTCGACGCAACCAGGATGGCGTTGCCGCGCTCACTGGAGAGACGTGGTTTGACGCTGAAATCGAATACGATGTCCGCCACGACGCGATCCATGCGGACTTTAGAACTGAGCACGTTCTGCATCGTGCCCCATTTCTTTTTCAATTCATCTTTCTGCCAGTCGTTGAGAGCCTTAGTTTTGGCCTCGAACCAAGCGTCGATTTTCTCCTCAGAGCCAAGGCGCTGATCGATGTCTCGCGCCTCATAAATGAGATCGAGCACCACTCCATCCTCCACTCCCTCACTGAACTTATATGTGTGGATGTAGCCGCCGAATACTTCAAGGCTGGTCTTTTTGTCCTTCTTCAAGAGCGGTGTGCCGGTGAATCCGATGAATACGGCGTTGGGCATCATCGCCTTCATCACTCGGTGCAGCTTGCCGCTCTGTGTCCGGTGGCATTCGTCCACGAACACAAATACCTCACCCACCGTAGGACTCGGCTGGGCCTCTAGCTCCCGGATGAAGGCGTCGAAGTCGTCCACGTCCCTGCGGCCGAATTTGTGCACCAGCGAGCACAGCAGGCGTGGTTTGGCTTGGCCAAGCTGGTTCATTAGGTCGCGGGCACTGCTCGTGCGTTTGATGGGCTCGTCCATCTCTGTGAAGACCCGCTCGATCTGTCTGTCCAGTTCGTCACGGTCCGTGATTATGACGACGCGAGCATTCGGGTTATTTTCTAAAATCCATTTAGCCAGCAGCACCATGACGATGCTCTTGCCGCTGCCCTGCGTGTGCCAGATGATCCCGCCTTTGCGCTGGCGAACGTGTTCCTGGGCGGCCTTGATGCCGAAATACTGATGCACACGCGGCAATTTCTTGAAGCCACTGTCGAACAGTACAAAGTCGTGCATCAGCTCGATCAGTCTGTGCTTTTCGCAAATCTTGAGCAGATACTTATCAAGCTTAAATCGGCTGTCGTCCTCTTCGTCCTCTTTCCATTTGAGGAAATACTTCTCCTCCGTCCCGATAGCACCGTATTGCAGCCCCTCGGAGTCGTTACCGGCGAAAACGATTTGAACGGTCGCGAAGAATGACTCGTTGAACTCTTTCTGCTGGTTGGAGAGCAGCTGCCGGATGCCGTCACCGATGGTTACGCGGCTGTTTTTCAACTCCAAGACACCGACGGCGATACCGTTCACATACAGCACCAGGTCCGGCCGACGCTCAAGGTTACCCTTGAGCGTGACCTCTTCGGCGATGGCAAAATCGTTCTGCTCTGGCTCGTCCCAGTTAACGAGACGTACTGTCTCAGTGACCTTGCCAGCCTCGATCTTCACCGGAACGCCGTAACGCAGAAGGTTGTAAACGGCCTGGTTGTTGCCGTACGGCGAGCGGTTGTGGTTATCCGCTTCTGTGCGCAGTTTGTGCAGCGCGACACTGATCTGCGCCGTGGTGTAGCCGTTCTTGGTCAGCCACGCAGAGAGCAGCCCTTCCTCGATGTTGCTGTTGCCGTCGCGGTCAGTCCAGTCGCCGAGGTAGCGATACTTCAGCTCGTCCCGAAACAGGGCGATGATGCGGTTCTGCGTAGCACGCTCTGGTTGGCCGACGCCGTTCATTTCATTTCCCAATCAATTTGAAGCTGATCTGGTAGCGGTAGAAGACAATGCTCGGCACCAGTGCCAGCGCTCTTCGGATTCTTTGATCGTCGTCAAGCGCGATGATCACGCCCTTGACGCTTTGCCCGTTCTCGGCCAGCTCCTCCTGCACATAGCCCATGTAGCGCAGCGCTTGGCCGACAACCACATCGCTTGCTCGACCTTTCTTTAGCTCCACTACCAACAGGCTTTTCTTATTCTTGCTAACCGCAAGTATGTCGATGGGGCCAGTATCGGTTGAGTATTGCTGACCGACGCGCTCCCCTTCTTCCTCGTAGATGTCATATTCCTTGCCGAGATCGGTCTGCTCCCAGTTCTGTACCAAGAAGTCTTCCAAGTGCTTTTCCATCGCAAAAGCGGCCGGATCCTCGACCGTTTCGTCGGTCGAGACCAACATGGGCGAAGCAACGCCGCCGATCAACTTCTCGATTTCGTCGCCATATCCCGTGATGTCGCTGACCGTGCCTATCGAGCCGGTGGAGTTTCTCAGCGCTTCGCTCATCTCGGAACGGTCGATGGTTTGGTTCAGCCAATGAACGGGTCTTCGGTGCGGAAGCGCTCCGCCGGGTTGGTAGGCGTAATCGCCGCTAACTTCCCCCACCCGATAGCGTCCGGACCCATCGGGACAGACCACTAGATCGCCCTTCTTGATGCCCTTGGACACCGTCCACAATGCACCGCAGGACAGCCCGGCACCGATCCTTGTTTTTTGGGGATGCCCCGCCAGATAAATGGGAATGAATTCCTTATTAAACGTGCGCCACTCCTCGGGAAGCCTTCCGGTTAGTTCTTGGGGGATGCCGAAGTCGGCCCCAATGAAGTTCCCGGCGAAACACTGCTCGGCGAAAGCGCTCTTCTTGCCCAACATAACTCGGTAGTAGCTCTTCATACGAGACGCGTCCTTCCGGTGAGCAGCTCTTGCATCATGCCCCGCTTGATCTGCCGGATTTTGGCGAGCTTTTTCTCCAACGCGGCGATGTCATCATCCATATCCGAGAGAATTGTGGCGATGGCGGATTGTTCGGCTTTGTCAGAGGGAATGGGAAACACGAACTCTGACATTTCGACACGGTTGATCTTGGGCATTCCGCTGCGAACTGAGACAGATTCGGCATATTTAGTAAACTGGTGCCCCAAGATCACAGCCAACATAAAACCGGAGGAAACATCTTTCGCAGGCTTCAGCGGGTACATGTCTGCACTGCAAAGGCCACTAAAGTCAGCAAGAAATGCCTTTCGCAGGTATGGGTTGATTTTGCCATAGACAATGTCTCCCTCTGCGAACAAATACTTGCCGCTGATTGCGCCTTGCTCTCCGGCGGTCTGGCGAGTTACAAGGTTTCCCGTACCACTTTCGACGTGAACAGGTCCGACCAGAAACATCGATTTGTACGGCTCCATCTTGGGGTCGACTTGCCCCTGTGCTATTCGGACTGCCGCTAGTAGTGGCCTCACCTCCCAATCTTTCGGAATCACCCCCACTTCTGCCTGTTTGTAACCGGGTTTGATCTCGAACTGCGGCAGGCGCTTCTTGCCGGTGAGCAAATCCTGCATAGCGCCTTGTTTAATCTGGCGCTTCTTGGTGATGAGCTGGTCCAGCGACTCGATCAGCGCATCTGCATCGGAGAGCGCCTGGGCGATGGCTTCTTGCTCGGCTTTGGTAGGAAGCGGTAATAAGGCTGCCCTCACGTGCGCTGGGCCAAAGTTGAGCTGCGCAGAACCTGTCGCTTTGCCGCTTATCTGGTCCTTGAAGAGTTGCGACCTCAGGAAATGCTTGAAGTAGTCTTTGTTCAGAAGAGGTGAGGCGATCTTAAATCGCATAGTGCTGGTATTCATGCATAACGGCAGGTGCTCACTGGAAAGAACACCAACCTTTTCATCAAACCTGCTCACAGTAATACCTGAGCAGGCAATCACGATGTCGCCCGCATCGGCAAGGAAGTGCGAATACCAACCATTCGCTTCGCGTTCAGAGATGTATCTACTTGTCTTGTCGAGACAGATTTTTCCGTTCTCAATGTTTGTTCCGTTGAAGAGTTTCACGCCAGCGCTCGTGAACTGATAATTTCGAACACCGGGACCTTCCTGATACCAGACAACGTCGGGCAGGTGAGCTGTGGACCATTCCTCCGGAATCATCCCCACATCGGTCTGCTTGTAGCCTTTCGGAACGCACGACTCAGGCGCAGAGTATCGTTTTTCAGAGACTGGCGCCTCTTTCGACGTCACCATGCGAACCCCATTCGTTTGAGATCCTGGTTCACCTTATTTTCCAGATCGGCCACCTCCCTAATCATCAGGGGCAGCGGGGTTTCGTAGCGTTCGGCCAGTTCCTTTACGCGTCGAGTGAGGGCCTGGCTGACCCGGTTCATCTCGCCGTGGATAGCGGCGTTGATTGCGGCGAGCCATTTGTCGTCTACCACCAGCGTCTTGATCTCGGCCTCCGTCAGTTTTGGATATTTTGCGAGAGCCTTAGCATCGAGATCAGCTTCGGCATCCTTGAGGCGCTTTTTGAGATCGGTCTCATCGGCGTTCAGTTTGAGCCAGTCGTTCAGCACGGCAGCTTCGTCTTTGGACTCCCTCTCGCCAATGATCTTTTTCAAGAGTGCAGCGACGTTGACCTTGTTTACCTTGTCGAGTTCGGAGAAGACACCGTCTTCGCCGCCGTGTTCCTCTTCAAGCTCGGCGAGTTTGGCGGTGATGGCTTCCAACTCGGCGCTGAGCTGGCCAATGGAAGCCTGCTCCTCTGCATAGTAGCGGGCAACGATGAGAGGCTTGGGGATTAAGTCGCAAGCCCAACCTTTGTCCCTTTGCTTGCCCTTCTTGTCGGCCTCGATGATGCGATACGTCTCGGGCCTCCAGCCGTCGGCGGCAATCAGATAGCAATCGTCCTGCATGGTCTGCACCCAGTAATCCATGAGGTGCTGGTAGATGTCATAGCGGTTGATGAGTGGCTTACCGGCATAATGGGCCAGCAAATCCTCGGACAGGCGTGCGATGACCTCTTTTGGGTGGCAGCTGGGTTGCAGGGCTTTGAGCGTTTTGGCGGTTTTGTCCCGCCAGATGGCGAAGTGCGCGTTCATACCTGCGATAAAGTTAGTGAACTCAGGATGGTCGTAGATGGTGGACTTAATTGCCGACTTTTCAATCGCGAGGTCCACGTAGCCCGGGCGATCTGGCTTGAATAGCACGTCGCTGAGCTTCGGACACACCTTCCAATAGCTATCGAGTGCCTTCATATCACGCACCGGGATGCCCCCGCGCAGGTGGCCGTCAATGTCCTGGAGGTCCACGGTCTGCTGGCTGTCGATGTATCGCGGAAGGTTGAGGTTGAATTCATTCTTCTCGATTTCCTCGACGCTGACCATGCGTGAATATTTCGCGATTTCGATCCGCTTATTAAAGGCATCCACGATCTGGTGGATGTCCTGGGCGCGAAGGCGGTTCTTGGGGCCATCCTTCATAAAACCGCCGCTGGCGTCGATCATGAAGATGCCCTTGCGGGCATGGGCGTCCTGTTTGTCTATGACGACAATGCAGGCAGGAATTCCTGTGCCGTAAAACAGATTGGGTGGCAGCCCAATGATGCCCTTGATGTAGCCCTTGCGGATGAGAGCGCGGCGGATGTCGGCCTCAGCATTGCCACGAAATAAAACGCCATGCGGCAAAATGCATGCGCCTTTGCCAGTGGTTTTGAGAGAGCGAACAATGTGGAGCAGATACGCGTAGTCGCCCTGCTTGGAGGGCGGCGTGCCGAATGGCTCGAAGCGTTGGTATGGATCGTCGAGAGGATTTAAGCCCGTGGTCCAGCGTTTGTCGGAGAATGGCGGATTGGCAACGACGTAGTCAAAGGTCTTGAGCGTATCGCCGTTCTTGAACTTGGGGTCGGTCAGTGTGTTGCCCTGCACGATCAGCGCCGTCGGGTTGTTGTGGAGGATCATGTTCATGCGGGCGAGGCCGCTGGTGGCGGCGTCCTTTTCCTGCCCGTAGAGCGTAACCTTGGCTTTGGCTTCGTCTCCCACTTTCAGCAGCAGCGATCCGGAGCCGCAGGTGGGATCATAGACGGTGGTGTCGTTGGTCGTCCTCGCGTCCCGAATGCCAATGATCCGCGCGATGATACGGCTCACCTCAGCCGGGGTGTAAAACTGGCCCTTGCTCTTGCCGCTCTCGGTGGCGAAGTGCCGCATGAGGTATTCGTAGGCGTCGCCAAGAATGTCGTCGCCTTCCGCACGATTTTTCGAGAAATCCAACGCCCTATTCTCGAAGATGGCGATGAGATTCGTGAGTCGCACCACCTTTTCTTTACCATCACCAAGCTTTGTCGCATCGTTAAAGTCAGGAAAATCTGATAGGGAAAGTTGTTCGTTCGCCTTCGTCAGTGGCCCAATGATTTTCTTATTGATTTGGTCGCCGATGTCCGACTTGCCCTTGAGCGCGACCATATCCTTGAAACTCGCGCCCTTTGGAATGGTGATCGGCGCGAAAGGCTGCCCTGCATACTTGTCGCTGACGTATTTTATGAACAGAAGGACGAGGACATAGTCCTTGTATTGGCTGGCATCCATGCCGCCGCGCAATTCGTCGCAGCTTGACCAGAGCGACCCGTACAGTTCACTTTTCTTGATTGCCATTGCCTATTGGCCTTTTCTTCCCACCATTAGGTTATTCACCACGTGACGGCTAACCGCGGTACATTGTACTCCCTAGAGTGGAATCGAGAAGTCTTCACTGGGCCGACATGGCACAAATTTCTAAAACAGCAAAACCTTCACCCAATTCGGATGTCGAAGTGCAGTGGCGGAAAAACCGTAACCGACCAAGCTCCCCCGAAGATTGCTGCATGATGCTCAGTCCAATTTGGACGGCAGGCGCATCGGGGATTAAATCGGCATCTACGAACGAGCTAGGCCCGCTGCAATGGCGCTTTCTGGGGACGTAAACACGTAGGGATACCAAGGCTCCTGGCGATCTGAGCGTGTCGTTCCGTACTCCCGCTTCCGGCATTTCCAACTCAACCTTAAAACACTGAACCACGTTTGAACCTCCTGGCCAAAGTGTTAGAGTAAAGCCAACGGAGCCTGAAAATGCCGAACCTGGACAGTTGGGCGCAGCAAGCGATCCAGCACTGGAAAGAGTTCCGCCCAAGTCTGTATCGCCAACTGAAATCAACCGGGAAGCTGGATGAAGCGGCACAGAACGCGTCGGACCAAACGGAGAACGATCTGGAGAACCTGGTGCTGAAGCACGGAATGTCGTATCAGAACGCGTGGGAAGTCGTGAGGGAAAGGTACCTGTTCCTGCCGGACGAGAAGCAAATGCCGAACCTCGGAGAGAGCCCGGACAGCTCACCCGACCCGGCCAATCTGGCCTCGACTATCGCATCACGCCCGAAGAACAAACCGGCGAGGACTCGCCGAAACAAGAAATCGGTAATAGCATTTCCGCAATCAAAGCCTTTCAGTCCCTCGGATACCTGACGTAAATCATGGACGTGTTTTAACGATAGCCTGAGCTATTGCCAAAGCTGGCAAGGCCCTCTGCCGCTGCTTGCGCGGGTGAGGTGAAAACCTCGGGAGACCATTGCGCCTGACGCGGGTAGCCGCCGCCCAGGAAGCGAAATGCGCGCGGAATGTACGTTCCTTCAGAAGCGTAGCGCAGCCCAATGCACACGCGGCATCGCCAGCGGCAACGCTGGGCTCTTGTCGTGTATCTGCCTCCAGGTTCCCAGCCATAGAGCGCCCGGCGCAGGACTGTACAGTCGGGACAAACCAGAAATCTAGATTGTCCATCTCGCGGTATTGGGCGCAGAACGCTGTGAATGAGGACGCTAACCAGAATGGCAAGCAAAAGTCAGTTCTGAGCCATCAACATATCCCGCGCAATCTTGTACTCTCCATCGTAGGCTCCAGTAAACAGAAAACCCATCTGGCCACACAAGATTTTTCGTATATCTTCAGAGAGTGCCCATGGTGTCGCCTCAAGCTCGTTGTGGAATATGTGCTGGACTGAGTCAAGTCGCAACAAACTATCTTTCTGGATGCATGCGCTTTCAGGAAGAAACATGAACTGCGGGAATTCCAGAAGCCTCACTCGGTCGACGAACTCTCTTTGGTATTTTGGTTTGTTCATCCCGTCAACAACGCTATAGCACGGAGCGACGAGGCAGAGGTGCCGGTTTATCCGGCCACCGCCGCGGATATCGCGAATACCTATCTCTGTAGGATCTGGAACGAGAAGGATAACCGGTCTGAACTTTGCTCTTACGACGGGAAACTCCTCGTAGGGCTCCAAACGTGGAGAATGGATTGTCCTCGCTTGCTTATACCCGTCGCCGGGGCGGGCAATTATGGAGAACTCTGTCGCCTGCGTTTCGCTCGCGTCGAATCTACATGGCCGCCATATTTCTGCGTTCTCATAGGAGTAGAGGACCGGTGCCTTGCAAATCTGACCTGGCCTGACATTAGCGCGAAAATCAGAGCCAAGTTTTTGATAGAAATCCTCAAAGAACTCATCGAGAAACATTTTAATCAGGTTCTCGATCAAGCGTGTCGATTGCCTTCCAGAACACAGCGTCGTAACGGGGTTTTCTAATATGTATTCCCGAAGGATGATTGGAAGCCTGTCTAATTGCCTCGCGAAAAGCTTTTTGTTTCTTCTTTCTTTCCTTAGGCTCAACCAGTGAATGAGTTCGTTTGTATTCTGGTACGGGCTCCTCACCGAGAATGCCACTGAAGTCCAAGAGCTCACCACGCCGCGCGTTGCGCATCGGTGCCGTATGGAAGTAAACGTACTCAAGAAGTTCCCCGGTTGGCCGATCGGCCCACGCTTCAATGATGCGCCGAGCTCGCAACTCATCTAGCACAGCGGGAAAAGCCTCGGAAAGGTCGACTCGTTTGACCGCGTCGACAAAAACGGCATCCCATTCTGTTTTGTTTCCAGTTCGCATACTGATCATGTTGGAGTTGTTGAGCCGGTCTAAAACTTCGTCATATTCTGGTGACCACGGGCCATATTTGTGGAAGCGCCAATTGAAATCGGTCAAGGTGGCTTGCTTTTCGCGGAACGACTCAATATCGAGCAGATAAAGCAGCTTTAGTAGCTTCGTTTTGGTGGCGTACCCACCCGTGTAACGAACGTAACTTAGGACTGCTGGTATGAGGACTGCCAGGTTCATGCGCGAGGTGTCTTCGCTTTTAATTCACTGTAAGAATCTCATGAATTCAGCGTATCGGCAAGAAGCACGCGCTTTTGCAGCATGAAAGAGCCAACCAATGACATCTGATTTCGGAACACGCAATGGGTCGATTCCTGGGTGTGGGGATTCAACAATTTACGGTGAGCAGATCGAAGAGGTTTTTGGAACACGCCCCCTCTGCTGCAGCCTGCGCCTCCGCGCGATCATCGCTCGTGCAGGCGAAGTCTCGCGGGTGCCCGTCGAGGGCCTACCGACTCCGAGCGCGACTTCGATTGTCCGGTAAATCAGGCATCTGGATTACTTCCGGATAGCCCGTTGCTCGGAGACAATCGCCAAGCCGACGAGGGGACCGCATCTCCGGATACACGACGCTTCGCTCGGTTTACTCTCTTGAATTTGCATATATCAGGCACAGTGGGGACTCGGTTGCGCAATTGCCTATACTGGAGTGCTGGCGTAAGATGCACGCCCAGTGACAGATTCCTCGCCCATGCTCGGAAACACAATTTCCCACTACCGCATCATCGAGAAGCTCGGTGGCGGCGGGATGGGCGTCGTTTATAAAGCTGAAGACACGCGTCTCCATCGCTTTGTCGCGCTAAAATTCCTGCCGGAAGAAATCGCGAAGAATCCTCAGGCGCTGCTCCGATTCCAGCGCGAGGCGCAAGCCGCTTCGGCGCTGAATCACCCCAACATCTGCACAATTTATGACATCGGCGAGCACGATGGCCACGCCTACATCGCGATGGAGTTTCTCGACGGATCCACGCTCAAGAATTTGATCGACAGCCGGCCACTCGGCATGGAAATGTTGTTGTCCCTCGCCATCGATATTGCGGACGCGCTCGATGTTGCCCACGCAAAAGGGATCGTTCACCGCGACATCAAGCCCGCGAATATCTTCGTGACCACGCGCGGCCATGCCAAGATTCTCGACTTCGGCCTGGCAAAGCAAACCGTGCTTCCGCACAGCGACTACGTGACACGCACCGCCGACGAGCGAGCCGACGAGCATCTCACCAGCCCTGGAACAACGCTCGGCACGGTTGCCTATATGTCGCCGGAGCAGGCGCGCGGCGAAGAACTCGATGCGCGCTCCGACCTTTTCAGTTTCGGGGCGGTGCTGTATCAAATGGCCACGGGCGCGCTGCCGTTTCGCGGCGATACGTCCGCGGTTATTTTTAACTCTATTCTCGAAAAATCGCCCGTGCCCCCTGTGCGCCTCAATCCCGATGTCCCGCCGAGGCTTGAGGAGATTATTTCAAAGGCCCTCGAAAAGAACCGCAGCCTGCGCTATCAGCACGCCGCCGAAATGCGGGCTGATTTGCAGCGCCTGAAACGCGACTCGGATTCCGGCCGCGCGACGGCGACGCGCGCGGACGCCGACACGCCGACTTCTGCTGCAACGTTTGCCGCCACGCCTTCCGTAGGGGCCGGGCTTGTCCCGCCCGCGGGCGACCCAAGGGTCGCCCCTTCAGTCGCACGCGCACACGTTTCTGGCAGCTCGTCGGTTGCCGCCGTCGCCCGCGAGCACAAATTCGGCCTCGCTGTCACAATCGTAATCGTCCTCGTTCTCGTCGGCGCCGCATCTTATGGAGTCTATTCGTTCCTGCATCGCGCTCCGAAACTCACCTCGAAAGACTCCATCGTCCTCGCCGATTTCACCAACACCACCGGCGACGCGGTCTTCGACGGCACGCTCCGGCAAGGCCTAGCCGTGCAGCTCCAGCAATCGCCCTATTTGAATCTCGTCTCCGACCAGCAAATCGCGCAAACGCTTAAGCTGATGGAGCAGCCGCCCGACACGCGTCTCACCGGCGATCTCGCGCGCCAGGTCTGCCAGCGCGCCAACGCTCAGGCCGTGATTGATGGCTCGGTTGCCAATCTCGGCAGCCAATACGTTATTGGGCTAAACGCGGTGAATTGCCGGACGGGCGATTCGCTGGCGCAGGCACAGGCGACTGCGGATGCCAAAGAGCACGTTCTCGACGCGCTGACAAAGGCTGCGTCCGATATGCGCGCAAAACTCGGCGAATCCCTCGCCTCAGTTCAAAAATTCGATGTGCCGCTCGCGCAGGCCACCACATCCTCCCTTGAAGCTTTGCAGGCCTACACGCAGGGTCACAACCTGGTCTACGAGAAATCGGATTTTGCCGCGGCCATTCCCTTCTTTAGGCAAGCCGTCCGGATTGATCCGAATTTCGCCATGGCTTATTGGTTCCTGAGCGTCAGCTATCACAATCTCGGCGAGGCCACGCTGGCAACCCAGAGTGCGGCAAAAGCCTACGAATTACGGGACCGAGCCAGCGAGGAGGAGAGACTCAGTATTTCGGCGTTCTACCAGGAATTTGCCATCGGAAATGCGCCGAAGGCCCTTGAGGCCTATCGAGTTTGGCAAGAAACGTATCCCCGGGACAGCGCCCCTCACGGAATTATGGTGGGCGCCTATGTACGGCTGGGTCAATGGGACAACGCGCTCGCCGAGGCGCAGACAGCTCTCCGTCTTAATCCGGCCGGCGTAACTTACTCCACGACTGCCCTTTGTTATCTGTTCCTCAATCGGCTGGGCGAAGTAAAAGCCACCGCCGACCAGGCCCACGCGCACCACTTCGACGATTTCACAATTCGCCTAGCTTTGTACTACGTCGCATTTCTCGAGCACGACGAGGGCGGCATGGCGCGCGAAGCGGCGTGGGCCATGGGAAAACCGGGAGTCGAGGGCTTGATGCTCTCCAGCCAGGCCCGAACTGCGGCCTACTCGGGCAAGCTGGGAGCGGCACGCGAGCTGTATCCGCGCGCCATAGGTTCTGCTGAAGACGCAGGGCAAAAAGAAACAGCGGCAGGTTTCATGGCGGATCTGGGCTTCACCGAGGCTCTTTTTGGCAATTCTGCTGACGGCAGGCGAGACGCTGAAAAGGCGCTTGCTGAGTCCACTGGCAAAGATGTGGAAGCTACCGTCGCACTTGCCTACGCCGTCGCGGGCGACACGGTGCATGCGCAGTCGCTTGCAAATGACCTCGCAAAGCGCTTTCCAGAAGATACGATTGTGCAGTTCAACTATTTACCCGCGATTCGCGCGCAAATTGCGCTCGGCCTGCGCGACACCGCGAAAGCAGTTCAGCTTCTCGATGCGGCAACTCCGTACGAGCTCGGCTCGCCAGCGTCACTGAGCGAACTTGCCCTCTATCCCGCCTATGTTCGCGGACTCGCTTATCTCGCCGCGCACAATGGCTCTGCCGCTACCGTTGAATTTCAGAAAATCCTTGACCATCCTGGAATTGTGCTCAACGAGCCCATCGGCGCGCTGGCTCATTTGCAAATTGCCCGCGCGTACGCAATGCAGGCGGCAGCGCAGAAAGGCACCGGCGCGGATTCCGCGCATGCCAAAGCGCGCATCGCTTATCAGGATTTTCTTGCCCTCTGGAAAAATGCCGACCCAGACATCCCCATCTTGAAGCAAGCCAAGAAGGAATACGCAAACCTGCGGTAGTTCACCGGTAAGTCTTTATAACGATCCTTACACAATTTTTCACTTTCATTCTTCTCCTGCGAGACGACGGCGGACCATAGATCCCGGATTGTCGGCAAACAGGAAGTAATTCGGATACTTCCGGATGGCCCGTCAGGAGCAACGGCCCGGAATGTCACCAAATCCCCGGATATTTGCGCAAGGATTCATGCTCGAATCAATTCAAATGCTAACTTGTAACTGAAGATAAGCTGCTGACGCGAAGTGGATAGTTGGCTTTTCAACAACCCTGATAGTGCCTCGTCGTACATTTTGCCAAGCACATGCGCCTCCCTGAGAACGGCCCCCGCCGTATCGGCCACATCTTGAATGGAGACGGAACCCCTGAATGCCTCAAAGGTATCTTCCTGGTGTAAGCGTACAATCTCCGCGCTTCGCGCGCGTGCCGCTAGAGCTGAGTAGTGGATGATCGGAGTGAAGGGTCTTTGGAAACGTAGCCGCTCGAGATTCTGGGAGACGACTTTGCCTACCGCGAAGATAGCTGCGTCTGAAATCGCTACGAGATTTATTTCTTCCTGCAACAATGGGTACCACCTGTCGTACCGTTGGATCCTTCCGCGTTCAGCACCCTTAACGAGCATCGCTCCTTTGGAGAAATCGGTGATGTGGTATCGTTGAGTAGACTTACAAAGATAGCGTCGAATGCAAAAGTGAAGAATGGAGATCTCCGTCGAGAAGAGAAAGTTTCTAAATCCCGCATCAATTTTCGACTTTGCCTCTTCTGCAGAACGAGCCCACCGACCCAGAGACGGCTCCATGCATGTGAAAACGTAATCGACGGGCCCTTCTGGTTCAGGATTCGGTAGAAAGACATCGCCATCGGCCTCCGCGAGTGCCTTCATGCGTCCTTCAAGATCCCTGTACGCGGCCAGAAAGCTTCCGTCTACTCGCATGGGCACCTTGGTTCCTAAATTATAGCCGACGCTGGATGAGGCACCTGCTCAAACCCTCTCATCCTGGCCTGAACCGACGGAAGGGGCGTATCTCTCCGCGCTTCCGCATCTCCTTCGTGCGCTCCCTCGCGTAGTCAAGATCCTCGAAGGTCGGGTCGCCGCGATCGTTTTGGAGTTCCCATGCCTTGGTGGAGTTGGCCGTGAATTCGCGGATGAGCTTCTGCATCCAGGTATGGGATATTCCGAGCTCTCGAGCCCAGGCACGAGCCGAAGGTCTCTCACTGCGAGCTGTAAACCACCAGAACGCCAACCGGCGAATCATTTCGCTTTCCTTCGCACTGCGCCAAGGCCGCGGGCGATGTCGGCTCATCATCGCTTTATCCAAGTTTTCCAACGCTGCCTCGCGGGTTCCCATGCGTGCCTCTCCTCCTCTCGTATTGCGGAGTTGCCAGCCTTTCTCCGCTTAACGTTACACGGTTCTAAAGGACTTAACGGCACCAGAAGGAACCGGTGGCAAATTACTTGCCTGATTCTTCTTCGCGCTACCTTGCGGGCACTTCCCCAAGAGTTCCTGCGCTCCCGGGAATCCGTGGCGGGCAAGAAGCTTTAGCAGCTTGATCTGCGTCCGGTTCAGCGGGACGCGTTTGGCATCCTGCCGGATCCGTTCTAGCTGGTCGAGCAACATCGGGGCTACCATGGCGCGGAGAGCTGCCCTGCCATAGTCACGTACCTGCTGTTCTTCCCATTTCGTCATGAGACGACCCTCGGCGCTCGCGCGGGCGCAGATCTTTTCTGATTCCCTCTTCGCCTCGTGGTAACGCTCTTTGTGTTGCCACTTCTCCAAACTGGCTTGGTAGTGCCCTAGCAATTGGTGTGAAGTGCCTAGCTCGGAAGCCAGCGCCCTCAGCGACGGCCGCAGCGACTCAGGAGTCTGCTTCCAGGCTATGAGCCTGTGGCGAAACTCCGTCGCGCGGGATTCCTGCGCAGGTTTCCGCCCGCTCACTGGACGCGTGTCCTTGTGCGAATCACTTCCCATGCTCTTGTGCTCCTCGATTCTCACTTTGCTTTTCGCCTTGATGCAATGGGGTCCACCTCTCGTCGCCGGGCTCGGGCCGACAACCTTGATCGGCGGGGACAATTGCCAGGGCTCGTAGCGGTCCCCGCGTATACGGCGGATTCCGACTGTCTCGGGAATTGTGAGCGGGAACTACTGTGCGGGATTTGTGCGGGTACTCACAGACAACCACCCCCGACGACAACAGTTCTGAGTGCTTGACGCGGCTTATTTTTCTGTAGGCTACTGTGGCGGATTGGAGTGGCTGGGTGCGGTTTTGGTCTTTTAAGCCGAAGGTCGTGGGTTCGATCCCCACCGCCCCTACCAACATCTCCTTCATAGAAAACAGCTTGTGACTTTTCGAGGGGCCACAAGGGGCCATTAACGCTAGGCGACTTGCGCAGGAAGCACTAAGCGAACGACTTTGCTGTTCGCTTCTCGCAGCGCACTGGGAACAGCCTGCGTGTAGATGTTCATGGTCGTTCGAACGTCTGCATGTCGCAAGAGTTCCTGTTGCACCTTGAGATCGACACCGAGCGCATGAAGTAACGTTGAATGGCTGTGTCGGAACGTGTGCCAGCCGATCCGGCCTATCCCTGCTTTTTCAGCAGCAGGGACTAACCAGTTCTCCTGAATTCGACCTGGCCAATACGGTTTTCCTGTTTCCGGATTCGCGAATATCCAATCTTCGGACTTCGCCAGCGGAGCCAGCCTCGCCTTATGTTGGCGAAGCCTCTCTGCCAGCGAACGGTCAAGAGGCATCCATCGGTGAGAGGCCTGTGTTTTTACGTCGCCTTGCTTCCCGTAGACGTAAGCTTGTCGTACCGCCAAGCGCAGTCCTTCCCAATCGATGGCATTCCATCTCAAACCGAGGATTTCGCTTACTCGTAGTCCCAAACACATCGCCACAATGCACATGGTTCGGAAAGGCTCAGGAATGTTCTCCAGCACTTTTCGAAACTCGTCCACGGAAAGTGCCTTCGGTTCCCGCTGTCTCTTAGAACCGTCTTTCACGCGGACGAGGCTCATGGGATTGTGCTGATAGGGAATCAGCTCCCACCGCATCGCCGCGTTGAACAACACGCGCATTAGGTTCTTGAGATGAGACTTGCTTTTCGGTGCCAAATTGAGCTTCTTGAGCCAATCTTCGACCAGCAGCGGTTTGATCTGCTCAATCGGATAGTCTCGCCATTTCGGCTCAACATGGTTTTTCAGCCAGCACCGATACCGCGAAGCGGTCGAGGGTCTTTCGGGAATCTCTTCCGTTAGGTACCGGCGAATAACTGCGCCGAAGGAAACAGGTGTTCCGTTTGATGCTTCCGCGTTCATCGAAAATAACCAAGACAGAGCGGCCTTGCGTGCCTGAGACTCGTTCAGATATTCCTCAACTGTCCCGATGGCTACGCTCCGCCTAATTGAACTTCCGTCCGGAAGATTTTCCCGATAGCGCAGAGCCCACACGTCCGGCCCCTTCTTTCGCGCTTTCAAACTAACCCAACCAAACTGAACCCGTTGCCGCTTATGTTCCATCCGATTTCTCCTGGATTAAGCGGCACGGATGGCAAGATGAATTTATCCGAGAATGCAGCCACGCGTCCAGTTCAGATGTACGAAAATACCAGTGACCGCCGATTTGATATCCAGGAAGCCTTCTCGTCCGTGCGTAGCGCTGCAGAGTCTTGACGTGGATGTTACCCGCAACTTGGCCGCTTCAGGACTGCCAATCAACGGTTCAAAGGCATGCCTTGACTTCTGTGAAGGCCTGAGCGGCGAGGTGGGAGCCGAACTCTCGCCGACATCTCTTTCCTCCTCCCCTGTGGCCCCGTGTTGTGGCGCGGCATTGGAAGTGGTATTGCGAACTGCCTGGGAACTGTCGATCTGTGGGGAAGTCAACCGTGCTTCTGGACTCCCGACATCAACGCACGTGGGATTAGATCGGACATCTACACCGAGGCGCGAGGCATGCTGTCTTGAGGACGCTGTATTCTCGCGCACACCGAATTGGGTTGGACGGGGCTTCATGGTTACTATGCGCTCTTACTCAGGACGCCTCCTTCAGGTTTCTCTTGGTTACTGTTGTTCGTGTGTTGGCCTAGCCACGCTTTGAACTCGTCATCTCGTTTGAAAAGAAGCTTCAGTGCTTCGGTGATGACGTATGACGTAGATGAGTGGATGAACTCTGCATACCGATCTAGCTGTGTCTTTACCGACTCCTCGACTCGCGCCTGAATCGTTACGGTCTTCGGTTGTTTGGGTCGTGCCTTGATGATTGCCATACTTTCTTTTTATTCCTCCCTTGCAGTTTTGTACTACGGGCTGTCTTACAAATCTGTTGCTGCTCCCCATCCGCGCGGCCAAAACACGGGCTGCGATTTCCTGAGCAACTTGAGGCGGGAGTGACCCCCGAAGCCCGCAGGGACCGGGCCGCGATTTTGCGGCACGGTGGGGTCGCTCCCGCCCATCCTAGTGTTTTGGCCGCGTCCCCATTCTTGCTGTGGCCTCACGCATCTGGTCATTTCTCTATAGGTTTATCCACTCCTGCGGCGAAAGCTGACCCGAAGGATCCCCCGATTGCTCCCTCTTGGCTGTTCTTCCAATCGCGGCTTCCTCGCGAGCGATTCCTGGCCAACACGCCAAGCGCGATTCCGGGCGAATACGTTTTCGTTCACAAGATAAATCGCGCAATGGTCGAAATCCATACTGAATCGACGCTGCGGCACTTTCCTGTTCCGCCCGATTTGGAGCAAATGTCTTCTCGCTCGATTATTATTTCCGTGGATGGCAGGGAAGTGCCGGCGTTTGGCCCGGAAGACGAATTGCTAATGCTTGCTGTTCACGGTGCCAAGGATTTTTGGGCACGGCTCGTTTGGGTGGCGGATGTTGCGGAAATTGTGAAGCAATCGGCGAATCTCGACTGGGAAAGTCTGCTTGCGGCGGCGAATAAAATTAAAGTCACGCGCATGTTGAATCTTGCGCTGTCGCTGGCGCACGAAATCGTGGGATTGGAGATGCCTTCTGAAATCGCGAGTCGAATTCAAGCCGATGTCGTTGTGAAGCGATTAACGCGCCAACTCTGCGGCTGTCTTTTGAAGAGCGAACCGCTTCCGGGCGGCCTTTTTTCGCGTTCGCTGTATCGCATACGCATGACGGAGGGGCTTTGGGACGGCCTGCGCTACTGGGGGAGGCTTATGATCGCTCCCGCCGAAGAGGATTGGGCGATGGCGGAGCTTCCCAGCGATTTGTCAAAATCTTACGCCGTTCTGCGGCCATTCCGACTATGGAGAAAGTACGGGCGGCGCACGCCGCACAAGCGATAACCGCAGTATGTGCACTCCGGAGTCGAAGACTTGCTCGCATTGGTGAATCGCGGCCCTAGTTTCCCTTTCGCCACATCGCCGAATCTACCGGTTGATTCATTTTCTCTAAGGGTCAAGATGGATGCGGTTTGGGTTGTCTGTCCGCGCATCGCGGAGATTTGGGGACTTTCGGTTGGCGTTAAGCGAGCAATTGAATATTTCGATTGGGGAAATCTCACCCGCCCTGCATATCCCGGAAAATATCTTGCGCGAAAAGGCAAGTGCGCGTGAAATGGGCGCAGTGCACGGAATCTAAGAAAGGAATTGTGTGGGTACTCAGGGAAAATCGGCTCTCGCTGGCTCGGATTTCATCGCTCCAGGATTGTTTCGGGATACGGTCGCACCACGCTACTCCACCGAAGGCGGCGCTTCCGCCGTTATAGGAATGCTGCAGTCCAAGGGCCGCGCATTCTTGAAAGTCGCGGGCAAGAGCATGTTTCCGTGGTTCCGTCCCCGGGACATTGTTTTCTTTCGACGCGCGGATTTCAAGTTCTTGTCGCGCGGCGATGTGGTTGTGTTTGAGCGAGATGGCCGTTTGTGCATGCACCGCGTACTTTCACTGCGTATTTCCGGCGATAGAGAGTCGGGCAGCTCGTCCGCGATTACGAAGGGCGACGCCGTGGCCGATGCGGACGAGCCAATTTCCGCTCGAGAGTTTCGCGGCAAAGTCGAGTTTCTATATCGCAAGGGAAGGGAAATCAGGCTCGAGTTATTGGGGAGAAGATTGTTCGGCAAATTCCTTGCGACGATATCGCCGGCCACCCGCTTCTGGTTATCCCCTTTTTGCCGGATCAAGAATCATTTCGATGATGTGACTGCTTCCAATTGTAACCCAGAGAATCAGCCCATTCAGCAAGAGCGTATCCCCTAGAGTAATCGCCGCGGGAACGCGGCTAAACTGCGCGGCGATAAACTCCGCAGCGTTTTCGACTCGGCAAGTTTCCTTCCGCGCAAACGGCAATCACGTTGGAACCTAAGATGCCGCACGCGATTCCGGCGTGACGCCGGCACGGAATAATAAATCATTGCCCCGGGAGCGATCTTCTCTTGACAGCCGCGATTGTCTCTCGTAAAGATATAGCCGCGATTGAAATAGTATTCGATTGAGATTCCCTAGTCCCAGCCCGGCATGGGAATTTGCTTGTGACTCCCGATGGGTGTACAAAAAATCGCGGAAGCCGATTCGCCCATTCCGCCTCTTCCACCGGGCTCGACGTACGCTACAGTAAGCGACAAAATCAGCTCCATCGTTCTCGGGCAGCGCCGCCGTCCGGGCTGGTTCATCGGTTTCGCGTTCTCCTTCCTGCTGGTCCTACTGCTTTTCGCGTCAATTTCGTACTTGTTTGTAAAAGGCGTGGGAATTTGGGGAGTGAACATCCCTATCGCGTGGGGATTTGCGATTGTCAATTTTGTGTGGTGGATTGGAATTGGGCACGCAGGGACGCTGATTTCGGCGATTCTGCTGCTGCTGCACCAGCGCTGGCGCACGTCGATTAACCGCTTCGCCGAAGCGATGACGCTATTCGCCGTGTCGTGCGCGGCCTTGTTTCCGGTGTTGCATCTCGGGCGTCCGTGGCTGTTTTACTGGCTGTTCCCTTACTACCCCAATTACATGAAGGTGTGGCCGCAATTTCGCAGCCCGCTCGTCTGGGACGTATTTGCTGTTTCCACCTATGCCACTGTCTCGCTGCTTTTCTGGTATGTGGGACTGATTCCGGACCTTGCGACGCTGCGGGACCGCGCGAAATCGCGCACGAAGCAGATTATCTACGGAATTATGGCGATGGGCTGGCGCGGTTCGGCGATTCACTGGTCGCGATACGAAATAGCGTCCCTGTTGCTGGCTGGACTGGCAACGCCCTTGGTGATTTCGGTGCACACAATTGTGAGCTACGACTTCACGATCGCGATCCTGCCCGGATGGCACAGCACGATTTTTCCACCATACTTCGTCGCGGGGGCGGTGTATTCGGGATTCGCGATGGTCCTGACGCTGGCCATCCCGTTGCGTAAATTTTATCATTTGGAAGAATTCATCACGATGAAGCACCTGGAGAATTGCGCAAAAGTGATGCTGGCGACCGGAATGATTGTCGCGTACGGATACGTCATGGAAACGTTCATGGCGTTTTACAGCGGGAACGTGTTTGACAAATACATGATTTTAAATCGCATGTTCGGCCCATATTGGTGGGTGTACAGCGCCGTGATTCTCTGCAACGTGCTGCTGCCACAGGCGCTGTGGTCGCGCCGCGTGCGCCGGAATATATATGCCCTATTTGCGCTGTCGCTCGTAATCAATATAGGAATGTGGCTCGAGCGATTCATGATCGTGGTGGTGAGCCTGAGCCGCGATTTCACGCCCTCCGCGTGGGGCATGTACATGCCGACGCGATGGGATTGGGCCATTCTCGCCGGTTCGTTCGGACTTTTTGCATCGCTTTTCTATTTGTTTATTCGATATTTGCCGGCGATTTCGATATTTGAAATGCGTCACGAACTGGCGGAGGAGAAAAAGGAGATTTAGGCGCTCTAGCTCCGGGAACGGGTTACTGCGAAGCGATCAAAATCATGCCGCAAATCTTTCATCCGAGCACGAACACCATATCGCGGGTCAGCATTTACGGCTGCGCCATCATCATTGCAGTTCTGAGCTTCGCGCTGTACGAAATTGGCCAGTCGCCATACTACACGCGGCAAAATCTGCCGCAGCCGCAGCCTGTTCCGTTCAGCCATCGTCACCATGCCGCCGAACTCGGCATTGACTGCCGCTACTGCCACGATACCGTCGAGACTTCAGCATTTGCCGGCATTCCGTCGACGCAGACCTGCATGACGTGCCATTCGCAGATTTGGACGAACAGCCCGATGCTGAAGCCGGTGCGCGAAAGCTACGAAACAGGACGATCGCTTTCGTGGACACGCGTGAATGCGCTCCCGGACTTTGCCTACTTCAATCACAGTATCCACGTGGCGAAGGGAATCGGCTGCACCACATGCCACGGAGCCATCGGCACCATGACGCTCACCTGGCAAGCTACCACGATGCAGATGAGCTGGTGCCTGGGTTGCCATCGCGAGCCGGAGAAGTACGTGCGGCCGCGCGATCAGGTCTTTAACATCAATTACCGCCCGCCGCCGAATCAGATGGCGCTGGGACGGAAACTCGTCCGCGAATATAAAATTCAGAGTCTGACGAGCTGCGATACGTGTCACCGGTGAAGACGGAGAGTCATCTGTTTCCATGAGCATGGACAATCGCCAAAACGAACCCATCGATTTCGACAAAATTCGCGCGCGAGCTGCGTCAAGCGACAAACATTTCTGGCGCGGCCTGGAAGATTTGGCCGGGACGCCGGAGGCGCGCGCATTCCTCTCGAATGAATTCCCGCACGAACCGAAAAAGCGCTCTGGCGTTAGCCGCCGCGATATCTTGAAATACATGGCCGCTTCAGCGGCGCTTGCGGGGCTGAGCGCCTGCACCAAGCTGCCGACGGAAAAAATTGTCCCGTATGTGCGGCGGCCCGAGGACATCGTCCCCGGCAAGCCATTGTTCTACGCGACTTCGATGCTGCTCGGAGGCGAAGGCATCGGCTTGCTCGTCGAAAGCCACATGGGGCGGCCGACGAAAGTCGAAGGCAATCCGGAGCATCCCGGCAGCCTGGGAGGAACGGATATTTTTACGCAGGCCTCGATACTTGGTCTCTACGATCCCGACCGTTCGCAAACCGTGATGCACGACGGGCAGATTAGCGACTGGGCCAGTTTCGTGGCTGCGATTTCAAACGCGCGCCTCGATTGGCAAACGTCGAAAGGTGCTGGGGTGCGACTCCTTACGGAGACGGTTATTTCGCCCACGCTGGCTGGGGAAATTCGGGCGTTTCTTGTGCAATTCCCGGCAGCAAAGTGGCATCAGTACGAGCCGTGCGGGCGCGACTCGGCGCGAGAAGGCGCGCGGCTCGCGTTTGGCCAGTACGTGAATACGGTGTACAACTTTGGTCGCCCTGACGTGATCGTTTCCCTCGATGCGGATTTCCTGGGCGTTGGGGCCGGCCACGTGCGCTACGCGCGCGAATTTGCCGCGAGGCGGAGTCCCGATTCCGCGAACGGTCCGATGAATCGGCTTTACGTCGTCGAAAGCACGCCAACAATTACGGGAGCGATGGCCGATCATCGTTTGCCGATCCGCTCCGGCGACGTAGAAGCGCTAGCACGCGCGCTGGCGGTGTCCGTCGGGGCGTCTTCTGGAGCATCTGCCGAATTATCCTCACCGCAGCAGTCGACAGGACAATTAACCGATGCAGTAAATGAATGGGTCGTCGCGCTGGGGCGCGACCTGCAGGCGCACCGTGGCGCGTGCACGGTGATCGCTGGCGAGCAGCAGCCGCCTGCTGTTCATGCGCTGGCTCACGCGATGAACGCGGTGCTCGGGAATCAGGGACAAACTGTAGCTTACACGGATCCGCTCGAGGTTGAGCCAACCAGCGAACTCGAATCGCTGCGCGGCTTGGTCAACGATATAAATGCAGGGAAAGTGGCTACGCTGATAGTTTTCGGTGCGAATCCTGCGTACACGGCTCCCGCCGATTTCGATTTCATTCGCGCATATCTGAAAGTTGCGCAGCGCGTTCACACCGGTCTTTACTACGATGAGACCGCCGAGCTTTCGCAGTGGCATGTCCCCGAAGCGCATTTTCTGGAAGCGTGGGGCGAAACTCGCGCGTATGACGGGACGATCGGCATTATCCAGCCGCTCATCGCGCCACTGTATCAGGGAAAATCGGCATATGAAGTTCTCGCCGTGCTCAATGGCAGCGCGGGGCAATCCGGTCACGACGCCGTGCGGAATTACTGGCGGAGCCACCGTCCGCCGCAAAGCGCGGGCCAGGAATTCGAGGATTGGTGGGAACAGACTCTCAACGATGGCGTGATGGCGGGAACGGCGCTCGCGGAAAAGCAAGTAGCGGCCAATGTGAATCTGTCCAGCGAATCCGCTGTGCGCCCCGCCGATAACAATGTTTCCGCGGCGCACTCCGCAGATGGACTGGAAATTGTTTTTCGTCCCGACCCGACGGTCGGCGATGGCCGCTTCGCGAATAATGGCTGGCTGCAGGAATTGCCCAAGCCGATCACGCACTTGACGTGGGACAACGCCGCAATGTTCAGCCCCGCCACGGCGCAACGGTTGAAATTACAGAATGGCAATTACGTCAATCTGAATCTCGATGGATGGAAGGTCGGCGCGCCGGTGTGGATTGTGCCGGGAAACGCCGATGAATCCGTAACGCTTCATCTGGGATATGGACGGTGGAAAGCAGGCAGGGTTGGCACGCTTACGGGAGTCAATGCCTACTACCTCCGCAATTCGCGCGAGCCATGGATTGCGCGCGGCCTTCAAATCCAGAAAACGAACCAGAAATATTGGCTGGCGACCACGCAGCATCATCATCTGATTGAAAACAACGGCGAGCAAATCGAAGAGGAAAGCGTGCAAGCGTTCGCGAGGGACCTGGTGCAGGTGGCAACGCTCGATGAGTTTCGCAAAAATCCCACGTTCGCGCGCGAAGGCGGAGAGAATACCGAGAACACCAACGCGCTTTCGCTGTATCCCGGATACGCGTACACCGGATACGCCTGGGGCATGGCGATTGACCTCAACCGCTGCATTGGCTGCAACGCGTGCGTGGTCGCGTGCCAGTCCGAAAATAATATCGCGGTGGTGGGCAAGGAACAGGTCCTGCGCGGGCGGGAAATGCAATGGATTCGCGTAGACACTTACTTCCGCGGCGAAATCGACAACCCCGAAATGTACGCGGAACCCGTTCCTTGCATGCAATGCGAGAACGCGCCGTGCGAAGTCGTGTGTCCCGTGGGCGCGACCAACCACAGTCCGGAAGGGCTGAACGTGATGGTGTATAACCGCTGCGTCGGCACGCGCTATTGCTCGAACAATTGCCCGTACAAAGTACGGCGGTTCAATTTTCTACTTTACTCCGACTGGACGACACAAAGCCTTTACGGCATGCGCAATCCGGACGTCACGGTGCGCAGCCGCGGCGTGATGGAAAAGTGCACCTACTGCGTGCAGCGGATCAACGCCGCGAAAATCAAGTCCGAGGAAGAAAACCGGTTTGTACGCGACGGAGAAATCGTCACTGCCTGCCAGCAGGCGTGCCCGGCGCAAGCGATCGTTTTCGGGAATATCAACGACAAATCGAGCCGCGTAGCGCAATGGAAAGCGGAGCCGCGAAATTACACGCTGCTGGCGTCCTTGAACACAAGGCCGCGAACGACATATCTCGGGAAGCTGCGCAATCCGAATCCCGACATGCCGCGAGGAGTTCCGGAAGTTCCCGCGACGGATACGGATTGAGCCATTGAAAATGCGAACGAAGCCCATTTACGGTCTGCTGGCGGAATTCGAAAGGCCCGATGAATTGTTGGCGGCCACGCGGAAGGCGCACGACGCTGGATATAAAAAGATCGACGCGTTCAGCCCCATGCCAATCGAGGGGCTCGCGGAGGCCTGCGGCTTTCATCAGACGAAAGTCGCGCCCATCACGTTATGCGGAGGAATAGCGGGCTGCCTCGGCGGCTTCGGCCTTCAATATTATGCGAGCGTCATCAGCTATCCGCTGAATATCGGCGGGCGTCCGTACAATAGCTGGCCCGCGTTCATTCCCATCACGTTTGAGATGACCGTCCTCGGCGCTGCAATTGCGTGTGTCGTGGGAATGCTCGCGCTGAATGGGTTGCCGTCACCGTATCATCCGGTTTTTAACGTGCCGCGATTTGCGCTGGCTTCGCGCAATCGGTTTTTCCTGTGCGTCAAATCGCGAGACGGGAAATTTGATCTGGCGCGCACGCGCAAATTCCTGGAAGGCTTGTTGCCCGTCGGAGTGTATGAAATTGAAACGTAGAAAATCATCGGTCGTCGAACTTGGAACGCGAGGGCGCCGGTGCTGCGCATGGAGCGTGATCGCCATTGCGGCATTCGTTCTCTCGGGATGCCGCCTCGATATGCACGTCCAGCCGAAATACACGACGGATAAGCCCACGTCGTTCTTCGCCGACGGACGTTCGGAACGTCCCCACGTTGCCGGGACTGTCGCGCGCGGCGAATTTCATGGTGATCAATTGCTTTACACGGGACTGGTTGATGGAAAACCCGCGGACGTGTTCCCGTTTCCGATCACGCGCAAGGACCTCGAGCGCGGCCAGCAACGCTACAATATTTATTGCTCGCCTTGCCATGATTATGCAGGCACGGGACGCGGAATGATTGTGCTGCGCGGATTTCAAGCGCCTCCGTCCTATGGCATTGACCGTCTGCGCCAGGCGCCCGTGGGGCACTTTTTCGAAGTCATCACCAATGGATTTGGCGGCATGTACAGCTATGCGTCGCGCGTCTCCCCGCGAGATCGCTGGCGCATCGCGGCGTATATTCGGGCGCTTCAACTGAGCGAGCACGCGACGCTCGCCGATGTGCCTGCGAATCAGCAAAATCATCTTGCAGGGAAGGAGCAATGACCACGAGCGATCAACTCGCGGCTGAGCTCGCCCGCTGCCAGCGGGTGACGCTGATTGTTGGAGTCGCCGCTCTTGTAATTTGCGTCATCGGCGCCATTTTCGCTCCCACGCAGTTTTTTCGTTCGTACCTGTTCGCGTATATTTTCTGGATTGGTTTTCCGCTCGGCGGCATGGCCATCGTGATGCTCCACCATTTGACCGGCGGGCAATGGGGTTTGCCGATTCGGCGCACGCTGGAAGCGGCTTCGCGGACGCTCCCTCTGATGGCCGCGCTTTTCATTCCCATTCTATTGGGATTGCCGCGGCTGTACCGGTGGGCGCAACCTGCGGCGGTCGCTGCCGATCCAATTTTGAAATACAAGCATCCATACCTCAACGATTGGTTTTTTATCGCGCGAACGATTGTGTATTTTGCGGTCTGGATTCTGTGGGCTTATTTGCTGAACCGTTGGTCCGCCCGGCAGGACGACACCGGTGATCCGCGCATCGCGAACCGCCTCGAATCGTTCAGCGGGCCCGGTCTGGTGATTTACGGCCTGACGATCACGTTTGCGAGCATAGATTGGGCCATGTCCATCGACGGGAAGTGGTACTCAACGATTTATGGCCTGCTCTTTATCGTCGTGCAGATCCTGGTGGCGCTTGCTTTCGCGATTTGTGTGGCAGGGAGGCTTGCCCAATCGGAGCCGCTGTCGTCATATGTGAACCCGCAGCAGTTTCAAGACCTCGGCAATTTGCTGCTCACTTTCGTGATGCTCTGGGCGTACCTAGCGTTTTCGGAGTTCCTGATTATCTGGTCGGGCAATTTGAAGGAAGAAATCCCGTGGTTCGAGAGTCGCGCGCGCGGCGTGTGGGCGGCGCTGGCGGTTTTTCTGATTGTGTTTCATTTTTTCGTGCCGTTTCTGCTGCTGCTCTCGCGCAACGTCAAGCGGCGCATGAAAATGCTTGCGGCTGTGTCGGCGGGACTTTTGTTCGTCAGCCTGGTGGATGTGTACTGGCTAGTTGTACCCGCGTTTGAGCAATCGGGTCCGCGACTCCATGTCCTAGATTTTATCGCGCCAATCGGAATCGGCGGAATCTGGCTGGCTGCATTCTTTCGTGAACTGAGGACGCGCGCGCTCCTGCCGCTCCACGATCCAGGTTTCGCGGAGGTGTTTGCCCATGGCGACTAATCCTGCGGCCGAGCCGGGCGCCGTGCGGCATGAAAAGCGCGACGCGAATCTTCGTGCGATCGCGATGTTTGGCGGCGTATTGTTCCTGACCATCGCGGGAGTCCTCATCGGGATGAGGTTTCTGTTTTTTCACTTTGCAGAGGAACAGTCGCTGGGCACGCGACAAACGCCGTTCGCCAATGCGCGCGTGCTGCCGCCGGAGCCGCGGCTCCAGCCCAATCCGCGACGCGACCTTGAAAAGTACATGGCCGCGCAAAAGCGTGAACTCACGACGTACGGTTGGGTGGACCGGCAGAACGGTGTAGTACGGGTTCCCATCGACCGCGCGATGCGCATATTGCTCAAACAGGGATTCCCGGTGCAGCGCTCCATGGAATCGGTCGCTGGATCGCGTGAAAGTGCACGCGCAAAGACGTCACGCTCCAGCGAGCGAGATGGCTCGACGAGAGAAACAGTCCGGAAGTGAGTTCAGGAGAGGAAGGGCAGTAACGAAAAGGAGCCCATGCTCGTTCGCAACCTACAACCGCGCGACTCGCAACCACGCCGCCCGCTAGCGCGTTACGTTCGACTGGCTCTCCTGGTCGCGGCAGCGGTCGTCGCGCTAATCGTACCGCCGTGCGCCCACGCACAGGTTCAGACCATCGGCATTCGGCCGCAGCTTCTGCGGGATGTCGGCATTGACCAGAAACTCAACAATCAAGTGCCGCTGAATCTTAAATTTCGCGATGAACACGGCAACGCCGTCACGCTCGGCAAATATTTCGGTTCTAAGCCGGTGATTCTCACCCTGGTCTATTACCAGTGCCCCATGCTGTGCACGCAAGTGCTCGACGGAGTGCTCCAGACCATCAAGGAAGTCCCTCTTCGATTGGGGAAAGATTTTCAGATCGTTACCGTGAGCATTGACCCGCGCGACCGGCCCGTGGAAGCGCAGGCCAAGCAGTTGATGTACACGTCGCTCTACGGAAGTACCGGCCTAGCCTCCGGCTGGCATTTCCTTACGGGAAATGATTTGGAAATTCACCAACTCGCCGACGCCGTGGGCTTCCGTTATGCCTACGATTCAGTATCGGGGCAGTACGCGCACCCCAGCGTTATCATGGTTCTAACGCCGGGCGGCAAAGTGTCGCGCTATTTTTACGGTATTTCATTTCCGTCGCAGGATGTGCGGCTCGGCTTGGTGGAGGCGTCGCACGGGCGCATCGGCTCGCCGGTGATGAACGCGATTCTGCTCTACTGCTATCACTACGATCCGAATACGGGAAAATACGGCGTGATGATTTCGCGAATCCTGCGGGCCGCCGGCGTGATTACGATACTAGGAATATTTCTGCTGATTTTCATCCTGCGGCGTCAGGAACATTATTCCCTGCCGGAGAAACGCGCATGAACGGTGTAGCCATCCGCGCGTCCGCACATTTGCTCTCGGCGGCGCTCTTTCCGCTTCGTCCGCCAGTCGCGTCGACCATCGCCCGCAGCGTCGATCATCTATATTTCGCCCTGACCGGTGTCACACTGTTGTTTACGTTTCTGATTTTTGCATTTATTTTTTATTTTATGATCAAATACCGGCGTCGCTCGGAAGATGAAATTCCTCAGGAAGTGAAAACCTCGACGGCGCTCGAGATTACCTGGACGCTAATTCCGACGCTGATTTGCGCGGGGCTGTTTATCTGGGCTTCCAGTCTGTATTTTAAGGATTCCCGGCCGCCCATTGGCTCGACGGAAATCTTTGTCGTCGGCAAACAATGGATGTGGCAACTGCAGCATCCTGAAGGACCGCGCGAAATCGATCAACTTCACGTACCTGTGGGCGTGCCGATCAAGCTGACGATGACTTCGCAGGACGTGATTCACGATTTTTACATTCCCGCGTTTCGCATCAAGAAAGATGTCCTTCCCGGACGCTACTCCTCAATCTGGTTCCAGGCGACCAAGGTGGGCGAATACAATTTTTACTGCGCGCAGTATTGCGGCGCGGAGCACTCGGCGATGCTGGGAAAAGTATTCGTAATGAGGCAGTCGGATTACGCGAAGTGGCTTGCGGAGCAATCGAACGGAGTTTCGATGGCGCAGGCCGGGGAACGCCTGTTCGCGCAGCTCGGCTGCGCGACATGCCACGCCGCGCCGACCGGCGGCAAGTATCCCGGGCTCGCCGGCGTTTACGGGCATCCAGTGAAGCTGAGCGACGGCCGCACGGTTGTTGCGGATGACGCGTACATCCGCAACGCGATTGCAAATCCTGGCTCCGATCTCATGGCCGGATACGCGCCCTCCATGCCCTCGTTTCAAGGGCAAATCAATGAAGAGCAGCTCCTCGATTTGATCGCGTACATCAAGTCACTGGGCGCGCAAGAAAGTCAGGCGACCGCGCAATGAGCGTCGACGTCGCGGAACTTTCTTCTCGTTCTCGCGTTCATTATTTGAACGAGAGTTATGGCGTGAAGTCATGGCTGCTAACGACGGACCATAAACGGATCGCGCTCCTCTATCTCGTCTCCATCACGTTTATGTTTTTGGTAGGCGCGGCGGCCGCGGCCCTGATGCGCATTCAGTTGCTGGAGCCGAATGGCGCGATCGTTCAGCCGGAGACGTACAACAAGCTCTTCTCCATCCACGGAATCATCATGGTTTTCTTTTTCCTGATTCCGTCGATACCTGCTGTGCTTGGCAATTTCCTGGTTCCGATGATGATCGGGGCGCGCGACGTTGCCTTTCCGAAACTAAATCTGCTGAGCTGGTACATTTACGTGGTCGGGTCTCTGTTCACTCTGTACTGCGTCATTTTCGGCGGCGTGGATACGGGCTGGACATTTTACACGCCGTTCAGCAGCACGTATTCCAACACACACGTGCTTGCAGCGGCGCTCGGAATCTTCATCACCGGTTTTTCCAGCATTCTCACGGGACTGAATTTCATCGTTACGATTCACAGAATGCGCGCGCCGGGAATGACCTGGTTCCGGCTGCCGCTGTTTATTTGGTCGATCTATGCGACCAGCGTGATTTTTGTCCTGGGCACGCCGGTGCTGGCGATCACGCTCGTTCTTTTGACGCTGGAACGCGTGTTGCATGTGGGCATTTTCGATCCAGCGCTGGGCGGCGATCCGTTGCTCTTCCAGGACCTGTTCTGGTTTTATTCGCATCCCGCCGTGTACATCATGGTGTTGCCCGCGATGGGCGTGGTCAGCGAATTGGTCGCGGCCTATTCGCGCAAGAGGATTTACGGATATTCGTTCGTCGCATTTTCGAGCCTGTCCATCGCGTTCATCAGTTTCCTCGTATGGGGACATCATATGTTCGTGTCGGGACAGTCGATTTATGCCGGACTTGTGTTTTCATTCATGAGCTTCCTGGTCGCGATTCCCTCGGCCATCAAAGTGTTCAACTGGACGGCGACCCTTTACAAAGGCTCGATTTCCTACGATGCGCCAATGCTGTACGCCTTGGGCTTCATCGGCCTGTTCACGATGGGAGGCCTGACGGGATTGTTTCTGGCGTCGCTCGCGACTGACGTGCACCTGAACGGAACGTACTTCATCGTCGCGCATTTCCACTACATTATGGTCGGCGGGGCCGTGATGGGATTCATGGGAGGAATCCATTTCTGGTGGCCGAAAATCACGGGTAGGCTGTATCCTGACAAATGGGCGCGTCTGGCGGCGCTGATCATTTTTGCGGGATTCAATCTGACGTTTTTCCCGCAATTCATGCTCGGCTACCTGGGCATGCCCCGGCGTTACGCCGTCTACCCCGCGCAATTTCAAGTGCTGAACGTGATGTCCACAGCGGGCGCGACAATCCTCGGCATCGGCTACATGATTCCGCTGATTTATTTAATTTGGTCCATACGCTACGGCCCAGCGGCCGGGCCAAACCCCTGGCGCGCCAAAGGACTGGAATGGCAAACGCCGTCGCCGCCGCCGAAAGAAAACTTTGACGAAACTCCCATCGTGACCGAGGAAGCATACGCGTATGCCACCAGTCCGCCGGAGCGCCCTCGGGCCTGAAATGACGGCGACAGAAACGCGTCCGCGCGCGCTCGAGGAGCAGTTCGAGAGTCTCGATGCGCAACATGACGCGCGAAAGCTCGGCATGTGGATTTTTCTCGCTACCGAAGTCATGTTCTTCGGCGGCCTGTTCATGACGTATACGATCTACCGGGAGCTGTACCTTCCGGGTTTCGAGCAGGGAAGTCACTTGCTCGAGGTGAGGTGGGGAGCGCTCAACACCGGAGTATTGATCTTGAGCAGCTTGACCATGGCGCTGGCCGTTCGTTCCGCGCAAGTCGCTGCGCGCAGGTTCATAACCATTGGCTTGCTCGGCATTACGATGCTGCTTGGCACCGCGTTTCTCGCGATCAAATTCCTGCTCGAATGGCGCCACGATTACGCGCAGCATTTGGTTCCCGGAATTAATTTCGCCTATGCGGGTCCTTATGCCGCGCACGTCCAGCTTTTCTTCTGTTTTTATTTTTTTATGACGGCGCTTCACGCGTTGCACTTGATTATCGGCATTGGGATTCTGGCGGTTCTCGCGTTCCTCACATGGCGGGGCCGGTTTTCGGACCAGTATTACTCGCCGCTCGAAGTGGCCGCCCTTTACTGGCACTTCGTGGATATTGTGTGGATCTTTCTGTTCCCGCTTTTGTATTTGATCGGAGGACGATAGTGAAAGCGCAAACGATTGTTCCCGTGAAAGTTTACGCCGGCGCGTTTGCAGGCTTAATCGCGCTTGCCGCGCTGACGACCGGCCTTGCGTATGTGCACATGGAAATTTGGAATACGGTTGCGGCGCTCACCATCGCGGTGGCCAAAATGCTGCTCGTGATTCTGTTTTTCATGCATCTGCGCTACGACAGGGGAATGACGCGCATCGTCATTATTGCGGGCCTGCTGTGGTTGACGATTCTGATCGTGCTTACGGCATCGGATGTGTTCACGCGATCATGGTCGCCTATCCCGTCGGGCTGGGGGCCGGCGATTTCGGTCCAGCAGAAACAATAGCGGATTACCGGGAAAATGGAGCCTATGCGGCCAGAACGTCCATTCCATTTTATTGCGCTAATTTTCATCGTCTTTTGCAGCGCAGCGTTAACGCTAACTGCGCAGCAACCGCCAAAGAAGATCGTCGCGCAAGAAAAACAGACGAACGCCACAGGGCAAACACAAATTGCCCGCGGGCGTTATTTAGTCGAGGAAGTGGCGAAGTGCGGGGAATGCCACACGCCTCGCGATGAAAATGGGAATTCGGATTCGGCTCGCTGGCTGCAAGGAGCCACGATATGGATCCAGCCCGTGCATCCTACGCAAAACTGGGCGGAATGGGCGCCGCGCCTCGCGGGGCTTCCGGGTTTCAGCGACGCGCAAGCGGAACAAGTTCTCGAACGCGGTGTGGGACCAAACGGCGCGCCGATCCGTCCGCCGATGCACATCTACCATTTGAAACACGCCGACGCGGATGCGATCATCGCCTATTTAAGGTCGCTGAGGGATAAAACAGCGCAATGAAAAGTAAGTTTACAAAATTACTCGACGCGGCGAATACCCGGTGCTGCAATTATTTGTGGCGCCGGTCGCCACCGTGCTCCGAGTGGCCATTGGCGTCCAGCCAGCTCAGCAGAGCGCGAATGCTGCCGCGCGCCAAGGCAATGCTTGAATCCGCGGCGCCGTAATAGAGA
>Ga0307372_10001708_pt1 | contig 37650 bp, 39 predicted proteins | sample OX1MG_FD_202533 | JGI IMG/M metagenome (GOLD analysis project Ga0307372, IMG submission 202533) | Soil microbial communities from Risofladan, Vaasa, Finland - OX-1 | ecosystem: Environmental > Terrestrial > Soil > Coastal area > Acid sulfate soil | place: Finland: Risofladan, Vaasa | collected...
CATCTACACGATGGCCGGCTCGCTCCTCATGCTCGCCGCGATCGTCGTCTACGGCTTGCAGGCGCACACGTTCGACCTCGTGAACGGACCGACGAGCGCGAGCCGCTGGCTCTTCCTCGGCTTCATGGTCGCCTTCGCCATCAAGGCGCCGCTCTTCCCGTTCCACGGCTGGCTGCCGGACGCGTACCGCGAGGCGCCGCCCGAGGTGACCGCTGTGCTCTCGGGCGTGATCGCGAAGGCCGGGCTCTACGGGATGCTGCGCATCGCGATCCCGCTCTTCCCCGACCCGACGTCGTTCTACCGGACGGCAATCCTCACGCTCGGCGCCGCGGCGCTCGTGTACGGCTCGCTGCTCGCGTTCCGTGCGCCGGACTTCCGCGGCGTCGTCGCGTACTCGTCGCTCGCGCAGTCGGGGCTCATCGCGATCGGCCTGTTCTCCGGCACGAGCCTCGGCCTGAACGGTGCCGTCCTGCAGATGATCGCGCACGGCCTCGTCTCGGTCTCGCTCTTCCTCCTTGCGGGCATCGTCGAGCGGAGGACGACAACCGGTGATTTCGCACTGCTCGGCGGGATGGCGCGCGGGCGTCCGGTGCTCGCGACGCTGCTCATGACGCTCGGCGTGATCTCGCTCGCCGTGCCGGGCTCGGCGAACTTCGCTGGTGAGTTCCTCATCCTCGCGGGCGCCTTCCAGCAAGCCTGGTGGTGGGCCGCGATCGGCGCCGGCGCGATCGTGCTCGCGGCGATGTACATGCTGCGGCTCATCTCCGCCGTCCTCCACGAAGCGCGCGGCTCGACCGTCTCGGACGCAGCGCTGGACGTGCGGCCGGGCGAGCTCGCGCTCGTCGCGCCGCTCGTCGCCGGGCTGCTGCTGCTCTCGGCGTGGCCGGCGGCGGTGAGCCACCACTCGTTCGTCGGCAAGTGGCCCAAGCAGCCGACCAGCTCGACGATCCTGTTCCCCAAACCATGATCCACACGCCGCACATCGACTGGTTCGCGCTCTCGACGATCCTCGCGCTCCTGGCGGCGTCGGGCGTCTCGCTCCTCGGTGCCGTGCTCGTGCCGGCGCGGCTGCGGAGGACGTTCGGCGCCAGCGTCTCGGCGCTCGGCTTCCTCGGCGGCCTCGTCGCCTCGATCTGGCTCTACGTCGACTCGCGCCACGGCGAGGCGGTCGTGTCCGGCGCGTTCTACCGCGACCGCTGGACCGCGCTCGCACAGATCATCCTCTGCGGCATCGGCCTCGCGACGACGCTCCTCTCCTGGGAGCATCTCGGGCGCAACGACGACCACATCGCGGAGTTCTTCGCGCTCCTCCTGGCGTCGGCCGCCGGGATGGCGTTCTTCGTCGGCGCCGGGAACCTCATGACGCTCTTCCTCTCACTCGAGTGGTTCTCGATCGCGCTCTACGTCATGTGCGCCATCGACTACGAGCACGAGGGAGCCCTGGAGGCGGGCCTCAAATACCTCGTCGTCGGCTCGTTCGGCTCGGCGACGCTGCTGTTCGGCTCGGCGCTCGTGTACGGCGCGACCGGGACGATCTCGTTCGCCGGGATCGCCGGCGCGATCGGCGCCCACGGCCTGAGCGGCAGCTCGCTGCTCGTCGTCGGCATCGCGCTCATCGTCGCGGGACTCGGCTTCAAGATGTCCGCGGCGCCGTTCCACATGTGGACGCCCGACGTCTACGAGGGCGCGCCGACACCGGTGACCGCGTGGATGTCGTCGGCGACGAAGGTCGCGGCGCTCGTGCTCGCGTTCCGGCTCGTCACGACTGCGTTCCCGCAGGAGGAGCACCTGTGGTCGGTGGCGTTCGCCGTGATCGCCGTCGCCTCCCTCGTGATCGGCAACCTCGCGGCGCTGGTGCAGACGAACGTCAAGCGGCTCCTCGCCTACTCCTCCGTCTCGCACGCGGGCTTCATGCTCATCGGCCTCAGCGCCGGCAGCGCGCTCGGCGGACGGGCGCTCATGTACTACCTCATCCCGTACTCCGCGATGGCGTTCGGCTCCTTCGCCGTGGTCGCCGCGCGCGAGCGGGAGCTCGGCAAGCCCGTCACGCTCGAGAACCTCGCGGGCTTCGGCTGGGAGCGTCCGTTCCTCGGCGTCGCGATGTGGTTCTTCATGTTCGGCTTCGCCGGCCTGCCGGTCGGCGGCGGCTTCGTCGGGAAGTTCTACGTCCTCGCCGCCGCGTACGAGCATGGCTGGGCGTGGCTCGTCGTGGTCGGCGTGCTTGCGACGCTCGTGAGCCTCTACTACTACCTCGGCGTCGTGCGGGCGATGTACATGCGCGGCCCGGAGCTCGTCCTCGCCGGCGGCTCACCGCCGCGCGACCGGCTCACGCACATCGCGGTCGGGATGGCGCTCGCCGTCTCGGTCGGATCGCTCTTTGCCGTCTCGCCGCTGATCGACCTCGCGCGGCACGCGGCGAGCTCGCTTCCGTTCTAATCCCCAGTCCGCGCGCGAGCTCCGCCAATGCCCGACGGTCACCGACGCGTCGATCAGCGCGCCGGGCAGCCTGCTCGCGTTATCGGGTCGTTGGGGCAGTAACCGTGTTGCGTCATTGCAAGACCTGACCCCGGCTCCCTGTTCGTCTGGCTCGTCTGGCTCGTCTGGCGCGTCAGACGCTGGAGACGGAATCGCGACTGATCGACGGCCGGTTCTACAAACAACGGTCACTTGCCACTTATGGTGAGGGGGCGGCCTCGACTGGGCCAACTCGGGAATGTCACTTGGCGAGTGCGGCGAGATGGGCCAGCTCAACCGTTGCCGCGCGCGTCTGTTGCGTGATTCGAGCGGGGAGATGGTGGAGGTGTGTGTTTCCCGAGTCGGCGACGACAAGCACATTGGCGACTCGGAATGACTCTGTACTCAGGCTGAGGAGATCCGCTCGGGCGCCGGGTGCCGTGAGCAGTTCGGTGAGTAGGCCGGGGTCAGCGGCGACAAACGCCGATACCTGCCACTGAGCACGAATGGCTGCGCCGGGCTTGAGGGTCAACCGTTGCTGCGCCGTCAGCTGGCATACCAGTCCGGAGTCGGCTGGGTAATTCGGTGCTGAGTGACCCTGGGTCAGCGAGATCCGCCCGCAGCCCGTGTTGAGGACCGGGATGCCATGCGCGCGGAACACACGCTGCACGGTGGAAACAGTCAGGCTCGGCTCCTGTTGCGCGCTCTGGCTTCCGCCGCTCCCGCAGGCTGAGAGGACGAGGGGAAGGACGACGACTGCCACGCCAGTACCGCGCAGGCATCTTGCGATCACGTCCTGGAGCTTAGAGTGGCTCGGCTGCGCGAGTGTCCCCTCTCACTCGAGCGCTCAAGCGGCCCCTTCCGCCCGGCCAACGCCATCCGGAGTCGGATCGCTACGCGGCTTCTTCGAGGATCTCGGCGGTCTCGACGACCGGCCGCGGACGACGGCGGCGGCGCTCGGGCTTCGTCCGCGTCACCCTCACCGGCTCGAGCACCCAGGCGACGGTGGGGACGGCGTAGGCGAACAGCGCCGCGACTAGCGCCCAGGTGGCAAGTCGTGGCGCGGCGGCGCCGACGGCGACGTTCGAGCGAACGGCGCACTCGAGGACGATGAATCCGAGCGCGAGCGAGTTCGTCAGGGCGCGGAGCATGGTGGCCTTCCCCTCCAGCAGGTCGCTGACAGCAACGAACGAGGCCGCCGCGGCGGCGGGAATCGCGAAGAGGCCGAGCCACAACGCGAGTCCCCCGAGGCCCAGCGTCCCGGCCGCGAAGGCGACCGTCACGAGACCCAAGGGAAGGAGCCGTGACCCCACGCCCAAAGGTTCGTGACCGCATCGGACGGTCCTCCACGTCTACTAGGCTCGCGTCATGGAACTCACGTGGCTCGGACACTCCGCCTTCCGGCTCGACGCAGCCGGCAAGCGCATCTACATCGACCCTTTCCTCAACGGGAATCCGAAGTGCCCCGAGAGCGAAGTGACGCCGGAAAAGGTCGACATCGTCGCGATCACGCATGGTCACGGTGACCATGTGGGCGACACCGTCGCGCTCGCGCAAGAGCACGGCTGCACCGTCGTCGCGCAGGTCGAGCTCGCCGGCTGGCTCGGAAGCCAGGGCGTCGAGAACCTCATCGACCCGAACAAGGGCGGCACCGTCTCGGTCGACGACGTGCGCTTCACGTTGACGAACGCCTTCCACTCGAGCTCGTCGAACGACGGCGCGTACCTGGGCGAGCCGTGCGGCATCGTCGTGCGAGCCGAGGGGAAGAGCGTCTACTTCGCCGGCGACACGTGCGTCTTCGGCGACATGCAGCTCATCGGGCGGCTGTACAAGCCCGATCTCGCCGTCCTCCCGATCGGCGACCACTACACGATGGGGCCGGAGGAGGCCGCGCTCGCGCTCGAGCTACTCGGCGTGAAGCGCTGCGTGCCGTGCCACTGGGGGACGTTCCCGCCGCTCGTCGGCCGGCCCGAGACGCTGCAGGAGCTCGCGCCGGATGTGACCGTCGAGATGATCGCGCCGGGAGAGTCGGTGATGATATGAGGGAACGCTGGTGGGGAGCGAGCGGCCGGCAGGTGCCCGAGCTCGCGGTCGAGGGCGATCCGGCCGTGCCGGTCGAGGAGGCGCTCGTCGTCGGCTCGCCGCATGACCCGGACGAGATCCATTCGGCGTTCGAGGCCGGCACGCCGGTCGTCGTCCGGGCCTCGACGGCCGAGGACGTGCGCGCGGCGCTCGCGCGGCCCGAGGTGGCGTCCGTCCTCGTCCCCGCGGACCGAGACGACCTTCTCGACCTCGACCTAACGGAGCTGACGTATGGCGCGTGAGCCGGTCATCGCGACGTACTCGATCGCCGCGTGCGACCTCGAGGCGAAGCAGTGGGGCGTCGCGGTGCAGTCGAAGTTCCTCTCGGTCGGCTCGGTCGTCCCATGGGCGGAGCCGGAGGTCGGCGCGATCGCAACGCAGGCGTACGCGAACCCGCGCTACGGCCCGAACGGGCTGGCGCTTCTCCGCGAGGGGCAGAGCGCGGCGGAGGTTGTCGAGCGGCTCACCGCGGCGGACGACGGCCGCGACGCGCGGCAGCTCGGGGTCGTGGACGGCGAGGGGCGCAGCGCCAGCTGGACCGGCCCGGAATGCAACGAGTGGGCCGGGCACCGCAACGGCCCCTGCTACGCCGCGCAGGGGAACATCCTCGTCAGCGCCGAGACGGTCGACGCCATCGCAGAGACCTTCGAGTCGAACGCGGGGCTTCCGCTCACGCAGCGGCTGCTCGAGTGTCTCGCCGCCGCGCAGGCCGCGGGCGGCGACCGGCGCGGCCAGCAGTCCGCGTCCCTCCTCGTCGTCGAGCGCGACGGCGGCTACGCGTCGCTGTCGGACATCCTGGTCGACCTCCGCGTCGAGGATCACGAGCGTCCGATCGAGGAGCTGCGCCGCATCTACGGCCTCCACCGGCGGCTGTTCGAGGTCTCCCCGCGCGAGGAGTGGCTGCCGCTCGAGGGCGAGCTCCGCGCCGAGGTGGACGAGCGCCTCGCGAAGGCCGGCCACGATTCGCTCGCGAGTTGGGCCGGAGTCGAGAACCTCGAGGAGCGGGTGGACGGGGAGGACGCGATCGACCCGGTCGTCCTCGATGCGCTGCGGGAAAACACATGAGCGACGGCTACGAGATCCTCACGCTCGACGAGGTCGAGACCGCGGAGCACGGCGGCAGCAACCTCATCCCCGTCCGCTACCTGCTCGGCTTCCGGCCGGCGGGCGTGAATGCGTGGATCGCCGACGCCGGCGGACAGCTCATCCCGCCGCACGAGGAGGACAGCGGCGACGAGGAGCTTTACGTCGTCGTGCGCGGCCGCGCGAGCTTCGTGGTCGGAGAGGAGACCCAAGACGCACCGGCCGGGTCGCTGATCTTCGTCCCGCCGCTCGTCCATCGCACCGCGACGGCGGAGGAGGACGGGACGATCGTCTTCGTCGTCGGCGCGACGGTCGGCGAGGCGTTCGACGGCGGCGGCTGGGATACGTTCGCGGTCGCGTACACGCTGCAGCGCACCGGCCGCATGGACGAGAGCCGTGCGGTGATGGAGAAGGCGATGGCCGACCGGCCCCACTCATGGGAGCTCCCGTACAACCTCGCGTGCCTCGAGGCGCTCGGCGGGCGCCCCGACCAGGCGATCGCCTCGCTCCGGCGCGCCCTCGAGATCAACCAGGAGGAGATCTACGACTACCTGCGCGAAGACAGCGACCTCGACAACATCCGCGACGACCCGCGCTTTCAGGAGCTGCTCAAGTGAACCTCGCGCACATCGACGACATCACGGGCATCGAGCTGGCGGACGGCTTCGTCTGGCGGCCCGTGCGGCGCCACTTCGGGATCAAGGCGTTCGGCGTCAACGCGTACACGCCGGGTGCGAGCGGCCAGATCGTGGAGGAGCACACCGAAGGGCAGCTCGAGCACGAGGAGATCTACCTCGTCCTCCGCGGCCGCGTGAAGTTCACGATCGACGGCAACGAGCACGAGCTCGGGCAGGGGCAGCTCGTCTGCGTCCGCGATACGTCACTCAAGCGCGCCGGCGTCGCGCTGACCGACGACGCAGCGGTGCTCGCCGTCGGCGGCAAGCCCGGCGAGGCGTTCGAGGTCTCCGCGTGGGAGACGTGGTTCGCGGCAGCGCCGCTCGCGGCGGCGAAGAAGTGGGACGAGGTGATCGCCCTCTACAACGAAGCGCTCGCCGAGCGACCGAACCATGCGGCGCTGCTCTACAACCTCGCGTGCATGGAAGCCCAGGCCGGGAAGACGGACGACGCGCTTGCGCATCTCCAGCGAGCCGTCGAGCTCCAGCCGGAGTTCGCCGAGAGCGCCGCGAACGACGAGGACTTCGCCTCGATCCGCGACGATCCGAGATTCCCGCACTGAACAACGTCTTCTGGCTCGGCGGGATGTCCGGCGTCGGGAAGACGACAGCCGCGCGCGCCTTGGCCCGCCGACACGATCTGCGCCTCTACTCCTTCGACGCTCACCAGTTCGAGCACGCTGCCCAGCTGCCGCCGGAGAGGAGAACGCTCGACGAGATCTGGGTCGACACGACCCCGGAGGAGCTCGCCGACTGGTTCGAGGAGCGCTGCCGGGAGCGCGTGCCTCTCGTCCTCGACGACCTGCGCGCCATCGACGACGAAGCGCCAATCTTCGTTGACGGCCCTCAAGCGTTGCCCGAGCTCGTCGCACCGCTGCTCCCATCGCGCGACCACGCGCTGTATGTGGTTGCCACCCGTGAGATGCAGGAGCCGCTCGTACGAGCACGAGGATCGGGCGTGGCAAGCAAGGTGCGGGATCCGGAACGAGCGGTCGCAAACCGGCTCGGGCGAGACGAGGAGCTCGTCCGCCGTCTCCGCACCAGTGCTGCCGCCCTCGGACTGCCGGTGATCGAGGTGTCCGACCTGACGGAGACGCTGCAGGCGATCCAACGACACTTCCAGCCGTTGCTCGTGGACTGGATCGATGGCCCGCACGGCGACGTGTCGGCTCGCAGGCGCGACGAAAACGACGCGCGCCTTCGGCAGTGGCGCTTCTTTATGGACTCGCTCGGAACCGAGCCGACCGGCGAGATCGATCTCGCGTGCGAATGCGATCGGCCCGGGTGCGAACTCCTCGTCCTCTCAGGACTGCCCGAAGCGGAGGCGGCACGCGAACGCGACGAGCTGCTCCTCTCTTCGGACCACTAGCTGTCGCCGGGGAGCCGCACGCCGGCGGCGAGCTCCCGCAACGCGGGAACGGGATCGGACTCCGGTCGCCCTACGAGCAGCACCGCGCCGTAGCCGTCCTCCCGCTTCAGCGCGTCGACGAAGAGCTGGAGTGCGACCGCGAGCGCGAAGGCCTTATGCGCTTTGTCGCCGCCGAACGGCACGACGTCGTCCTCCGCGGCGAGCCCCGCGACGACGTCTCCCCATGTCACCGCTGCCATCGAGACGTCCGCGACAACGGGGTCCCCTCCGCTTGACGGGATGCCGATCGAGAGCGGGCTCGTGCTCGCGAGCTTCGGGCCGCCGTCAGGATGGCCGAGCCGACGCGGGGACGTCGTCGTCAACAGCGACACGAGCCCGGCGTCGGCGAGCAGCCGCGTGTAGTGGGAGAGCATCCCGGTCGGGAACGTGTCCTCGCAGACGACGAGACGAATGTGCTCGGGCGGCTCCTGGATGCACCAGTGCGTCGCCGTGCGGAGGACGAGATAGCCGATCGCACCGTTCGCGCGATAGCGCCAGAAGCTGTCGGAGTCCTCCTCCGCGATCGGCGCCGCCTCGGGGTCGTAGCCCTCGAGCTGCTCTAGCCAGGGGATGCGCGCGTGGCCGTGACCGCTCTTGCCGCGCCGCTCCGCGTCGTCGAAGTGCTCCCACAACGATTCCGCGTCACCCTCGATGAAGCCCAGCGCCCGCAGACGCGCGAGGCCTTCCTCAGGCTGCATGGTGCCGGGTTGTGAACTCGAGCACCGGCCAGCCGCGCTCGGCCGCGATCCGCCGCAGCGCACGGTCCGGGTTCACGACGATGGGATGTCCGACGACCTCTAGGAACGGCAGATCGGTGTGGCTGTCGGAGTACGCGGTGCACTGCGCGAGGTCGTAGCCCTCGCTCGCGGCCAGGGCGCGCACGCAGTCGGCCTTCGCCTCCGCATGGAGGGAACGCTCTGGGCGGCCCGTGTACTTCCCGTCCTTCACCTCGATGACCGTGCCGAGCGCGCCGTCGAAGCCGAGATCCGCCGCGATCGCGTCGACGATCTCCTGGAGCGAGGCGGAGACGATGTACACCTTCTCGCCGCGATCGTGGTGCTGCTGCACGAGCTGGAGCGGCTCGGCGTAGACGAGCGGCCGGAGAATCGGCTCCATCGCCTCCGCGACGAGCTCGCGCAGCTCCTCGGGCGAGTAGCCGGCGAGAAGCCGCAGAGCGTCCTCCGCCGCACGCCTCACCGCTTCGTGACTCGCGCCGCGCGCGACGAAGAGGAGCTGCCAGCCCGCCGCGCGGAGCATCTGCCAGCGCGAGATGATGCCGCGCTTGCGGAACGGACCCGCGAGGGCGAGAGCCGACGAGCGCCGCAGCAGCGTCCGGTCGAGATCGAAGAAGGCGGCGCCGGCCACTCAGCCGACGAGCGGAAGCGCCTTGATGATGCCGGCCGGCTCGCGCCGGAGCGACTCGATCTCCTGCGCGATTGCGGCGATCGCGCGCGCCGACTCCGCGTCGGGCCGGGCGGAGACGATGGGCGCGCCCGCGTCGCCCTGCTCGCGCAGCACCGGGTCGAGCGGCACAGTCCCGAGAAGCGGCACGCCGAGATCGCGCGCGAGCTCCGCTCCACCGCCGCTCCCGAAGACGTCGCCGGACATGTTCTCGACGACGCCGAGGAGGCGCATGTTCGTCTTCTGCGCCATCGACGCAGCGCGGGCGGCGACGTCCTGCGCGAGCTTCTGCGGCGTCGTCACGACGACGACCTCGGCGCGCGGCAGCAGCTGGCCGAGCGAGATCGAGACGTCACCCGTGCCCGGCGGCATGTCGACGACGAGCGTGTCGATCTCGCCCCAGTGCACGTCGGTGAGGAACTGCTCGAGCGCGCGATGGAGCATCGGGCCGCGCCACATCACCGGCTCGTTCGATGTCTCGAGGAAGAAACCGATCGACATGAGCTTCAGGCCGTCCTTCACCGGCGGGACGATCATCTGGTCGACGGCGACCGGCTTCTGGTGGATGCCGAGGATGTGCGGGATCGAATGGCCGTAGATGTCGGCGTCGAGCAGCCCGACCTCGTGCCCGAGCTGCGAGAACGCAACGGCGAGGTTCGCGGAGAGCGACGACTTGCCCACTCCGCCCTTGCCGCTTGCGACCGCGATCACGCGGCAGTCGGCGGGGATGCGGATCACGCCCTCGTCGGCCGGCGCGCCGCCGCGGAGCTTCTGCGTCAGCGCCTGCCGCTCCTCGGGCGTCATCACGTCGAAGGAGAGCTCGACGCCGGTCACTCCCGGCACGCCCGCGAGCGCCTGCTCGACCTGCGTCTCGAACGAGCCGCGGAGCGGGCAGCCGGCGATCGTCAGGACGATCGTGAGCGCGACGAGGCCGTCGTGGATCTCGAGATCGCGCACCATGTCGAGCTCCGTCACCGGCCGCCGGAGCTCGGGGTCGATCACCTGCTCGAGCGCCTTGAGGACGACTTCGCGGGAAGGCTCCATGAGGCGAGCGTAACGGCTACGTAGCAGGAGCGGACGCGGCGGCGGCGAAGCCGCCCGGGATGGCCTGGCATTCCAGCGACGGTTGGTCCGGCGTCGACGAGCCCACGACCGTGATGCGCGCGCCGCCGGCGGCACGCCGCACCCGCGCGTGGCCTGCGTGGGTGCTCCCGACGCTTGCGTTCCTCTGCGGCGCGCTCGTCAGCGCGGCGGTATTCACGATCGGCTGGCGTCACCAGACACAGCAGAACGCCGCCGTCCAGAGCGCCCTCGCAACAGCCATGGCACACAACCACAAGCTCGCCGGCTCGCTCTCTGCGGCTCGCGCAACGGTCGCGCGGGACGAGCACATCGCCACGAGAGCGCGCGCGGCGGTCAGGGCGGCTCGGGCCTCCGGCGCCACGATCGCGGCTCAGGCGGGCGCGGCGGAGACCGGCGCGGCATCAGTCTCGAGCAGCGCGACTGCGATGTCGTCGGCAGCCGGGAAGATTGCGACCGAGCTCAGGACGCTGACCACGTATCTAACGACGACCCCGTCCGGGCAGCTCGACGCCGGCTACATCGAAAACCAGACCGCGTACCTCGCCCGGCAGGTCGACGCGCTGCAGTCGAACAGCGGGACGGTGACGACCGCGGCGGCGAACTTCGACGCCGCGATCCGGAAGCTCGGGCGTCTCGCGTCGGTCCTCGCTGCGCGAAAGTAACGCGAAAAACGGGCTAACCTCTACCCGTGAAAGTCGTCGCCGCGATCGCGGTCGCCGCAGGGGCGCTTGCGCTGACCGCAGCCTCGTCCTCGGCCGGCGCCGCGCGCGGCATGCCGTACCACCTGCTCGGCATCGTCCCGCACCATCCGCACGCGAGCCGGTTCGCGTCGCCGAGACGGACGAGCAAGGCGGCCGGATTCAACTGCGTCACGACCTGCTCGTCGTATGAGTCCACGATCAACCAGTACTTCACGGACGTCGCCGCCGACAGCGTCAACCTCGTCACGACGAACGTCTACTCCGTCGCGACCCAGTACTCGAACATCCAGTACAACGAGACGTTCGGGGGCTCGTACGTCGACGGAAACCCGCTCCCGTCGGCGAAGCCGACGTTTCTCGCCTGCCAGGACGGCTTCGACAAGTACTGCGTCACCGACGCGCAGCTGGAGAACGAGATCGGGAAGGTCATCGCGAAGAACCACTGGCCGACGGCGTCGCCGACGACGCTCTATTTCATCTTCACGCCGGCGAACATCGGCGTCTGCCAGTACCCGGGCAGGCCCGACCTGCAGTACAACCCGTGCACCACGAATGTCTTCTGCGCGTATCACCGCGCAAACGCGAGCTTCATCTACGCCGTCGAGCCGGACGCCATGGCCGTGTCGGGAGGGGCTTGCGACAGCGGAGAGGCGCCGGCAGGAAACGGCGCTGACGCCACGATCAACACCATCAGCCATGAGCAGAACGAGGCGATCACGGATCCGAACGGCGACGCATGGGTGGCGAACGACGGCCCCAACCAAACTCCGCAAGACGAGATCGGCGACCTGTGCGCGTACGACTTCGGCACGCCGCTCGGCACGACGCCCGGTGATGCCGCGTACAACCAGGTCATCAACACCCACGACTACTACCTGCAGCTCGAGTACAGCAACGCGGCCGACGGCAACGCCGGCGGCTGCGTACCGTATCTCGGCGGCCCGGTGACGGCGCCGCAGATCGGCGGCGGTGTCGGCCCGCTCGTATTCCAGTTCCAGGACGCGTCGGTGATGACGACGAACACCGTTTATGCGATCTATTGGGTGCCGGCCGCGCCTGTGAGCCGCACGCTGCCGACGATCTCCGGCGCCGCGAAGGTCGGCAAGAAGCTCACGGTTTCGCACGGCAGCTGGTCGCACCTACCGAAGTTCACGTACCGGTGGCTCCGCTGCTCTTCGGCGGGGAGGTCGTGCAAGGCCATCGCGAAGGCGACCGGCTCCTCGCACGTGCTTGCGAAGGCGGACAAGGGCCACCGGCTCGAGGTGCGCGTGACGGCGACGAACGACGCGGGCAGCGCGCACGCGACCTCCAAGCTGACCCGCACGGTCAAAACGTAAGCCGGAAATCGGGCTAGCCTGTCGCCGTGAAAATCTTCGCCGCCTGCCTGCTCGTCGCCGCCGCTGTCGCGCTCGGGCTCACGACCGCCAACGGCGGCGCCGCCGAGTCGGTTCACCGCACTCTCGGCGCCGTTCGCCATCGCCACGTGAGCGCCGCGCATCGGATGGCCGCACCGAGGAAAGCGGCCGGCTTCACGTGCGGCTCGTCGTGCTCGTCGTACGAGCTCGCGATCAACAAGTACTTCACCGACGTCGCGGCGGCGAGCGTCGCTGCGGCGACGACGAATGTCTACGACGTCGCCACCCAGTACTGCGGGGGCGTGGCGACGCTTTCGACCTCCTGTGGCGGAGGGGGGACGCCGATCGCCTACAACTCCGCATTCGGCGGCGCGTTCGTGGACGGAAGACCGCTCCCGGCGAGCGGCTGCAACGACGCGGTGACGATCGGCTTCGTCAGCCACGCCGACAAGTACTGCCTCACGGACGCGCAACTCCAGACCGAGATCGAAAGCGTGATTACGGCGAAGAAGTGGCCGACCGACTCGACGAAGCTCTTCTTCATCTTCACGCCGGCGAACGTCGGCGTCTGCCAATACCCCGGCAACGCAAGCAACACAAACGCGTGCACGACGAACGTCTTCTGCGCGTACCACAGCCTTACGCAGTCCAACATCATCTATGCCGTCGAGCCCGATGACGCGCAGATCCCCGGCGGCGGCTGCGACCCCGGGCAGGCTCCCGTCGGATCCGGCGCCGACGCGACGATCAGCACGATCAGCCACGAGCACAACGAGGCGATCACCGACCCGCTCGGCGGCGGTTGGTATGCCGCGGACGGCAGCGAGAACGGCGACCTCTGCGCCTACAACTTCGGCACCCCCACCGGGACGGCGCTGAACGGGCAGTTGTACAACCAGGTCATCAACGGCACCGACTACTGGCTCCAGCAGGAATACAGCAATGCCGACAGCGGCTGTCTGCAGCAACCCGGCGGCACGGTCTCGCCGGTCATCAACGGAGACGGCGCCGGTCCGCTCGTCTACCGGGGCGGCACGGTGATGACGACCAACACGGCTTACGCGATCTACTGGATCCCGGCCGTGCCCGCGAGAACCGTCCTGCCGAAGATCTCCGGTACCCCGAAGGTCGGGAAGAAGCTCACCGCTTCGCGCGGCGCCTGGACGTATTCGCCGAAGCTCACGTACCGGTGGCTCCGCTGCTCTTCGACGGGAACCTTGTGCAAGGCCATCGCGAAGGCGACCGGCTCCTCGCACGTGCTCGTGAAGTTGGACGCCGGTCATCGGATCGCGGTGCGCGTCACGGCGACGAACGCGGCCGGCAGCGTGAGCGCGACCTCCGCTCCGACCCGCGCCGTCAAGAAGTAGCGAGGAGCGGCCTACGAGGACAGGGCGCGTGCGATCTGCCTGCACACGTCGTCCGTCCCCGCCGCCGCGAGCCGCGAACGCCCTTCGACGTCGAGCGGCGCCGCACCGAACGGCTCGGGGACGTCGAACAGCTCGAGCGCATAGCCGAGTTCCCGGCAGAGAAGCTGACCGGCGGCGATGTCGACGGAGCGGGTCGGCTTGAGCGTGCAGACGCCGTCGACCCGCCCGGCGGCGAGATGGCAGAGCGAGAGCGCCGTCGAGCCCATGATCCGCAGACGGTGCGCGAGGGCCGCGACCTTCGGGCTCTCCTGCGCGACGAGATCGGTCCGTGTTGCCTCGAAGACGAGGATCTCGATCTCGTCCTTCGGCCGCACCGCGCCTAGCGGCTCGCCGTCGAGCCACGCGCCTTCGCCGCGGCTCGCGGTCCACTCCTCGCAGCTGCCGAAGTCGTGGACGAAGCCGAAGTGGACGTCGTCCATCGTCCGCCCGTCCGCGACGGCGACCGAGAGCGAGAAGAACGGGATGCCGCGCTTCGCATTGAGCGAGCCGTCGATCGGGTCGATCACGACCACGGTGTCGGAGCCATCGAGGAAGCCGAGCTCCTCCGAGACGATCGACGCGCCCGTTGCGCGAAAGCGCTCGACGATGGCGTCCTCGGCCGCCTTGTCGATCGCGGTCGTCTCGTCGCCGCCCTCACCGGCGCCGACGACGGGCTCTCGCTCGGCACGCGTCGGCAGCCGATCGAGGACCGCCTCGACGTCGGCGACGGCAACCCGGCAAAGGTCGAGCCAGTCAGTCAGTTTCCCGCTCCGGCGCCGGCCGAGCCGGCACCTCCACTCATGCTCGACTCCGTCGAGCCTACGTCGAGAGGAAGCATCAAGAGACCCGAAGTGAGCTTCGGATAGAAGAACGTGCTCTTCTGCGGCATCACGTCGCCGCGCCGGGCGACTTCCCAGACGTCCTCGATCCGCGTCGGGCGCAGGAGGAACGCCGCCGCCGCCTCGCCGCGGTCGACCGTCGCAACGGCCTCGTCGCGATGCGGCGTGTACGTCACGCCCTCCGGCGCGAGCGCCGCGACGATCTCTGGGTCGAGACCCTCGCCGCGCAGCAGCTCGTAGCGGCCGTCGCGGTAAAGGACAGGTCCCGGCAGGACATCACCCGGAGGGCTGATCGGCTCCCCTTCCACCCCGTCGAGCGATTGCGCAAGCCGGTGCGTGGGGAAGATCGTCAGTCCCTCCTGCTCGGTCGGGACGATCACCGCGAGCAGCCACTCCTCGCCCGAGGCGAGCGTCGTCTCGTAGCGATGGTGGCCGTCGGCGATGAGGAGTTGCGCGTCCTGGAGCTCCTCGGTCAGCGCCTCGCCGAACTCGGGGTCGAGCCGCCAGAGGCTGTCGCCGCCGCTCTGGATGTCGGGCTCACCGAGCCCGTCGACGTCGACCGCGCCGTCCCAGAGGAAGAACAGCGGCTCCAGCTGCGTGCGCGTCGCACGCAGCAGGCGCAGGCGCCCCTCCTTCGGCCCCGCGTGCGTGAGCTCGTGCGGGAGGACGACGCGGTTCTCGTACGGCTCGACGCGCAGCGCTGCGACGAATCCCTCGCGGCGCCGGCGCACGCCGTCGGGCCCCTCGTACTCCTGCGCGAGCCACCAGTACGCGGGCTCGGGGTCCTCGACGAGCACGCCGCGCTCGCGCCAGTCGGCGAGGTGCGCCGCAGCCTCCTCCTCGCTGTCGGGAAGGGTCAGGTGGACGACGTTGTACGGGCTCTCTTGGAGGAGCGCCTCGCGCTGTTCCGGCCCGATGACGTCGTAAGGAGGAGCGACAAGCGCGTCGAGATGTCCTGCCACAGCCTCGTCGTAACGGAGCGCACGGAACGGCCGTATTGCTGCCACGGCAGTGACCGTACCAACCGCACGGTCTCCTTCCCGGCACGAACGAGCCACCCGGCGACGGCGAGCAAAGCCACGGCGAGAACGACGGTCGCATCGCCGAGCGCCGACCACCGCACCGATGCTCGATCGTCGCCGCACACGACGAGCACCTGCTCCTCCGGGACGACCTCGGTCACGGCGGAGACGGGTAGCCGGCGCACCTTGCGGCGGTGCCGGCTCTCGAGCTGCGTGGCGACGTACGGATCGCCGTCCGCGATGACGCGTTCCACCGTCCCGCGCCCGCCGCCGGCCACCGAGAAGCAGGCGCAGTTCGCCAGCCAGTAGCGCGTGACGGGACTCGCGGCGGTGAACCGCTTCGTCCGTGCCGATACGACTGCCATCCACGCCTCGGTCCCCGCCCTCGCCTCATGCGAAACTCCCGGCATGACCGCGATCGCCGAGCTCGAGGAGAACCGCACCGTCGAAGGCGTGTACGCGGTCGCGCGCAAGGAGCGGATGCGCACCCGCAGCGGCAGCACGTACCTCGCGCTCGAGCTCGTCGACCCGAGCGGCCGCATCTCGGCGCGCGTCTGGAACGACGTCGACCTCCTCGACGGACGCTTCGCAGCGGGCGACGCCGTCCGCGTGCTCGGGCGGGTGGAGAAGTTCCGGAACGAGCTCCAGGTCGAAGTGCGGACGCTGGAGCCGGCGGAGGGCGTCGATCCCGCAGCCCTCGCGGTCGGCCTGCGCCGGGACGCCGACGAGCTCGAGGGCTTCCTCGAGTTCCTCGTTGCCGAGGTGCACGACGACGGGCTGCGCGGGGTCGTCGTGCGCGCGCTCGGCGAAGCGCCGCTGCGCTCGTATCCCGCCACGCCGGACGGTCACCACTCGTACGCCGGCGGGCTGCTCGAGCACACGGTCGGCGTCGCGACGCTCTGCCGCGAGCTGTGCCAGATCCACCCGCGCCTCCGTCCCGACCTCCTCATCGCGGCGGGGCTCGTCCACGACGTCGGCCGCACGCGCGAGCTCGGGCCGCCGCCGGTCTTCGCGCCGACGGAGCAGGGAAAGCTCCTCGGCCACGTCCACCTCGGCCTGCGCCTGCTCGAGGGGCTCGACGCGCCCGACGAGCTCCTCCACGCCGTCGCGTGCCACCACGACGCCCGCGCCGCACGCACCGCCGAGGCCGCGGTGCTGTACCACGCGAACCAGCTCGACGCAGTTGCCGCCACGAGGCCCGTCCAGACTTGATCGGAGTCATGCTCGCGCTCGCCGCGAGCCTGTCCTGGGGCATCGCCGACTTCGGCGGCGGGATCGGGGCGCGCCGCGCTCCCGTGGTCTGGGTCCTGCTCGTCTCCCAGGCCGCGGGCCTGGTGCTCGTCGGGACGATGTGGCTCGCGACGCAGCCGGCGACGCCGACCGGCCGCGAGCTCGCGTGGGGAGTGTTCGGCGGGGTGATGGGCGTCGTCGGCCTCGGCGCCTTCTATCGCGCGCTCGCGATCGGGACGATGGGGATCGTCGGGCCGATCTCCGCGACGGGCGCGATCGTCCCGATCGTCTACGGTCTCGGGCGCGACGAACGGCCTTCGTCTCTGCAAGCGGTCGGGATCGCGGTCGCGGTGATCGGCGTCGTCGGAGCGTCACTCGAGCCGCTGCGCGACGGAGCGGGACGGAAGTTCACGGCCGGCGCAGGGCTCGCACTGCTCGCCGCGTTGGGCTTCGGCTCGGCGCTGCTCGGCCTGAACCGCGTCTCGCAGGCGGGCGTCGTGTGGGGGACGCTGTCACTGCGCCTCACCGTCGTCCCGATCCTCCTGCTCGCGGCGTTGCTCATCCGCCCTCCGGCCGACCGGCTGCGGTCGCGCACGATCCTCCCGCTCCTGCTCGCAACGGGCGTGTTCGATTCGGGCGCGAACCTGCTGTACGGCGCGTCGGCGCGCCACGGCCTGATCAGCGTCGTCTCGGTGCTCGGGTCGCTCTATCCGCTCGTCCTCGTCGCGCTCGCGTACTTCGTCCTGCACGAGAGGCTCGCGCGCCCGCAGCTCGCCGGCGTCGGGCTAGCGCTCGCCGGCGTCGCGCTGATCTCCGCGGGCTAGTCCGAACCGGACACGTCCCGGTGTCTGACACCGAGACGTGTCCTAAAGAGACGGGTCGCTCCAGGAGCAAAGCGGGTTCGCAGGCGCGCAGCATGGCCGAACGGGACAGTCTCGGTGACAGGCACCAGCCATGTCTGCTGCGGCCGTGTCCGGAAGCGTCAGACGTTGAAGCGGATGTTGAGGACGTCGCCGTCCTCGACCACGTAGGTCTTGCTCTCGAGCCGTTGCTTGCCGGTTCGCGCGGCCTCCGTATGGCCGCCCGCCTCGACGAGGTCGTCCCACCGCACGACCTCGCAGCGGATGAAGCCGCGCGCGATGTCGGAGTGAATCGTCGCGGCGGCGTCGAGTGCTGTCTCGCCGCGCCGCAGCGTCCACGCGCGCGTCTCCTTCTCGCCGGCGGTGAAGAACGTGATCAGGTCGAGCGTCTCCGCAAGCCGTCGCACGACCTCGCCGAGCGCCGACTCGCCTCCGCCGCGGAACTCCGCCGCCTCGTCCTCGCTCAGATCCGCTAGCTCGGTCTCGAGCTGGAGGTCGATGCCATCCGGGCCGTTCACGATCGCGATCAGCGGCTTCGTCGTGAGCGGATCGAGCTCGGACGAAAGCTCTCCGTCCCACTCCGCGAGCGCGTGCCCGGCGTCGACGTGCGCGAGCAGCCGCTCGAGCTCCGCCGCCTCGGCCTTGACCTTCGCGTCGCCGGACCTCGCCTGCTTGGCGACCCGCTCGAGTCGCTTCTCCACGTGGTCGCGGTCGGCGACGAGCAGCTCGAGCTTCAGCGTCTCGAGATCGTCCTCGGAAACGCGCGTGCCCGAGAAGCCGTCGAGCACCACCAGGAGCGCGTCGACCTGGCGGAGGTTGCCGAGGAGCTGCGGCCCCGTCCCGGGCACGTCGACGACACGCACCGCCGCCGGCGTCACCTTGCGCGCACCGACGACGCGCGCGAGCGCGTCGAGCCGCTCGTCGGCGATCTGCGCCATTCCGACGTGCTCCTTCCCCGAGCCCGTCGCCTCCGCGTGCGTCAGCGCGCGGAAGAGCGTCGACTTCCCCGAGCTCGGCAGCCCGACAATCCCAATCTCCAGCGCCACGGGCCCAGAGTATTAGTGGGCGGGCGTCTCCGAGCCTTCGATCTGCTTCTGGAGGGAGACGAGCGCGCGGTGCTGGAGCGACTTCACGGCGCCCTGCGTCTTGTCGAGGATCGCCGCCACCTCCGCGTTCGGGAGGTTGAAGACGAACTTCAGGGTGAGCACCTGCTGCTGCTCCGGCGACAGATCCTCGATGAGCTTGAGCATCGACTCGCGGCCGATCGTCCGCATCGCCTCGAGTTCGGCCGACGGCTCCGCTTCGCTCGGCGGCGGCTCGGGCACCTCCTCCTCGGGCTGCCAGCGGCGCCGCGCACGGAAGTGATCCATCGCGAGGTTGTGAGCGATGCGGAAGAGCCACGCGGAGAACGGCGCTGACTGCCACCGGAAGCTCCCGATCTTCTCGAGCATCTTCAGGAACGTCTGCGTCGTCAGGTCCTCCGCGTCGTGGCGGTTCCCGACACTGACGTGGAGGTAGCTGTAGATCCGGTCGAAGTGAATGAGGTACAGCTCTTCGAGCGCCTCGCGGTCGCCCTGCTGCCCACGCGCGACGAGGTCGCGGAGATGCTCGGCCGACTCGTCGGCGCCCTGGTCCGTGGACGTGGACATCCCCTGTGAATTACCCCGTAGACCGGTCCGGCCTAACGCACGGAGGTCAGGTCGAGGAAAAACCGACGCGCCCGGCGCGCACGATCCGCTTGTAATAGGCGATCTGCGCGACGACGACGTGAAGCGGGCCGTCCTCCGTGTCGAGGACGACGACGGGCGTGCTGCCACTGCCTCCGCCCAGCGCAGCCTCGAGCGTGTCGGCAGAGCGAGAATCGACGAACGCGGAGACGATGGCCCCGCCCGCGAAGCCGAGCTCGATGCGAACGCGGTCGTCAGCCAACGGAGACCACCTCCGAGAGAACTCCGCCGACCGACTCAGGATGGACGAACGCGACCTCGAGGCCGAACATCCCGCGTCGCGGCGTCTCGTCGATCAGCTCGGCGCCGGCGCCCGCGAGGTCGGCCAGCGCAGCGCGGATGTCATCGACCTCGTACGCGACGTGGTGCATTCCCGGCCCGCGCTTCGCGAGGAAGCGGCCGACGGGCGTGTCGTCTCCGAGCGCCCCGAGCAGCTCGACGCGGCTCTCGCCCACGCGTATCGACGCCGCTTCGACTCCCTGCTCCTCGACCCGCTCGCGATGCTCGAGGGTCGCGCCGAACAACCGCGCGTACGTGTCGATCGCGCCGTCGAGATCGTCGACGGCGACTCCGACGTGATGGATCGAGCGCGCAGCGGCCATCGCGTCGATCGTATGCGAAAGCGAGTTCTAAAACCAGAGGTCGCCGGCGACGCTCGCGACGACACGCGGGATGCCGACGGTCTCCGACGCGCGCGACTCCGGCTCGACCTCGGCGAACAGCTCGAGCACCTCGTCCCGCACGAGCGTCTCCTTCTCGAGCAGCGCCGTTGCGACCCGGTCGAGCGGCGGGCGATGCTTCTTCAGCAGGCGCAACGCCTCCTCGTACGCGCCGTCCGTCAGGTGCGCCTGCTCGTCGTCGCGGAGCTGCTTCGTCGACTCCGAGAGCGCGTAATTGTCGGCGCGCATCGTCCGTGACGTGACCGAGTCGGACATGCCCCAGTCGAACACCATGTGGCGCGCGATGTCGGTCACCTTCTCGAGGTCGTTCGCGGCGCCGTTCGTGACGCGGCCGAAGACGACCTCTTCGGCGGCGCGACCGGCGAGGGCGACGACCATCCAGTCCTGCAGCTCCTCCTTCGTGTGGAGGTAGCGATCCTCCTCGGGGAGGTGGAACGTGTAGCCGAGCGCCGTGCCGCGCGCGACGATCGTCACCTTCTGGAGCTCGGCGGCGCCGCCCATGAGGTGCGCCATGAGCGCGTGGCCGCCTTCGTGGTAGGCGAGGATCATGCGCTCCTTCTCCGTCAGCACCTTCTTCTGCTGGAGGCCGGCGACGACCCGCTCGAGCGCCCAGTCGAAGTCGGCCTGCGAAAGCGCGTCCGCGCCGCGGCGTCCGGCGGCAATGGCGGCCTCGTTGCAGATGTTCGCGAGCTCGGCGCCGGTGAGGCCGGAGGTCTGGCGCGCGACCGTGGAGAGTTTCATGCCCTCGACGAGGGGCTTGCCGCGCGTGTGGACGGTGAGGATCGCCTCGCGGCCGGCGAGATCCGGCGGCGGAACGAGGAGCTGGCGGTCGAAGCGGCCGGGGCGGAGCAGCGCCGGGTCGAGATCCTGGATGCGATTCGAGGCGCCCATGACGACGACCTGCCGGGCACCGTCGAACCCGTCGAGCTCGACGAGGAGCTGGTTGAGGGTCTGATCCTGCTCGCGGTTGAAGCCGTGCCCGGTGCGCTGCGCGCCGACCGAGTCGAGCTCGTCGATGAAGACGATCGCCGGCGCGTTCTTGCGCGCCTCGGCGAAGAGCTTGCGGATGCGGGCGGCGCCGAGGCCGGCGAACATCTCCACGAACGACGCGGCACTCGCGGCGTAGAAGTTCGCGCCCGACTCGTGGGCGACCGCCTTCGCGAGCAGCGTCTTGCCGGTGCCCGGCGGCCCGTAGAGCAGCAGCCCCTTCGGCGTCTTCGCTCCGAGCCGCTCGAAGCGCTGCGGATCGCGGAGGAAGTCGACGACCTCCATGAGCTCCGCGCGCACCTCCTCCACGCCCGCAACGTCGGCCCACGTCGTGGTCGAGGTGCCTTTCGTCGCCATGTTCTTGGGCTTCGTGCGCGGCATCGAGCCTGCGACCTTCCACAGCAGCCACACCGCGAGGACGAGGACCAGGACGAAGAAGAGCGGCAGCCACGTGTTCGCGAAGTTCAGGAGGTCGTGCAGCCACTGCCCGACGAGCGTGTGGTGCGGGAAGAGAAGGTTCTGCTGAGCCGGCGTGAGACCGTTCGCGTTGGTCGATGTCGTCGTCGTGACGGCAGAGATGAGTGCGCCGGCCAGCCGCATAGGACTCCCATCGGCACCCATGGCCGCCGACCTTAGCGGAGCGAGCGCAGCGCCGGCTCGAGGCGCTGCCGGGTCGTGAGCACGCCCGCGAAGAGATCGCCGTGGCGGCGGATCCGCTCGAGCACGACGTCCATCGTGAAGCTCGTCGGGGCGAGCGAGGGCGTCACCTCGTCCCAGCGCAGCGGCGTCGAGACAGGCGCGCCCAGCCGCGGCCGGACGGAGTAGACGGACGCGATGGTCTTCCCCTCGCCGTTCTGGTTCGCGTCGATGAGCACGCCGCGGCGCTTCGCCTTCGACCACTCCGTCGTCGCCAGGCCGCGGTGCGTCGCGGCGATGGCACGGGCGACGATCTCGCAGAACTCGCGCGTCTGCGTATACGTCGAGCGACGCTCGATCGGCACGATCACGTGCATCCCGTCCGCGCTCGAGGTCTTCGGGAAGGAGACGAGCCCGAGCGCGTCGAGCGCCTGCTTCACGACGCACGCGACCGCTACGACCTCCTTGATCCCGACATCGGGCGACGGGTCGAGGTCGAAGAGGACGAAGTCGGGACGGTCGGGCTTGTCGACGCGCGAATACCACGCGTTCATGTCGATGCAGCCCATGTTCGCCATCCACAGGAGCGCGCGCTCGTCGTTGACCAGCGGCGCCTCGATCGTGCGCCGTTTCGGCGGGCGCTCCCGCGTCGAGACCTCGACCTGGAAGCGCGGGATCCAGTCCGGCATGTGCTTCGGCGCGTCCTTCTGGAAGAACGCCTTGCCGTACGCGCCGTCGGGATAGCGCCGCATCGTGAACGGCCTGGCTTTGAGGTGGGGGACGAGAACTGGGGCAATTTGGCGGTAGTAGTCGACGAGGTCGCCCTTCGTGATCGGCCCGCTCGGGTCGTCCGCCGGCCAGAAGACCTTGTCGAGGTTCGAGAGCTTCACGCCGTCCTCTTCTGCCTCGGCCGGCGATTCCCGACGCACGGCGCGCGCCGGCTTGTCGTCGCGCAGGCCCTGGAACGACGGCGCTCGCAGGTGGCCGTCGTGCGTCCACTCGAGGAACTCGACCTCGCAGACGAGCTTGGGCTCGACCCAGACGATGTCGTCCCTGCGCACCTTCGGCATCTTCGGAACGGCGGAGAACGGCGACGTCTCCCGCCCGAGCGGCCGGAGCTTTGCGAGGAGCTCGTCGATCGTCCGCTCGCTGAAGCCGGTGCCGACGTTTCCGACCCAGACGTACTCCTTGCCCTTGCGGACGCCGAGCACGAGCGAGCCGAACGTCCTGGAGCGGCGCCCCTGGCCCTTCGTCCAGCCGCAGATCACGAACTCCTGGCGCCCATGCGTCTTGACCTTCAGCCAGTCGCGGCCGCGCTTGCCCTCCTGGTAGCGGGACGCAGCCTTCTTCGCCATGACGCCTTCGAGGCGCTGCTCCTTCGCCGCCTCGAGGAGCGCCTCGCCGTCGTCGAAGGAGCCGGAGATCTGGATCACGCCCGATGGAACGACGAGCTGCTCGAGCCGCTCACGACGCTGCGTCAGTGGGAGTCCGGTACATGCCTCGCCGTCGATCTCGAGCACGTCGAAGATCTCGTAGACGAGCGGCGTCCCCGGCTTCCCCTGCTGCATCGCGGAGAAGCTCGGGCGACCGTCCTCGTCGAGCGCGCAGACCTCGCCGTCGACGACCGCATCCGGCGTGCGTAGCGCGTTCGGCAGCGCCTTCGCGACCGCCGCGAATCGCTCCGTGAGGTCGTTGCCGCGCCGTGACCGGAGGGTCGCCTCGCCGCCACGGACGTAGCCGAGCGCGCGGTAGCCGTCCCACTTCGGCTCGAACAGCCATCCGGCGCCCGTCGGCAGCTTCTCGACGAGCGTCGCGAGCATCGGCTCGTAGGAGTCGCGCCTCCCGCGCGCCGCCGCGGTGCTCTCGTCGCGCTTGCGGAGGAGGAGCCAGTTCTTCTCGTCGCCGGAGAGGTGCGCAGGGACGAGCGTCCACATCCCCTCGAGCCGCTCGCCGTGGAGCCGCACCGTCAGCCCGCCGTCGGGCTTCTCCTCGACGAGCTCGTACGTGCCGTGATCCCAGATCTCGACCGTGCCGGCGCCGTAGTTGCCCTTCGGGATCTCGCCGGCGAAGGTCGCGTATTCGAGCGGGTGGTCCTCGACATGCACGGCGAGATGCTGCTGGCCGGGCTCGAGCGGAACGCCCTTCGGCACGGCCCACGAGGCGAGCACGCTGTCGCGCTCGAGGCGGAAGTCGTAGTGGAGGCGCCGCGCGTCGTGGCGCTGCACGACGAAGATCGGAGCCTTCTTCGACCGCTTACCGCCAAACGGTTCGGGGGTCTGTCTCCGCTTCCTCTTGCGCGCGTACTCGGAGAGTTTATCGTCCACAAGCAATATTCCTATCGTTCACACGATGCATACATACCGGGGGATAAGCCTGTGGACGCTGTGGACAGCGGAGCGGAGGCTCCGCCTTTTATCTGCGCGAATCTATGGAAAGTTGCTCATCAGGCGTAAACGCCCATGCGGCGGAAGCGGGCCCGCCGACGGCGTCTCAGCTCTTCGCCGGGGATGCCGGCGAGCTCTCCGAGCGCACCGCGAAGCGCTTCGCCGAGGAGCTTCGCGGCCGCGTCGTGGTCGAGTTGGGCGCCGCCCTTCGGCTCCGGGACGACCTCGTCGATCACGCCGAGCTCGAGGCAGTGGATCGCGTCGGGCCGGAACGCGGCCGCCGCCTTCTTCGCCTGGCCCGCGTCGCGCCAGAGGATCGACGCGCAACCCTCGGGCGAGATCACGGAGTAGATCGCGTTCTCCTGCATGAGGACGCGGTCGGCGAGTGCGATCGCGATCGCGCCGCCCGAACCGCCCTCGCCGATCACGCACGTGACGGTCGGCACCGTGAGCCGCGCCATCGCGGCCTGCGACGCGGCGATCGCGGCGCCCTGCCCGTGCTGCTCGGCGACGACGCCCGGGTACGCGCCCGGCGTGTCGACGAGCGTCACGATCGGGAAACGGTGCCGCTCGGCGAGCTCCATCGCGTGCATCGCCTTCCTATAGCCCTCGGGATTCGGCATCCCAAATCGTCGTGATGCCCGTTCATGGATGTCGCGGCCCTTCTGCTGCCCGATGAGGACGATCGTGCGGCCGTCGAGCTTGCCGAGCCCGGCGACCATCGCGCCGTCGTCGGCGAGCGCGCGGTCGCCGTGCAGCTCGAACCAGTCCCCGAGGAGCCGCTGGACGTAGTCGAGCGTGTACGGCCGCTGGTCGTGGCGGGCGAGCTCGACCTTGCGCCAGATCTCCTCGTCGGTCGCCTCCTCGCCGATCTTGTCGATCTGCCGCTGCAGGCGCTCGAGCTCGCCGGAGAGCTTCGCGCCGCCGAGCAGCGAGAGGTTCCTCAGCCTCCCGAGCCGCTCGCGCAGCCGGAGCTCGTGCTCACTGGGGGGCATCGAACAACCTCAGCAAGCGGGAGAGGGTCGGCCGCAGCTTCGGCCGCTCCACGATCGCGTCGATCTGGCCGTAGCGGACGTTCTGCTCGGCGCGGCCGAAGTCGTCGGGCAGCTTCTCCCGCGTGATCTCCTGCACGACGCGCGGGCCGGCGAACGACATGAGCGCGTTCGGCTCCGCGAGGAGGATGTCGCCCAGCGTCGCGAAGCTCGCGAGCACGCCGCCCGTCGTCGGATGCGCCATGACGCAGATGAGCGCCTCGCCCGAGTCGCGGAGATCCTCGACGGCGGCGACGGTCTTGGGCAGCTGCATGAGCGCGAGGATCCCCTCCTGCATCCGCGCGCCGCCCGAGCTTGTGACGCAGATCAGCGGCATCCCGCTCTCGGCGGCGAAGTCGCATGCACGCGAGAACTTCTCCCCGACGACGCTGCCCATCGAGCCGCCCATGAAGGCGAAGTCCATGACGGCAAGCTCCGTCCGGCGGCCGTCGATCGCGCCGCGGCCGATGACCATCGCGTCGGCCATGCCGGTCTTCATCTCCGCCTCCGCGAGCCGCTCGGTGTACGGACGGAGGTCGAAGAACCCGAGCGGATCCTCGGAGTGGAGCTCAGCCGCCTCCTCCTCGAACGAACCGGGATCGACGAGCGACGCGATGCGCGCCCGCGCGCGCATTGGGAAGTGATGCCCGCACTGGCGGCAGACCCAGAGGCTCTGCTCGAGCTCGTCGTCGCGGTAGTGCGAGTGACAGGAGGGACAGGTGTTCGGATGGCTGGGCGGCGGAGCCGGCTGGTCGCCGGTCTCCACTGAAACGTCAATCTTCGCCACGGCTCTACCTTAGACCTCGCGTCGCCGAAGTCGGTTGCGAGCGAGACTCAGCGGAACACGAGGAGGTCGAGCACGTTGGCACGCGGCTCGGAGTTGCCCGCCTCCACGGCGCGGCGCAGACGCTCTCTTCCCCGCTCGAACTCGTCCTCGGTCAGCATGCGCAGCGTCGTGTCGGCGCGGCGGAGCGTGTCCGTCTCGCGCAGGAAGTCGGCGAGAGTCCCGGGAGGTACGTCGCGTACCGGCTCGACCGCTTCGCGGCGGAACCCGGCCCTCTCGAACGCCGCGCAAGTCTCGACGAGCGACGGATAGGTCGAGACGAGCTTCGCGGTCTCGGGGAACCAGCGAATGATCTCGATGCCGTCGAGCGCGCGATCCGGAAAGCCCTGGCGGATCAGGACCGGCCCGCCCGGCCGAAGGACGCGGCGGATCTCCTGTGCAGCGGCGGCGAGGTCGGGAAGGTGGTGGATGACAAGCGAGAGCCAGGCGGCGTCGGCGGACACGTCCGGCAAAGGGATGTCGAGAGCGCTTCCCTCGAGCACCTCGATCGCCTCGCTTTGCCGGATGTGCGAGCGCATCGCGGCAGAGGGCTCCACCGCGACGACCTCGATCCCGAACCAATCGCTGAAAGCAGACGCGAACGCGCCGGTGCCCGCGCCGAGGTCGAGCAGCTTCATGCCGGGTCCCGGATCGAGGTGGCGCCGCACCGCGTCGCGCCATTCGGCCAGCCCTTCGAGCGGGATCTCCCGGGATTCCTTGAACGCCTTCGCGACTGAAATGTCGTACGGGTTGAGTGTCATGCCCGTACTCATAGCAAGTTTGCTATGGGCTGTCCAGGTCACAGGCCGAGCGCGGCCGCAAGGCGGTGGAGCTTCTCGACGTTCGCCGGGTCGGGCGCGAGACCGGAGAGCCCGGCGCCGGCGAGCTTGCCGCTCTCCCGCACCCGGGCCAGGAGCTGCTCGACATCGTCGAGCGACGGCCCGCCCGGCTCCGGCATGAAGACCGCCATCTCGCCCGGCTCGAGGACGTCGAGGTCGACCGCGACGTACACGGCGCCGACGCGCGCGAGCACCGGCGCCGAATCGTCCGTGATCCCGTTCGCGGCGATGAAGTCGGCCTCGGGCGGGTCGAGGTTGCGCGTGCCCCACAGGACGACGTCTTCGGCCTCGACCATCCCCTGATCGATGATCATCCGCAGCGGCATCCCCCACTCGTTGCCGGACGCCGACGACTCCGGCGTGTTGAGATCGCCGTGGGCGTCGAGCCAGATCACGCCAAGCCGGTCGAACCGCGCGGCGAGGCCCTCGACCGCGCCGATGTGGGAGCAGCAGCACCCGCCGAGGACGAGCGGCACCTCGGGCAGGTCGGACGCGACGGCGAGCGTCTGCATCGCGAGCGTGTCCTCCTCGACGACGGCGACCTCCGGAAAGTCGAGCGGCAACGCGGCTGCCTCGACCATCGGCTCGCCGCCGTCCCCCCACGCGCGCGGCACGCGCACGAGGCCGGCGCGGAACGTCCGGCCGCAGGAGTGGCATTCGTAGCTTTCGTCGACGGCGACGGCCGTCAGCGTGCGGCAGTCGGGGCAACGTGCCCGGAGGATGCTCACGCGAGGATCTTCTCCCAGACGACCATCTCCAGCTCGACGTGCATGCCGACGCTTTCGTAAAGCTGGGTCGCGCCCGTCGCGTTCGAGGCGTCGACGCCGAGCGTCGCGCGCGGAAGGCCGCGACGCTGGAACTCACGGAAGCTGTGGAGGAGAAGCGCACGGGCGTAACCGCGTCCACGCCATGCGGGACGGACGCCGAGGGCGCCGACATAGCCGCGCGTTTCGTGCGGGTCATTCCGGCACACCGCTGCGATCTCGTCGCCGTCACGGATCACGAACCAGGCGGACGGGTCGAACGTCGCCCGGCCCCGCTGCCGCGCCCACCATTCGTCGAAGCTCTCCGGCTCGTGACCCCAGTGCTCCGCGAACGCCTCCTCGAGCGTGGCATGGAACGCCCGCGCATCCTCTTCCCGGAACGGGGCGGCCGCGACCGCCGGCTCGGGAATATCGCCGTCGAAGTTGATTGCCATGTCCCAGAAGCGCCGCACCTCGGCGTAGTTGCGGCTCTCGAGCAGCTCCGTCGCGGCGGTGTCGGCCGCCAGCGCGTTGTTGTGGATCCGCGCCGCACCCTCCTCACGGATGCGATCCTCGAGGAGACCGACGAGTCGACCGCCGAGCCCGCGGCCTCGTGCCGACGGATGGACAGCGCCGGCGCAGTTCCCGCGGTCGCCGTGGACCTGTCCGAACGCACCGGCCACGAGCCGGCCGTCCTCCTCGAACAGCCACGTATTCGTCTGCAGCGCGAGCGTCTGCAGCCAGCCGTCGACGACGTCTGCAGTGAGATCGGTGGGGCGCGGCAACAGCTCGGCCTCGACGGCCCGGAAGAGCTCGGCGATTGCCGCGTAGTCGCTCTTCGTCGCCGGACGGACGTTCACGCGGGCACCAGCGAGTCGAGGGCGTCGGCGAGGCCGTCGAGGCTCCTGAGCTCGAGGTCGGGCTGCGGGTCGGCTGTCTCGCCCAGGCGGTTGATCCAGACGGTGCGCAGCCCGAGCGACGTCGCCGGCGCGATGTCATGGAAGAGGCTCGCGCCAACGTGGACATGGCCCGCGCGGTCGGCGCCGGTGCGGTAGAAGAACTCGTCCCAATGTCCGGGCGACGGCTTGTACGAGCCGATCTCCGAGGCGACGATCGTCGCGTCGATCTGCACGCCGAGCCGCGCGGCCGAGGCGTCGATGAGATCGCGGTCGCTGTTGGAGAGGATCGCGAGGCGCCAGCCGCGCGAACGCGCCTCCGCGAGCGCCGCGGGAACCTCCGGGAACGGCTCCCAGCCGGGAAGCGAGACGGCGAGCGCGTCGTGCTCCTCCGCCGGCGCGCCAAGGCGGGCGAGTGCGATCGCCATCACCTCGCGGTAGCTCCGGGTCGGATCCTCGCGCTGGATCTCCGGCTCGAGCTCGTGATAGCGGCGCAGGCAGTCGCCGGCCTGATCGGCGCCGAACAGCCGCTCGAGCTCGCGCCCGATGCCGCCGTTCCAGTCGATCAGCGTCCCGTAACAGTCGAATGTGGCCCAGCGTCCCATCGAGGCGAGCCTATCGAGTAGACCGTCAGCGGCTCCGCCGGCGACCGAGTGCTTCGATCGCCGCAACGCGATCGTGGAGGCCGCGTTCACGCGTCACGGCCATTTGGAGGTCTAACGGCGGTACGCGGAACTCGAGACCCCGCCACTCGATCGTCTCTGCGCGACGTACCGCCTCGGGGCCAATGTCGCTCGTCCACTCGTGATCGTCGAGGTCAGGACGCGTCCCCGCGGCCCACTCGATTCTCATCCCGAGCCAGGCGCGTCCAAACCAATCGGCAATCCACTGCCCGTGGCTTTCGAGCGGTGGTTCCACAAGGAGGTGATCGAGCGCTCTCACCGTCGCCTCGTGATCTTCGACTGTGAAGTCGATGTCTCGCGGTACAATTTCAACTCCACGGACCGCCAGTGCGGTGCTACCACCAAGCAGCCACTCGACCCGCGCGGTGGCGAGCAGACCGTGAAGTACTACGAGCCTGTCTTCCCAGGACGGCCGCACGTGTGCGGCCGCCTGCGCGAGCAGTGCAGGCGCCGCGTCTGCGAATCGCTCGTAGATGGCCGGCGCCGACTCGCTCGAAGGAAAGCGACGCACGAATTCCTCGTCGGTCTCCTGCGAGTAAGCCAACCGTGGAAGGACTGCCTGCAGGTCGAGCTCATCCGTGCGAACGACGAAGGCATCGTCCTGACCCCGTCGCAGCTCGGTCGCGACCATTGCCGAACGACTAGTCGGCGAAGCGCTTGAAGACGACGCAGGCGTTGTGACCGCCGAAGCCGAAGCTGTTCGACATCGCGACCTTCACGTCGGCGTCGCGCGGCTCGTTCGGGACGTAGTCGAGATCGCACGCGGGGTCGGGTACCTCGTAGTTGATCGTCGGCGGGAGCTTGCTGTCGCGGATCGCGAGGATCGTGAAGATGGCCTCGATCGCGCCGGCTGCGCCAAGGCAGTGGCCGGTCGCGCCCTTCGTGCTGGAGATCGGCGTCTTGTAGGCGATCTCCTCGCCGAGCGCGTACTTCAGCATCTGAGTCTCGGAGCTGTCGCCGACCGGGGTAGAGGTCGCGTGGGCGTTGATGTAGTCGATGTCCTCCGGCGCCACCGAGGCGTCGCGCAGCGCCATCTGAAAGGCGTTGACCGGGCCTGTCGGATCCGGATCGGTGATGTGCTTCGCGTCGGAGGAGAGGCCGTAGCCCACCACCTCCGCGTAGATCTTCGCGCCGCGGGCCTTCGCGTGCTCGAGCTCCTCGAGGACGAGCGACGCGCCCGCCTCCCCCATGACGAAGCCGTCGCGCTCGGCATCGAACGGCCGCGAAGCGCGCTTCGGGTCGTCGTTGCGGAGCGAGAGCGCGCGCATCGCCGCGAAGCCGGCGATACCCACCTCGTTGACGGCCGCCTCGGTTCCGCCGGCGACCATCACGTCGGCGCGGCCGAGGCGGATCGCATCCGTCGCGTCCCCGATGGCCATGTTCGAAGCGGCGCACGCCGTGCACTCCGACATGAGCGGGCCGCGCGTGCCGAGCTCGATCGAGACCCAGCCGGCTCCGAGGTTCGGGATGATCGACGGGATCGCAAACGGGCTGACGCGGTCCGGGCCCTTGTTGAGCAGCGTGTAATAGGCCTCCTGGAACGACTGGAGGCCCCCGATGCCCGTCGCAATCGACGCGCCGATGCGGTCGGCTTCCTTCGCGATGTCGAGACCGGAATCCGTCTCCGCCTGGCGCGCGGCCGCGACGACCAGATGCGTGAAGCGGTCGACGCGCCGCGCGTCCTTGCGGTCCATCCAGTCGGCGGGATCGAGACCCTTCACCTCGCAGGCGAAGTGAACCTTGTAGTCGGTGTGGTCGAAGTGCGTGATCGGGCCGGCGCCGGACTCGCCGGCGAGGAGCGCGGACCACGTCGATTCGACGTCGAGGCCGAGCGGCGTCACCGCGCCCAAGCCCGTGACGACGACGCGTCTTTCGTTATAGGAGCCGTTCTCGCTCAACTACATCCCGAGTCCACCGTCGACGAGCAGCACATCCCCTGTGATGAACGCTGCGTCGTCCGAGCAGAGGAAGCGTACCGCCCCCGCGACGTCACCCGGCTCGCCGAGACGCCCGAGTGGCGTGTTCGTGAGCATCGCCGCGGTCGCCTCTTCCGGGAGGACGTCGGTGAGCTGCGTCTTGACGTAGCCGGGCGCGACGACGTTCGCGCGCACATTGCGGCTGCCGAGCTCGCGCGCAAGCGACTTCGTGAAGCCGATGATCCCGGCCTTCGATGCCGCGTAGTTCGTCTGCCCCCAGTTGCCGTGGACGCCGACGATCGACGAGATGTTGACGATCGAGCCGGAGCGCTTCTTCATCATCGGCCGGGTCACCGCCCGGCACGTATAGAAGACAGAGGAGAGGTTCGTCTCGATCACGACTCGCCAGTCGTCATCGGACATCCGCGCGAGGAGGCCGTCGCGGGTGAGGCCGGCGTTGTTGACCAGGATGTCGAGGTCGCCCGCCTCCTCGACGAGCCGCGCCGCGCCGGCGGCGCTCGAGACGTCGGCCTGGATCGCGCGTCCGCCGATCGCTTTCGCGAGCTGCTCGGCCTCGTCGGCGCCGGTGCGGTAGCCGACGACAACCTCGGCGCCGCCGCGGGCGAGCTCCTCGGCGATCGCGCGGCCGATCCCCTTCGACGCGCCGGTGACGAGGGCACGCTTGCCGTCGAGGGAGGCGAAGGACACTTAGTTTTCGGCGAGCAGCTCGGGCAGCCGCTCGAGCGACTCGAGGTTGTTGATCGAGACGGTGTGGACGCTGCGGTCGATCCGCTTCACGAGGCCGGAGAGGACGTTGCCGGGGCCGACTTCGACGAACGTCCGGACGCCTTCCCGCACGAGCTCGGTGGCCGACTGCGTGAAGCGGACCGGCGCGGTGAGCTGGTCGACGAGAAGCGGGCCGATCCGCTGCGCCGACTCGACGCGCGCGGTGACGGTGGACATGAACGGCGATGTCGGCTCCTGGAACTTGACCTTCTCGATCGCGGGCCGTAGCCGGTCGGCCGCGCGCGCGACGAGCGGAGAGTGGAACGCACCCGAGACCTTGAGTTTCACCGCGCGGCGCGCGCCTTCGCTCTGCGCCTGCTCGATGCACGCCTCGACGGCGTCGTTCTCGCCGGAGACGACGACCTGGCCCGGGCAGTTGTAGTTCGCCGGCCACACGCCGAGGATGCGGCGACAGAGCGCCTCGACCGTCTCGTCGGCGAGGCCAAGGATCGCGGCCATCGAGCCTGGGTTCTTCGCCGCAGCCTCTGCCATCGCGAGCCCGCGCTCGCGCACGAGGCGGATCGCCTCCTCCACCGACATCGCCTCGGCGGCGGCAAGCGCTGCGAACTCGCCGACGGAGTGGCCGATGACGAAGTCCGCGCGCACGCCGCGCTCCTGCAGCGCCGCGAGCATCGCCAGCGACGTCGCGACGAGCGCCGGCTGCTGGACGGCGGTGTCGAGCAGCTCCTCGTGGTCGGCGTGGAAGCAGAGGCGCTCGAGATCGAGGCCGCTTGCCTCGCTGCCGCGCTCGAAGACGGCCTTCGCGGCGGGGATCGCCTCGGCGATGTCACGGCCCATTCCGGCCTCGTACGAGCCCTGTCCGGGGAAACAGAAGGCGATTTTCGTCATGCCGAAAGCGTCCACTTCATGAGTGCGCTCCCCCATGTCAGCCCGGCGCCCATTCCTGTCATTAGTACGAGCTTGCCAGGTTGAAGCCTGCCGTCGCGCTGTGCATCCGCAAGCGCGAGCGGAATCGAGCCGGAGGACGTGTTGCCGTAACGGTCGACGTTGACCACCACACGATCGGACGGAATGCCGAGCTTCTTGGTTGCGTGGTCGATGATCCGGACATTCGCCTGGTGGGGCACATAGACATCCACGTCTTCGATGCTCATTCCGACTTGCGCCAACACATTCTCGGCGGACTGGACGAGGATCCGGGTGGCGAACTTGAAGACCTCGCGGCCGTTCATCTTCACCCGTTTGTCGGCGTCGTCGAAGAGGCGTGAGCCGCTGCCCGGCAGCGCGAGGTGCTCGCCGCCCGAGCCGTCGGCGCCGAGCTCGAACGCGAGAAAGCCCGGCTGGTCGGCCGCCTCGAGCACGACCGCGCCGGCGCCGTCGCCGAAGAGGACGACCGTCGAGCGGTCATTCCAATCGAGGATGCGGGAGAGGATGTCACCGCCGACGACGAGCGCGCGGTTGGCGAGACCCGCCGCAACCATCCCGTACGCCTGGACGACCGCGTACATGAAGCCCGTGCAGCCGGCCGAGAGGTCATACGCGCCCGCCTCTGTGGCACCGAGCTTCTCGGCGAGGATCACCGCGCTCGCGGGAAAGGACATGTCCGGCGTCACCGTCGCGACGATGATGAGATCGATGTCCTTGCCGGTGAGGCCCGCCTGCGCGAGAGCGGCCTCACACCCGGGCAGCGCGAGATCGGAGAGGGCCTGTGCATCCGAGGCGATCCGGCGTTCGCGGATCCCTGTGCGCTCGATGATCCACTCGTCCGACGTGTCGACGAGCTTCTCGAGCTCGGCGTTCGCCAGGATCCGGTCCGGCGCGTACGCACCCAGGCCGGTGATCGTCACGGGGACGTTGGCCTCGGCGATCACGCTGCCGGCTCCTCCCTTCCTATGAAGACGGTGAGCATCGCCTCGACCGCCGTCTCGCCTCCGACACTCGCACGGCCCTGCCCCTTCGCGATCGGGCCGCGCACGCGGTGGAACTCGCACTCGAGGTCGAGCACATCGCCCGGCTCGACGATCCGCTTGAAGCGGCAGTCGTCGATGCCGGCGAAGAACGGGATGCTGCCGCGGTTCTCCTCGGCGGCGAGCACCGCGACGGCGCCGCACTGCGCAATCGCCTCGATCGTGAGGACGCCCGGCATCACGGGCCGTCCGGGGAAGTGCCCGGGGAACCACCAGCCGTCGCTGGGCACGTGGAGGCGGCCGCGCACCTTGCGGCCCGGCTCGAGCTCGACGATCTCGTCCACGAGGAGAAACGGCGGCCGGTGCGGGATGATCGACTCGATCGTCTCCCGCCCGAAGGGAGTGGCGGGCAGCGTCACGCGACGTCGCGGTTCTCGAGCCGTTCGCGTAACCGGTTGCGGCCGCGGTGGGCGTGGCACTTCGCCGTGCCGACGGGCATCCCGGCCGCGGCGGCGATCTCCTCGAACGTGAAGTCGTAGCCGTCCTTGAGGACAATCACCTGTGCCTGCTCGGGGGAGATGCTCGCCAGGGAGTCGCACAGCTCGCGGCGCAGCTCCGACATGCGGACGCCGCGGCCAGGGTCATGCTCGACGTCGGCGCCGAGCTCCTCGGGCAGCGGCTCGTGGACCCGCGAGCGCTTCCGGTCGGCCGCGTCGCGGCACGTGTTGACGACGAGCCGATGCAGCCACGTCGAGAATTGCGACTCGCCGCGGAACTGGCGGAGCCGGACGCAGAGCTTTGCGAGCGACTCCTGCGCCGCGTCGCGCGCGTCCTCCGGATCGCGAAGCAGGTGCCGCGCAAGTCGCTCGACGCGTGGCGCGTGCCTGGTGCACAGCGCCTCGAGCGCGGCGGCGTCGCCGTTCTTCGCGCGCGTGACGAGGATCGGGTCGCTGAGGCTCGCGTAGTCGAGCGGGCGCGGCGCGCGCAGCGGTTGGCGGACTCCCCTCAAGGCAGATCTAGTCTAAGCAGCTGTGTCGTCGGACCTGACCCCGGACGTCGTTGAGCCGCTGCTCGGCGGCCGGCTCGGCCGCCCGTACCGCTTTGTCGGCGAGTGCCCCTCGACGCAGCGGTTGCTCGGCGGCGACGACCCCGAGGGCGCGACCGTCGCCACCGACCACCAGACCGCCGGACGCGGACGGCTCGGACGGGTCTGGGAGGACGCTCCCGGCCGCGGGCTGCTGTTCTCCGTCCTGCTCCGCCCGACGCTCCACATGGCGATCTGGCCCGAGCTGTCCCTCGTTGCAGGCGAGGCAGTCGCGTCGGCGCTGCCCGTCGACGCCCGCGTCAGCCATCCGAACGACGTGATGGTCGACGGCCGGAAGATCGCGGGAATCCTCCCGGAGGCGACCACGGGGCGCGTTCGGCTCGGGATCGGAATCAACGTCAACCAGACGGCCGCCGAGCTGCCGGACGAGACGGTCAAGCCGACGACATCGCTCCGGATCGAGACCGGCCGGGAGTGGGAGCGCGGACCGCTCCTCGCGGCGATCCTCCTCGAGCTCGAGCGGCGCTACGACGCCTGGCAGAGGCGCTAGCTAGCCGACGAGCTCGGGCTCGCGGGCGAGCTCCGCACTCTGCTCGCGGAACTTCCGCGCCGCGTCGATCGCGGCGCCGAGGTTCAGCCCCTTGTCCTTCGCCTGCTTGATGAGCATCACGGTCTCGAGCGCGTCGATGTCGTAGATCCGCTGCTTGCGGCCGCTCGTCGGGATCTGAGCCTTGTTCGTCCAGTAGTCGAGCTGCATCTTCGAGATGCCGGCGATCGTGCAGACCTGGCCGAGATAGAACCCGACCTTGCCGAGATGGTCGGCGAGGTTGATCGGCTCGAGTAGATCGACCTGGCGGCTGATTGCCACGCGAGAGTTATACGCCCCTCGCACCGCCTAATGGAAGGAACCGCTACTCGGCCGGGAGGTCGGCGCCGGTCTCGTCTGCGTCGTCTGTCGCCTCGGACTCGACGACCGGAGCGAGGGCGGAGACGGTCTCGTCGTCACCGCGCAGCCGCATCACGATCACGCCCTGGGTCGAGCGGCCGAGCCGCTTCACGTCCTCGACGGGGATCTTGATCATCGTGCCGCTCGTAGAGATCAGCATCACCTGGTAGCCGTCACGGACGACGCGGGAGCCGACGAGGTAGCCGCGCGCCGCCGTGAGCTGCACGGTCTTGACGCCCATGCCGCCGCGGCCCTTGACCGGGTACTCCGAAACCCGCGTCCGCTTGCCGTAGCCGTTCTCGGTCACGACGAGGAGGTCGGCGTCGTCCTCGGCGATGTTGATCGAGATGACCTCGTCGTCGGCGCGCAGAGTCATGCCCTTGACGCCCTCGGTGTCGCGCCCCATCGGCCGCGCGTCGGTCTCGTGGAAGCGAATCGCCTGCCCCTTCTTCGAGACCATGAGGATGTCGTCCTTGCCGGTCGAGTGCCGCACGCCGACGAGCTCGTCTTCGTCGCGCATCTTGATCGCGATGATCCCGTCGGCTTTGAGCGGCGTGTTGTACGCCGAAAGCTCCGTCTTCTTGACGACGCCGTTCTTCGTCGCGAAGACGAGGAATTTCGCCTCCGCGAAGTTCCGCGTCTGGACGACGGCGCGCACCTTCTCCTCCTGCCGGAACGGGAGAAGGTTGACGATCGCGCGGCCCTTCGACTGGCGGGAGCCGAGCGGCAGCTCGTGCACCTTGAGGCGGTAGACCTTGCCGACGTTCGTGAAGAAGAGGAGGTAGTCGTGGGTCGAGGCGACGAAGAGGTGCTCGATGTAGTCGTCCTCCTTGAGCTCCATCCCCATCACGCCGATGCCGCCGCGGCGCTGCTCGCGATAGGCCGTCACCGGTAGCCGCTTGATGTAGCCGGAGCGGGTGATCGCGATGACCATGTCTTCCTCGGCGATCAGGTCCTCGAGCTCGAGTTCGTCCTCGGCAGCGACGATCTCGGTGCGACGGTCGTCGTTGCGGCCGTAGATCTGCTTGATCTCGAGCAGCTCCTCGCGGATGACGCCGTCGATCTTCGCCTGGTCGCCGAGGAGCATGCGGAGCTCCGCGATGCGCTCTCGCAGGTCGCGGTGCTCGTCCTCGACCTCCTTGCGGGCCAGGCCTGTCAGGCGCGCGAGCCGCATCTCGAGAATCGCCTGGGCCTGGATCTCGCCCAACGAGAACTGCTCCATCAGTCCGGTGCGCGCCGCATCGGTGTCGGCGGCGGAGCGGATCAGCGCGACGACAGCGTCGATGTTGTCGAGCGCGATGAGGTAGCCCTCGAGAATGTGGGCGCGGGCCTCGGCCCTGCGCAGCTCGAACTTCGACCGGCGCGTGACCACTTCGCGCTGGAAATCGAGGTAGTGACGGACGAGCTCGAGCAACGACAGCGTCTTCGGCACGCCGTCTACGAGCGCGACGGCGTTGTAGCCGAACGAGGTCTGGAGCGGCGTGTGCTTGAACAGCTTGTTCAACGCGACCTGCGGGATCGCCTCGCGCTTCAGCTCGATGTAGATGCGCATGCCGTCCTTGTCGGAATGGTCTTGCAACGCGTCGTCGCTCAGCGGAATCTCCGTCAGCACCTTGCTCTCGACGAGGTCGGCGATCTTCTCGATCACGCCGCCCTCCCCGCCCTTGCGGACGCCGTACGGCAGGTCGGTGACGATGATCGCGTTCTTCCCGCCGCGCAGCTCCTCGATGTGGGCGCGCGCGCGCATGACGATGCGGCCGCGTCCGGTGCGGTACGCGTCACGGATGCCGGAGCGGCCGACGATGTAACCGCCGGTCGGGAAGTCGGGGCCTTTGACATGCGCCATCAGGCCCTCGACGTCGATCTCCGGCTTCTCGATCATCGCCACGACGGCATCGATCACCTCGCCCAGATGGTGCGGCGGCATGTTCGTCGCCATGCCGACGGCGATGCCGGCCGAGCCGTTGACGAGCAGGTTCGGGAAGCGTGACGGCAGGACGCTCGGCTGCTTGCGCGACTCGTCGTAGTTCGGCTCGAAGTCGACCGTGTCGGCATCGATGTC
>Ga0307372_10001709_pt1 | contig 37640 bp, 44 predicted proteins | sample OX1MG_FD_202533 | JGI IMG/M metagenome (GOLD analysis project Ga0307372, IMG submission 202533) | Soil microbial communities from Risofladan, Vaasa, Finland - OX-1 | ecosystem: Environmental > Terrestrial > Soil > Coastal area > Acid sulfate soil | place: Finland: Risofladan, Vaasa | collected...
CGGTGAAATCGCCACGGACCGCTGCGGTCGCGTAGGTCCGTGGTGAGGGCCCCGACGTCGCCAATCCCGAGCGAAGCCGTGGAGTGATGGTCGAGCGCATCGGCCAAAGACGGCGGCGGCTCGTCCAGCAAATCGACCAGGGCGGACGAGTTCGAAGCCCGTAAGACGGTTGACAGAAATGCTCCTTCGCGTACGCGCCACTGAGTGACGCCAACTGCTTTACGTCCGTTGACGAATACTTCACCGGGCCCGCTTCCGGCAAAGCACGCGACTCGAAGGGCTGGCTCTCCTTCGAGACCTCCCTCGTGCACCATGGCTTCAACGCCCACGAGCGCATTCAACGACGTCGCCCACCACTGACCGATCAGTTCCGACGCGGCGCGAATGTCCTCGCGCCAGCGTGGGTCGTCACGCGGTATCCAAAAATCGACCCACAGGTCCGCCGGTGCCAATTCGACGACGCCTCCCCCACCGCGGCGCCGTCGAAGGGGCCACTTTCGCCCGCTCGGGCTCAAGACTGACGTCGACTGGTTCCCGCCCAGCACGAGGAGGCGCGCGGTAGGAGTCACCACGAACATCGTCGCGTCGCTTTGTTGGCGAAGCGAACTGTAGTTGTATAGATCCTCGATCTCGTCGGTCACGACGCGCGCGGCAAATACGGCGCCCAGAGGGGATCCGGGTCTGGTAAATGGCGCCAACGCCACCACGGACCCTCGGGAATCCGAGGCTCAAAGTGCATCGGCCAGCCAATCTCTTCGAGTAGCCGATCACCTTTTTGCGTATTGTGGTGCCGACAGGCCGCCACCACATTCATCCATTCGTGGCGACCACCTCGCGAGCGCGGCACCACGTGATCAATCGTGTCGGCGTGTTCGAGACAGTAGGCGCATCGATAACTGTCGCGAAGCAGTAGCGCTCGTCGTGTCAACGGCGGCGTCCTGACTTTGGAGGGAAGTTTCACCATGTCGTGCAGGCGCACGATGGCGGGAATCTCGACGACCACCGATGAGGACCGGCACACGGCGGGAAACTCAGGAGTCACGATGGGTTCAGCGCGACCCGCCAGCATCAAGACCACAGCGCGCCGATCGCTCACCAATTGAAGCGGTTCGAAGGTGGCGTTGAGCAGTAGGACGCGCGCCATGAGGAAAAACTACTTCCCCACTCGTTGACGCAGTGACCATCGCGCGGCCGCCACCACGTCGCGTGCTTCGACGTTCGCGTGCTCGTCACCGAAAGCCGTCTTCATGCGAAAATCCCAATACTTTTGATCGGGCAGCGGTAGGTAGGGCCGAGTTCGCCACCAGTGACGGCGCCGCAGCCGCCAACCCGCGCGCCCGACCGCCACCGCGTCAAAGGGGCGACGAAGAAAGTACGCCACGATTGCTGAACGTGAGGTAGGGGTCATCAGCGAGGGCTCCAGCCAACGAGCGCCGCCCCGAGAAGAGGGCCATCACTCGTGAGCGACGAAGGTTCGACGCGCACATCACTGGTAAAGGACATCTGGGAGACCCCTCGCGCCGCCTTGTTGGCGGCACCAAAGAAGTCAGCACCAAATCCGAGGGCGACCGAACCCGCCACGTAGCAGCGCTCCAGGTCCAAAAGAGAACAAACGTTGCCAATCGCCTGGCCCACGAGAGCACCGGTTCGCTGGCGCGTCCAGAGGTCGGCATCAGCGGCGGGCTGGCCCGTGCGTGCCTCAATCGCCCTTCCCGATGCCTCCGCCTCCAAACAGCCCAGGGCACCGCAACCGCACAGCGCACCGCCGGGAACCACCGTCAAGTGACCGACGTGACCGGCGTTGCCAGAGTTTCCGTCGAGCAGGCGACCGTTCAAAACGATTCCACCTCCGACGCCGCTCGAGACGACCATCGAAAGATACGAGTCGTCGTGACGGGCAGCGCCAAAAACGCCTTCGGCCAGAGCGAGCGCGCGGGCGTCACCCTCCACGCGAGTGGGAACCCCCACGTGATTTTCGATCGTGGCGCGCAGCGGAAAGTCTCGCCACTGGGGAATGTTCAGCGGCGAAACGAATGCCCCACATTCGCGAGTCGGCCCGGCGCACGCGACTCCGACACTCGCGACGCGAAAGCCCTCGCGTGCCGCGTCGGCCAAGCTCACGAGCGCAACGATGAGATCCGTCGGGTGTTCGGCCACGAAGAGTCGCTGACGTGTCAGTATTTTCCCCGGTGCCGCGACCACGGCCACGTCAATCTTGGTCGCCCCGATATCAATCGCTAGGCAGAGGGAGTCGTCGGGCGCTCCCTTCGCGCGATTCACTCTGGCTTGCGACGATGACGCGACAACCAGTCGCGAAGTGAGGTCGTACGCGGGCCGTAGGTGGCCTGCGCGTCATCCCCCTGGCGAGGACGGGTGATGTCCTGCCATGAAGCTCGGCCCAGGAGCCGAGCGTTGCGCTCGACCACGACGGCCGATACGAACATCATCGCTACTCCCACGAGACCGAGCAGCACCGATTGAGAAAAACACAGAATCAGGATGAGAAGTCCCGCCACGAACCCCGCCACACCCCAACGGACCCGACGGCCGCCGTGGCTGTAGACATTGGTTTCACGGACATTCTTCACGAAGCGGGGATCTTCTTTGGAGAGCGACTCTTCGAGTTGCGCCAGGATTCGCTGTTCGTGCTCTGACAGCGGCATCGCGACTCCTCTCCTTCGTGTTAGGAATACTTTACTGTCGAGCATGACGGACGGCTACGTCACCAGGGCGTTTCTGCGCTAGAACGAAGAGAATCTTAAGAAGGAGCTCGTTTGCCACCGTGGCACCTTGGCGTCATTTGCACCGGCAACATCTGCCGATCGCCGATGGCCGAAGTCGTGTATCGCGACCTTGTCGCTCGTGACGAGGTCCTTCGCGAGAAGGTGAAAGTCACGAGTGCCGGCACGGCGCGCTGGCACGTGGGCGCCGCGATGGATCTCCGGGCCCGAAATGCCCTACACCGCAAGGGTTTCCAAGATCCGGGCACTCCTGGGGCGTACGCCGATTGGCACTACCTCTCCACGCTCAACCTGGCGGTCGTGATGACCCGCGAGCATCGAAGCGACGTACGTCAACGGGTCGGGGATGGTCTCGAGATACTCCTCGTGCGTGAGCTCCTTGACCCGGCCGAGATGCTCGACCTCGCTGATCCCTACTACGGGACTGACGCCGATTTCGACGACTGTCTCGAGATGATCAAAGAGTCGGGTCCGCGTTTGACATGGGAACTTCATCGGCGACTGGGTGCAGACTCGAGCGGAGCGTGATCTCGGGCAGCGTCAACGACAGCGCCACCGCCACCACGCCCACGGGCACCGCCCAGTGGTAAATGGATTGAATCGAAACCGAAATAGCGTTCAGCACCACGTGTAATTGGTCGGGCGGCAACTTCTTCAACGTCGCTGGCGTGATCGACGAGAGATTCACTGCTGGTTTGCTCACGCCAATGCGGGCAAAACCCGCGGCTAGCTGGTGGGGATAGTCGTTCAAATACAGGGCCCCAAAAATCGCGGTACCAAAGGAGCCTCCGATGGAGCGAAAGAAATTCGTTCCTGCCGTCGCGGCGCCGATGTCAGCGGGGTTCACGGCGTTTTGTACCGCCGTGACCAAGATTTGCATCACCATGCCGATTCCGAGACCGAGAATCAGCATGTAGAAAGCCATGACCACGCTCAACGTGGCAATACCAACGGTTCCAAGTAGCCCCAGGCCGACCGTCATAACGGCCGTGCCCGCGATAGGAAACGGCCGATACCGGTGGCCCCGCGAGACAAGGATGCCCACGACGATTGACGCGCCAAAGAGTCCCGCCATCATGGGCAGCAGCCGCAGTCCTGACTGAGTCGGAGTGACGTGTCGCACCGTCTGAAAGAAGAAGGGCAGGAAGGTCATCGAGCCAAACATAGCGAAGCCGACGACGAAGCCGATGGCCGAGGCGGAAGTGAAGACGCGGTTCGCGAAGAGCCGCGGCGCGAGTATCGGCTCGATCGCGCGTCGCTCGATGACGACGAACAGCGCCCCGACCACAACACCTACGACGAGCAAGGTAACAGACTTCCACGACGTCCAAGGAAAGGAGGACCCGCCAAGGGACGTGAACAAGATCAGGGCCGAGGCCGAGATCGTCATGGTCACCACCCCCGCGTAGTCCAACACGTGTTGGACTCGCGCACTCGACTTCGGTAGCGCCGCCGCGGTCACGAACAGGGCGAGAATTCCAAACGGGACGTTGACGAAGAAGATCCAACGCCACGACCAATGGTCAACGATGACGCCACCGAGCAACGGACCCAGCACGGTCGCGGCTCCAAAGACACCGCCGAACATCCCGGCGTAGCGACCACGCTCGAGCGGAGACACGATGTCAGCGATCACCGCCTGGGCCCCCACCATCAGCCCGCCGCCGCCGAGGCCCTGCAAGGAACGAAACATGATTAACTCGAACATGGACGTCGAAAGTCCGCACAGCACGCTTCCGAGAAGAAAAAGAACGATCGCCCACTGAAAGAACTGCTTTCGCCCGTAGAGGTCACCCAACTTGCCCCAGAGCGGGGTCGACACGGTTGAAGCCAGCAGGTACGCGACGACGACCCACGCGAGGTGGTTTGCCCCGTGCAGGTCGCCGACGATGGTGGGCAGTGCCGTTGCCACGATCGTGCTGTCGAGTGCAGCAAGCAGCATGCCGAGCATGAGCGCGCCGAATACGAAGTACAACTCGCGTTTGGGCAGGGGGTTCGTTACGTCACTTTCCATGAAGTGTCCTTGGGGGGTCATGAGATGCCTTCGGTCTGAACCACCTTAGTAATAAGCCTGGCGAAGTGAGACGCGGTGCTCGCTAGCCTCTCACTATGGTCGATGGCTTCCTCGAACGACTTCGCCGAGGCATCGATCACGAATACAGCGCCGCCATCACGCTCTCGTTGGGGGTAGTCGCGGCGGTCGCCTGGTCGGCCCTGTGGCCGCACGCGTATTTCACGCTCACCACCACGTCGACGACCTCTGCGTGGGCTCGACGATTCGACGCGACGTCCATGCACCAATTCGTCATTGACGGGTTGATGACGGTCTTTTTCTACTCCATCGGCCTTGAACTGCGCCGAGAAATTCAATCTCGGGACCCAGGTCACGCTCGCCGAGCCATCACGCCCGTCACCGGCGCGCTTGGCGGCATGATCGCGACCGCGCTCCTTTCCGTGGCGCTCGGCGAACTTTGGCACAACGGCGCCTTGCTTCGAGGCTGGGGCGTGCCCATGGCGACCGACGTCGCGTTCACGTTAGGCGCGCTCGCACTGCTCGGACGACGGCTCCCGAATACCTTGTACCTGTTCGTCTTGACTTTGGCCATTGGCGATGACGTCCTGAGCGTGATCGTCCTGCTCTTTACCGGCGCGACACGTCTTGCCGCTTGGTGGATACTGGGCGCCGGAAGCGTCCTCGTACTTTCGTGGTTCCTAGGTCGACGTGCGCGCTCAACCATCGTGAGTGTGACGACGCTCTTGGCACTGTGGTTCTGCTTTAGCCAAGCTCACCTCGAACCGGCACTGGCCGGCGTGGCTGCGGGCGCCTTGGTCGCGGCGAACACGTCGACACACGCTCGTCTGGAGCGCAGCGCCACGCGTCTTTCGTCAATGCTCGCTCTACCGTTGTTTGGGCTCGTCGCCGTCGGCCTTCATTGGTCGAATGTGCACTTCAGCGGACCCACCGGAACGGTAATAGGAGCCACGATCCTTATTCGCCTCGTCGGCAAGACCCTCGGCATCAGCGGCGGCGTTTTCTTAGCGATGCGTCTAGGCTTCCCTCTCCCCCACGGCGTCACGCGCACCATGCTCGTCGCCGTCGCGACACTTTGCGCCATGGGACTCACCGTTCCTTTGCTCTTCGCCGACCGACTCTTTGGCTCCGCGAGCGTCACCTACGCCGCTTTTTCACTCGGACTCTTAATTGCGACCGGGTTAGCCGGCCTGTTGGGATTCATGATTCTGAAGGTAACGTCGCGCTGAGTAGTTTGAAGGGACCATGCAAACTCGACTCACGCAGCTACTCGGTATCGAACACCCGGTGATGCTCGCGGGCATGGGGGGCGTCTCTTACAGTTCCTTGACCGCCGCGGTCTCCAACGCCGGCGGCTACGGGTGCCTCGGAGCCTCGACCATGTCAAGTGCGACGCTCGCCGAGGAGATGAATCGAACTCGCGCGCTGACCGACCGCCCCTTCGGGGTCGATCTTCTCACGGCCTTTCCTGACACCCTTGACGCGAACGTCCGACTCCTCATCGAAGGGGGCGCGTCCACCTTTGTCGCGGGACTGGGCGTGCCGCGCCACGTGGTGGATATCTGTCACGACGCGGGGGTCTTGGTCATCTCGATGTGCGGCAAGGTCGAGCACGCGCGTCGAGCTCTCGACGCTGGCTGCGACGTGGTGGTGGCCCAGGGCACGGAGGCCGGCGGCCACACGGGCACCGTGGCCACCTTTCCGCTCGTGCCCATGATCGTCGACGCCCTTAATGGCGCGATCCCGGTCGTCGCGGCCGGAGGAATCTTCGACGGGCGCGGATTGGCAGCCGCGCTCGCCCTGGGCGCCGATGGCGTCTGGGTCGGTACGCGATTCATCGCCACGCCTGAGGCGCGCGTGCTGCCGGGCTATCACGAACGGATCATTGCGGCGAGCGAGGACGGCACCGTGGTCTCTCGCGCCTTCAGCGGCAAGACCATGCGCGTGATCAAGAACAAGACCACCGAACGCTACGAACAAGATCCGACCCTGTTGCAGCGCTTTCCCGAACAGCTAGTGACCTCGCTCCACGACGGGACCTTTCACTTAGGCGGCGACGAAAATACCCCCGGCGTCGACGCCGACCGAGAGGGCTACCCCGCCGGACAAGTCGTGGGCGCTATCTCGGCACTGCGACCGGCGGGCGAACTCGTGCGTGAAATGGTTGCGCAGGCCGAAGCGATTCTCGCGCGCCTGGGCGCGCTAGTCCGCGAGTAGTCCGACCGGGCAGCTCACGCCCGTTCCGCCCAGCCCGCAGTAGCCGTTGGGATTCGCCTCGAGGTACTGCTGGTGATACTCCTCGGCCATATAGAACGGGCCAGCGGGAGCGATCTCCGTGGTGATGGATCTAAATCCCGCCTCGACGAGTTGCACCGCGAACAGCGCCGCCACCTCGCGCGCGATCTGTCCTTGGTCGTCATTCAGGTAATAAATAGCGCTTCGATACTGGGTACCAATGTCGTTGCCTTGGCGATTGCCCTGCGTCGGGTCATGATTCTCAAAGAAGCACCGCAGGACGTCGGCGTAGCGAATCCGCGAAGGATCAAAGACGACCTTGACGACCTCGGCGTGACCGGTGCGCCCGGTGCAGACTTCTTCGTACGTCGGGTTCTCGGTGTAGCCGCCCTGATAGCCCACGACCGTCGACACGACGCCTTCTAATTGATAGAACTTACGCTCGGCCCCCCAAAAGCAACCCATGGCTAGATAGGCCGTCTCGGTGCCGGCGGGCGACGGATCGAGCAGCGAGGTGCCGAGCGTCAGGTGAGGGCGCGAAACCACGATGGGCGTGGAGCGCCCCGGAATCGCCTCTTCGGGTGTGACCATGTTTGTCTTGAAGCTCATGACTCGAGGTTACGCGCCGAAACCATAATTTCGTTCAGACGTAGTCTGTATTTTGTGATGAGCGCGACCCCCGACGTGGAGACGATACTTTCGTCGATTCGTGGCGCGGCCAAGCGGGTGACGGTCGCCAAACGCACCGTGGCCGAGGTCCTAGTCGGCGCCGAAGGACACTTGACCGTCGACGAAATAACGAGCGCCGTCCAACGTCGCCGGCCAGAAGTCAGTCCCTCGACCATCTATCGAATATTGGAGGAGTTTGAAGAGTTGGACCTGGTGGTGCACGCGCACCTCGGACAACCAGCGGCCGTTTACCACCTGGCCGGCGTCGTGCACGGGCACTTGACGTGCGAAGATTGCCAGATCACCGTCGAGATCCCCTCGTCTCACTTTGACGCCTTGAGCCGCGACCTCCTCTCGCGCTACGGCTTTCAACTCGATCGCCATCACGTCGCGCTTTCAGGGCGATGCCAGCACTGTCGCGACGCCGCGTCGGCGACCAGCAACGACGCGAGCCAGTTGAGCCGCGCTTGATCTCGGTCCAACACCTAACGAAGCAGTTCAAAAAGACCGTCGCGGTCAACGACCTCACCTTCGACGTGAGTCCTGGAGTCGTGACCGGATTTCTCGGACCCAATGGTTCGGGTAAGTCAACGACGATGAGGCTGCTGCTTGGGCTCGACCACCCCTCGAGCGGTCACGCTCTGATCAACGGCCAGCGCTATAAGGATCTCGCCGAACCGCTGCACGAGGTGGGGGCGCTGCTCGACGCCAAGGCCGTTCACCCCGGCCGCAGCGCCCGCCAACATTTGCGTGCGCTGGCCGCTTCCAATCGAATTTCGCTCGCGCGAGTCGATGAAGTCCTCGACGTCACCGGAATATCGTCGGTGGCCGACAAAAAGGTGGGCACGTTTTCGATGGGCATGAGCCAGCGCTTGGGAATCGCGGCGGCCCTGCTGGGCGACCCGGGCGTCTTGCTCTTTGACGAGCCCGTCAACGGCCTCGACCCCGAAGGCATTCGATGGATTCGTGAGTTCTTTCACTCACTCGCCCAAGAGGGCCGCACCGTCTTCGTCAGTTCGCACCTCATGAGTGAGATGGCCCTCACCGCCCAACAGATCATCGTGATTGGCCGCGGGCGTCTGATCACCCAAGGCTCGGTCGATGACTTGACGGCCGGCGCCCAACGGGTCGTCTTTGTGCGAGCGCGCGACAACGACGCCCTCGAAGCGGCGCTCCGGGCACGGGGGGCCACGTTCACGGTCGAAGGTCCTGGATTCATCGTCGAATCACTCGACGCTGACGCCATTGGCGAGCTTGCTCTACGCGCCGGCGTCGCGCTCTCGACCCTGACACCCCAGCGAGCCTTGCTCGAAGAGGTCTTCATGGAACTGACCGCCGAGGACGTCGAATACAGTGCCACGAAGCCGGGAACGCCGGAATGAGCGCTCGTCCCAATCTGGGTTCCGTCGTTCACGCTGAGTGGATCAAGTTTCGAACGGTGCGCTCGAGCATCACGGGGGTGCTCTTGACACTGATCTTGACCATCGGACTCGGCGCCCTCATCACCACGACGATCCGCTCGAACTGGAACACTCGCTCGGAACTTCGCCGGGCGGTCTTTGACCCCGTGTCGACGAGCCTGGCCGGCACCCTCTTCGCACAGTTCGCCGTGGGCGTCATTGGCGCGCTCTTCATCACCTCGGAGTACTCTTCGGGCTCGATTCGCACCACCCTCGCGGCGGTGCCCCGGCGCCTTCGACTGGTCGCGGCAAAGTCGATGGTTTTGGGCGCGGTGGTCGTGGTCGTCGCCGAGGTCGCGTGCTTCGTCACCTTTAGCATTGGCCAGTCGATCTACTCGGGCGTCGTGCCGTCGGCGTCACTGGCCAACGTCGACGTCTTTCGATCGGTACTCTTTGCGGGCTTTTACCTGACGCTCCTAAGCCTTATCGGCCTCGGCCTCGGCCTTATCTTCAAACAGAGCGCGGCGAGCATTTCCGTCTTCGTTTCGCTGCTCATGATCGTGCCGATCATCACGCTCTTGCTTCCCCAAAGCTGGCAGAACAGCTTCGACAAATTTGAACCGAGCCAGCTCGGACAGGCCATGATGTCACCTTCAACGCCCGCCTTTTCCTTCGGAGCATGGACGGCCCTCGCGATCCTCGCCCTCTACAGCGCGGGGATCCTCGCCATCGGCAGCGCCCTTTTGGTGCGCCGCGACCACTAGTCCCGTGGAACTGCGCCAAGCGCTTCGCACCACGGGGGCCGTACGCAGTTTTCTCGACGAAGCGGTCACCGATGACGTGCTCTACGAAGTCCTCGACGACGCGCGCTTTGGACCCTCGGGCGGCAATCGCCAAGCTTGGCACGTCACGGTCATAAAGGACCCAGCGATTCGCACCCGCTTCACGGAGATCTACCTCGACGCGTGGCACGACTACGTGGGCCACGTGCTAGCCGGACTGACCCCGTTTTCGCCGCTCGCGAGCGACGCGGAGCGCCAACGAGCGACGTCGATGCGCGAACAGGCCATCGCGCTGTCTCGACCTGACGGTTTCGCCGAGACGATCGGCGACTCGCCCGCGCTGCTCGCCGTGAGCGTCGACCTCGCCTCGTTGGCCGCGACCGACCGAGACCTCGGTCGCTTCCAAATCGTCGGCGGCGCGTCGGTGTACCCCTTCGTCTGGAGCGTGCTGCTCGCCGCGCACGATCGAGGGCTGGGCGGCGTGATGACCACCGTCGCGACACGCAAAGAGCCCGAGGTCGCGGCACTTTTGCACTTGCCCGCCAACCACGCCCTGGCGGCCGTCGTGACGCTGGGTTATCCCAAGACGCGCCCGACGAAATTGAAGCGACGAGACGTCGCTGAGTTCACCACCGTGGATTATCACGACGGCGCGACGCTCTCGCCGTGAAAATCTTGCAGCACCGCGCGGGTTAGAGCACCTTTGAAAGGAACGTCTTTAGACGTTCGCTCTGGGGCTGCGTCAGCACCACCTTCGGGTCGCCGGACTCCTCGATGACACCGGCGTCGAGAAAATAGACGGTGTCGGCGACTTCGCGCGCGAAGTTCATCTCGTGAGTCACCACCATCATCGTCATCCCCGTTCTCGCCAAGTCCTTCATCACGTCGAGCACTTCTCCGACGAGTTCGGGGTCGAGCGCCGACGTGGGCTCGTCAAAGAGCATCAACTTTGGTTCCATCGCCAAGGCTCTCGCGATCGCGACTCGTTGCTGCTGGCCCCCCGAAAGTTGGCTGGGGTAGCTTCGCTCCTTCGCGTCAAGACCAACCCGCGCCAGGAGCTCGCGTGCCTTGCGTCGCGCCTCGTCCGTGCTTCGACCCTTGACCTTGACCTGACCGAGGGTGATGTTTTCGAGCACCGTCAAGTGGGCGAAGAGGTTGAATCGCTGGAAGACCATGCCGATCTGCGAGCGCTCGGCGCAGATTTGACGATCGTTCAGTTCATAAAGCTTTCCCTCGCGGTACTCGTAACCGACCAACTCACCGTCCACCCGCAACTCACCCGCGTCGTGCTTTTCAAGGTGATTCACGCAACGCAGCAGCGTGCTCTTACCCGAACCCGAGGGTCCAATCAGACAAGTCACCTCACCGCGTTCGACCGTGAGATTGACCCCCTTTAAGACCTCGACGCCACCGTAGGCCTTGCACACGCTCCGCGCTTCCACCATCGCGGTCATCGCGCGACCTCCAGGCCCCGCGTTGTGCGGAATTTGCCGGCGATTCCTCTCGCGTCGTGGCGTAAGCGCTGGAGCGGCGTGAGCGGTGGCGTTCGTAGGGATCCTCGCGCGAAGTAGCGCTCGACGTAGAACTGTCCGCCCGAGAGCACCGTCGTCCAAAAGAGGTACCAAAGACTCGCGGTCAATAACAAAGGTATGACTTCGTAGTTCGCCGAGTAGATGTTGGTCGCGGCCCCCAACGTCTCGACCACGCTGATCGCCGACGCAAGTGAGGACGTCTTCAACATGGAGATGATCTCGTTGCCGGTCGGAGGAATGATGACGCGCATGGCCTGGGGGACGACGACGAGGCCGAGCGTTTGACGACGAGTGAGCCCAATCGCGCTCGCGGCCTCGATCTGACCCTCGTCAACCGAGATGATGCCCGCACGTGCGATCTCAGACATGTAGGCGCCCTCGTTGAGCGCCAGGGCCACGAGCGCAGCGCGGAAGGGGTCAAAGAATGTGACGGCGCTGACGTGCCAGAACGTGATCGAGGTGAATGGCACCCCCAAGGAGAACTGCGGGTAGATCGCCGAAATGTTGTACCACAACAAGATCTGTACGTACACCGGCGTGCCGCGAAAAAACCACGTGTACGTCCACGCCGTCGCCGACAAGAGACGGTTCGGGGACAGTCGCATGACTGCGACGACCAGTCCAATCACGATGCCGATCACCATCGCCAGCACGGTCAAAAGCAGCGTCAAGGCGACGCCGTGGAGGATCTCACTGGTGAAGAAATAGTGGCGAATGATGTCCCAGCTAAATCGCCACTCCGTCTTCGCGTGGCATATCCGACTTGGCTTCGCACCGCTGCAGGCGTACTGCCCGGTCGGCAGCTTGGAGAAGATCGTGTGGACGAACATCGCGATGACGAGCAACGCGACGCCTCCCGAGATCCACCGACCTACGTGACGAACGGGGACGACCTTTAAAGGTGCGTCCCCGTTCGTGGTCATACGAGTTCAGTTCTTGACGGCTTAGGAGGTCGCCCCGTTCAAGACAATCTTGTTCGCGGGTAGCTTCCCGGAACTGACTCCCCACTTGTTCAAAATTGCCAGGTAGGTGCCGTTCTTCACGAGCGTCTTCAATGCGGCCTGGATGGCTTGAGCCAACTGCGCGCCCGCGGTCGTCTTAGGGGTGGCAATGCCGTAGGGCGCGACGTTGACCGCGCTGCCGACGAGCTTGAACTTACCCTTGGACTGAGACACCACGTAGCCCGCGATCTGACTGTCGAGGAAACCTACGTCCGCGTGACCCGAAGTGACCGCGACGTTCGCCTCGGTCTGGGTCGAGAAGGCCAAAACGGAGACCTTCTTGGCTCCCTTACAGAGCTTGCTGGCGTTCTGAGCGTCAGTCTGCTCTACGGTGCCCGTCTCTACGGCCACCTTGAGGCCACAGAAACTCTTGAAGCCCGAGAACTTGACCTTCGAACTCGCCGCGGCGTACACACCCTCGCCCGCCTGGAAGTAATCGACGAAGTTCACTTGCTTTTCACGGGCCTTGTTGTCAGTGAACGACGAGTTTCCGATCACGTAGTGGCCCGACTTGATGCCCGCGATGATGTTGTCAAACGTCACGTTGTTCTCTTGAATCTTGATGCCCAGCGTCTTGGCGACCGCGTTCATGAGGTCTACGTCGAAACCCACCATCTTCGTACCCGCCATCGACTCGTCGGGGGCGTAGGTCGCGTCCGTCGCGACGGCCAGCGTCTTGCCCTTGTAGGCGGCCGGTACCAACTTCGCGTTGGCCTTGTTGTAAACGCCCGTCGTTCCGGACGCTCCAGCAACCACACTGCTGGCGAGGACCAACGACGAAACGCCGACCGCGACGAGTACCTGGAGGACTCGTGAATTCCCGTGCATGAGTTCTCCCTGATTGATCTGATCCGCCGAGGTCGACGTCAGGGTTCCATTGATACCAGAAAATTCCCCGCCCCCAGGGGCCAGGGCACACTTTTAGCGTCTTTGCGCGCACTTTTTAGCCTCGTGCGCGTTGCCTAGCCGTTGGGCGAACCTAGTGCTTCGCCTTCGACAAGGCGGTGCAGGTGGCTGGCGAGGTCGTCAATGATCGCGAGCGCCTGGGGAACCACGTTGCCCAGGCGAAGAAAACCGTGGACCATACCTTCGGCTTCGAGCAGATGCACCTCGACGCCGAAATTCTCCAACAGCCCGGCGTACGCCACCGCCTCATCGCGCAACGGGTCACACTCAGCGACCACGATGATGGCCGACGCCACGCCCGCCAGATCCGTGCTCAACAACGGAGTGACGCGCGGATCCGTGTGATTCGAAAATTGGCCCAGATACTGGCCGTAGTCGTAACGCAGGTGTTCAACGTCGAGCAGATAACCCGACGCGAACGCGTGGGCGGAATCGGTCACCAACTCGGGACCGAGCGTCGGATAAATCAGAACCTGAGCCACGACGCCCAGGCCTTCGTCGCGCGTTTGGGCGCAGGCAACGGTGGCGAGATTCGCGCCCGCCGAATCGCCCAGGACGATCAACCCCACTCCCGCGTCGGCAAAGTCTCCCCGGTGCGCGGCCACGTAACGCAACGCGTCGCACGCATCATCGAGGGGTACGGGAAAGGGATACTCAGGTGCTAATCGGTAGTCGATCGCGAGAAAACGCATCTTGGTGTGCGCAGCGAGTCGTCGACAGAGTCCCTCATGGGTGTCCAGGTCCCCGACCACGAAACTCCCCCCGTGCAGATACATCACGAGACCCCGACCCTCATCGCCGTGGGGCACGTAGAGCCTGGCCGCCAGGTCGCGACCGGGAAGCGAGATGACTAGGTCACGTCGCTCGGCGACCGGCTCCATCTCGCCAAGGATCGACAAAGCTTTCGCCCGATAGTCATTTCGACGTTCCCCGTACGCCTGCGTCGAAGGGTGCGCTTCGGGAAAAGCTCGAGACTCATCCACCATGGTCGCGATCGACGGGTGAATCACGTCGAACTCCCCTCAAGCACTTCGAGAACCCTCACGTCAACCGTGGTCACGCCAGTACCTTTCTCATGGTCGTCTCCATCGTTTGGTAACCAAGTGAGTCGTAGAGCGCGCGCGCCACGTCATTGTGGCCAAAAACGTTGAGACCGAGATAGGCGCCGCCGCGTTCTTTGACGAATACTTCGGCCGCTTGCATCGCTGCGCGACCGTAACCGCGACCTTGAAACGATGCATCAACGACCACGAAGTAGACGTGCCACGTGGCTTTCGCTCGAGGGTTGGGCGCGCCAAGCCACACGGCACCCACAATCTCGTCACCGTCTACCTGCCAAAGGAAGTGGTGACCCGGCGCCGGCTGGCCACCCGGTGCGAACTCGGCCGACTGCTCTTCGACTTTCTTGCGAGCAGCTTCGAGGTCTTCACCGGCGCGCACTCGTTCCAAGACGTAGTTCTCCGTCACTTTGGGCAGCCAGGTCATAACTTCTTTACTCGTCATCGGTCGAAGCTCAAAGGCCATGTCGTCACCTTAGAAGCGACTCGCGACCTCGACGAGCGTCGCGACCACGCGACTTACGCACCCAAGCGAAAGCGGGCCGTTGACGCCGCCATGACTGAGCCATCTTTGGCGGAAATAACGTACATCACGATGGTCGCCGGTCCGGGATGACCGATGACGCTCAGGGTCTTTTGAAAGTGGGCGCGCACGCCCATCGAGCCGCCCATAACAGTGGTGTGAAGCACGGGAGTCGCGAGCGAGTCGCTCCATAGGGTCACGTTCACTACCGCTTCGTACGCGGTGCTCTCGCCAGCGATCACGAATTGAGAAGCCACGGTCGCCAGCGCGCGCGGTTGGCTGATGGTGATATCTGGCGTCGATGATCCGAGCACCCACCAGACGTTCGAGGGCGTGAGTTGGCGCACCAGAACCGTCGTTACCGGGCCCCCGGCGTAGGACGTTACGCGCACTTCGCCCGAACGAGAGTCGCCCCGTTGAAAGGGGCCGACGATGGGCGCACCCATGGCCAAGAACTGCGTCGCGAATGCTCGGGCAACGGCCGTGGGCGTCGCGTAGGCGACGCCATTCGCGCGTGGCCAGGCCGCAATCCACGTTTGCTCGCTCACCGAGGAGGTCGTAACTGCACTGGTCGTGGTAGTGACGCTGGACCTGCCAATCTCGAAGCCCGTCGCGGCGCCCGCGAGCACAATGACCAATATCCCAATCCACCAAAAGCGTTTCACAGGGCAAAATTATCGGTGGCGACCGAGTGTTTTTAGGGCCGAAAGGCCCTATTAGGGATTCGGTTCGGACTTAATTCCCTACCCAAACCTCGTCGATTCGGCCTAAGTTTCGAACGTAGGTGGACGGAAGCGTATGACGACGAAATTGAAGATCTCCCAGTGGGCGCGACGTGGCCGATTGCGCCATGGTCATGAAGCGCGCGATATGAAGGACGCTTCGCGGCACGTGGGGCATCCCTTCCATGAGTACTGGTCGCGACGTCACTAATTTCAATCAAGGAGCCGTCATCAGTGGCGAAGGCGTCGTTCGACGCCTCTTCGTGCACGAGTTGGTCAACCTCGTTGAAAACGATGCTCGAGCGCGCTCGAGCGAGTTCGCGGACGAAGCGGCGATTCACCAGTTGCGCGTGAGCACGCGCCGACTCCGCTCCAAGTTGAAAGTGGTGGGCTTGGTGCTTCGCCCAACCCCGCGCCAGGAGTTCGAGGCTCGTCTCGGTGAAGTAGGAGCGGTTCTTGGGGAGTTACGCAACCTCGACGTCCTCCAACGTCTGTTCGATCCCTTCTTCGCTTCTGACCCTCAGTTCGGCCCCGTTCGAACACGTCTCGAAGCGGACCTGGAAGTCGCGAGACGCCGAGCGCGGCGAACGCTCGAATCGAAGCAGTATCGCCTCATGATCGAACGGCTCGCGAGCTGGGTCGTGGCTCCACCACTTCGCCCACGCGCTCGACGCGACGCGCTCGTTCTTTTCGCACCACAACTGTGGAAGGTGACCGAGTCGCTCTTTGCCAAGGTGGACCGCTTCGGCCCTCAGCCAACACTCGCGCAACTCCATATGATTCGTAAACTCGCGAAGCGTGGACGCTACAACTACGAAGTGGGCTCTTGGTACCTCGGGCCGCCGGCCAGTGACGTAGCGTCAAGCTTTGAAGAGGTCCAGCGAACCCTGGGCGAGCTTCACGACCTCACCGTCGCCGTGACGTACCTCGAGGCGTCGTCTGATACGCAGGGGATGTGCCATACCCTTCGCCGTGAAATGACGCCCCTGCTCGCTCAATGGCGCGCTCCGTTGGAGCGCGCGCGCCAGTTAAGCGCCTCGTTACGCGCTGCCCAAGTGAGTTCCGCGTCGTTGACTTAAATCGCGCGGTGGCGGCCTTATCCGGTGATCCCGCCGCAAACAACCAAGTCCCGACCCCTCGAAAGGAATCGGGACTTTGGAGCGGACGACCGGGCTCGAACCGGCGACCTCGACCTTGGCAAGGTCGCGCTCTACCAACTGAGCTACGTCCGCGAGGCCTTCTCATCTTAGCCTCATCATTGCGAGCGACCAACTCAGGCGCCGGGTGTGGCCTCAATGTAGGCCAACGCTTCTTGCGCCACGAGGTCACGCAAGCGCGAGAGTTCTGGAATTTGGCGCGCGCAGCCCAGGAGACCGAACTCCAGATTCTCTTCGAAGCCCAAGACCGTGACGTTCAAGGAGAAACTCGCGAAAAGTGGGCCCACCGGAGCCGCGGAGACGACGCGATGACCGCTCAGCCAGAGCGGAATTGGCGGCCCCGGAACCGAAGAGATCATGAGATTTGCTATTGGTGGCAAATGGTCGAAGAGTCCGAGGCCACTTATCAGTCGCCCGCCCCACGAGACGAGCGTCGGCCCTAAGAGACGCGGGACGTCCATGAAGATCTTCGCGCGACGCTGGCGTTGTTCACCCACCGTCTTCTTGGCGTCACGCGAGATCAAGGAGAGTCGTTCCTCACGGTCTTCGAGATTGGTGTGTAGTCGAACCAACATTCCCGAAATCTGATTTCCGAGCGACTCAGAATTACCCTCCGGACGAACGTTGATCGGCACGAAGGCGATCAGGTCGCGCTCGAGCGTTTCGCCACGTTCCGCGAGCAAACGCCCGAGGGCCCCACTCACGCTCGCGACGACGAAGTCGGTGACGCTGACGCCTCGCGCCTTGGACGCACGCTTGACCTCGGCCAGTGATACCTGTAGCCGGTGGTACTCCTTGTCCACACCCGACGCAGCATTCAACGAGGTCCAGCGCGCGTCAAAGATCGAAGGCTGATCAGTGACGCGGGTACGTCGACCTCGAATAAGGAGAAATCGCACCAGCGCTTTTCCCACCTCATCAACGCGAGCGATCCACGACGTCACGACATCGAGCGCGGCGCTCGGGGTGGAGAAGAGCCGTCGAAGATTCGACCAGACCAGCCCAAATGGTGTCGCGACCTCAGCGTCATCCTCTGGCTCTGGCGCTGGCAACGGCGCGCGAACGTGCGGCGTGATGTCGAACAGGCTGGCGAAGGTCTCGGCCCCCGAAACACCGTCGGCCAACGCGTGATGCACCTTGAGGGCCAACGCCGAACGGCCGCTCTCGAGGCCCTCGATAACGAGCAACTGCCAGAGCGGCCGCTGCGGCGAGAGCGGCCGTGAAAAGTAATCGGCGATGAGCGCGTCGAACTGCGCGGGCGATCCCGGGCTGGGCAGCGCCACGCGCACCAGGTGTCGATCCAGATCGAAGTCTTTATCCTCTACGAGGACGGGCCACGCCAAATCAAAGGGCGCGCGTACGACGCGCTTGGCGAGAACCGGAATTTCGTGAAGCCGCTCGGCGATGTTGCGTTTGATCAATTCGTAGCGCTCGGTGGCGTCGTCAATATCAGAGTCGCCCAGTTCGATGACCGCGCCGATGCGCATGGCCGCGCCCTCGGTCTCGAGCAGCAAAAAAGCGCTGTCGAGCGGATTAAGGTAACTCGTCATCGCCCCGTACTCCCGAAACCGCCTTCGCCGCGCGACGCGGCGGGGAGCTCATCGACCAGTAACGGTTCCAGGGAGGAAACCGCCACGAGCACTAATTGCGCGACGCGGTCGCCGGGGTGAATCTCGTAGTCCTCGTGAGGATCGAGATTGACGAGTGCGACGCGGACCTCGCCGCGATAGCCCGCGTCGATCAGCCCCGGCGCGTTCACGCACGTCACCCCGTGTCTCGACGCGAGTCCGCTGCGCGGGAGGACCAACCCAGCGAAACCCTCGGGAATGGCGACGGCGAGACCGGTGGCGACCAGCGCGCGCCCGCCGCCGGCGCCGAGCACTTTTCCCTCAACCGCGACCAAGTCCATCCCGGCATCGCCTTCGTGGGCGTAGCGCGGTACGACCGCGTCCGCGTGCAGTTTCGTTATGGCAAGTTCCATGCGCGAAGGCTACCGTTCGGCGTCATCGAGTCCACGCGGTTCAGTAGTCTCACAGGGTGCTCGTGTGGATGGACCTTGAGATGACTGGGCTAGAACCTGACCGCCACGTCATCGTCGAAATCGCGACCATCATCACCGACGACGAACTGTCCATCGTCGCCGAAGGACCCGATCTCGTCGTACACGCGGACGCCGAGCAACTCGCTCACATGGGGACGTTCGTCACCGAGATGCACACGAAATCCGGACTCCTCCCCCTCATCGAAGCCTCCACGATTTCCGTCGCCGAGGCCGAGGCCCAGACACTGGCCTTCATCCAAACTCACGTCCCTGAAGCGCGCAGCGTGCCACTGTGTGGCAACTCCATCGGCACTGACCGCCGATTTCTCCAGGAGTACATGCCTTCGCTCGAGGCGTTCTTTCACTACCGCAACGTTGATGTCTCGACCATCAAAGAACTTGCCAAGCGCTGGTACCCCGAGGTCTTGGCGGAGCTGAACGAAAAATCCAGCGTCCATCGCGCACTCGAGGACGTTCGTGAATCAATCAGTGAACTAGCGCACTACCGCGCTTCGCTGTTTCGCGAACCCGCGGCCAAGGGGTAACCTCGCCTCCAATGAGCGACTCTTCCCTCTCGCTGGTTGACGCCACTGCGCAGTTAACGGCGCCAGGGCAAATGTTTGAAACTGAACGCGTCGTCGTCAACGGCGTAGAAATGTTGGCGTGGAAGCACGCCCCCAAAACACTGCGCCAGATTCTTGACTTGTCGCTCAACCACGCCGACAAGGACTTTTTGGTCTACGAAGATCAGCGCGTCACCTTCAACGAGCACTTTCGAATCGCGGCGACGCTCGCGCAGCGACTCCGAGATCGAGGGGTCAACAAGGGAGACCGGGTAGCTATCGCCGCGCGCAATCTTCCCCAGTGGGTGATGGCGTTTTGGGGTGCGGCGACCTCGGGGGCGGTCGTGGTGCCCATCAACGCGTGGTGGACCAATGACGAGCTCACCTACGGCTTCGCCGACTCGGGCTCCAAAGTGATCTTCGTTGACGAGGAGCGCCTGGAGCGAGTGCGCCAACACCTGGGCGAGTTGCGCGAGCTTAACGTCGTCGTGGTGTTGAGCGATGAGCCATCGCGCCGCGCGCGCGTCGGCGATCCGATCGATGGCGTCGAAGTGGTGAGCTTTGAAGAGTTCCTCGGCGAAGTTGATTCCAACGCGACTCCTCCAGAGGTGAACGTCGACACCGACGACGACGCGACGATGTTCTATACCTCCGGCACGACTGGCCGACCCAAAGGGGCCGTCGGCACGCACCGCAACGTCATCACGAATCTGATGAGTCTGTTCTTCATTGGTCAACGCGCCACCGTGCGCTTTGGCTCAGGCGACGACGAGGGCACAGGCAACCCGTCCCAGAGCGCAAGCCTGCTCAACATTCCGCTCTTTCACGCGACGGGATGCCTGGCGACGATGACCGTGAACACCGCCGCGGGCGGCAAGATCGTCATGATGCACCATTTTGACGCACGACGAGCGCTGCAGATGATCGAGGAGGAACGAATCACTCTCATCGGAGGCGTGCCCACCATCGCGATGCAGATCCTCGACCACCCCGACTTCGCTCAGTTCGACACGTCGAGCGTACGCAGCGTCTCCTACGGCGGTGCACCCGCGCCGCCGGAGTTGGTTCGACGGATTCGCGCGGCCTTCCCCAAGGCGCAGCCGGGCAACGGATACGGCCTCACCGAGACTTCGGCGGCCGTTTGTCTTAACTCCGGTCCCGACTACGTCGCCAAACCAGAAAGCTGTGGACCGGCCGTACCGGTTTGCGACGTCGCGATCGTCCCCGAAGACTTTGCCGGTGAGGAACCAACGGCTGACCTCCCTCGTGGGCCCAACGTCGTTGGCGAACTATGGATTAAGGGACCCAACGTCGTTCGCGGCTACTGGGGCAAACCCGAGGAGACGGCAAAGTCCTTTACGAAGGGATGGCTCCACACGGGCGATATCGCACGCATCGACGACGAGGGGTTTGTCTACATCGTCGACCGCGCCAAGGACATGATCATCCGCGGGGGCGAAAATGTCTATTCGGTCATCGTGGAGGCCGCGATCTTCGAACATCCCGCGGTGGCGGACTGCGCCGTCGTGGGAGTACCGCATCCCACGTTGGGCGAGGAGGTCGCTGCGGTCGTGGTACTTCGACCCGGGACGGTGCTCGAGGGAGAAGCACTCGCGCGTCACGTCGCGCAACGCCTGGCCAAGTTCGAGGTACCGACGAAGTTCTACTTTCGAGCGGCGGCCCTGCCTCGCAACCCCCAGGGCAAAGTCTTAAAGCGCGAACTTCGCGATTCGCTCCTGGGCGACTCGCGCTGAACCTTTAGGCCACGAGCGTTTCGATCAATCGCATCGTCTCCTCGTCGAGCTCGACGCTCGCGGCCAAACAGTTTTCTTCGAGGTGAGCCACCTTCGACGTGCCGGGAATGGGCATCATCACTGGCGAGTGGTGCAAGAGCCAGGCGAGGGAGAGTTGCGAAACGCTCAAATCAAGACGTGCCGCGAGGGCGTCGAGAGCGCCGCCGGGATTGGCCAACTTCCCGGCCGCGACCGGGAAATATGGAATGAAGCCGATGTGGTTGGCTTCGCAGTAGTTAAGAACGTCCTCGCTTTGACGATCGGTCACGTTATAGAGATTTTGCACGGTAGCGACCGGCACGATTGCGCGTGCGGCCGCGACCTGTTCGACGTTGACCGCACTCAAGCCCACCGCGGCGATCTTTCCTTCGTCGAGCAACGTGCGAAGGAGCCCGAACTGCTCCTCGGCGGGCACGGTGGAATCAATTCGATGCAGCTGGAAGAGGTCGAGACGCTCGACGCCTAAACGTCGCAGCGAGAGTTCGCACTGCTGGCGAAGGTAGTCGGGTCGCCCGCAGGCAGTCCACTGGTTCGGACCCGTTCGAAGAAAACCGGCCTTCGTGGCCACGCGTACCTCGTGGAACGGATGAAGAGCCTGGTGAATCAGGAATTCGGACACCTCAGGACCGTAGGAGTCGGCCGTGTCGATGAAGTCAACGCCGAGCTCGACCGCGCGGCGCAGCACGGCCAACGCCTGGTCGACGTCTGCCGGCCAACCCCAGACCCCAGGACCCGTGATGCGCATCGCGCCGTAACCCAATCGGTGAACCGTCTGATCGGCGTAGGTGATGCTTTGCTCCGTCGGCATGCTTCCTCTTTCGGTCGTCGCGCGGTTATTTTGCGGGTGAGACGCCGAGAAGCGGCCGCCGACGCGGCCGCTTCTCGGGGACTGAAATGAATTACTTGTTGGGCTGAGGCGTGAAGCGAAGGTAGTCCTTCACCTTGCGAAATCCCTTCGGGAACTTGGTCTTCGCGTCGTCATCACTCACCGACAACGCGATGATGACGTCTTCGCCGTCCTTCCAGTTGATCGGCGTCGCCACCGGAAACTGGTAGCTGAGTTGCAAGGAGTCCAGGACGCGCAAGATCTCATCGACGTTTCGCCCCGTCGAGGCGGGATAGGTAAGCGTGAGCTTGACTTTCTTGTCGGGTCCGACGATGAAAACGCTCCGCACCGTCATCGTGTCGTTGGCGTTGGGATGGATCATGTCGTAGAGGTCCGCGACCTTGTGCGACTCATCACCAATGATGGGAAAGTTCAACTCCGTGCCCTGGGTTTCACCGATGTCGGCCTTCCAGCGATTGTGTGACGCGACGTCGTCCACGGAGACGGCGATCAATTTGGTGTTGCGCTGATCGAATTCAGCCTTGCGCGCCGCAAAACCGCCGAGTTCGGTGGTGCACACTGGGGTGAAGTCCTTAGGGTGCGAGAAGAGAATTCCCCAACCCTCGCCCAACCACTCGTGAAAGCTGATCGACCCTTCGGTCGTGTCGGCCGTAAAGTCAGGCGCGATGTCGCCTAGACGAATTGTCATAGCTACTCCTTAAAAGCGGGTCAGCCCCTTGACTGAGCCCCCTTTACCTTAGCGGTGAGCAACCAATTCTTGTAAATCTCTAGTTGATTTGTAGTGAATTCGAGTGCACCGGTCGGCGAGCCTGTGAGACTAGGAGCGTGTCTTCCACCGATTCTGACGTCGTCGCCGCGTTCGACCTTGACGGCACCTTGACCAAAGGGGGCAGCGTCTTTAAGTGGCTGTGCGCCGTGGCGGGGCGGGGCGACGCTTACCGCGCGGCGCTCTCCCTCGCGCTTCCCCTCGCGGTGGGTGCCATTCGATCGGGGCGCCACGCCGACCAAGCCAAGGAACGTCTCTTTCGCCGTCTACTCGCGGGCCGCACCCTCGAGGAGTTGGACGAAAAGTCGCGCCGCTTCGCCATTGAACACCTGGCCACCCACGGCCGCGAACTCGTGCTCGAGCGCCTCCGCTGGCACCAGGCCCAGGGCCACGACGTCGTGATCGTCTCGGCGTCGCCCCAGCTCTACGTCGACGTGATCGCGAAGCAACTCGCGGTGCGCGCGGGAATTGGCACCCGTCTGGCCGTGGACGCCCGGGGACAGTTGACGGGGGGCTACCTCGGGCGAAACTGCCGTGGGAGTGAGAAATTCCGGCGCCTGCGCGAGTGGATCGAGGCTCGGGGTTATCGCGGTGACCCCGTTTTATTCGCGTACGGGAACTCGCGCGGTGACCGTCGACTGCTGCTCGCGGCGACCTACCCCTTTGACGTGGGCCAGCTTGGGCCCCTTGGCGCGCTTCGCCAATTCCCCCGCCTCGCCTCGGTCACTGCTGGCGAATAGTCGCGCCCAGTTCCACGATGCCCCCCGCGCGCCCGTCGTAGGTGACCTGGATCGAAGCGGCCTGCTCGCGCCACGCAATCACGGTGTGCCCGTGCGCGTCCACCACCCCGACGTTCAAGTCGTAGACCCCATCGAGAAGCGGCAGTTGTGCCAAGTCCACCCCCACGACGTTTCGTCCCGGGGTCAGGTTCACCGGAGCGCCTTGGGCGTCGCTTCGTGAGACGAGCTGGCCCGACCGTGTGAAGACTTCGAGAACGAAGTTGCCACTGTAGGCGCTCTGAGAGTCAATTTCAACGTCGAAGTGCATCGACGCACCGCTTCGAACATCAAAGGAACCCGAGGGTGTCGTTATCGACGCGATCGTGACGTTCGTCGACACCGGACGCTCGTCGCGCTCGACGTTGTCCTCGAGAAGATGCTCGCGAAACGTCCGCAGCGAACTTTGCGTTGGCCCATCAGCGATGAGGGCGCCGCCGTTTAAGACGATGGCCCGGTCGCACAGGGCCCGAACCTGATCAGCGTTGTGGGTGACTAACAGAATGGAACGACCCTCTTCTTGAAAGGTCCGAATACGGTCGATGCACTTGGCCTGGAAACGCTCATCACCGACGGCCAAAACTTCGTCGACGACCAAGATATCGGGGTCGACGTTGACGGCCACGGCGAAAGCAAGTCGCACGTACATACCGCTGGAATAGAACTTCACCTGGGTGTCGATGAAATGCTCAATCTCGCTGAAGGAAACGATGTCATCGAAGATGTCATCGACGTTCCTACGCGAGAGGCCGAGCATGGCGCCGTAGAGATAGACGTTGTCGCGCCCCGAGAGTTCAGTTTGAAAACCCGCGCCCAATTCGAGCAGAGCGGCGAGTGTCCCTCGAAGACGAATCTCGCCGCTGCTCGGTTGCAATACGCCGCAAATCGTCTTGAGCAACGTCGACTTACCCGAACCGTTTTGACCGAGTATGCCCACGGTTTCGTTCGCTCTGACTTCAAAACTTACGTCGCGCAGGGCGTGAAAGACCTCCGTCGAACCGGCCCTTGGATGTAGGAGGCGTTCCTTGAGCGACTGGTGACGCTCGTGATGAATCTTGAACTCTTTTGAGACGTGGCGAACGTCAACGACGACGGACATTACAGCTCCGACTCAAAATTGCCTTCGAGACGACCAAAAATCGACTCGGCGACCAAGAAGAACACGGCCATGGTCGCGAGCAGCGCGACATTAAGATAGAAGAACCTGGCAAAAGACCAGGTGGGCAGGATTTTAATCAGCGCCCCCGAGGTGGTTGAGTGCACCACGGTGGAAACGTAAAAAACGCGCTGAAAGGTGAGGACGATAAGCGTCACGGGGTTCAAGAAGTACAACGTGGACAGGCCATGACGGTGCAACGGTTCGGCAATGGAGTTCTCGTAGCTGTAGACGACGGGCGTCAGCCAGAACCAAAACTGCAACACGACTTCCATGAGGTGTTTCACGTCTCGCATGTAGACCGTGACGGCCGACATGATGACCGCGAGCGACGCGGTAAAGAGATAGAGCGTCACGAACGAGATCGGAAGCAGCCACAGGAATCCCCAATCGGGCGCGTGCCCGATGATCGCGAGAAAGAGCAACAAGACCGCCAGCTGAATGATGAAGTAGACCACCGAAGCGCCCACGTTGGCGAGGGCCAGGATCTCGCGAGGGAACGAAACCTTCTTCACCAGGCCGGCGCGGTCGACAATGACTCCCGTCGCCGTGTTGAGTGAGATCTGGAACATGTTCCAGACGACCAGGCCCGAGAAGAGGTAGACCACGAAATTGGGAATGCCGTTCTTCAGAAAGATTGAAAAGACCAGGTAGTACATCGCCAACATGGCGGCCGGCGACAGCATCGACCAGACGATTCCGAGCGCACTGTTCTTGTACTTGATGCGAATGTCCGAGACGATCAATCCGCGCAGAAGTTCGCGGCGCGACCAGAGGTTGGCCAGTCGAGTGGCTAAGGGAGCGCGCGCGCTGACGACACGAACGGGCGCGTCATCCGCGAGACGACGTCGGGCAGGCGCCGCGGCGGCGTCGCTCACTACGCCTCTTGGCGAATCGCGGAACGCTCGATGACCGCGTCGATGAAGCCGTACTCGAGTGCCTCTTGCGCCGTGAACCAGCGATCGCGGTCCGAGTCGGTCTCGATCTGGTCGAGGGTCTGACCGGTGTGAAAGGAGATGCGCTCGGCGAGCATGCGCTTCATGTACACGATCTGCTCGGCTTGGATCGCGATGTCCGAAGCCTGGCCCTGCATGCCGCCCATGGAGGGCTGGTGCATCAAAATGCGGCTGTGGGGCAATGAGAACCTCTTCCCCGGGGCCCCGGCGCAAAGCAAGAACTGGCCCATTGAAGCGGCCATGCCGACGCAAATCGTTCGCACGTCGCAGTTGACGTACTGCATCGTGTCATAAATCGCCAGGCCGTCGGTCACCGAACCGCCCGGCGAGTTGATGTAAAGGCTGATGTCCTTGTCGCGGTCCTCCGCCTCCAAGAGCAACAACTCCGCGCAAATACGATTCGCGGTCTCTTGGTCAACGACCGAGCCTAGAAAGACAATGCGCTCACGAAGTAAACGCTGATTGAGATCGATGGCGCCGACGCCATCCATGCGGGACGAGATTGTCATGGACCTAATCTAACGTGCGAGTAGGCAGTCTCTCCTGCTTGGAAGTGGCCCGAAGTAGAGTAGGGGGGCCCGCGGGCGTGGCGGAATTGGCAGACGCGCTGGTTTTAGGTACCAGTTCTTCGGAGTGTGGGTTCGAGTCCCTCCGCCCGCACGAAAAGCCGATGCGCATCAAGACGCGCCACACCTGCTAACGTAGAAAACGCTGTTATATCGCATATCGCGATAGAGACCGATTCGACTTCTGTCATGAGTTGGGCTCAGCTCAACTCGTAGGAGTCCTATGTCCACGTCCTTCGCCGAACTCGGCGTCCCCGCACACCTGGTCGAGCGTTTGAAACAACGCGGCATCACCGAAGCGTTCCCCATTCAAATCGCCGCGATTCCTGACGCCCTCAATGGCGTCGACGTCGTTGGCAAGGCCGCCACCGGCTCGGGCAAAACCCTCGCCTTTGGCCTGCCGCTCATGGCTCGCACCGAAAAGGCCCGTCCGCGCCAGCCCGGTGCCTTGATTCTCGTACCCACTCGCGAACTCGCCGCCCAGGTCCAAAAAGAACTCGCGCAGCTCAGCGAAGACAAGGGCCGACGCATCATCGCGATCTACGGGGGCACCCCGTACCACACCGCACGCAAAGCGCTCAACTTCGGCGTCGACGTCGTCGTCGCTTGCCCGGGCCGTCTCGAAGACATGCTCGAGCAGGGCGCGTTCGACCTTCGTGCCGTGACCACCGTCGTCGTCGACGAGGCTGACCGCATGGCCGACATGGGTTTTCTCCCGGCGGTGCGACGCATTGTCAACGCCACGAGTCCTCAGCGCCACGTGATGCTCTTCTCGGCCACGATGGGACCCGACGTGAAGTCGCTGGTGAACTCGTTCACGCGCGACGCGGCGATCCACGACGTCGTGAGCGAAGAGGCGCCCAATGACGTTGAGCACTTCTTCTGGCGTGTCAGCCGTGACGAGCGTCCCGAAATCGTGGCCGATTTGATCGAGACCTACGAACGCGCCATTGTCTTTACCCGCACCAAGCACGGGGCCGACCGATTGGCTAAGCAGTTGGGCCAGCGCGGACTCAGCGCCGTCGCGCTCCACGGCGACCGGACCCAGGCGCAGCGCGACCGGGCGCTTCGAGCCATGAAGAGTGGCGACGTGCAAGTGTTGGTCGCTACCGACGTTGCCGCCCGCGGAATTCACATCGATCACCTGCCCGTCGTGGTGCACTACGACCCACCGGCGCAGGCCACCGATTACCTACACCGCTCAGGGCGTACCGGGCGGGCCGGAGCGACCGGCGTCGTGGTTTCACTCGTCGCCGACGACGCGGTGGGCGCGGTGCGTCAGATTCAACGCGCGTTGAAACTTCCGATCATCATCGAAGACCGTGAGACCGCCCCGGCAATGCGCATCGGCACGGTCAATGACGCTGACGCCGCACAACGCGTCGACGACGCTCCTCGCGAGCGCTCGGGCGATCGCCGCGGTGCGGCCAAACCTCGTTTCGAGCGTCCTCGTCGCAACGCCGACTCCGCCGAACGCGAGCGTCCTCGTCGCGCCAAGACTGAAGTGCGTGACGCGACGCGACCCCGCAGTTTCGAACGCCCCGAGCCCTCTCGCGGCCACGACCGACCAGAGCCCGCGCGACGCGCTCCGAGCGGCGACCACGCCATCGTGAGTTTCTTCAACGACTCCAAAGGCTTTGGTTTCGCGAGCGACGCCAAGGGTGATGACCTGTTCATCCACTTCTCGAACATCGTGGGTGACGGATTTCGTACCCTCAGCGAAGGTCAGACGATTGCCTTCGAAGAGTCCCAGGGGCCCAAGGGCCGTGAAGCTCGCAACGTACGCGTGGTCGGTGGCGCGAGCCGCGGCGGCGAACGCCGTCGCCGCTAGGGTTTCGCCTCGTGTCCGAAAAGCCGTTCGTCGAGCCTCACCTCGGTCCCGCGCCGAGTGAGATCCTCGTCGAGGACCTCGTCGTGGGCACGGGCGAAGAAGCGACCTCCGGTCGTGAGGTCGTCGTGCACTACGTCGGCGTCGGTGTCGCGAGCGGCGAGGAATTCGACGCCTCTTGGAATCGCGCCGAACCCTTCGTCTTCCCACTCGGGGCGGGCCACGTCATCGCCGGTTGGGACCAGGGCGTCGCGGGTATGCGCGTGGGTGGACGCCGCCGCTTGGTAATCCCCTCGCACCTGGCTTACGGAGAGCGCGGCGCCGGCGGCGTCATCGCTCCGGGCGAAACGCTCATCTTCGTGGTCGACCTGCTCGAACTCCGCTAGTCGGGGTCGGTGAATCCTTCACCCAACATCAGCATCCGCTGGTAGTCGCCGTATCGTTCACAGCAAATCTCCGCCACCAAGCGGAGCCGGTCGTTGGGGTTCGAGAGGCTGAGCACTTTGAACTGATCGAGCGTCGACATGGGCGTCAACGAACACAGTTGCCAGGAGCGAATCCACGGGTCCTCGTCGAGTTCAACGTTCTTTTGCAGACATTGGTCGGCGTAGACCTCACTTTGAAGCGCACGCAGGGCCTTCACCGCCGACGTCGTTGACGCTAAAAGCGTGCTCTCGATCACAACGTCGTCGCAGCATCGATCAACGACCAGCGCGCTCGGGTACGGCGAGTCCTTCAGCCAGCGCGACACCTGGACGCATCCGCGGCCTTCGACCATCAAGAGCGTCTGGCCGTCGGAGAGTTGCTGGCTCGCGATGATCTCGACCACGGTGCCCACCGACGTGCGCTCGTCGTGGCCACCGATCTCGGAGCCCTTGGAAATCAGACAAGTTCCAAAACATCTTTGGCTCTCGACGTCAACGAGCAGTTCGTGGTATCGCGATTCAAAGACGCAAAGACCCACGGTTTGGAAAGGGAAGACGACCATCCCGAGCGGAAACATCGCCAACGGTCGTTCGGTCACTTCCCCACCCTAAAGGTGAACGTCTCGTGAACGTGCTACTTGACGAGCCCTTCGGCCAGGGCTCGGAGTGCGAGCCCACGGTGACTGAGCGCGTTCTTTTCCTCGCCACTCAACTCGGCCAGGGTTCGTCCGCCAGCGTCGTCGGGGACAAAGACCGGGTCGTACCCGAAACCGCCGTCTCCCCTCGGTGACTCAATGATTCGCCCCGCTAAGACGCCCTCGACCCAAAACTCGCTTCCGTCGGGGTAGGCAACCGCGATGACGGTACGAAACGCGGCCCTTCGCGAAGCAGCGGGCACGCCGTTGAGCTCACCGAGCAACTTGGCCACGTTTTGGGCGAACGTGGCGTGTTCGCCCGCGTATCGGGCACTGTGCACGCCGGGTCGGCCCTCGAGGCCGTCTACGAAAAGCCCCGTGTCATCAGCGAGGGCGGCCAGCGCGGTCGCTTCCACCAGTGCGCGCGCCTTCAACAGCGCGTTGCCTTCGAGCGTCGCCTCGGTCTCTTCGACGTCACCGACGTGTTCGGGCCGCTCCAACAACGTGTAACCAAGGGGCTCGAGGACCGCGCAAATTTCGCTGGCCTTGTGCGGGTTTGCGGTGGCGAGGACGAAACGCGTCACGAGCGCGAGGCCGGGGGCGTCACGGGCGCGAGGCCGGAGGCGTCGCGAGCAGTTCACGTTGAGCGTCGTGAATTCGCGCGATCCCCTGGCTCGCCAAGTCGAGCAGCGCGTCCAGTTCCGCGCGGGTAAAGGCGACCTGCTCTGCCGTTCCTTGAACCTCAACGAAGTCACCGCTTCCGGTCATCACGACGTTCATGTCCGTATCAGCGCGAGAGTCCTCCTCGTAGGGAAGGTCGAGCATCGCGACTCCGTCGACCACGCCCACGGAGATCGCGGCGACCAGGTCACTCAAAGCGTGCTCCTTGATCACGTTTTGCTCGACGAGGCGAGTGATCGCGTCGTGCAACGCCACGTACCCTCCGCAAATCGAAGCCGTGCGCGTGCCCCCGTCGGCTTGAAGGACGTCGCAGTCCACGGTGATCTGAACGTCGGGCAACAACTCCAACTTGGTCACCGTGCGCAACGAGCGCCCGATCAGACGCTGGATCTCTTGGGTGCGGCCCGACTGCTTACCTTTCGCGGCTTCGCGACTCGCGCGATCGGGTGTCGAACCTGGCAACAACGAATACTCGGCGGTGACCCAGCCCCGTCCACTCCCCTTCAACCAACGCGGCACGTCGGTCTCCACCGAAGCAGTGCACAAGACTCGAGTGCGGCCAAAGCTCACGAGCACCGAACCCGCGGGCATCTCCGTGAAGTCTCGATCGAAGTGCAAAGGTCGAGCCTCGTCGAAACGTCGGCCGTCGGCGCGGGTGACAGTCATTGATCTACCTCTCATCGAGTAAGTGCATGACCACGGTAGTGGAGCGCGGTCGCGAACGGCTAAAAGTAGATGATCCGCTTGGCGCGCTCAACGACTTCGTCAATGTCGTCGCTCCAAGCGCCCGTCGACAGGTACTTCCACCCGTCGTCACAGACCACGGTGACGATCGTGGCCGTTTCGTCCTCGGGAATGGTCAAGGCGCACTTGACGGCGCCGGCCATGATCGCGCCCGAGGAGATCCCGGCGAAGAGTCCCACCTCGGTGAGGCGCCGGGTCCATTCAATCGACTCTTTCGGGCGAACCACGACGCGACGATCCAGCATCTCGGCGCCGTGATTGTCGGTGAAGATGGGTGGTATGTAGCCATCGTCGAGACTGCGAAGTCCATCGACCATCTCCCCGCTGGGCGGCTCGATGGCCCAGATCTGCGTGCCGGGCTTGTGCTCTTTCAAATAGCGTCCCACGCCCATCAACGTGCCCGAGGTGCCAAGACCGGCGACGAAGTGGGTGATTTCAGGGACGTCCTTCAGGATTTCGGGACCCGTCGTGGTGTAGTGCGCGAGCGGATTGGCCGGATTGGCGTACTGATACAAGAAGACCCAATCGGGCCGCTCGGCACTGAGTGACTGGGCCAATCGCACCGCCCCGTTGGAGCCTTCGCTGCCCGGTGAGTCAATGATCTCGGCCCCCCACGCCACCAGCAGTTGGCGACGTTCAGGCGACACGTTCGAAGGGAGAACCACCTTCAAGTGATAGCCCCGCAGTCGACACACCATCGCCAGGGCTATTCCGGTATTGCCCGAGGAGGGCTCGATCAGGGTCTGGTCGGGCTTGCCTGGAATCAAGAGTCCGTCGCGTTCCGCCGCGTCGATGAGCGAGATCGCGATACGGTCCTTCACCGAACCGGCCGGATTACGGCCCTCGAGTTTGGCCCAGATGGCGACGTTGGCGCGAGGCGAGAGCGCACTGACGTCAACGACGGGAGTGTCGCCAATGAGTTCGAGAACCGACGCGTATCGCGTCACTGACCCGCGCCTCCAGCCACCGCCGGTAGCAACGTGATCTCATCACCGTCGGCCACTGGCGTCTCGACGCCACCGAGGTAGCGCACGTCATCGTCATTCACGTAAACATTCAAGAAGCGGTGCAAGGTACCGTCGTCATTCAACAACTGACCCTTGATCGCGGGAAAATCATTCACCAATTGCTCGAAAATCTGTCCAATGGTGGCGCCCTCGACCGCGATCTGACTTTGACCGCCCATGGCGGGGCGCAGGACCGTAGGGATTCGCACGACTGCCGGCACGGGGACTCCTATCACGAGCGGGTCAATTGATGACTTCCTTAGTCAACTTTATCGGCCCGCGAATGGCCCGTGACTCACGAACCGAGTTCGCTCACCTTTAGCGGTTCTTCACTGATTTCGCCTTCACGAACCCGATAACTGCGCACCACGGTTTCGGGGTCGCGTAGCGAGATCAAGACGTAGTGCCAGGCCGGATCGGGCGCCTGTTGAACGTCCGTGGGGCTGGGGTAGGCCTCGGAGTGCGTGTGCGAGTGAAAGACGCCGATCACCTCCACTTCTTCGGCGTCGGCGCGGCGATACGTGTGCAACAACACCTTGGGATCGATCTCGTAGATCTTCGCCGACGCGGCCACGTTGGGGCTCTCGACGACGGACGTGACCTCACCGGTGCTCGTGCCGAGGAGCAAACCGCAGCCCTCATTGGGCAGCGCACGCACGCAGGCCGCGATCATCGCGTCGCGCTGATCCAGACTCAGAGTAAGCACGTCGCCACCCTAGTGAGCCAGTGACGCGCACCACGTCACTCACTACGCTCTAGTTCGTGGCCAGAGCCAAGAAGACACAGGAACGTCGCGCCCAGCAAGGCGCCGACGCCAACAAGGGCGACCGGGTCGTCGCCTCCAACCGACGCGCCCGCCACGACTACGACATCATCGACACGCTCGAATGTGGCTTAGTGCTCATGGGCTCGGAGGTGAAATCACTTCGCGAGGGACGAGCCCAGATCACCGAAGGTTACGCACGCATCGATGACGGCGAACTCTGGCTCTTCCAGACCCATATCCCCCCTTGGGCCTTCGCGGTGGGCTTTGGGAGCCACGACCCTGATCGTCGGCGCAAACTTCTCGCGCACCGCCACCAGATTGAGCAGTGGGACCAGCGCACGAAGACCCAGCCGCTGACCATGATTCCCCTGCAGCTCTACTTCAAAGACGGCCGTGCCAAGTTAGAACTCGCCCTGGCGAAGGGCCGCACCCTCTACGACCGCAGAAACGCCATCGCCAAACGCGACGCCGAGCGCGACATGGCTCGCGCGGCAAAAAATATTGAACGCTACGGCTGAGCCCGCGCGACCGCGATTTCGGTACGCCGATAGAATGGGGGTGCGGTCAAAGCGATCGTACGAGGGGGTGAGTTGTTTCGACATTGGTCGTCGCGGTGAAAGAAGCGAGCCGTGGTCACCGGAGCCACGTTAAAGAGCCGGTAACAATAAATAAACGCCAAACTTCAGTTTGCGTTTGCTGCTTAGGTAGCAACATCCACCTGGACCCAGCCCTACGGTCTAGATAATGGGTGTCATGAAGTAGGGCTTACTTTTTGACTTCGTTGATGAGTCTTTAAGGACAATTCAGTCAAATACGGAGTCGTTATGGTGCTGATGCCAAGACGACTCTCGACAATCAATCATCAGCTGCGCTCGGAGAATGTTCACTAAGAAGCTGATGGACCTGGGTTCGTTGCCCAGCACCTCCAAGGATCGTCAAGGCTTGCTTTGAAGGTCGTTGGAGGTGAACTCGCACCACCATCGCACGAGCGTGCACGACGTCATACACTCACGGAATGCAGCTAACGACGTGCCTCTGGTTCGACGGCAACGCCCGCGCGGCCGCTGAGTTCTACGTCAGCATCTTTCCTGATAGCAGCGTCGGCAACAACTGGATCGCACCCGCCGACACGCCGAGCAACGAAAAGGGAAGCGAAGTCGTCGTCGATTTCACCCTCTTTGGCTCGCCCTTCATTGGTCTAAATGGTGGACCCTACTTCGTCTTCAATGAAGCCATCTCCTTTTGTCTCCCCTGCCAAGACCAGGCGGAGATCGATCACTACTGGGATCTACTCGTTGCCGACGGGGGTCAGGAAAGTCGCTGCGGCTGGCTGAAGGACAAGTTCGGCGTCTCCTGGCAAGTGACTTCCCCGCAAATGGAGCGCTACCTCGGAGGTCCCGACGCCGAGGGGGCTAGGGCCGCCACCGAGGCCATGCTGGCCATGACCAAGATCGTGCTCGGCGATCTGCGCGCGGCCTACGAGAGCGCCGCGAGCAAGTAAGCCCGTACTCCCTAACGACGTCCGGAAGCATCAAGCCCTCGCTTGCGGCATTGGCAAATTTCGGTGACTATTACCCGCTCGAGCCTTTGACGAGCGGTGCCACTTGGAAGTAGCCGCTATTGATAACGATCTGGTGACGAAAACATTGTCCTGGTAAATCTGAATCTGGCCAGTGCAGAATCAAGACGTCATCATAATTAACGGTACTCTCGCCGCTTGCAACGTGAATCCATCGGAGTAGAAGCGAACCGAGTCGGGCAAATCTTTGATGAGAATTCGTCGCTCGGCGATGGCGGCCTCCTCCCATAGAGACTCAAGTTCCAAGTCAGCAAGCAGAACTACGATGTAATCGAATTTGGCTACGGCAATATCGGTCGCTTGATTACTTTTCGTCAACCCATCAATCTTTCACACTGATGTGGTCACCCCCCGTCGCCCTGCGGCGGGATACGTCAACAAAAGCGTCTACGTCAATTCAATGGCGTACGACATATCCAATCGTGAAGGATGCCAGGAACGCCTATTCGCGCCACGACACGACGTAGGACTGCGTCGGCTGAGGGATGCCCTTGAGATCGAGGGTGCCTCGATCTTCAAATTTGAATGGTTTGCCCACGCAGAGTTCACGCACCGCCACTGACACGATGATTTCGCCGGCCTGAGCGGCTCCGCAAAGCCGAGCCGCGAGCTGCACCGCCGCTCCGTACAGGTCCTCGTGTTCGCCAGTGATCGGTTCGCCTGCGCTAATTCCAATGCTCACCTGAAAGGGTTTGGAAGAATTCTCATTTCGCGCAGAGAGACGTTGCTGCACTGCTATCGCGAACGCGACTGACGGCGATACAGAGGTAAACGCCGCCATGATACCGTCGCCGGTGTGCTTCACTTCCCGGCCTTCATACGTCGCAAGCTCTCCGCGAACGATTCCGTTGTGCTCGTTGAGCAACTCCATGTGGCCCTCATCACCATGATGCAGGGTTTGGGCGACTGATCCGCAGATATCGGTGAACACAATCGCCCGCAGTGCGGGCGCGACATATGGAGTACCAACTGGATGCACTGGCAAAGACCCCAGCATCGCGTTTAGAGAAATCTTGTTGTCCAACTCCATGACGACACTGGCCGTCATTCCATGTGCCTCATTGTGCACGTTCTCAATGGCCTCTCTACTGGGTCCCTCCGCCAGGCAGAAGACCGTCCCTAGGTCTGGATCGAACCAGTAGGTGTGGTAGTGCACGCCGTACTTATCTTGAATTGCAATGTCGCGATTGTGCGCTTCTGCGACGTCCTCGGCTGACACTCCTTGGGCGTCGTGGCGGTCGAGGTAGGTCGGCACGGCACCAATGCTACTTGTGTATCTGACCGATAACGGCGCCGAGTGCGAGGTTGAAAGGGGGCGCTGCGAGCGAAATTTCGAAACACGGCAGCGCCGTGAGTTCCCGGTAGGTTCAAGTTCAGGGGGTGGCCGACGTACTTGATTGGTGGTATCAGGACCTGGGCGGAATGTTGACGTTCAAATGGAAAACGTTGTCGGGGTCGTAAGTCTCTTTGATATTTTGGAGACGTTCATACTTGGGGCCGTACGCGCTACGGACACGGTCTTCCTCGTACTCGGTCATAAAATTCACGTAGCTACCAACGCCCACGGCGTGTTCCACCAGTGCTGACCAGTACGTGCGCACCCACGCGCGCTCGGCATCGAAAGTTTCCGGATTTGGCGTCGTCGCTGAGATGTTGAACAGGTAGCCAACATCACGTCTACCACCAAACGCGGTCGTTTCGCCGGCGATTCTGCGATACGCGCCACCCAATACAAAGATGGGAACGAAAGACAGCGGCGACATTTTCTTCGCCTGGTGTTCGAGGATGGCATCAATAGCGCCATCAGTGAGATCAGCGAGGTAAAGGGCTTTCTCGTAGGAATGTAGACCCCAGGGAGCGCTGGCATCGAAGATCTGCTGGAGAGCAACGTAGGGAATGGGCGTAACCATTTCAACCGCAGGGGTGAGTGTCTGTTTAATGGGGGCGATCAGTCGACCGTGCGCGTCTGCGTCCCCGAGCCCGACGACGATTAGGGCGAACATCGGCGTGAATTGAAGTTCCGCCGGCACAAATGGCTCTGGTGGGGCACTCAATCCAGCGAGGAAAACCCCGCACTCGTCGGGTAAGTCCTTCACAAAACTGCGGGCGAAGTCGAACAACTCACCGCCTTGGTCGGGACTGAATAAGAACATGCCTAAGTGCACCATCGGTCCTACCGGGTAAAGGGCGAACTCGAATTCAGTGACCACACCGAAGTTTCCACCGCCGCCGCGAAGGGCCCAGAGCAGGTCCGCGTTTTCGGTCTCTGACGCACGAAGTACCTCACCGTCAGCGGTGACCACTTCGGCGCCAATGAGGTTGTCCGATGACAGTCCCGTCAGTCGTGTTAACCAGCCGACTCCGCCACCGAGCGTCAGGCCAGCCACACCAGTGTGACTAATAAAGCCACCCGTTACGGCCAGGCCATGGACTTGAGTGGCAGCATCGAACTCGCCCCAAGTCGTACCACCTCCACACTTCGCTCGACGCGCGACGACGTCCACGTTCACTGTCTTCATTGGTGTCAAGTCGATCATCAGACCGTCATGGCAAAGCGCGAACCCTGCGTAGTTATGACCACCACCGCGAATCGAGACCTCAAGGCCCTCGCGTCGCGCGAACGCCAGTGCGGCCACCACGTCGGCGCTGCCGGCGCAACTGGCAACGATGGCCGGCCGTCGAGTAATTGCACCGTTCCATATGCTGACCGCCTCTTCATAGCCAGCTTCGCCACGTCGCGAGACTCCCCCACTCATGGCGGCCCGCAGTTCCGCAACGGTGTCGTCCGTAATGTTCGTCACGACCTTCCCCTTCATCCACCCGCAAGATAGTTAGGCGAAGGGTACTTTAAAAGTGGAGATATTTCTTTGGAACTTTTCGGTCCAATAGTTCCGCCGTCGATGCTTCCCAAACGACTTGCCATGTTGTCTCCTTAATGACTACCGATGAATCATCAGGGTGCCTAAACCTAGTGATCTGGCGCCAATTTAGGTACGGTCGTACAATAAATCGGGTTCGATGAAAAGCCTAAATGACCAGCGACTGATTAAGTTCACGGCACGCACGCTGCAGCCAGGGCCTACGACCTACCCCATCCCCACCGATGAGCGGGCCAAAAGCCACGGCTGATGCTTCCCTAAGACGCTTAGCCAGCACCAACGCGTAAGTCGACAAGTAGCCGGCTATCCATCTCGAAGTATCGGTCGAAGCCTCCCATGTTTGGTAAAGGGTCGTTCGCGTCGGGTCGCTCGAACGATTTTGCTGTTGCAGGGTTTCTGGGAGAGACGAACCCCCAAAGGTTAGTCATCCTTCCTCGGTAGACAGTTCTTGGCCGGGCGAAGTGGCGAATCAGCTCTCCGTCTCTGGGACGAGGAACCGGCCCGTGGCCTCGTCGACTGCTTCGATGACCCCACGAACCGCCTTGTTCTTCATCGAGCGACTGATCATTCGACTCCTTTCAATATCGATTGTGTCTAGGGCAAAATGGAACTCCTCGCTCGAATCGCTTCCCTCGTGGCGCGCGCAGTCGCGGTGCCAGCTGTCGAGGCCCACCAGGCCGTCCAGAAATGTCGGCCCCCTTGACTTTGAGGCCCGCCGACGGAATCTCTCCAACTCCTTCGGCGACCTCATGATGTTGACTCACCGTTAGCTCCAGCGTTCATACGCAGACGAGAACGAGGTCCGTCTTAAACGCTTCATCACGCGGAGGATCGAGACGTGTCAATGTCGGCTTAGGTTTTCGGCCGCTCGAGC
>Ga0307372_10001710_pt1 | contig 37631 bp, 40 predicted proteins | sample OX1MG_FD_202533 | JGI IMG/M metagenome (GOLD analysis project Ga0307372, IMG submission 202533) | Soil microbial communities from Risofladan, Vaasa, Finland - OX-1 | ecosystem: Environmental > Terrestrial > Soil > Coastal area > Acid sulfate soil | place: Finland: Risofladan, Vaasa | collected...
TCTTGCGCAGGCCGCCGGCCTGCGCTGCAACCGCCGAACCACCCTCGCTTGGCCTGAAACGGCCCCGAGCGGGCTCGATTTCACATCAAGCCTCTAGCTAGGTGTCGAGCGCGGAGATCTGTAGGCGCAGCATCTCTGCCACTCGGGGTCAGGTCTTGCAATGACACATTGCGGTTGGAGGATCCTTCGCGAGGCGGATGCGTGAATGCAAGACCTGACCCCGGTTTCAGCTACCGGACAGTCGGCGAGGCGGCCGTGAAGCCGCCCGCCGACTGATCCGTAATTCTCGCTTTAAGGGGTGATCGTCACCGTGACGGGATAGCCGTTCATCACCGGCGTATAGCCCACCGGGGCGATCATCAGAACGGATCCGGGCTCGAGCGCGTGGGCGTTCAGGCCCGAGACTCCCATGTAGCTGCCCGCGCCGAACCGCTGGTTCGGAGTGCATGCGCCGAGTTGCCACAGCGACTCCGAAAAAGACGTCGACCCGTAGTAGATGACGAACGTCGGGAACGAGCCGGCCTGGCTCTGCCCGATTGCGCAGTAGACGGTCCCCGTCGTGAAGCTGCCGCCCGAGACCAGCGGCTTGTAGTTGCAGCCGTCGCTGCCGTTGCAGTCGCCGGGGATTCCGAGCGTGACGACGTCGGACCACTGCAGGAAGTTGGGGCCCGTGGCACCGGGAGGGCCGCTCGGGCCTGAAGGACCGCTCGTGCCCTGCGGGCCGGACGGGCCGCTCACGCCCTGCGGGCCGGACGGGCCACTTGGGCCACTCAGTCCCTGGGGGCCGGATGGGCCACTCGGGCCGCTTGGACCGGAGTCACCTTGCGGACCGGACGGGCCGATCGGGCCACTGGGGCCACTCGGACCGCTCGGGCCAGCCGGACCGCTCGGGCCAGCCGGACCGCTCGGGCCAGCCGGGCCGCTGGGGCCTTGAGGACCGGACAGCCCTCTTGGGCCAGTCGGGCCGCTTGGGCCAGCCGGGCCTCTTGGGCCGGAGGGCCCCTGTGGCCCCTTCGTGATCGTCAGGACCGAAGCGGGGAACTTGCCCTGCCAGTTCAGCGGCAACAGCTTGTTGGGCGTCGGCTTCGCCGACGCGTGGAATCCATCCACCTTGTCGCTGTTGGCGATGATCGTGCCGGCCGCTACTGCACCGCCACCGAGCGCCAGGAACAGCGCCGTCGAAGCGATGACCATTGCCGGGGACGGCCGGATCTTGAGCAGCTGACGCATGATGTCCTCTCTCTCCGTCCGGACACACGCACCCACCAAACAGTCTGGGCGCCGGCCGTCGCGCCCGCATCGGTAGAAGCGGGCAGCTAGGCGTCGAGCGCGGAGAGCAGCAAGCGCAGCATCTCCGCCGGATCGCGACGCACGCGGGCCGACTCCGCGTCGTCGCGCTTCTGGAGCGCGAGCGCGCGTGGATCGGTGAGCGGCTTGAGGCGCCCCTCGCGGATCAGCTCCTCGTCGACGCCGCCGAGGCGGCCGCCGTACGTCGTGTAGACGGGGACTCCGAGCGCGGCGGCCTCGCGGTTCATCGTCCCGCCGGCCGACACGACGAGATCGGCGAGCGCTATGAGGCTCTGCGCGTCGACGGCGCCCTCCGGGAGGATCACCGACGGCAGCGCGAGCCCGCGCACGTACTCCCGCTGCTCCTCGGTGCGCGGCAGCACGAACGCCTGCACGTCCTCCGAGCGGCCGAGATGCTCGAGCGTCTGCGGGAAGAGCGGGTTCGAGTGGCGGTGATAAAGGGATACGTCGGGCGGGGGGCGGAGGACGACGAGCACGCGCGCCGGGTCGACGGCGAAGCGCTCGAGCAGCGATCGGTCCGGCTCGAAGTCGGCGAGGTAGTACTCCTCCTTCAGGCCCGGGTACTGGACGAGCTTCGGTGGCTTGACGCCGTAGGGCTGGAGCCGCTCGGGCGGGATCGCGTCGGGGACGACTACCCGAGTCGCCGCGCGGCAACCGAGCTGGTGCTGGTACGTCGCGAACTCGTAGTCGAACGTCGTCGAGCTGGGGATGCCGAGGCGGCGCGCCGTGATCGTCAGCTCGTGCGAGCCATGCGCGAGCGCGACGTCGAAGTCGCGGCCCTTCGCCCAGCGCTTGAGCGCGCCGAGCCGGCCGGTCATCTGGCGGATCTTCTGCAGCCGCGACCGTCCGGCGTGCTGCCCGATGACCGCGTCGGCCTCGAGGCCGTGCATCGCGAGCAGTTCGATCGTTTGCGCGTAGTCGCGCGCGGTGATCTCCACCTCGTCGCCGCGCTCCCGCATGATCTCGATCAGCGGCCGGAAGACCAGAACGTGCGCCGGCGCAGTGATGTCGATCCAGACACGCATCACAGTCGCTCCACCAGGCGGAACCGGACGGCGACGATCTGAGTCCCGGGCTCGATCGGCCGCTCGAAGAAGCGCTCATGTGCCTCGCGCCAGGCGTTCACGGTGTCGTACCCCTCTCCCTCGTCGCGCGCGAACTGCTCGTCGATCTCCGCTGCAGGTAGGACGCGCGATTCGGTCACCTCGATCACTGCCACCGGCTCGTCGTCGTAGCCGAGCAGCGTGCAGCGGCTTCCGACCGGCTCCGGCTGCTCGCCTTCGGCCTCATACTCCTCGAGTAGTCCCGCCGTCGCGGTCTTCTCCCTGCTCAGCACGGCGTCGACCAACTGTCGGCGCAACTCGGTCCGTGGGTGGCCGAGCTCGAAAACTGGGAGCCCATTCATGCGGCGAGCGCGTCCATCCGGGCGGATCGTAGGAGCGGCGGCTCCTGCTCCACCTGGCGTTCGTACCAGAGGGTGAACGCGAGGAGCCCCCAGAGCTGGCGGCTCCAGTCCTCGCGGCCGGCGACGTGCTCGTCGAGCAGCCGCGTCACCGGCTCCGGCCGGAAGAAGCCCTGCCGCGCGAGCGTCTCCGCCGAGAGCGTCGCGCGCGCGAACGGCTCGAGCTCGCCGCGCAGCCACGCCGCCGCCGGGATCGAGAACCCGCGCTTCTTCCCATGCACGATCTCGCGCGGCAGGAGCGGCTCGACCGCCTTCCGCAGCAGCACCTTCTTCTGGAGCCCGCGCACCTTCAGCCGCGTCGGCAGCGCGAACGCGAGGTTCGTGACGACCGGGTCGAGGAGCGGGACGCGCACCTCGAGCGAGTGCGCCATCGACGCGCGGTCAGTCTTCACGAGGAGATCGTCGACGAGGTAGACGCCGAAGTCGACGTCCTGCAGGCGCGCGAGCTCTGGTGCGCCGGCGGTCTCGGCGTAGCGCGCGCGGTAGATGTCGACAGGGTCATGAGCGTTGGCGCCGCCGCGCAGTTCGCGGCGCGCGTCGGGGGAGAAGATCTCCTTCCAGCCGTGATGCCGCTCGAGCGGCGGCAGGTGCGCGGCGCGGACGAAGCGCTTCGCGCGGTAGTCGAGGCTCGCCTTCCGCGACGACGACGGGAGCGCCTCGACGAGCGGGCGGGCCAGGCGAGCCAGGGGCGCCGTGCGGTCTCCAATGAGGTCGGCAACATAGGTGTAGTACCCGCCGAACAGCTCGTCGCCGCCCTCTCCCGAGAGCGCGACCTTCACGTGCTCGGCCGCGAGTTGCGAGACGAGATAGGTCGGGAGCGCCGACGAGTCGGCGAATGGCTCGTCGAACGCGTCGGCGAGCGCGCCGAGGAGGAGCTCGGGATCGGGTCGCACGAGCAGCTCGTGATGCTCGGTTCCGTACCGCTCGGCCACGAGCCGCGCGTCGTCGCGCTCGTCGAAGCTCTTCTCCGCGAAGCCGATCGTGAACGTGTGCACCGGCTCGGGCGTCTCCTGCGCCGCGAGCGCGGCGAGCGCGGCGGAGTCGACGCCGCCCGAGAGCAGGACGCCGACCGGCACATCCGAGAGGAGATGCGCCTTGACCGAGTCGCGGAGCCGGGCGCGCAGCTCCTCGACGAGCTCGGCCTCGTCGCCGTCGCGCACCTCGGTCGGCCCCGGCCGCGCGAAGCGCTCGACCGTGATGGAGCCGCTTTCCCAGACGAGCACGTGCCCTGCCGGAAGCTTCCGGACGTCGCGAAAGATCGAGTACGGCGCGGGGATCGAGTTGAACGCGAGGAACGCCTCGAGCGCGTCGGTGTCGATCTCGCCGCGCGGCAGTGCGCGCAGCTCGGAGGCGAAGCGCAGCTCGCCGCCGACGTGCCGGTAGTACAGCGGCTTGATCCCGTAGCGGTCGCGGGCGAGCACGAGGCGTCGGCGCGAGGCGTCCCAGATCGCGACCGCGAACATCCCGCGCAGCCGCTCCGCGAAGCCGGTGCCGTGCTCCTCGTAGAGGTGGACGAGGGCTTCGGTGTCGGAGTGGGTACGGAAGGCGTGGCCGGCGCGCAGGAGCTCGTCGCGCAGCTCGGGGTAGTTGTAGATCTCGCCGTTCTGGACGACGATGACGCTGCCGTCCTCGTTCGCGACCGGCTGGTCGCCGCCGGCGAGGTCGATGATCGAGAGGCGACGCGAGCCGAGCGCGATCTCGCGGTCGACGTGCTCGCCGGCGCTGTCGGGCCCGCGGTGGACGAGCTGCCGGCTCATCGTGCGAAGCGCCTCGCCGTCGGCGTGCCCGTTCGCCGCTGCGATCCCGCAGATCCCGCACATGCGCCGTACCTTAGGTGCCGGGGTGGAAGATCCCGCCGAGCGACTGCTTGAGCACGCGCCACCCGGTCGCGAGCACGGTGCGCAGGTAGAGCCGGACGGAGCGGTCGGCGATCCACTCGAGGTCGTGCGCGAGCTTCTCCGACATCGGCGTCTCGTAGCCGCGGCGCACCTGCGCCAAGCCGGTGAGGCCGGGGCGGACGACGAGCCGCTGCCAGTACGACGGCAGCTCGTGCGCGAGCTCCTCGAAGAAGACGGGCCGGATCGGCCGTGGCCCGACGAGGCTCATGTCTCCGCGGAGAACGTTGACGAACTGCGGGATCTCGTCGAGCTGCGTCGCCTTGAGCCACGGCCCCAGCGGCGTGAACTCGCTCTGCGTCGCCTGGACGAGATCCTCGCCGAGATGCGTGCCGAGCCGGTGCTCTGCGCCGCGCCGTAGCGTCCGGAACTTGAACATCGTGAAGACATAGCCGCCGCGGCCGACGCGCTCGCCGCGGTAGAAGACCGGCGGGCCGCTGGTCACGAGGACGAGAAGCGCGATGAGCAGGGCGATCGGGAGGGTGAGAATGAGAAGCCCCGCCGAGAACCCGATGTCGAGCGCGCGGAGCAGCACGTCACGGGGGCGATCCGGCGTCTCGAGGGCGAGCTGCCGGTACCCGCGAACGAGCGTGTCCTCGAGCCGCGTCGTCTCAGGCACCGCTCGATCGTAAACGGTCGCGACTTGTCCTTTCCCGACATGTCCGGGGTCAGACCCCGTCATGGCGCTTTCGGACATGTCCGGGGTCAGACCCCGTCATGGCGTTTTCAGACGTGTCCCGCGCACGGTCAGCTATAAGCTGCGGTTATGGACACGAAGCAGCTCGCGGCGTTTTGCGCGGTCGTCGAGCGGCGGAGTTTCTCGCAGGCGGCCGACCAGCTTGGCGTCACGCAGCCGGCGGTGAGCCTGCAGATTCGCTCGCTCGAGCAGCGGCTCGGGCAGCAGTTGCTCGACCGCTCGGGGCGCCGGGTCGAGCCGACCGAGGCCGGGATGCGGCTCTATCGCGGCGCGCAGCGGCTGCTCGCGCTCGAGGAACAGATCCTCCAGGAGCTCGGGGACGAGGCCGACGGCGAGCTGACGGGACGGCTCGAGATCGGCGGCTCGACGGGGCCCGGCGGGAGCGTGTTGCCGGTCGTGCTCGCCGAGTTCCAGCGGCTCCACCCGCAGGTGCATGTCGCGCTCTCGGTCTCCGACTCGCACACCGTCGTCGAGCAGGTTGCGCGGCGCGAGCTCGAACTCGGCGTCGTCGGTGTCGGTGGCCGGCACCGCGGCATCACGTTCGAGCCGTTCTACCGCGACGAGGTCGTGCTCGCCGTCCCCGCCGACCACGAGCGCGCCGGCAAGACGATGTCGCTCGTCGCGCTCAAGAACGAGCCGCTCGTCCTCATGCAGGAAGGCGCCGGCGTCCGCCAGATGATCGACGACGAGCTGCGCGAGCTCGGCGTCCGGCTGCGCGATCTCAATGTCCGGCTCGAGCTCGGCCTGCAGGAGTCGGCGCGCGCCGCCGTCCTCGGCGGGTTCGGCGCGACGTTCATCTCCCGCATCGCGATCGAGGGCGATCTCGCGGCGGGAACGCTCGCGCTCGTGCGCGTCGAGGGGCTCCAGCCCGCGCGGGAGATCCAGCTCGCGCGCGCCACCGGCCGCGCCGAGACGCGAGCGGCGCAGGCGTTCGTCGCGTACGCGCGCGAACGGCTCGCATGATCGTCCGCTGGGGCCTCGCGGCGCTGCCCGAGGCGTGCGCGGAGGCCGGTGTCTCGAACGCGCTTCTCATCGCGAGTCCGCGCTGGCGGTCACTCGCCCTCCCGCTTGAGCCGGCGAGCCGGTGGGAGGAGGTGCCGTCGGAGTTCCTCGGCGAGGCCGTGGCCGCGGCGCAGGGCGGCGACGGTGTTCTCGCTCTCGGCGGCGGATCGGCGATCGACCTCGGCAAGGCGATCTCGGCGGCCGCCGGCCTGCCGCTCGTCTCGGTCCCGACGACGTACTCGGGCGCCGAGTGGACGACGTACTTCGGCGTCCGCGACTCGGAGCGGCGGATGCGCGGCGGCGGTGGCGGCGCCCATCCGGCGGCGATCGTCTACGAGCCGGAGCTCACGCTCGACCTTCCGCCGGAGACGACCGTCGGCACGGCGATGAACGCGCTCGCCCACTGCGCCGAGGCGCTTTACGCGCAGGGCCACAACTCCGCCGCCGACGAGGACGCGCTCGCCGGTGCCGCGCTCATCTCCGAGTGGCTGCCGCGCGTCGTCGCCGCGCCGAAGGATGTGCGCGCGCGAACGGAGCTGCTGCTCGGCGCGTCCCACGGCGGCGCGGCGCTCGCGGGCTCGATGCTCGCGCTCGCGCACGCGATCGCGCAGGCGGTGGGCGGAGCCTACGGGCTGCCGCACGGGACGCTGAACGGCATCGTCCTCGCGCCCGTGCTTCGCCTCAACGCCGCGGTCGTGCCCGACGCTGTGCGCCGCTTCGGCGAGGCGATCGGCGCGCCGGACGATCCCGCAGCCCGCGTCGAGCAGCTCACGGGGCTCGCGGGCCCGACCCGCCTCAGCGAGCTCGGCGTACCGGAAGGCGACATACCCGCGCTCGCCGCCTCCGCGGCGGGGCGCGGAGGCAACCTCGCCAATCCGAAGCCGGCGAGCCCGGAGGAGATCGAGCAGCTGCTCCATTCGGTCTTCTAGGCGACTCGCAGCGCCCACGACCGGTGGCAGCCACCGTTACAGGACACGCGCGAATTCGTCAAGCGTGTGCAGACCGTGGCTCGTCTGCGCCATGAGACTCGTCACACACTCGTAACGGTGGCTGCCACCGGCCTCACGAGCGATAAGCGATTGCTATGCGCAGGATTAGACATCGCGCGGAAGATCGGTATGCTGCCGATGTGCCTGGACTCGACCGTTTCGACGTGCTCGTGGTCGGCAGCGGAGCCTCGGGCCTGGCCGCCGCCGTCGCTGCTCACCGCTCCGGCGCGCGCGTCGGGCTCGCGACGAAGGGCTCGATCCAGGCGTGCAACTCCGCGAAGGCCCAGGGCGGGATCCAGGCGGCCGTCGGGCCCGACGACTCGCCCGAGCAGCACGCCGCCGACGTCTTCCGCAGCTCCCACGAGACGGCGAATCGTGAGCTCGTCGATGTCCTCACCTCCGAGGCTCCCGGTGCGATCGGCTGGCTCGAGGAGCTCGGAGTCGAGTTCGCGCGCGACGACGACGGCAGCTACCGGCTCGCGCGCTGCGGCGGCGCGACTGCGAAGCGCCTTCTCCAGGTCGGCGACCGCACCGGCAACGCGATCACCGGCGCGCTGCGCACGGCCGTCGTCGCGAACGGCATCGACGTCGTCCCGAATGCACCGCTGCGCGAGCTCGAGCGGACGGAGAACGGCTGGCTCGCCCACTGCAACGGCCACAAGCTCGCAGCCTCGACCGTGATCCTCGCCGCCGGCGGACGGTGCTACGCCGAGGCCGCCCAGCGCGGCGAGCTCTCGACGAACCATCCGTACGCGACGGGCGAGGTGACGAAGCTCGCGCTCGAGCTCGGCGCGGAGTCGCGCGACCTCGACGCGCTGCAGTACCACCCGAACGGCGGCCTCTGGCCGGAGTCGCTGCAGGGCTACTCGATCCCCGAGACGACGCGCGCGTACGGCGCCGTCCTCCTCAACGCCGACGGCGAGGAGTTCACCGACTCGCTCGGCCCGCGCGACGAGGTGAGCCAGGCGATCTTCGACGAGGTCGCGAAGGGGAAGGGCGTGAAGACCCCGGCCGGCCACGACGCCGTCTGGCTCGATACGACGCGCATTCCCGAGCACGACGCCGAGCTCTCGCTGCCGTACATGCTCCGCCGCTACCGCGCGGCCGGCGTCGACCCGCTCCGCGAGCCGATCCTCACGTACCCTGTCCTCCATTACCAGAACGGCGGTCTCGTGATCGACACGAACGCCGAGACGACTCTCGAAGGCCTCTACGCCTGCGGCGAGATCGCCGGCGGGACGCATGGACGGAACCGGATGATGGGCAACAGCCTGCTCGAATGCATCGTGTTCGGAAGGAGGGCGGGACGTGCCGCAGCTGCTCGACACTGATCTCCAGCGCTCGGTCGAGGACGCCGCCGCGCACCTCTACGTCTGGTCGCTGAAGGACATCCCGCAGGACCTGCGCGACGCGCTCGCCGCCGCGGCCGAGCGCGAGACGTCGGTGCCCGGGCAGCGCGTCCTCAACACGATCCTCCGCAACGTCGACGTCGCGGACTCCGAGAAGAACCTCGTCTGCCAGGACACCGGCATCGCGGTCTACACGTGCCGCGTCGGCGAGCACTTCCCGCTCCATCCGGCCCGGATCTACGAGGCGCTCTACAACGGCACCGCGCGCGCGACGCTCGAGCACCCGCTGCGCTCGAACGCCGTGCACACGCTGACGCGCGAGAACACCGGCCCGAACGTCGGCCACCGGCTGCCGATCGTCCACTGGGAGTTCATCCCCGACTGGGACGGCCTCGACGTCAAGTGCGTGCCGAAGGGCTCCGGCTCCGAGAACATGAGCTTCCTCAAGATGTGCACCCCGGCCGACGGCGTGAAGGGGATCAAGCAGTTCGTCCTCGAGTCGATCGTCGGCGCCGGCGGCAAGCCGTGCCCGCCCGGCATCGTCGGGGTCGGACTGGGCGGCTCCGCGGACTACGCGATGTACCTCGCGAAGGAGGCGATCGCGCGACCGATCGGGACGCGCAACTCCGATCCACTCGTCGCGCAGCTCGAGGAGGAGCTGTACGGCTTGCTCAACGAGACGGGCATCGGCCCGATGGGCCTCGGCGGGGACGTCACCGTCCTCAACTGCCACATCGAGCACGCGGACACGCACATGACGCTCAACCCGGTGGCGGTCAACTACCAGTGCTGGGCGGCGCGGCGCGCGAGCGCGCACATCGCGGCCGACGGCTCCGTCGAGTTCGACCGGGAGGCGTGAGACGTGGCGGCGCACGAATTTTCACAGAATTGGCGCAAAGCCCGGGCTTGTGCGGCCGTAGAATCGGTATTGAGGGCGGCGGGAGCGACCCCCACCCAGGGTGGGGGTGTGGGCTGATGGCGACGCACGAAGTGACCTTCCCGATCACCGACGAGGCGGAGATCCTGAAGCTCCGCGCCGGCGACGAGGTCATCGTCCAGGGTCACATCATCGGCATCCGCGACCGCACCCAGATCCGCATCTTCGACCAGGGGATCGAGCCGCCGATGGACCTCACGGGCGCGTTCCTCCTCCACACGGCGCCCGGCGTCCGCAAGCTCGGCACTGACTCAGAAGGACGTGGCCGCTACGAGAAGGTGTGCATCGGGACGACGACCTCGGCGCGCATGGTGCGCTTCACCGAGCCGCTCGGCGCGCAGTACGGCGTCCGCGCGATCTGTGGCAAGGGCGGCTTCCCCGATGACGCGATCGAGCCGATGCAGAGGCTCGGGATGGTCTACTTCGCCATCGTCGGCGGCGCCGCGGCGCTCGAGACGACGCAGATCGAGGAGATCGAGGAGGTCGCGTGGGAGGAGCTCATGCCCGAGTGCCTCTGGAAGTTCCGCGTCAAGGACTTCGGACCGCTCACCGTCGGGATCGACGCGCACGGCAACTCGCTCTATCACGACGTGCAGGCAGCGGCCCAGAAGAAGCTCGAGGCGATCTATGAACGCCTGTAAGTTGGACACGGCCACACTCGCGCACCCCGGGGCGGCTGCAAACGCTTCGCGCTGCGGCGTCCTCAGTCGCGGCCGTAGTAACCACTACGGCCGCTCCCTGCGTCCTTGCATCGCTCGGTTTTCGCTCGCCCCGAGGCACGCAGCGTGACCGCGCCCAACTTCGACCTCGGCCTGAAGCGGGACGGCGGACTCACGCACGTCCTCGACAAGGGGCTCGGCCCGCGCGGCTGGGAGGACGTCCTCGAGACGTCGGGTGACTACATCGACATCGTCAAGCTCGGCTGGGGGACGGCGTACATCACGAAGAGCCTCCGGCGGAAGCTCGACATCCTCAAGGACAAGCCCGTCGTGATCGGCGGCACGTTCTTCGAGGCCGTCTGGGCGAAGGGGAAGCTCGACGAGTACAAGCGCTGGCTTGCCGACCTCGGCCTGACGCACGTCGAGATCTCCGACGGCACGGTCGAGATCCCGCGCGAGGAGAAGCTCGCGCTCATCGCCGACTTCGCGCGCGACTTCACCGTCCTCTCCGAGGTCGGCTCGAAGGACTCCGACGTCGTGTTCGCGCCGTACCAGTGGGTCGCGTGGATGACCGAGGAGAAGGCCGCCGGCGCGTGGAAGGTCATCACCGAGGCGCGCGAGGGCGGCACCGCCGGCATCTTCCGCGCCGACGGCGACATGCGCACCGGCCTGATCGACGAGATCGCGCACTCGCTCGACTTCCACGACATCGTCTGGGAAGCGCCGACGAAGAGCTCGCAGGCGTGGTTCATCCGCCACTTCGGACCGGAGGTCAACCTCGGCAACATCCCACCCGACGAGGTCATCCCGCTCGAGACGCTCCGGCTCGGCCTGCGCGGCGACACGTTGAAGGAGGTGCTCCTTGGCTGATTCCCGCTCCGGCGCCGGCCAAGCCGCGGCCTCCGCTCTCGGCGCGGCTCCGTCGAGCCTTCGCCGGGAGAAACTCCAGCTTCCGCCCGACGTCGAGACGTGGAGCGCCGAGCGTGTCGTGGCGTTCGCGCTCGAGCAGTTCCCCGGCCGCGTCGCGCTCGCGTCCTCGTTCCAGAAGGAGGAGACCGTCCTCCTCGAGATGTTCTTCGCGGCCGACCCGAAGGCGCGCGTCTTCGCGATCGACACGCATCACCTGTTCCCGGAGACACACGAGCTCTGGAAGGCGATCGAGGCGCGCTACGACACGACGATCGAGACATTCGCCGGCGCGCCGGTCGAGGACGGTCTCTGGGAGCGGAACCCGGACCTCTACCTCGCGATCGCCAAGGTCGAGCCACTCAACCGCGCGCTCCTCGATCTCGACTGCTGGATCACGGGCATCCGCCGCGACCAGTCCCCGACGCGCGCCGACGCGCCGAAACTCGGCTGGGACTCCCAGCACGAGCTCTGGAAGGCGAGCCCGCTCGCAGACTGGAGCGACGAGGACTGCTGGCGCTACATTCGCGAGCACGGACTGCCCTACAACGCACTGCACGACCGGGGGTACGACTCAATTGGCGACACGCACTCGACCCTGCCCGGCAAGGGCCGCGCGGGTCGCTGGGCGGGAACGGAGAGAACCGAATGCGGGCTGCACACATGAACGGACGCCAAGGCTTTGTCTTGTGGTTCACAGGGCTCTCGGGCGCGGGCAAGACGACGATTGCGAACATCGTCGAGCCAGAGCTCGAGCGCCGCGGCTTCACCGTCGAGCACCTCGACGGCGACATCGTCCGCACGCACCTCTCGAAGGGACTCGGCTTCTCGAAGGAGGACCGCGACACGAACATCGCGCGGATCGGCTGGGTCGCATCGCGCATCGCGCGCGCCGGCGCCGTCGTGGTCGTCTCCGCGATCTCGCCGTACGAGGAGATGCGCAAGCATGCGCGCTCGCTCGTCGAGCAGCACGCGCCGTTCGTCGAGATCTTCGTCGCGACCTCGCTCGAGGAATGCGCGCGGCGCGACCCGAAAGGTCTCTACGCAGCCGCGTTCGCCGGCGAGCTCGAGGAGTTCACCGGCGTCTCGGCGCCGTACGAGGAGCCGCTGGATCCGGAGGTTCGTCTCGAGACTGCCGGCCGCACGCCACCCGAGGCGGCGTCCGTCGTGATCGCGCGGCTCGAGGAGCTCAACCTCATCCCCGCGGAAGCCCCCGCGGAAGTTGAGGTCGAAAGCTGAGCATCTCCCGTGTTCGGCTCACCCACCTCGAGCGGCTCGAGGCGGAGGCCATCGACATCATGCGCGAGGTCGTCGCGGTGGCCGAGAACCCCGTGATGCTCTACTCGATCGGGAAGGACAGCTCGGTGATGCTGCGCCTGGCCGAGAAGGCGTTCGCGCCGGCCCCGCCGCCGTTCCCGTTCCTCCACGTCGACACGACCTGGAAGTTCCAGGACATGTACGCCTTTCGGGCGCAAATGGCATCCGAGCACGGGCTCAACCTGCTCGTGCACGTGAACGAGGACGGTCTCGCCCGCGGGATCAACCCCTTCGACAGCGGCTCGGTCGTCCACACCGACGTGATGAAGACCGAGGGTCTCAAGCAGGCGCTCGACAAGTACGGCTTCGACGCGGCCTTCGGCGGCGCGCGGCGCGACGAGGAGAAGTCGCGCGCGAAGGAGCGGATCTTCTCCTTCCGGACGGCGCAGCACCGGTGGGACCCGAAGAACCAGCGGCCCGAGCTCTGGCGGCTCTACAACGCGCGTCACCGGCGCGGCGAGTCGCTCCGCGTCTTCCCGCTCTCGAACTGGACCGAGCTCGACGTCTGGCTCTACATCCACCGCGAGGAGATCCCGATCGTGCCGCTCTACTTCGCCGCCGAGCGGCCGGTCGTCGACCGCGACGGGACGTGGATCATGGTCGACGACGACCGGATGCAGTCCCGGCTCGAGCCGGGCGAGGAGCCCGAGCTCAAGCGCGTGCGCTTCCGGACGCTCGGCTGCTACCCCCTCTCCGGCGCGATCGAGTCTGACGCCGACACGCTGCCGAAGATCATCCAGGAGATGCTGCTCGCTCGGACGTCCGAGCGGCAGGGCCGGATGATCGACCACGACGAGTCGGCCTCGATGGAGAAGAAAAAAGTCGAGGGCTACTTTTGAACGCGGGGGAAACCATGTTTCCCCCGCGGGCCCCCTTCTTCGGGCTCGCGAGTGGCCAAGCGGGCGTGCGCTCCGGCGAGAGCGCGGTCTCGCCTGCGCGCGCGAGCGGTCGATCCTCCACGAACCGGGAAGTGCCGAGGCAGTGAACAGCGACCTCATCGAGCGCGACATCGACGCGTACCTCGAGGCGCACGAGCGCAAGAGCCTCCTGCGCTTCATCACGTGCGGCTCCGTCGACGACGGCAAGAGCACCCTGATCGGACGGCTGCTGTACGAGTCGCAGATGCTCTTCGAGGATCAGGTCGCCGCGCTCGAGGCGGACTCGAAGCGCGTCGGGACGCAGGGCGAGGAGCTCGACTTCGCGCTCCTCCTCGACGGCCTCGCCGCCGAGCGCGAGCAGGGGATCACGATCGACGTCGCCTACCGCTTCTTCTCGACCGACACCCGTAAGTACATCGTCGCGGACACGCCCGGCCACGAGCAGTACACGCGCAACATGGTCACCGGCGCCTCGACCGCCGACTGCGCCGTGATCCTCCTGGACGCGCGGAAGGGCGTGCTCACGCAGACGCGCCGCCACAGCTATCTCGTCTGGCTGCTCGGCCTCCGCCACATCGCGGTCGCCGTGAACAAGATGGATCTCGTCGACTACTCCGAGGAGCGCTTCCACGAGATCGAACGGCAGTACAGGGCGTTCGCGGAGCAGCTCGGGCTCGAGGAGTTCACGCTCATCCCATGCTCGGCGTTGCGCGGTGAGAACGTCCTCGAGCGTTCCGAGGCCATGCCCTGGTACGACGGCCCGACGCTGATGGAGTACCTCGAGACGGTCGAGGTCGACCAGGAGCGGATGCAGGACGCGCCGTTCCGGCTGCCGGTGCAGTGGGTCAACCGCCCGAGCCCGGACTTTCGCGGCTACGCGGGCACGATCGCCGGCGGGCAGATCGCGCCCGGTGAGCGTGTCGTCGTCCTGCCCGCGGGAATCGAATCGACCGTGGCTCGCGTCGTCACCTTCGACGGCGACCTCGAGCTGGGCGTCGCCGGCCAGGCCGTGACGCTGACCCTCGAAGACGAGATCGACGTCAGTCGCGGCGACATGATCGCCGCCGCCGATGCGCCGGCGCCGGTGAGCCAGCAGTTCGAGGCGACCGTCATCTGGATGGCCGAGGAGCCGCTCCTGCGCGGCCGGACGTATCTCATGCGCGTCGGGACGGCCATGGTGCCCGCCACGGTGGCGCCGATCCGCTACAAGCTCGAAGTCGACACGCTCGAGCAGATCGCGGCGACGCAGCTCGACCTGAACGAGATCGGCGTCGTCCACGTCGAGCTCGGGCAGCCGGTCGCGTTCGACCGGTATCTCGACAACCGCGACACCGGCGGCTTCATCCTCATCGACCGGATCACGAACCACACCGTTGGCGCGGGGCTGCTCATGCGCGCTCTGCCGCGGAGCGAGAACGTCCGCCTGCAGGAGCTCGTGGTCGACCGCGACGCGCGCGCCGGGCTCAAGGCGCAGCGCCCGTTCGTCGTCTGGCTGACGGGACGGCCCGGCGCGGGCAAGTCGTCGATCGCGAATGCGCTCGAGGCCCGGCTCTTTGCGGCCGGCCGCCACACCGTCCTGCTCGACGGCGCGAACCTGCGCCGCGGCCTCTCGAAGGACCTCAGCTTCAGCGATGCCGACCGCGCGGAGAACAACCGGCGCGCGAGCGAGGTGGCGCATCTGATGACGGAGGCCGGGCTCATCGTGCTCGTCGCCTTCGTCTCCCCGTTCCGTGCCGACCGGGAAACGGCGCGCTCGCTCTTCGACGAGGGCGAGTTCATCGAGGTCTTCGTCGACCTGCCGGCCGAGATCGCAGCCGAGCGCGACACGACCGGCCTCTACGCCAAGGCGGGGACGGCCGGCGTCATCAACCTCACCGGCGTCGACTCGACGTACGAGGATCCGGAGGAGCCGGACCTCCGCCTCGACATGACCGAGGTGGACGTCGAAGCCGCCGCAGACCGCGTGCTCGCGCTGCTCAGCGAGCGCCGGTTGCTGTCGTGACCTGGCAGTTCGTCCTCGTGGGGCTGGGTCTCGGCCTGATCGTCGGCTTGACCGGCGTCGGCGGCGGCTCGCTCATGACGCCGGTCCTCATCATCGTCTTCGGCTTCAAGCCGACCTATGCGGTCGGCACCGACATCTTCCACAGCGCGATCTTCAAGTCGTTCGGCGCCTGGCGGCATCGCCGGCTCGGCACGGTGCACGGCCATCTCGCGGTCTGGCTGTTCGCCGGCTCGGGCCCGTCTGCGATCGCGGGCGTCGCGGTCTCCTGGTTCCTCCGGAACGAGCTCTCGAACGCGCAGACGATTTTCGGGTACGCGATCGGCGTTGCTCTGATCCTCGGCGGCTGCGGCTTCCTCGCCAAGGCGTTCGTGAAGCGCGGTGTCCAGCCGAGCGAGGGCCCGTTCATCATGTCTCACCGCGACAAGGCGATCGCCCTTGCGACCGGAGTCGTGTTCGGCTTCATCCTCGGTCTGACATCCGTCGGCAGCGGGACGTACTTCGGGCTCGTGATGGTGCTCGCCTATCCGCTGACGATGTCGCGGATCGTCGGGACGGACATCTTCCACGCCGCGGCGCTGCTGTGGATCGCCGGCTTCGGGCACGTCATCATCGGAGACGTCGATTGGCACGCAGTGCTCTGGCTGTTGATGGGCTCGATCCCCGGGATTCTCATCTCGAGCCGCTGGACGGTCAGGGTCCCGGAGCTGACGATCCGCGGCGGGCTCGGCGGCATCCTCGTCATCACCGGGATCAGGCTGCTCGCTCCGGACCTCCCCAACTGGTTCCTCGGCGTGGAGCTCGGCACTCTCGCGGTCGTCGTGGCGACCTACACGGCGGTGAAGATGGACGTGTTCCGCACCGCTCCCGGACGGGCCTAACCGTTTCCTTAATCTCGGCGCCGTAGAATCTGCCCGCTTTGCAGCGGGCTCTCTCGACGACCGTCCTCCTGGGCCTGCTCCTGGCCACCGCTGGCGCCTTTGCGCTCACCGAGCACCTGAAGCTCATCAAGAGCCCGATCTACGGCCCGGAGGTGACGAAGACGTTCTCGCCCGTCTGCCACTGCGCGACCGACAAGGCAGATATCACCTTCAAGCTGCGGCATCCGGACTCGGTGACGGTCACGATCGTCGCCGGCGGCCACGTCGTCGACACGGTCGCCACCGGCGCCAAGATGCAGAAGGGCGTCCCCGTCACGTTCCGCTGGGACGGTCGCACCACGACGGGCGTCGCGCGCGAAGGGTCGGTGTACCAGCCGCAGGTCGAGCTCTCGAACGATCACCGGACGATCCTCATGCCGAACAAGATCACGATCGACACGTCGTCGCCGAAGGTGCTCTCGGCGAGCGCCGGGAGCGGGATCTTCATCCGCGGCAGCGACCACGCGCTCCCGGTCCAATACACCTTCAGCGAGAAGGCGCACGCTGTCGTGTACGTCGGTGGTCGCCGCGTCATCCTCGGCCGCACGACCCGTCTGAGCGACAAGGTCAACTGGAACGGCAAGGTCGGCGGGAAGGCGCTGCGGCCGGGCCGCTACGTCCTCGAGGTCGGGGGAATCGACATCGCCGGGAACGAGACGCCGCCGGCCGAGCGGAAGCGCCTCGTCGTTCGGATTCGCTTCATCGCGCTCGGCGAGACGTCGATCCGTGTTGCGCCTCGGGCGAGGTTCGCCGTCAAGGTGCGGACGGGCGCGCCGCAGTACACGTGGAAGTTCTCCGGCGCACACGGCACCGGGAAGAAGAAGCTGCTCCACCTGCGCGCGCCGGCGCGTCGTGGCCGCTATCGGCTCGTCGTTTCCGAGCACGGCCACGCGACGACCGCGACCGTGATCGTGGGAAAGACGTGATCGGCCTCGCGCGTCTCGCCGCGCCTATCGCGTGCGTCGGCCTCGCCATTCTCCTCACCGCTCGGACACGACAGAACCGGCTCGCCGGGCTCGGCTACGCCGCGGTCGGTACCGCGCTCCTCGTCGCGTCCCTGCGGACGCCGGGCGCGCTCGAGGTCGCGGGCGCGATCGTCGGGCTGCTCGTGCTCGGACCGGCGCTCGCCTGGGCGTTCCGCCGCGAGCCGTGGCTCGTCGCGTACCTCGCACTCGCGACGCTCCCGATCCGCGTCCACTTCCTCCACCACCAGCTGCTCGTGCCGCTGTACGTCGTCGCGGCGGGTGCCGCGTTCAAACTGCTGCGAGAGCTCGTGGCGGGAGACGAGCGTTCGCACGAGCTCGGGCGCGCGACGAAGCCGCTGGCTCTCTACCTCGTCTGGATCGGAGTCTCGATGCTGTGGACGGTCGACATCCGCACGGGCGCGATCGACGTCCTCGCCTACTACGTCCCGCTCTCGATCATCGCACTCTCCGTCGCGCGGCTCCCGTGGAAGCCGCTCCGCCTGAAGCTCCTCTACCTCGAGCTGGCCGCGATGGCGCTCGTGTTCGCGTGCGTCGGCTTCTACCAGTACGAGACGCGGCAGATCTTCGAAAATCCGAAGCTCAACGTCGGCAACTCGTACGCGTCGCTCTTCCGCGTGAACTCCGTCTTCTACGACCCGTCGATCTACGGGCGCTTCCTCGTCGTCGCCCTCCTGCCGACGGCCGTGCTCATCGTGCGCGGGAAGTCGCTGCGGGACGGGCTCGCGGCGCTTGCGTTTGCGGTCGTCGCGTGGCTCGGGCTCCTCGTCTCGTTCTCGCAGTCGAGCTTCTCCGCGCTCTTCGTCGCCGTCTTCTGCCTGTGCGCGTACCTCTGGCGGTGGAAGGCGGTGGCCGTGCTCGTCGTCGTGGTCGTGCTCCTCGTCGGGGGAGCGGTCGCCGAGCCGAAGCTCATGCACTCGCTCGGTCACCACGGCGTCTCGGAGCTCAACAAGCTCACGAGCGGCCGCGGCAGCCTGATCTACAACGGCCTGCGGATCGCGAAGCGGCACCCCGTGTACGGCGTCGGCCTCGGCGGCTTCTCCAAGTCGTACTCGAAGCTCACGCACCGGCACATCAAGGCGAGCGCCTCGCACAACACGCCGGTGACCGTCGTGGCGGAGGGGGGAGTGATCGGTCTCGCGCTCTTCCTCTGGCTCGCGATCGCGTTCGGGCTTTCGGCGTTCCGGCGGCTCGACCGTACGCTCGCGGGCGACGTCGGGCTCGCCGCGGGGCTCATCTTCGTGGCGATCTTCGCCCACGCGAACGCGTACAACGACTTCTTCGAGGATCCGACTACGTGGCTCGTCTTCGGGCTGATCGGACTGTCCGCGACCCGCCGCGCCCACGCTTCCACGATGACTGAGTCTTCCGCGATGATTGAGCCATGATCGAGACCTGGCGGAAGGCGCTCGTCCTCGCGCCGCACACGGACGACGGCGAGTTCGGCTGCGGCGGGACGATGGCGCGCCTCGTCGAGGCGGGCTGCGACGTCCGCTACGTCGCGTTCTCGATCGCGACGCGCTCGCTGCCGCCGGGCTTCCCGCCCGATACGCTCGCGAAGGAGGTGCGCGAGGCGACGGGCGAGCTCGGCATCCCCGAGAGCGCGCTCACCGTCCACGACTTCGACGTGAGGACGTTCCCCGGGCGCAGGCAGGACATCCTCGAGCTGCTCGTCGCGCTGTGGGAGGAATGGCAGCCCGACGTCGTCTTCCAGCCGAGCCTCCACGACGTCCACCAGGATCACCGCACCGTCGCCGAGGAGGGGCTCCGCGCCTTCAAGCGCACGACGATCCTCGGCTACGAGATCCCGTGGAACAACTTCGACTTCGCGTACCAGTGGTACGTCGCGCTCGAGCAGAAGCACGTCGACCTCAAGGTCGCGGCGCTCGAGCGCTATGCCTCGCAGCAGCACCGCCGCTACGCCAACGAGGAGTACGTGAGGAACCTTGCGCGGATGCACGGCGTCAACGTGAACCGCGAGTACGCCGAGGTCTTCCAGGTCTACCGCGTCGTCTCGTAACTCACTCGCGCAGCATCTGTCGCACGCGCTCTTCGACAGCCGTCGCGACCGCGATGTGGCCGGCCTCATCGAGGTGCTCGTTGTCGAGAGGGCTGTATGCGGTCACCTGCTCGAGTTCGAGCAGTTCGCAGTCGAGCGCGGTACGGACCGCTCTGAAGGAAGGCCCGAGCTGGTGTTCCCCGATGGGAGGAGGACAGAGGACCAGAACGTGAGGCGCGCTGCGATCGGGTCCCGCGCCCGAGGCCCAAGCGACCCTTACCAGGCGGCCGACCGACCAGGCGACCATGAGCGGGTCAGGAAGGAGGGCAACATCGTTCGTCCCGAGGTAGATCACGAGCAGATCCACGGGGGCGTGTGAATGGAGACAGGGCAGGAGGTAGGGCAATCCGTTCCGGCCCTCGGAGGCCGGATGCTCGATCGTCGCCATGCGCCCACTCAACCCCTCGACGATGACTTCGGCACTGTCTCCGAGAGCGCTCGCAAGCCGTGCCGGCCAACGCACGTCACGAGGGAAACGCTCGCCCATCGACCCAGGTACGTAGCCCCAAGTGTTCGAGTCTCCGAAAAGGACAATCGTTTTCATGGGCTGCGGGCGATCCTAACTTGGTCGACCTCCCCGCCATGCACCCCACGCAAGTGACATCCCGAGTGCAGGCCCGGGCGAGGGCTTTGCGGTTCCGGTGGTCAGGCTCCGACCAGGAGTCGTGCCGCGAGTGCGAGCAGCGCTATGGCCAGGAGCCAGTGGATCACCCGTCCCCGGAGCCGGAGCGAGAGGTGAGCGCCGAGTTGCGCGCCTGCAACGACTCCGATCGAGAGGGCGACGGTGCGACGCAGTCCGTGGTGGTGGAAGCTGCCGATCACGAGATGCGTGATCGTGCCGGTTCCGGCCATGATCGCGAGCACGAAGTGCGAGGTCGCGGTCGCGATATGCGTGGGGAAGCCGAGGGCGCGGACGAGCAGAGGGACGTGGATCACTCCGCCGCCGATCCCGAGGAAGCTGGAGAGGAACCCGACTCCGAGGCTGTAGACGGCGCCGCGTAGGACGGGCACCCGATAGGAGTAGGTTTCGCCGGCCCGGTCGACCAGCCGGCGCTGCGCGACATGATCCTGCACCTCGCGTAGCGGCCAGCGTTCGCCGGCTATCAGCCAGACGGCGAGCGCGGCAAGCACGGCACCCATGATCGCGTCGAAGACCTGGCGGGAGGTCTGGCCGACGAGCAGGGCTCCGCCTATCGCTCCGGGGACGGTGGCGAGGGCGAAGATCGTCCCGCTGCGGTAGTCGATTCGGCGCTGGCGGGCGTACGCGGCACTGCCGCTGGCTGCGTTGAAGAAGACCACCGTGAGGCTGATCGCAGTCAGCGTCTGCGCCGAGTCGTGCGGGTAGAGGAGAAGGAGGATCGGGGTCAGGATGAAGCCGCCGCCTGCTCCCACCACCGTCCCGAACGCGCCGACGGCGAAGCCGATCGCGACGAGCAGCACCGCCGTCTGGGTACTAAATGCCATCCACCCCGACGCTACCGGGACGCCGAGGCGACTGTTCCGTCAGTTCCGTCAGCCAGCCGGCGGCGGCGAAGGGCCGTGGCGGATCATCCCGAGCTCCGCTTCGACGGCCTTGATCTTCTCCGGCGGGACGCGCGGGCCGTCCGGCGGAGGCTGGAGCCATGGCCAGAGCGCCGGCTCGCCGAGTCCCTTGACGTAGTCCTCGACGCCCGCGGGCGTGCTCAGGAAGAGCATCGTCGCGGTGTCGGACTCGACGCGGAACGTGTGCGGCGTCCCGCCGGGCGCGAACGCGACCATGCCGACTCCGCCGCGCGTCGCGCAGGAGGAGACCCACGCGGGCGGGTCTCCTTCGTCGGCGGCGAGCTCCGGGTCAACGATCCACGCGGTGACTTCGCCCGCGAGGACGTAGAACGTCTCGTCCTGCGGATGGGAGTGGAGCGGCGGAGCCGCGCCGTGTGGGAGCACGCCCTCCCACAGGGCGAAGCGGCCACCCGTCCGCGCGCCGTCGAGCTTCAGGCGCGCGAGGGTGCCGAGGAACCAGAGCGGGTCGTCGCTCCCGACGACGACCGTCCCTTTCACGTCGCTCACGACGCGTCGACGGAGCCGATTCCGATCCAGGTCAGACCGTCGTCGCCGGCGATCATCTGGCGGCGGGCGGCGGGCGGGCAGTAGACGAAGTGACCCGGCTGCAGCGGAACGTCCTCGCCGTCGATGCGCAGGATGCCGCTACCGCCGATCACCGCGTACACCTCTTCCTCGCCGTTCGCCGCGTGATCGTGCTCCGGCCCTTCCTCGCCGGCCGGCAGGTCGAGCTGGTTGATCTTGAACCCGGCGACGCCGAGCTTGTCGGTCAGTGGCCGGAAGACGCCGTGACTCGCCTCGACCTCACTCGTATGGACGACCTGGGACATGGACATTCCTCCTCTCGGGTCGGACTACTGGTGCGGACCATATCGTCGTCGGAGCACGAAGTCAGCGGCGGAGCTCGTACACCGTCATCGCCTCGCCCGAACGGCCTCTGCCGGGGCCGCGCACCGTGAATCCGAGCCTGGCGGCGAGCCGGTGCGACGGCTCGTTCTCTCCGCTGATGTACGCCGCGACGGTCTCGATCTCGGTGCGAGCCCACAGGTCGGCGACGGCCGCTCGCATCGCCTCCGTCGCGATGCCTTCGTTCCGCCGGTCTTCCGTCACCCACCAACCGGCCTCCACCTCGTCGGGCGCGATCCCCTCGATCCCTTCGCCCGCAAAGCGCAGCTCCGCGCCGCCCAGGAACGTGTTGTCGCGGCGGTCGCGGATCGTCCACGGGCCGAAGCCGTGCTCGCGCCATTGCGCCTCCCCGGCTCGCGTGTCTCGTGCCGCGTCGGCCGCGCTCCTCGACGCAGCGGCGTGCTCGGCCTCGTCGAGGAGACCCATCGGGAGCAGGATCAGACGTGTCGTTTCGAGGCGCATGCGGACGCTAGAGGACGAGCTCGGCGAGGGTCTGGAGCGCTTCGGGCTGCGGCGTGCCGAGGACGAGCGTCGTGATCGGCGTCTCGCGCCACGCGGCCAGCCGCTCCGCGATTCGCTCCTTCGGGCCGACGAGCGCGACGGCGTCGACGAGCTCGTCCGGGACGGCGGCGATCGCTTCGCGCTGCTTGCCGGCGAGGTAGAGCTCCTGGATCTCCTCAGCGGCCTCCTCCCAGCCATAGCGGCGGACGAGCGCGTTGTAGAAGTTCTTCCCCTTCGCGCCCATGCCGCCGACGTACAGCGCGAGGTACGGCTTGAGCGCGTCGCGCAGCGCCTGGACGTCGTCGCCGACGAAGCAACTGACAGTCGCAGCAATCTGAAACTCGGGCTTCGCGCCGGCGAGGCTCTCGCCAAAAGCGGCGTCGAAGTGCTCGGGATCGACGAAGAGCGGCAGCCAGCCGTCGGCGATCTCCGCCGCGAGCGCGACGTTCTTCGGGCCGAGCGCTGCGAGGTAGATCGGGATGTCCGCGCGCAGCGGACGGAGCATCATCTTCAGCGGCTTGCCGAGACCGGTCGCGCCCGGGCCGTCCCACGGGATCCGGTAATGCTCGCCGGCGTGCTCGACGACGTCGCGGCGCAGCGCGGTGCGCACGATCTCGACGTACTCGCGCGTCTTGCCGAGCGGCTTCCCCCACGGCTCGCCGTGCCAGCCCTCGACGACCTGCGGCCCGGAGGTGCCGAGCCCGAGCAGGAAGCGGCCGCCGGAGAGGAGGTCGAGCGTCGCCGCCGTCATCGCCGTGTTCGTCGGCGTGCGGCCGGGGATCTGCATGATCGCCGAGCCGAGCTTGATCCTCTCCGTCTTTCCGGCGAGGTACGCGAGGACGGTCACGGCGTCGGTCCCCCACGCCTCCGCCGTCCAGACCGAGTCGAAGCCGAGCCGCTCCGCCTCCTGCACGAGCGGCACGAGGTCGGCCGGATTCGTGCCGGGCGGCGCGTAGCCGAGGTTGAGGCCGAGCTTCACAGTCCGATCCTACGGGTCTATCCTCCGGGGAGATGTTCGCCTTGCTCACCCTCCTTGCCGCGCTTCAGCTGACGGCGAAGGACAACCACAAGTCCTTCACGGTCAAACCGCAGAGGGCGATCGTGGTCACGCTCGTCTCCAACTCGAGCACCGGCTATCACTGGAAGTACAAGCCGTCGTCCGGAGGCGGCAAGGTCGTGAAGCTCGTCTCGCACCGCTACGTCCCACCGCAGAGCGGGAGGCCGGGCGCCGCGGGCAAGGAGATCTGGCACTTCCGCGCCGTCGGGAAGGGTGTGATGGACATGGGATTCCGTTACATCCGGTCCTGGCTGCCGAACAAGCCGGCCAAGAGGATCGAATTCTCGATTCGCGTGCGCTAGGCTCGTCGGCCCGTGGCGCACCCTGAACTAGCCGCCGAGCAGGCGTACGTCGACACGGCGTACGAGCAGCTCGACCGGATGCGGTCGACCGTCGCGCGCACGCAGGACGCGATGGCGACCGAGTGGGCGGCGCTCAACATGGAGGCGTGGGCGAAGCGCCGCATGCAGACCTTCGAGGACGCCGAGCGCGGCCTCGTCTTCGGCCGGCTCAGCCTCGACGCCACGCCGCGGCCGCTCTACGTCGGCCGCCGCTGGGTCACCGACGACAAGCAGGAGTCGCTCGTCGTCAACTGGCAGGCGCCTGCGGCGCGGCCGTTCTACACCGCGACGCCGCAGGAGCCGCACGGCGTCACGCAGCGGCGTCGCTTCCGCGCAAAGGGGCGGAAGCTCCTCGACATCTCCGACGAGTCGCTCGACGGCAGCGCGGTCGAGGGCGCCGGGGTCTCCGACTTCCTCCTCGAGGAGCTCGACCGCCGCCGCGACGCGCGGATGCGCGACATCGTCGCCACGATCCAGTCCGACCAGTACCGGCTCATCACCGCCGCGCCCGACGGCGCCCTCGTCATCCAGGGCGGGCCGGGCACGGGCAAGACCGCGGTCGGCCTCCACCGCGCCTCGTGGCTCCTGTACACGCACCGCGAGCAGCTTCGTCGCGTCCTCGTCGTCGGCCCGAACGCGACGTTCATGGAGTACGTCTCCCAGGTGCTGCCGACGCTCGGCGAGGAGGCCGTCGAGCAGCGAGCCGTGACCGAGCTCGTCGACGGCGTCGAGGCGGTGCGGGAGGAGGAGCCGGACGTCGCGCGGCTGAAGGGCGACCCGCGGTTGCGCGAGGTGGTCGCGCGCGCGGTGGAGCTCGCGGTCGTGCCGGCGCCGGAGGAGCTCGTGATGCGCGTCGAGGGGGAGTACGTCCGCGTGCGCGAGCGGAACGTCGCCGAGCTGCTCGAGGAGGCGCTCGAGGCGGGCGACCCCGTCGGGCTCGCGCGGGAGCGGTTCCGGATGGCGGTGCTGCGCCGCTTCTACGAGCGGTACGGCGAGCTGTTCGGGCCGCAGGCGATCCGCAGCTTCGACGAGATCGAGCGTGGGCTCCGCCGGGGCGGCTTCCTCACGCGCTGGCTCGACCGCGTCCTCCCGCTGCCGCAGCCGGAGAAGCTCGTCGCCCGGCTGTTGACGTCGCCGGCCGCGCTCGACGCCGCGTCGGAGGACGTGCTCGACGCCGACGAGCGGAAGCTCCTCCTCCGCGATCGCCCGCGCCGTGCCGCCGACCTCGTGTGGAGCGACCACGACGTGCCGCTCCTCGACGAGGCGCGCGCGCTGCTCCACGGCGCGCCGCGCTCGTACGGGCACGTGATCGTCGACGAGGCGCAGGATCTCTCGCCGATGCAGCTCCTCGCGATCTCGCGCCGCGCCGTCGACGGCTCGCTCACGATCCTCGGCGACGTCGCGCAGGCGACCGGCCCCGTTGTCTACCGCCGCTGGGAGGAACTCGAGCCGTTTCTGCCCGACGGCGCTGAGCTCGAGATCGAGGAGCTGCGTCACGCCTACCGCGTCCCGGCCGAGATCATGGACTTCGCGCTGCCGCTCCTCGACGAGATCGCACCCGAGGTCGAGCCGCCCGTCGCGTACCGCAAGGGCGGCGACCCGCCGCGGCTCGTGCGCGTCGACGAGGACGAGCTGCTCGAGACCGCGCTCCGCGAGGCGGTCGCCCTCGAGGATCTGGACGGGATGCTCGCGGTGATCGTCCCGCGCACGCTCGCCGTGCCGGACGAGTTCCCGTTCCCGATCCTCACCCCGCGCCAGGCGAAAGGCCTCGAGTTCGACCACGTAGTCGTCGTCGAGCCGGCCGCGATCGCCGACGGCGCAGGGGCTGGAAGCGGGGTCGACGCTCGGCCGGCAGACCGCTCGCCTTCGGCGAGCCGGGACCGTGGCCTGCGCGAGCTCTACGTCGCGCTCACGCGCCCGACGAAGACGCTCGTCGTCGTCCACGCCCGCCGGCTGCCGGACGCGCTCGGCGCGAGGCCGTGACCTCGAAGTCTGTCGTGAAGCCGCTCCATGTCCGCAGAGGCCATGTCCGGGGTCAGACCCGTCCCTGTCCGCAAGGGCCATGTCCGGGGTCAGACCCGTCCGTGTCCGCAGGGGCCATGTCTGGGGTCAGACCCGTCCGTGTCCGTAGGGGGCATGTCTGGGGTCAGACCCGTCCGTGTCCGCAGGGGCCATGTCTGGGGTCAGACCCGTCCGTGTCCGTAGGGGCCATGTCCGGGGTCAGACCCCTCCATGTCCGAGGAGGTTTGGCTGAGTTCGGGGATACTCCGAACGTGTGGGTCTGGCTCCGCCGGCCACGAAGCGTGAAGTTCTGGTTCCTCGCGGGAGGGGCCGTAATAGCCATCTACCTCGAAGTCAACGAGATCTGGAACGTCGTTGACTGGTGGGGCGTGAACACCAAGGCCTGCTCTGGAGAGCCCATGTGTGTGGCGCTGCGTCCTCCCTTCAGCCGCAGCGTGCTGGCCTTCGCCCTCATCGCTGTCTTGTTCGGGCTTGCCGCCGTGCTTGTCTGGCGCGCCAGTCGTGCCTACCGGAATGGCCGGCGGAGGCTGTAGCCCCACTTGCGAGCGCGCCGCTGGAATCGCAACTCGCTGAGGTCGAGGTATGCGCGCATCCTCGGGTCGCGCTTGAGCCCGCGCCACTGCGCGAAGTAGCGCTCGTCCGCGCCTGCCTCGATCGGCTCGCTCGCTGCGATCGGATCGAGCCGGAGGAACTCGAAGACGCCGCGCAGCACCGGCTCGGGCTCACGCACGAGCTCCTCATAGCGGATCACATGCACGCGCTCGAGCCGCGGCTTGTCCGCGGCGAAGATCTCGTGGCAGCGGAGCCAGTGCTCGACCAGGCGCCCGTACCGCCGCGTCCGCCGCCACTTCGCGGTCGCGAGCGAGACGGCGATCGGATGCCGGAGAACGACGACGAAGGCCGCTCCCGGGAAAAGTGCCTGCAAGAAGCGGGTTTTCAGCAGGTTCGGCGGCGACTTCTCGAGCAGGACGGGCCGCGCCAGATCCCAGTGCGGCGCCCACTCCTCGAACAGCTGCCGCGCCTTCTCCTCGCTTGCCTGCGCCTCGGTGAAGTGGGCTTCCGGCGCGAAGCCGAAACGGCCTGGGCCGCCCCAGACCTTCGCGGTGGGAAAGACGGTCTGGAGATGCTGGCCCTCGTCGGCCGGCTTGTCGGTGCCGGAGAAGCCGCTGACCTCCGGGTGCGCGGCGAGCAGGCGCGCGAGCAGCGTCGTGCCGCTGCGGTGCAGGCCTGCGAGGAAGACGAAGCGGTGATCGTCCACGGCTCGGCGCATCGTAGGCTGCGCTTCAACTAGCGTCAGCTGTCATGCGGACTCGGCACCTCGGAGACGGCGGCCCGGAGGTCTCCGTCGTCGGGCTCGGCACGAACAACTTCGGTCGGCGCTGCGACTACGACCAGACGCTCGCCGTCATCGACGCCGCGCTCGGCGCAGGCATCACGCTCTTCGACACGGCCGACATCTACGGCCAGGGGATGAGCGAGGACTACATCGGCCGCGCGCTCGAAGGGCGCCGCGACCGCGTGATCCTCGCGACGAAGTTCGGCATGCCGATGGAGGAGCGCCCCGACGACTCGCCCGGCCGCCGCGAGTACATCAGCTGGGCCGTCGAGGGCTCGCTCCGCCGGCTCCGCACCGACGTCATCGACGTCTACCAGCAGCACCGGCCCGACACGACGACGCCGATCGAGGAGACGCTCGGCGCGTTGAACGAGCTCGTCGAGGAGGGCAAGGTGCGCTACATCGGCGCCTCGAATTTCTCCGCCGAGCAGATCGAGGCGGCGGAGACGGCCGCGCGCGGGCGGGGGACGGCGCGCTTCGTCTCCGTCCAGAACGAGTACTCGCTCATCGAGCGCGAGGCGGAGGACGAGGTGCTGCCCGTGTGCGAGCGGCTCGGCATCGGCTTCCTCCCGTACTTCCCGCTCGCGAGCGGGCTGCTGACCGGCAAGTACCGCCGCGGTGAGGAGGCGGCGGAGGGCCGGCTCGCCGGGCAGGACATCGCCGACGCGCGCTGGGACCGCGTCGAGGCGCTGCAGGCGTTCGCCGAGGCACGGCGCATCGCGATGCTCGACCTCGCCTTCGGCGGCCTCCTCGCGCAGCCCGCCGTGACCTCCGTCATCGCGGGCGCGACGAAGCCCGAGCAGGTGCGCGCGAATGTCGCCGCCGGCGCATGGGAGCCGAGCGCCGCCGACATGGAGGAGCTGCGGACGCTTCGGTGATCTCCGACGCGGGCCCCGGCGACGCTGCCGAGCTCCGCGCGATGTTCCGCGAGTACGCGGCCTGGATCCGCGACGAGTTCTGGGTCAGGGACTTCGAGGACGAGCTGGCCGCTCTGCCCGGCTACTACCGGGCGCTGCTCGTCGCACGCGATGACGCGGGCGTCCTGATCGGATCCGCCGCGGTCAAGCACCTTCCCGACGGCGCCGCCGAGCTGAAGCGGCTCTACGTCCGGCCCGCCGCGCGCGGCACGGGCCTCGGCAAACGGCTCGCCGCAGCGGCGATCGACCGCGCCCGCGAGCTTGGCTACACGGTCATGCGCCTCGACACCCTGCCGCGGATGGAGGCCGCGCGCGGCATCTATGCGTCGCTCGGCTTCGAGCCGTGCAAGCCGTGGGTCGAGCACCCGATTCCGGGCGTCCTCTTCTTCGAGCTGAGCCTTTAGCTCTCGCCGAAACCTGGATAGGCTCCCCGGATATCGGGTTCTAACCAACGGGAGGGTCAATGAAGCGCAAGTCTTTCTGGGCCGGCGTCGCGGTGCTCGCCGCCGGCCTGATTTTCGTGACGGGCGGCGGTGCCGCGACGATGACGACGGTCACGCTGACCGTCAACTCGGCCGCGGACAGCACGACGCCGTGCACGATCGCGAATCACAAGAGCACGGGGACATGCACGCTGCGCGGCGCCATTCTCGCCGCCAACGCGTTGCAGCAGGACAACACGCTGTTCGTGCTCAAGCTCGCGGCGAAGACCTACCACCTGAGCTTGGGAACGCTCGGCGTGGATGCCGCGACGGCGAACACGGGGAATATCGTCCAGATCGTCGGCAAGTCGAAGACGACCGGCAAGGGGAAGCACAAGAAGACGTTCCCCGCATCGATCATCGACGGCTCCGGCAACGCGAAGCCCGCGAGCGTCTTCGAGATCGACTCGCCGACGCAGATGTCGAATGTCGTCATCACCGGCGGCAGCGGCAACCCGAACGTCACGTGTTACAACGCGAACGCCGGCTGCGGCGGGGGCGTCTACCTCACGTCCGCTCTCGACCTCCAGAACTCGGTCGTGCGCAACAACACCGCCTGCTCGGCTTACACCGGCAACGGGTGCACGGGCACGTATGTGTACGGCGGCGGCATCTACATGCCGGACGACAGCACGGCGGAGCTTCTCACGCTGTACAAGACGACGGTAACCCACAACGTCGCGTACGGGGGCGGTGGGGTCTACAACGCCGACAGGCCCTCGACCGTCTATGTCTCGTGGTCGCACATCGACGCGAACACCGCCTGCAGCGACTTCTCGAACGGCGTCTGCATCGACTACGGGTTCGGCGGCGGGCTCACGAACTACGGCGAGCAGGTCACGTTCGACCATTCGACGGTGAACGGCAACGCCGCGGGAGCAACGGCATATGACACCGGCGACGGCGGCGGGATCTACCAGGACAACGACAACATGCAGCTCTTCCACACGACCGTGAGTGGCAACGTCGCCGGCTACGAGGGCGGCGGTCTGTACGACGGCGAGAACGTCGACTTCGTCTACAGCACGGTGTCGCACAACAGCGCCGGCGAATACGGCGGCGGCATGTACCTCGACTACCTCGCGTCGTTCAAGAACAGCACGTTCTCGTCGAACACCGCCGGCGGCGCGTTCGCGTGCACGATCGGCGTCAGCAAGACGACGTGCACGCACACGATCAAGACGACGACCGGCACGTGCCTCACCCTCTACCCCTCGGCCACGCACTGCACGGACTCGAACGGCTTCGGTGGTGGGATCTACAGCGACTACGAGTATCCGGAGTTCATCTCGTCGACCGTGACGAAGAACCTCGCCGTGAGCATCAAGGGCGACGCCACGAATTGCGGCGGCGGCCAGGGAGGCGGCGTCTGGAGCTCGTGGACGCTCTCCGCGCTCTCCGGCACGAAGTTCACGATGAACACCGCGGACTGCGGTGGCGGGATCTACAACAACAACGACGGCAGCGGTCCGTACACGTTCAATCTCTCCAGCTCGACGATCTCGGGCAACACGGCGCTCGAGGACGGCGGCGGGATCTGGACTTCGGGATCCGGTACCGGGACGCTCTATGGAATGACGATCACCGGCAACAAGGCCGGTCGTCAGACCGGCGGCGTCTGGGACGACCAGCTCGGTTCGGTACTCCTCGGGGTCGGCAACAAGATCACGAAGAACACGAGCAAGGGCTCCTGCAAGAACGTCACGTTCCCCTGCAAATAGGGACGTGAGCTTCGTTACCGGCTAGGCGGCGGCGACGTCGCCTAGCCGGAAGCGGAGATCGTTCAGCCGCGCGTGCCAGTCGTCGGAGAGCGCGGCGAGGCACTTCATCGAGCGGCACGCGAGCTCGACGAGCTCGTCGGGCGGGAGGCCGTGCGTCTCGGCCCACTCGCGATCGTCGGGAGTCAGCTCGTCGGACGGCTCGCCGGCCGTGGCCGCCACGAGCTCGGCGGCGCGGACGGCCCGCTCGGCGGTCGCGTCGTCAGGCCGCCCGTCACAGGCGACGACGAGCGTCTCCTCGAGACTTCTCCAGTCCACTACGCGTCGAATTCCACCTGGTCGAAGAAACGAAGCACGGTGTGTCCCGGCCGCACACGGCTCTGCACGGCGCGAAGGTCGTCGTCGGACGCATAGCCGAGGGCGCGCTTGACCGCGAGCCACGGGAAGTTGAAGTCCTCCTGGATCATCATCGTCGAGATCCGCGGGTTGATCTCGATGATCTTCTCGCCCATGAACTGGATGCTGACGAAGTGCTCGAAGCCGAACTCGCGGACCACGGGCTCCGCCGCGGCGACGAGCTCGGGTGCATCGAGTGTGACGAAGTACATGCCGAGGCCGCAGCGCAGCGACTCGCGCGTCCGCGTCGCCTGGAGGACGATGCCGCGCCCGTCGGCGATCGCGTCCACCGTCCGCTCGGGCTCCGTCAGGAACTCCATCACGAGCAGGTCGAGGCCGTCCTCGGGCAGCAGCTCGACCGCCTCCTCGAGGGTCATCGCGAGCGCGCCGGGGCGTTCATAGAGGAGCTGGTGCGTGCGGTCGACGGTCGGGTCGAGGACGCGGAAGCCCCGCGAGCCGCTCGAGAACGCCGGCTTGAAGCAGACGGGTCGGCCGGGATAGCCGAGCTCTCGGGCTGCCGCCTCGACACCGGCCGCCCCCGTGACGCGACGGAACTCGGGCGCGCCCACGCCGATCCGGTGCAGCGCCTCGAACGTCTCCGCCTTGTCGTTCGCGCGCCGAACGGCGTCCGCGCCGGAGACCATCACCGGCACGGGGAAGTCGTCGCGCCGTTCCGCCAGGCTCTGCAGGTCGTTCGACCCGTGCGGCAGGACGACGTCGACGCCTTCCCGCTCGACGAGCTCGAGGATCGCGTCGGCGAAGCCCGGGTCGCTGCCGGCCGGGACGAGGTGGAACGCGTCGCAGACGTGCCGGCCGATAGCCCGTTCGGACAGGTCCACGCCGACGAGTCGCACCTCGCGCTCGCCGTTCTCCCGCAGGGCGCGCAGCATCCGCGCCGCGCCCGGAGCTCCGCTTGCGGTGACGAGGATCGTCGTCACGCCTGCGCGAGCACCCACTGGAAGCACTCCGGGGTGTCGTCCGCCCCTTCCCAGGCGACGACCTCGTCCTCCTCGATCGAGAAGCCCGTTTCGCGCACGAGACGGGAGTTGATCTCGGGCGGGAAGCTCGCGAAGAACGTCGGCGCGCCCAGCCACTCTCCGGTCCAGCCGGGGTTGTCGGTCTGACCGAAGGCCGTGAGAAGCCAGCCGCCCGGCACGAGCCAGCCGTGGATGTCGCGCAGCAACGGCGCGAGCAGCTCTCTGGGGACGTGATTGAAGACGTAGAAGGACGCGACCGCGTCGAACGAGGCGTCCGGCAGCTCGAGCGCCGTGAAGTCGGCGCAGACGAACTCGGCGCCCGGCACCGCGGCCCGCGCGCGCTCCACCTGACGGGGGGAGATGTCCACGCCCGTGACTGCGAACCGCTGCGCGAGCCTCTTCGTCTCGGGCGACCCGCCGCCGCACCCGAGCTCGAGCACGCGTGCCTCGTCCGTCAGTCGCGCGACGAGCTTGTCCTCCCATGCGCGCCGCGGGTCGCCGACGCCCCGCTCGCGCCACTCGGCGAACGTCTCGCCGATGGCGTCGTAGCCGTCGGCGACCAGTTGTGTCCGGGCGTCAGCCACCCGGCGAGATTACCTTTGCGGTCTTGAAGGTCCTCCTTGTGACGCTCCACTTCCCGCCGGGCGGCGGCGGCGGCGTGCATCGGCCGCTGAAGTTCGCGACGCACCTGCCGGCGCTCGGGATCGAGACGCACGTGCTCGCGCCCGATCTGCCCGGCGGGATGCAGGTCAACGACGAGCTCGAGCTGCCGACGCAGGCGTGGATTCATCGCGTCCGCTACGTCGGCCCGAGCGCGGGACGCGCGTCCGAGCGGCTTGCCGGGACGGAAGGGCTCGCGCGGGTCGGCACGCAGGCGGCGCTCCTCGGCCGGCGGCTGCTCGTCCCCGACGAGAACCTCCCGTGGAGCACGATCGCGACGCCGGTCGCCATCCGCATCGCGCGGCGCGAGGGGATCGACGTCGTCATCACGACCTCGCCGCCGCCGTCGCTCCACCTCCTCGGCGCCGCCGTGAAGCGCGCGAGCGGCGCGGCGTGGGTCGCCGACCTGCGCGACCCGCTCACGTCCCATCCGCACCGGCGCGGCTACGAGTCGCGCCTCGCCCAGCTGAAGGAGAAGACCGTCGGCGGCGTGGGCCGGCTCGTCGCGTCGCAGGCCGACGCGATCGTCGCCGCATCCGAGGCGATTGCCGAGGAAGCGCGCGCTCTGCGGCCGAAGGGCAAGGTCGTCACGATCGCGAACGGCTCCGACTTCGACGACTTTGTGGGCTTGGAATACCACCCAAGTGAAACGCTGCGTATCACGCACACCGGCGCATTCCACGGCAAGCGCGACCCGAAGCCGTTCTTCCGCGCGCTCGCGGAGTCGGGGCTCGAGGACGTCGTCGTTCGCTTCGCGGGAGACGTTCGCGCCGCCGATCGCGAGTACGCGGAGGCGCTCGGCCTCGGCGATCGCATCGAGCTGCTCGGCTACGTCTCGCGGCGCCGCTCGCTCGAGCTGCAGCGCGACTCGGAGGCGCTTCTCCTGCTGATCCCGGACTCGGGCGGCCGCGGCAAGGGCGTCCTGACGGGGAAGATCTTCGAGTACCTCGCCGCCGAGCGTCCGATCCTCGCGGTCGTGCCGCCCGACGGCGCCGCCGCCGATCTCCTCCGCGAGACGGGCGCCGGCACGGTCGTGGCGCCTGACGACGTCGACGCGATCCGCGCCGCTTTGGGAGATCTCCACCGGCGCTGGAAGGCCGGAAGCCTCGACGGCACGCCGCTCTCCCCGGAGTGGCGCGAGCGCCTCTCGCGCGCCAACCGCGTCGAGGAGCTTGCCGAACTGCTAAGGACCCTGGCGTGACCGCCGCCGCCCTGCCGCTCTCGCGGCCCCGCGCGCTCTCGCTCGAGCGCGTCACGTCAACGCTCTTCTTCACGACGCTCTTCGTCTCGACCTTCGAGAAGGTGCACTGGAACTTCGGCGGTCAGCTCGGGGTCAACGACTTCTCCACGATGCTGTTCCTCCTTGCGTTCCTCGCGAGCGAGCGGGAGCGCGAGGAGAAGTTCCCGCGCACGAGCGCCATCGTGCTCGCCTTTTTCGCGGCGTTCGCCCTCGTCTACCTCGCCGGCTTCTGGGACGTCCAGACGAAGCAGGGGCTGACGCAGTTCTGGAAGGGGATGACGAAGTTCGCCATCCACTGGTCGTTCATGGTCGCGGCGGTCGCCTATCTCGTGCGGCGCGGCGAGGCGTACTACTGGCGTGCGCTTGTCTGGTTCGCGCTCGGGTTCGTCGCGAACTCCGTCTACGGGATCCTCCAGCTCGGCGCCGCGCTCGCCGGTCACAACCTCGACAGCCTCGTGCTCAGCCCGCTGACCGGCGGAGCGAGCAGCATCGACATCTTCGGCCACATCCAGGGCTCGAACATCTATCGCGTCAACGCGCTGACGGTCGATCCGAACCACCTCGGCGTGATGCTCGTCGTGCCGCTCCTCGCGCTGACGCCCGTCTACCTGCGGATGGCGCGCGGTCATCGCCTGAAGTGGTGGCTCGCCGGGACGCTCGCGTTCCTGCTCCTCGTCGAGCTCGCCACTCTCTCGCGGAGCGGCTGGGTCGGGCTCGGCGTCGGCGGGCTGATCCTCGTGATCCCCTACCGCCGTTTCGTGTTCACGAAGCAGCTGCTGTACCCGCTCGGCGCGCTCTTCGCCCTACTCCTGGCCGTGGTCGTCGTGCGCCACCACTTCGTCTCGACGCTGCTCGGCCAGCGACTGTCGACGAGCGGCTCGTCGACGCAGACGCACTTCGCCGTCTACTCGTTCATCGGCTCGGTGCTGCACATGCATCCGCTGCTCGGCCTCGGCGAGAACAACTTCGCCGTCTACTACCAGTTCATCACCGGGAAGGCGAACTTCGGCGCCCACTCGTACTGGGTGTCCATCATCGTCGAGTCGGGCATCCTCGGCTTCCTCGTCTGGGTCGTCTTCCTCCGCTACGTCTTCGTCCGGCTCATCGCGGCGCGGCGGCTCGGACGGCTGCTCGACCGGATCGGAGACGCGGAAGGGGCGCGCGTCAGGCCGCTTGCATGGGGATTCACTGCGGCGCTCGTCGGCACGATGGCCGCGAACTTCTTCTACCTGACGATGCAGTTCTATTACTTCTACGTCCTCCTCGCGCTCGTGCTCGCGCTGCCGCTTGTGTTCGGCGGGCGCGCCGTCCGGCCACCGCTACGATCGTGACGCGATGAAGGGCGTCATCCTTGCGGGCGGCTCCGGCTCACGGCTGGACCCGTTGACCCGGATCACGAACAAGCATCTCCTGCCGCTGTACGACCGCCCGATGGTCACGTACGCGGTCGAGGCGCTCGTCGATGCGGGCATCACCGAGCTCGTCGTCGTCACCGGCGGGACGCACGCCGGGGAGTTCTTCCGCCTGCTCGGCAACGGGCACGACTACGGCATCGATCGCCTCTTCTACGCGTATCAGGACCGCCCCGGCGGCATCGCGGAGGCCCTCGGGCTCGCGGAGCGGCTCGTCGCCGGCGACCGCTGCTGCGTCCTCCTGGCCGACAACGTCTTCGAGCGTTCCCTCCGTCCCGTCGTCGAGCGCTTCGAGGCGCAGGACGCCGGAGCGAGGGTCGTCCTCTCGGAGATCGCCGAGGACGAGCATCTGCGCCACCTCGGCGTCGCGGAGTTCTCGGGGGAGCGGATCGTCCGCATCGTCGAGAAGCCGCAGAGCCCGCCGAGCCGTCACGCGGTGACCGGCGTCTACTTCTACGACGAGAAGGTGTGGGAGGTCCTGCCGACGCTCCAGCCGTCCGGCCGTGGCGAGCTCGAGATCACCGACGTCAACAACTGGTATGTCGAGCAGGGCGCGATGGAGGCGGACGTGCTCGACGGCTTCTGGGGAGACGCGGGCGAGTCGATCGAGGCGTACTACGCGGTGAACGACTTCGTGCGGGAAAGGCACGCCTCGTGATCGAGGGGATCCGCCGCTTCCCGCTGACGCGCCACGCCGACGAGCGCGGCTGGTTCAGCGAGCTCGCGCGCGCGAGCTCGCTGCCGAAGCCGATCCGGCAGGCCAACCTGTCCCAGTCGCGGCAGGGCGTGATCCGCGGCCTCCACTACCACCTGCGCGGCCAGGACGACCTCTTCCTCTGCCTGTCCGGGATGGTGCGCGTCGTCGTCCTCGACCGCGAGACAGGGGAGACGTTCACCGAGGACATCGGTGACGACAACCCCGTCGCGATCTACGTCCCCGGCATCAACGCGCACGGCTACGAGGCGCTCACCGACGCAACCTTCATGTACCTCGTGACCGAGGAGTACGACGCCTCCGATCCCGACGAGAACGGCGTTCCGTGGAATGATCCGCGCGTGAAGCACCTCTGGAGCACGAGCGAGCCCATCCTCTCGGCGCGGGACTCGGCTACGTGAGCCGCCTGCTCGTCACCGGCGCTGCCGGCTTCATCGGCTCGAACTTCGTCCGCTGGTGGATCGAGAAGCACCCCGACGATCACGTCGTCGCGTTCGACCTGCTCACATACGCGGGCGATCCGCGCAACCTCGAGGGAACCGGCGTACGGCTTGTCGAGGGCGACATCGCAGACCTCGAGCTCGCGGAGGGTGTGCTCGCGGAGGAGCAGATCGACGTGATCGTCAACTTCGCCGCCGAGTCGCACAACAGCCTCGCCGTCCTCGATCCGGCCCGCTTCTTCCGCACGAACGTCATGGGCACGCAGACTCTCTGCGAGGCGGCACGGCGGCACGGGGTCGAGCGCTTCCACCACGTCTCGACGTGCGAGGTGTACGGAGACCTGCCGCTCGACTCCGACGAGTCGTTCACCGAGGAGTCGCCCTACCGGCCGCGGACGCCGTACAACGCGTCGAAGGCCGGGGCCGACCACGCCGTGCGCGCGTACCACGAGACGTTCGAGCTGCCGGTCACGATCACGAACTGCGCGAACAACTACGGGCCGCGCCAGTTCCCCGAGAAGGTCATCCCGCTCTTCACGACGAACGCGATCGACGATCGCGAGCTGCCCCTCTACGCGTCGACGCAGAACCGGCGCGAATGGCTCCACGTCGACGACCACTGCAGTGCGATCGACCTCGTGCTCGAGCACGGGCGCGTCGGGGAGACGTACAACGTCGGCTCGGGCCTCGAGAGGTCGGTCGAGGAGATCGCGAACCTCGTGCTCGAGCTGACCGGGAAGCCGGAGTCGTTGAAGACGATCGTCCCGGACCGGCCGGGTCACGACCGGCGCTACCTCCTCGACTCGTCGAAGCTCCGGCAGGAGCTCGGCTGGGAGCCGGAGATCGGCTTTGAGGACGGCCTCCGCGCGACGGTCGAGTGGTACGGCGCGAACCGCGACTGGTGGGAGCCGCTCAAGGAGCGGGCCCCGGTGCGCGAGAGCGCGTGGCGCTGAGCCGCGTCCTCGTCACCGGCGCGGGTGGCCAGCTCGGAGTCGCGCTGCAGGAGGAGTTCTCCGCCGACGGGGTTGTCGCGCTCACGCGCGCGGAGTGGGACGTGACGCTGCCGCCGCCGTCGATCCCGGACGTCGGTCTCGTGCTCCACGCCGCCGCCTGGACGAACGTCGACGGAGCGGAGGAGCAGCCGCAGGACGCAGCCGCGGTCAACATCGGCGGCGCGCAACACGTGGCCGAGCTCGGCCTGCCCCTCGTCACGTTCTCGACGGACTACGTCTTCGACGGGACGAAGCGCGAGCCGTACGTCGAGTCGGATGCGACGAACCCGCAGTCGGTGTACGGCCGCACGAAGCTCGCCGCGGAGGCCGCCGCCGGCGAGGATGCGTGGATCGTCCGCACGTCATGGCTTTTCGGCTGGACGAGCACGAACTTCGTGCGCACGATGCTGCGCCTCGGCGCCGAGCGCGACGAGGTCTCGGTGGTGGACGACCAGCGCGGCTCTCCCACGTACGTCGGGCATCTCGCCGCTGCGACGCGCGAGCTCGTCGAGCTGCCGGCCGGCGTCTGGCATGTCGCCGCGGGCGGCGACTGCACGTGGGCCGAGTTCGCCGAGGCGATTTTCGAGGAGGCGGGACTCGACTGCGCCGTCCGGCGG